>WNGG01006854.1_pt1 | contig 16700 bp, 16 predicted proteins | sample 5400661 | NCBI WGS metagenome assembly WNGG01 (sample SAMN13153372, study PRJNA577476) | soil metagenome | isolation source: 100 cm soil or saprolite under Garry oak tree replicate 1 | place: USA:California | collected 2016-06-15 | reverse complement strand
CTGAGACTGGGAGCAACAATCACGAGCATAGCCGGTATCGGATTCCTTCCGGGCCCTGATGAGATCAGTCACCCAGTACGTCAATACGCGCTCGATTTCATGGAGAAGAAAAGGAACAGCCAAGGAGCTGAAAGAGAGACCAACAAGCTACTGCTGAACAGTCTCATCGGCAAATTTGTCGAGACTCAAAAGGATACGGAGTTGGGGCAAGTCCTCGCGCTGCTCAAACATGGAACCATAACCCAAGAACAAGCTTCGCAACTATACAAGGAAAAGACATCTCCCACTCGAAAACGCCCGAAAGACGTTGGCGGTGGATGGTGGATTGAAGCGGCGAGCCTAATCCTCGGAAAAGCCCGCGCACTCATGAGCCAATTCATCTCCAAAGGTGCCATCATGGCTGTAACCGACAGCGTACTTCTTCCGAAAGGGACGGACATTAGCTGTCCTGCGCTTGACGAGTTGAGAAGCATCGGAAGCGATCTGAAGCTAGAACACGAGGCAGACACGACTTGGATTCTCCGGACACGTGTCTATGTCCTGTCGAAGGAAGGAAAGGCGGTCAAAGGTCGCGAGACACGGTTTTTCCATGCCAGAAGAGGAATTCGTATCATGGGTTGAAGAATGCGAGAAAAAGGGTGAAGCGATCGCACTTGAAGCGAGAAAAACACACCTCGTTGGTTTGAAGGAAGCGATTGAGAAGGGCAAGGCTCTCGGTCAAATGGAGATTCGCGAGTCTCACCCTAAGCTCGATTGGGACCAAAAACGCCTGGCGATTAGGGATGTGAACCCGTTCGCGGAGTGGGCGTTGTATCGACCTCAACCCGCAGTACCCGAGAAGATGAGGGAAAGAGGAAGACCGAGGAAGAATAATTGACTATTTGCTTGTGTCATATTTTAGCGGACCCGAGCGAAGAAGTCGAACCGACAATCTCAATGATCCTCTGTCAGACACAAGCGGAAATGCCAGTTCAAACGGTCTCGGGCAGGAATCATGCATCCTCAATCCAAAGCATACACGGGAATTATCATGGACATTGGTACCCTTTCGACTACGTCACTGAACAGTTTACCCGGGACAACACATACTGCCCACAGTGCCGCTGGGTTCTTGCATCAACTCTCAATCTCGCTAACCTGATTGATACCGAACGTGTCCAAATATTGGTTCATTGGAACCACTTGATTACGAACCGTGTAATATCGGAGTATCGTGTTCCGAAGGAGGATTGGGATGAGGAAGATTCATTCGACAATTGAAGGGGGAGGCCCCCAACGAATCGGTTAACTTCTCTCCTCCCTCACGACCCTATTAGCTGAAGGGAAGAGCGCCGTCAGCAATTGGGTCCCGCATGACGGTCGTTTGTTTCCGGGAATTTCTACTTACGCCATCGAACTACAACATAGGTAAGTTCGTTCGCGGTCCCTCTCTAGACAACATGTAAACGAACATCACTGAGGGTGGTGGGGTTGGTGCGGACCTTACGGTTGACGCATACATGAAACATTGGGACGTTTTTCGTGTCGTACTTTGGCATGAGAGACCCCCTCATCACGCGAGATGAGCCGATAACGTGCGCTATCGTGTGGTGTGCGTCACGAGTCGTGAGAGCTTTGTATGATAAGGTGTCGTGCGCGAATTCCGAAAAAATCTGAGGCATAATGTCGGACCTCGCTGACAGTCACCCCATCGGACACGGGACTCATAGTAAGGGGACCCGCGGGAATGGTCCGCCCTAAGTCACAGGGAACCATGAACGAAAGATGCTCCCATCGGAGCGGACCTCGTATCATCGCTCGACTTGTGCGCAATTGTAGGGCTTAGGAAATACCTAAGTCCCGCCGATCCTATTTTTGATTCGAATAAATTCTTGAGCCGTTGGGAAATCAGAGAGAGGATTACAAACCTCTATTCCGCAGTTCTGCCAACACTACCGGTCTACGGTCTGGTATTCGTCCTATTGGCGATTGGGGCTATATTCGTAAATGACAACAACTTGTACCCTAATGTCGTCTTTCGGAACCTCACGACTAATTTTCCATCGATTGAGATAGGTGGATTTCTGATTGGTTTGGGACTCGTTCCTTCACTGAGCAGAATGCGTATGAAGGATGTCTTGCCATTGCTGTTCGGACTTACCCAAACTGGGGTCGCCCTCGTTGCGGTTTACTACATTGCTCGCGTGGTTCTAAACATCGGGTCTCAAGTTACGGTATTGCCGCCAAACGATATTTTCATTTTCAATGTGTCCGTGGTTTCTCTCATTTCAGACATTGGAGTCATTGGAGTCATTCTAATTTTCGCCGCAAGTGCGATTTTCTTAGAGATGCTTGTCCGTCTGATACGAGCCCAACTGAAAGATTCTCAGAACCAAGCTCAAAGGTGACGGCACGAACTTAGTCCCGAGCGGTCCTACTTCGTAGAAGTCTGTCAATCTCAGACTGTGGGACCCTTCGAGATAGTTTTCGATTTTTTTCTTCATGTTTCATGGCGGTATGCAGTCTCAAAACGGGAGCCAACTGGGCAAATTTCGACAGTTTGTCATGCCACTTGTCAATCTTGGTGGCATAATATTCCGGAAATTGCCAGATGAAGAAGTGAACGTACTCGTGCGCCAGCGAAAGAAACTTTTCTCGTGGAGAGAATTCCGATAGAATCCGTACTGTGTTGAAATCTGGGTCGTAAGCCGCATACGTTTCATACATTACCCGAAAGTAGTTTCCAAGCTTTGTCTTTATGATAACCCATCGAAATCCGATTACTCTTTGAAAAGTGACTTGGGGACTACCTTTCATGAGAGTCTGATCCCCGTCACTGGAAAATTAGGAAGACTTGTAGTCTTTTGAAGCGGGAAATATGCGTTGAATTTCGTCTTTTACCTCCTTCTTCTTGTAAACCAGAACCCCCTCTTTGGCGGGTTCCTCCAGGCTTAGGTCTGTGCGAGAAGTAATAGTCATGAACTTCGGTAAAGGGGCGAAGGAAGATTGGAACAGTTCGAGTCCAGGCTCACATTCAGTGTATCGGAAAGGTTGTTGGACCACGATGTATCGACTGAAGCGAGTGGGTAAGAATAACATTGCAAGCTCGCGGAAATCTTCTCTGAATCTTGATGCAAACTTCGATGCCCTACGCTGCTCCGCCACGAGTCTAACGAGTTTCTCTCGGTCTGCAGTGCTACTGAAGTCGGCTGTCCGCTCGATAATTCCCCTAATTTCGCTTGGCACGGTCTTTATCTGTTGATGGACTCCGACATCTACTCGAAAATCGACCCCAAGCACTTCCAAACTGCTGTATAACTTCTGGAGAGAGGCTGGAAACTTGATCTGAGCGGTTAGCCAATATTTGTCTTCGGCAGAAGAGTCTGACCCCAAAGGGTCAAGTTGAGAGTTTAGCTTCACAAGATTCTCAATAACAGTTCTTTCTTCTATTTGGAAGATGAATTTCAACAATACAGTTTCGGCTCCGGTGGAAAGTTTGCCGGGATCAAATACGAAAGCGTCGCCTTCCCGAGAAACGGCAGCTTCCTCGCGGCGAAAAGCGGGTAAACAGACGGCTTGCAATTTGATTATGTTCGGTATGGAGAAGGCAACCTTTCCTCCGTAATAGCCAGATTTCACTCTCAGCACTACGGAATATTCTCCAGTGTGGTCGGGCAACCTCAAGGAGAGAACTTCGGATTCCTTTGTTACTGACCGTTTCAGCTGGTCAAGAATTTTGCCAATCTTCTCTACTATCTTGAGTGCCGCTTTCCCCTCTTGGGCGACGATTGGAACAGTCATCTCGTCCCATTCCACCTGAATAGTTTGTAGAGAGGGAAAATCCTGTCCTCGTCAGATTGAATGACAGTCTTGATTTCGACATGAGGATAGTACGCATACGCGAGGTCAGTGTACTCGACTCTAAAATGCAACTTGGATTTTCCAGGTTTAACATGAACAGTGTTCAATGGGTCTCTCACGAGGACCTTCCTGCCCTGAACGGAGTGAATGTACTCAGCCAGTTGTTGGAATATGTTGAATTTCTGTAGGTTCGCCAGAAGGGCGCTGCCGAGAACCTCTCCGATAGATTTCCCGAAATCTGCATACTCTTGGTTAGTCTGCTTCACTTCCTCGCCAATTCGTTGAAGTCTCTGCACGCCTTCCTTTTCCGATAGATTTGGAGGGTCGGTGAAGATTCGGGCGACCTCGCTGATGAGACGGTTAAGGTCTGGAAACCGAGTCTTCATCTCCGCGAAACCGGCTTTGATGTCTTCGTTGAACGACTTGACGAAGTCTGATACCACTGCTGGCTCTTCCAGCGTAGCTTTGCTGTCATCTAATGCTCTGACCCCAATGATCACAGTTCCCAACCCTTTGTTTTGTATTCGCAAGGGGTTGGCGACAGTGTTCACAGATTTCTCAAGCCGAACCTCGGAGGGCACTTCAACCTCGATCAATGGACGGAAAACATGGATTCGCTTCGACTCTGAATGAGTTCCATCCTTTCCAAAGAATTCCCAGTGAAGTTCGACCTCTTTCGATGTCTCTTCCATTTGTTCAGAGGTGATTACGAGCCCCAAGTAACCGTTGACTTCAACTTGTTTGACCGACAATTCGGTTTCAGAGAGAGTCCAGTCATACTTCGCCACGTTGTACACTTCTGACACTTTCAACCCCCGAGGAATCCTAACATGTATCCCCTCGAAGGTAGCTCCATGCCATAACGCGAACGATGGTATCTCTTCGCCTTGTAGTGCTTCCTGGGGCAAGTACACTTTAACCGAATCATTGGGCAACTGTTTCATCACCCTCCGTCGAACTCTCGAATGATGTCCTCGATTCCAGATTAGAACCTTGTCCCAACGATGAAGAGTTTCGGAGCTATCTCATACTTAACAATCTCCAAGAGATCGCGGGTTCCGTGCCATCCTTAGAGAAGAATCCCGACTTCTTCGCCCGCTATCAACCCATTTGGTGCTGGAGCTTGCGGGAAGTCGTAGTATAGCAGGAAGGCTGATCGGGAAAGGGAGAATGAACTTTCACAACAAAGAATGCCTGAAGAAGTGGCTCGACCAGACGCCGAAGTAATCCTTAGCCATCTCCTCCCCCTCTCAAGCCAGAATTTTTTTTTTGGGGGACACTTATCATGAATCGGTTCGAAAAGGCCCGCCTTCCTGTCGTATCGGTAGTGCCAAGGCTCGCCCGCAGGTATCTCTTGGAAGCGTGACTTACAAACCGCTCCTTTGCCCATAATCTAACTGGACGACCGAACTGGAAGATTTGTTTTAGAGGCGACGAAAAGGCTCAAAATCGATTCAGTTTCTAGACGCGCTCGACGATTTGAACGGGGGTGATTGATTGAACAGAAAAGAAGGTATTGTAGTGGTTTGCATTCTGCTATCCACGTTCATTGGAGGAGCTTTCGCTTCACAGAATGTCCCTGCCCTCCAGCAGGTCTTTGTGACTAACTTCCCTTCGAATCAACATGTGACGGTAACAAATCCGAACCTCAATGTTACAGTAACGAATCCCGGTGCAATGGGCGGAGCGGCTCAAAAGACGGTTGGTGTAGTAGACAACCTAGACATTACACTGCCCCCTTGCTCGACTTGTGACCTAACGCGAGACGGAACATTCGTGGCAATCAGTCCAACCAATTCATCTCTTGGCTTCAGACAGGCAACGATTTACATTCACTGGACATCAATTTCGCCGGGTTTCGCAAACACTGGACTCTGGTTGATTGCAAATCAGAAGCCGAGCGCTGGATTTCCCGGCAGTGCTTGCAACCTACAGCTAAGCTGCCTGCAAAACATACCCAATGCACAGACCCAAGGAGGCCAGGGGAATTTCTCAATGACCGTCAATGTAGTTGGAGAACAGTTTGTTCTCTACATGACTTCGGGTTCGACTGTTAACCAACAATTCACGAACATATCGATATCGCTCTTCCTGTCGAATTAGCCCCAACCTTCCCTTTTTTTTCCACCTCCCGCTCTAGGGAACTCATTTGAGGGAAATGCAGTATTCGTCACTCAGAGTTTCGACTGCCACAGGGTTCTGCAATTCCGTAAAGTTGATGGTGAGTAGACTTGCAATCCCTGAACTTTGAATATGATTAGGTTATCGTGGTCTTTGGCAATATGTCCCTTTGTACGACTAGCCTTCCTGAGGGCAGAGTCGTGACAAACCGCCAGCCTTCTGAAAACAGTGCTGCAGCCTCGGGCTCATCGACGATCCTTTGAAAGTTGTTTTCTTGTCTTCCCTGAACTAGGTCTGACCGATTCCGCAGGAACGTCAGTTGTGGTTCTGCCTTGGAATACTGCTTCCGAATGTATTCAGGGTCGAACTCGTCATAGGGCACACCATGCCCCCGCGTCAGATTGTGTTGACTTGCGAGGAAGTCCTGGCTACACGACACATGAGCCAGTGTTGGCCCCAGAGACTGTAACTAACAAATTAGTCGAGTGTTGCAAGTTGCCAGAGGTGCCCGTGACAGTGAAGTTGTACGTGCCATTCGGTGTCCGCGGGCAGACATACACCGTCACCGTGTCCTTCACGCTTTGTCCAGAGGATAGAGTCACTTGATTGGAGCTGAACGAAATTAGAGGTCCGTATGTCATATCAGGAAAGATTGGGCTGTAGCTCAGGACGACTGTTCCCGAAAAAGTGTGAGTGCTTGAGACAGTGAGGATTGTGCTCGCTGTATTGATTGTCTGCGATCTAGGTGGGTCTTTGATATTGATGGAGGTCTGCTTAAGGCTCATGGTAAAGTCTGGGAGTGCAGTAGCTGTGAACACTATGCTCATGTAGTCAATGCGTGCGAATAGACATTGATTTGTGTCGTTCACCGTGTCTTGGACGAACCACCTTAGTTGAATGTTCCCGTTTGAATCGGCAAAGTCAGTCAAGTTACTCGTCAGGACAGAGGATAGAGAGGTAGCGTTTGCCGTTATCCCACCTTGTTCAGTGTAATTGTCACAATAACCTGAATCGTTCGGAATTAGCGGCGCTTGTGGAATCCCGCTTCCGATCTCGGTCCACCCATTAGTCCTGTGGTCGAATAGGAAGAGGTGCAAGTCAACACCCTCCATCGTATAGATGGAGGTGAGAGAGGCCATGCCTGTGACGTTCATTTGGGCGTCTACTCCGCGGAGAAAGCGGGTGTCTTCCAAATGGAACGAAAGCGTGAAGTTGATACTCGCGCGAATGATCGGATTCCTGCTGCCATCATTGCCGTAGAGGCATTCGTCTCCCTGAGTCGTATTGCTAATCGCCCATGTTGATTGATAAGAACCCCAACAAATGTACATTTGATCGAGGGGAGGCGGCAAAAGCGGCTCCTGCGTGAACTGCCCCTCGCCTGAGGCTAGAAGGATTGTTGACAGTACGGCTCTTGTCGGATGAACCCATGCAAAAGCTGCTACGGCCAACAGCACCACAAACACAGACGTTCTGAACAAACTGTAATGTTTCACGCTTTCGTCGGTTTACCGACACAGCCCGAGTACATTTAAGATGACCTGTGTGTTATTGCAGACCGTTCTTGGTCCTTCATCTTGTAGCAGAACTCTTTCAGCATGATGTGAACGGATTTTGAGTTGGTCTTGGCAAGATCGAGAATCTGATCTGGGCTCCATCTTCTGAACCCCATGAACTTACGAAGATAATACTTGTAGTTCCGATGCGTTCCGACACTCAGATTAAGTAGCCATTGACGGACGCACTCGTATTGGTTTGACAGATCTTCCACCGGCAAAGCTGCTCCCCAAGTCGGTGGCTGAGTAAACTCGACTTACTCTACCCTTTCCCACGGACCATGACTGCGTACGGACCCAGTCGATTATCTGTTGAAGAAACGAAGACGGTGCAACATTTGCATTTCTTGTCCAATCAGGAGACCCGCCTACTGGGAACGGCACTTCGTAGTACGCGTCCATCATTTTGTCGCAGGTGGGGCACTTTAAGGCTCGCTGTGCGACCCCCGGTTCTTCGGTGGGGGCTTCGAAGTGTTGGTTCAGGTGCTCGTCTAGCTCTGAGTCCTGGAACTATTGTCTACATGTCGCGCATGAGATTTAGCCAACTAACCCATCAGTGTCCACAACGCGTTACTCTGCAACAGGATTTTCGTCTTTTGGGAAGGAAAACCTATGACAAATTTCCGGAGATTGTAAGGTCGTAAAGTACCGCCACCTCGCGCCAGCTTCTCAATTCTCTACGATTACTCTTCCTGAGGGGAGAGTCGCAATGTACTTCCAGCCTTCTGCCAGATGGGAGTCCAGTTCCCATTCTGTCAGCACTTTCTGAGTAGGCTTGGATGTCGCTATAGCGTTTGAAGTGGCTAGGGCGTTTCGCATCCGTTTTGATGCTAGTAGCTTCATCGTCAGATCTGGCGCTCGGCTGATTCGACCGCGCTCATCTTGGGAGAGAACCGTCAAGAAGGGTTCTGCTCTCGCATATTCTCTCTTGATGTAGTCGGGGTCAAATACGTCATACGTGCCTCCGTGAAGAAGCCATCTGTCTTTCTGTCCCATCATGTGCTCCAGAAGCGCCACATCTGTGACTCCCGCCTTGCGCATCTGGAACTTCCAGAACCGACGGAACATGTGGGGATGAATCTCATGCCTGAGAACTTTCTTTCCCCTGATAGGAGTTCCCGGATGAGTCGTTTGGATTCCTGCCCTAGTCGCGGTCATAACCACACGTGTACGTATGGATGGTGATGACATCGGGGGCCCAGTCATATCCTTCTTTACTTTGACGGCAACCGTCTTGCCAGCCCTAATCTGACTCAGGGCATAACTTCGGAACAGCCAAGAATTATCCGTGATCTTCTCTCCGCCTGCCGCTCTTTCTTTCATCATTATCTTGAGAAAAGTCGCACATTCCTTGCCTATCGCAAATTCGTACTTTTCGCGGACCTTGTTCACGTTGCGGCCCGAGACATCGAGAAAATCACCCGGAATGCGAATGAAGATTGGATCGCGTTGTTTCTCTAACTGCTCTCGCACCAGTCCATACCTCATCGCTCTTAGTATTCCTGTTCTCTGACCGCTCTGGGCCAAGAACGAGATGATCGCTTTATCGCGAGTCATTCTGGCGATGGTGATCATCATAGATAGTTCGTTCGCCGTAAGGATGCGTGTTGTCTCGTATTGGGCGGCCGCTCTAAACGGGTAGGGTGTTCTTCCTAGCGGAATGTCGTTCCAGTTCAGGAAGGACCTTATCGAGGTGTAGGCACGCAATCTTGTTTTGGAAGCCAGGCCCTTCGACTTGTGATAAGCGTACCATTCCTTGAGCTTCCGATGGACGGCCCGTCGGTCTCTGACCCCTTCCTTGACGAGTTGGCCGGGCGTAAGGTTGACAAATTTGCAGAACTCTCTTAGATAGTACATGTATCCTGGTCGCGTGTTCGGACCGACGCTGAGCAACCAATTCTCAATCGCTTCAGACTCTTCGCTCATCTCAAAGAGACCGCATCGGCCACCAACGCATCCGACTCAAAGGCAGAGCGTTACCTCAAGAGAGTGATCTGCTGGTTAGGTATTCTCGGAACCTATTATCGCGAGCTACGCCCCAATCACCTTTGAAGATGAAATCTGCCTTCGACCGTTGCCGTTGACACTGGTTGTAAGAAGAAATAGGGTCGAGGTTAAGGGTCTCAACGGCAAGACATTCAGACTTGCCTTGTGTAAGGAGTGCTCGGAGAAACATGAACATCGGAAACTTCGTTGACACCAATAGTTCTGCGCAAAAGGAAGATAGAGGATGCAACGGGACAGGGTTTTCTCGAAAGCCGCTGTAAGAAGTGTCTCTTTCTACTCTGTGGGAAGCACTTCAACGAACATTGTTCAGAATGCCAGTTCAAGTAGTCTACGGATAGGCAAAAGGGGAGTTTAGTTCACGATCCTCACATCCAGGAGGTTTTCGATATTGTCGGACACTCGATATTTCCGGACTGCGATATATTTTCAGATGTGCTCGATTGTGGACGTGAATCAAATAAGAATCCGTCAAGCGACTTATGCTCGAAAGTTGTCAGCAATAAAATCAAACAAGAGGTTTGCACTATTAACGACTGGAACGATACTACTGCTTTTGGGTGTCGCAGCGCCAGCGGCTTACGGAGCCACACAGCTGCTCGATCCTAAGGTGACCGGGAACGGGAGCGGCACTATAACCTGCGCTGGAGGTGGAGACGCCTGTGTCCCATGCGGCGGCCTCTTCGACGGCGGCACGACTGCAACCATAACGTTTGATGGCGCGGGGGGGGATCACAGCGGGGCATGGCACATGGACAATCACAATGGTTGGTTTCAACCCAGGAGCAACCGCATCAGGCCCGATTACCTCAGTGTCCACGAACAAAGTCACTTTCTCGTTGACGGGCAATTTTAACCCCCAAGGGGCGTGTGGTCCCGGTGTTCTGGTGCCCATTTCAATCACAGGAAATTGTGGAACGAGTGCCACGATAACATTCACTGCCACTGGGCCGACCCCACTCTTCGCTTCTGGATCATTCAGCGGCACCGTAACGTGCAAAGGCAAATAATCTAAGGCTGCAGACCAACAAAAGCCAACCCCTTTCCCTTTGTTTTGTTTATCGAGTGTGTTATCCACACTTAACCCGAGCTGATCTGAAAATCTCGCAGCGTTGCTAATAGCGTCGGATAGGTAGGTCTCGTACCTGTCCTGGATGCCTTTCCTTAGCAAAATCCGCCAAGTCAAGTCAGCAATAGATTCCAAGGGGTTCTTCGGAAGGGGCTTCCAAGTGGTGGTTCAGATAATCGTCTAACTCGGAGTCCTCGAACCATTCCCCGCAAGTGGCGCATTGAGACTTAGCCATAGTCGTATCTCTGTGATTGTATGATTTTGTTCTTTTGTCATTCGGTAGTTTGTGTTTTTTTTTCTGGGGGTCCAAGACCCTGACGGGTCCGGGTGGTCGTATCTCTGTCACGCTGTCAAACGTAGCAACACGAATTTCGTGTTTTTCGAGCGGGGCATATTGTCCCCGAAATAATTCGATACATGTAATATAGTCAAATTATTCAGCGGGGTCATGAGTGGATTTTACACGATAAAAAGAAGGAAGGGTGAGTGTTCTTGATGTCTTTGGGCTTGCCCTGCTCGTCTATGCCGTGGTTATTCTCGTGCTTCCAGAGCTTCCTGAGTGGTCAGTGTCACCGACATAGGTTGCCGTGATTGTCTGACTAACTGGTTTGCCTGGAGCTGCTGTGTAAGTAACGGTGCAACTGGCCGTTGAGCCCACACCTACCAGAGTGCAACTGCTCGGACTGAAAGTGCCGTGTCCAGTACTACTCCAAACAACAAGTTGGGTAGGTGTCATCGGCGTTCCGCTTGACGTGTCTGTCACAGTGGCTGTGCAAGGTGTAGCATGGTGATCAGTAAGAAAGGCAACCGAGCAACTGACGCTTGTTGAGGTAATACGCTTCGTCACGGTTAGACTGGCCGATAAAGAGCGACTTGGTTGATTGGTTAAATCACCGCTGTAGGCTCCACCTACGAGTGTATTGCCTGCCGAACCTGGACCCGGCCAATAGTTCACTGAGCAACCGCTGGTAGATGCGCTAGTCGAGCTAAGTGAACATGTGCTTGAAGTAGTCCACCACCCAGTGTCAAACGTATTAGGTGCAAGGCCGGATGCGGAAGTTTGGCTCTCGCTGACGAACGTGAATGTACCCGTCGGCGCCGTCCCCTGGACGGTGGCTGAGCAGAGGGTAGACTGATGGACAATGAAGGGTGGGGTACAGTTTACGGAAATGGTCGTAGGCACCGGCTGGAGAACGCCGCCATTGAAGAAAATGGTGGTCGAGTCCTCGCTTGATAAGTGAGTAGGGTCGCCGCTATAGAACGCCGTCACTGTAATTGCCGCTCCAATAAGGGATGGTGCGTATCTTACGGCACAATTGCTGTAAGCGTAGTCTCCCGTAGAGCTTGAGGGGTGGAGCGTACAACTGAAGCCGTTAGGAAACCCAGGAGCTGAGGCCGAAAACGAGACCACGCCGGTTGGCACAGTTGGGGCTGCTGAAGTATCCGTCACCCAGCCCCCGCAGAAATATGTTGGTTGGATGAAGGGAATACAGAGTACAGAGGTGCTTGTGGTCGCTAGGTCAGTCTGTCCGTGAACGTCGGGGATTCCAGTGAGAGAGAGACTTAGCATAACGAGAGCGCCCAGAAGGGCCGCGAGTCTTCGCTTGCCGATAGAACTAACTATTGACATTTTCGCCCAAAGCTCGCTCGAATATCTTAAATGCTTAACGTTTACAACTGAATAGATTTAATGCCATCGTGAAAATATATTATGTTTCGAGATTATTGAGGAACAATATATCCTCACGCTTCGTCGGTCTGCCTCGCTTCCTCATGGTTTCGGAGCAGTTGAAGAAATCTGTAACGTTCGCTACTGTATTACAATGTGGGAAGGTTACAAGAACGGGCGGTTGTAACGACGCCACGTCATAATACGGTGAAGAAGACATGATCTTGGGATAAGAAAGGAGAACACCGCACAACCCCGCCATTGTTTCTTTCGGTGAAGAGGCGGTTCACTTCGATCGTCTTTGACTATCATCCCCATACTGAAAATTGACTATATGCTTGTATCACATTATCGCAAACCGGACCAAGCGAACGAGCCCATTTTTCGCGCTTTGGTGAACCTGAAAGGCTTCGCGCTTAGGAACGCTTATGTGGACCCGCATGAAAGTTAGAACCTGCATATCCTCTTGAGACATGTCGGGCAAAGAGGTCTGTCTCTCATAATGATGGTCATGGTCATACTAGCTTCTCTACTTGCGGTCAACCCAGTAAGTGCACCTCCTCCACCCCCCAAGATTCACACCCCCATAGTGGTCGATGGGAATGGAGGCTTTACGGAGCAAAACGGGGTTATGACTGGCAATGGAACGGCCTCTAACCCGTATGTCATAGAAGGCTGGACCATATTTTCGCCACCGCCAGGGATTGCTATAAGAAACACTGATTCCTATTTCGTGATTCGAAGCGTTCGCTCCCCCTCTGGAATCAGCATGGCGAATGTCTCGAATGGCAGAGTTGAGAATTCGCAGGTATACTCGGGCATATCGCTAGACAATTCCAGAAACATAATCATCTCTGGGGGTGGTGCCCAACAGGTGACTATCGATTCTTCCAGAAACATAACCATATCTCAAACTTATGGCTACGGGATTGCCGTCAGTTCTTCCAGAAACGTAACCATCACCCAAGTTGAAGTCTCCGGGATTATCATCGATTCCTCTAGTGACTTCACTATTTCGGAATCAACAGGGTCGCAAACGATATCATCGTCAGACAATGGCACGCTTGTTGGAAACATGTTGTACACATCGTATTCATCACTGTATGGACTGTATTCACTGAATATTGTCCGTTCCACCCGATTGGTCGTCGAAAACAATACGTTGACTCAAGGCATTACTATTAGAGGTGACTCGTCTGAACAATTCGATTCGAACGTCATAACCCCCGACAATATGGTAAATGGCCGACCACTATTGTTCTACAAGGATTGCGGCGGTCTCGACTTAGATTCGATCGAAGTGGGGGAATTGATAGTTGCAAACTGTAGTCAAGTCAGCGTAACCAATCTTACATCGAACAATCCGGACATACGGACGCTGGAGATGGCCTTTGTCACCGACGCCATCGTAAGGAACGTCACAGGCAATATACTTGTCACCAATTCCACTCAGGTCGAAGCTTCCTCCAACAGAGGTGGCATCGAGGTTGACTCTTCGTTCGATGTCCAGCTATTCAACAACAACGGTAGTATTGAGGTCGATTCATCATTAGACGCGCATATATTGAACAACCTTGCTCTGATTCGAGTCTCGTCCTCAATCAACATCTCGATACTAGACAATCGATACTACTACGGCGGAGTTGGAGTGACCGACTCCTCGAATGTGACTGTCTCGGGTGAAACTGTCCCCGGTTGCGACTGCGTCGGTGTCGGTGTCGAGAACTCCGATCATGTTACGGTTTCCAACAATGATCTTGGAGCAGACTACGGTGTAGTCGTGACAGCCTCAAGGGTCATTGAAATATCGAATAACCTGATATCGGGCGGTGCTACTGGCCCCATGATCCTCGACTCGTGCTCAGGCGTCTCCATAGAGGGAAACCGAGTGAAGGCTAATTCGGAATATTCCTTCGTGGTGAAGATATCCGGGTGCACGGATGTGAATATTTTTGGAAACACTATCACACCTCCAATCTGGTTCCTTGGACCTGATCAGATACTTCTCGATATTTCCCTCTCCCACAATGTTGTGATTTCGGGCAACAACCTGTTCAATGCAACAACCGCGGTAAGTATCTCGAATTCTTCGGGAGTGGCCATAAGCGAGAACAATATCAGTTCGAACGAGCAGGGTGTCATTCTGCAGAACACTCAGAACACTCGCGTATTTCATAACAACTTTCTCAATAACATCCTACAGTCGAGTGACACAAACTCGACGCGGAATGTTTGGGATAACGGATACCCTAGCGGCGGGAACTATTGGTCCAACTCTTCGAGTGGCGACAGTTGCAGCGGACCCCAGCAGAACATATGTCCGAGCCCTGATGGCATAGGCGACACACCTTACGCATTCAATGACAATCAAGACCGCTATCCGTTAATGAAACCGTTCGCTCCACTGGTCTCTATTACAGCCAAGTACAACCCTGGTGTCATCAGCCTAAGCAGTTTAAGCAGATATCTTACCGTCTCCATTAAGCTACCACTCGGTCTCAATGTTTCGAACGTTGTTCTCTCCAGTATCCGGCTCAATAGCACGATAGCATTCGCCGCAGGGACCCCAGCGACTGTCGTGAATCAGAACGGTGCTCAAGTCCTAATGGTCAAGTTCAACCTCGCAGAGGTGAAGACGCTATTTCCAAAGACAGGCGACTACAGTTTGTATTTGACCGGTAACATTGTCGACAGTGTCGCCTTCAGACCATTCGCAGCCACTACTGTCATTCGCTTCCAGTCCAAGTGACCAACTCTAATGGGTCTCGGCCACCAAATAAATGAATGACTATATGCTTGAGTCACATCATCGAACGGGACCAAGCGAACGAGCCCATTTTCGCTGCGCAAATCTTGACGCATTATGTTGACCGTCCCATCTCACACCCGTATGCACTCGGTTGGACCGTATATGGGGTCCCAAAGAGCTGCTTCCCGTTTTGTCTAAGGATGGTCTAGTCAGATGACCCCCTTTCTTGAAACGTCCCTCGGGTTGATATCTCCTGGACCACTTGAGTTTCGGACAGCCCGGAAATGCAGATGTCGGGAAAGGGTCAGTAATATTGAGGCTGTATCGATTAGGTCGTCGAGGGCATCATCTTCGCCTAAGCCCGATTTCGCGATACGTGTACCAATCGATTTCTCGAATCTCTTTTGCTCTTCGTCGGTTAAATACTTCCTCCATTGTATTTCCCTACTGACCCGAGTGCCTTTCTGGAGACCTGTGATTTGCGCGGCAGTGTGACTCGCAAAATGAGCAATGAAGTTACCGTTCCTTTGAATCCGCTTCAGAGCGTCAATCTGCTTGGGGGAAAGTATTCCTTTCTTTACAATGCCCTGTAGAAGTTCCGTGAACCCAACCCTTCTGACATCTCCACCGAGCGTCAGATCATACTCCCGTTGCAACCCGTCCTTGATTGGCTTCCAGCTCAGATACAAATAGCATGCCGTTTCAAGACTAGCCCTACAGATGAGAGACGTCCCATAGAGAACATGGGCATCAAAAGCCTTCACAGCGTCGCTGAGCAAAGCGTGCGCGTCGCCAAGAATATAGCCAAATTCGAGCCTTCGTGGCTTGAGGGCATCGTTGAGCCTATCCCATACCTCTTGGCCAGACACAGGACTGCCACGAGGTCTAAGTTTGGGACGGATAACGCGAAAGAGAAGCTTAATGTCAGAAACGTTCCGCGAGTTCAATGGGATATAGTCTTCCCTGCCTTTCTACGAATCTCTCTTTGCTCGTTCCAAAAATTGACATCAGTCAATACTTCACGAGCTGTCTCGCTTCAACACTTACTTGTAAATTGACCGGAATGTTCTTAGCTAGCCAAGCGCAATTGTATGGTGATGAATATGTCCGACGAAAATAAAAGTTCTAACGAAGACATCGGGGTTGGCGCCGGAGGCGCCGACGTGGGTTCGAATCCCACCCCCCGCACCACTTCTTGCCGGTACACACAAACAGCGATGTGCGTACGGCACCGTGCCCGAGGAAACTTGGTCGTTTGTGACATGCGGATCTGTGCGAGATGCCAATTCTACCGCGCGATAGATCAAATCGACAGTCTAACTTGCGCCCTTTAGGCGCTCTCAAGCTTGTTGAGGAATGAATCAATGTATTGACCTGCCAATCCCCAGTCGAGGGGCTGGGAAACGCCGATCCTTCCCACGTGTACGCGGGTAGCGTTTTCGTCGATTCTGACTATGTTCACATAGAAAGTCTCTGTCCAAGTGAGGAGGTCCATGACAATCTTCGCTTCTAGACCACCTGTTCCCTTATCGGCGCTAACCTCATTCCACCCTGGTTGCTGAAGAATCATCAGGGCCGAATCCCAAACGCTTTCAAATGGGTAGGGCAAATCCCTCACCTCGTCTTTTGTCAAGTTGTGGTCCCATCGCCTAACTGGAGGCACCGGATGTGTCGATTTTTCCTAAGATCGGA
>WNGG01003932.1_pt1 | contig 16700 bp, 10 predicted proteins | sample 5400661 | NCBI WGS metagenome assembly WNGG01 (sample SAMN13153372, study PRJNA577476) | soil metagenome | isolation source: 100 cm soil or saprolite under Garry oak tree replicate 1 | place: USA:California | collected 2016-06-15 | reverse complement strand
GGCCAGATCCGGATCGGGGAGCGGGTGGTCAACAACGTGGCCGCCAAGGACCGCGACATCGCCATGGTCTTCCAGTCCTACGCCCTCTACCCGCACATGAGCGTCTACGACAACATGGCCTTCCCGCTGCAGATGGCGAAGATGAAGAAGACGGAGATCGACAAGCGCGTGCGCAACGCCTCGCGGATCCTGGGCCTGGACAACTTCCTCAAGCGCAAGCCGCGGGCGCTCTCGGGCGGCCAGCGCCAGCGCGTGGCGCTCGGGCGCGCGATCGTGCGCAGCCCCAAGGTCTTCTTGCTCGATGAGCCGCTGTCCAACCTGGACGCCAAGCTGCGCGGGCAGACGCGGGTGGAGCTGCAAAAGCTGCACCGCGACCTGCACACGACCTTCATCTACGTCACCCACGACCAGGTGGAGGCGATGACGATGGGGGACCGGATCGCGATCATGAACGCCGGCATCCTGCAGCAGGTGGGGACGCCGGGGGAGATCTACGACCACCCGGCGAACCTGTTCGTGGCCGGCTTCATCGGCAGCCCGACCATGAACTTCATCCCGGCCACGGTCAGCAACGGGAGCGCCAAGGCCTCGGGCTTCGAGCTCAAGCTGCCCAAGGCGCTGCCGCCGGGTAAGGGCACGCTCGGCTTCCGGCCGGAGACGCTCACCGACCGCATCGCCGACGAGGGCGACGTGCTGGAGATGAAGGTCGACGTCGTCGAGCGCCTGGGCTCCGACCAGTTCCTCTACGGTCAGGTGGGCAGCGACGCGGTGACGGCGCGCGTGGACCCCAAGATGAAGGTCGAGCCCGGGGACAAGGTGCGGTTGGGACTGGACAAGCGCACCCTGCACTTCTTCGAGGCCGAGTCCGAGCAGGCCCTGCTTTAACCTCCTGACGTGTGGAAGACATACAGGCCAGCTATGACTTCGACTCGGCGCGCATGCGCGCGTTCTGGAGGGCGGTCCGGGCGACCCTGACCGGCCGCGGCAAGCGGCTGCCATCGCTGGACGCGGTGCTGGCCGCGGCCGGCGCCGAGGGTCGGTCGTTCGGAGGCGTGCAGGAGATCCCGATCGACCGGATCGTGGGGTCGGCTGCCGCCCGCACCAAGGGCAATGACTTCGACCCTGGCTTTCTGCCCGTCTCGCCGCGGCTCAGGCATCGGTGGATGCGCGTCTACCGGGAGATGACCGAAGGCGGCGAGCTGCCGCCGATCGACGTGTACAAGGTCGGAGACGGCTACTACGTCATCGACGGGCACCATCGGGTGTCGGTGGCGCGCAGCCTGGGCCGCGACACCATCAAGGCGCGCGTCATCAACGTGCTGACTCGTGCGCCTCTGGGCACCAATGTCGATCCGCATGAGCTGCTCAAGGCGGCGGAATACGCGACGTTCCTGGACACCACCCAGCTGCATCGGTCGCGGCCGGAGGCGCGCCTGGAGTGCAGCCGCCTCGGCCGCTATGACGAGCTCTTCAAGCACATCCTCGGTCACCAGTACTTCCTCGGCCTGGAGCGCGGCCACCAGGTCCCTCTGCCCGAGGCTGCCGCCAGCTGGTACGACAACGTGTACTCGCCGATCGCCAAAGTGATCCGGCGGCATCGCGTGCTCGAGCAGCTGCCCGGTTGGACCGAGACCGACCTCTACGTCGAGATCACGCGTCGCTGGCTGGCCCTCAGCCAGGCGGGCCAGCCGACCGGTCCGCACCCGGCGATCCATGCCCTCCTCGACAAGAAGGAGACGCGGAAATGGTGGCAGCGCCGGCGGAAGATCTCCCTCACAGAGCCCGAAGAGGAGCGGGAGCCGGCGGTGGCCGAACAGCCCGGGTGATCGGTTTGATCTTCGGACCGCCCGGAAGCGGCAAGGGGACGCAAGCCTCCCGCATCGAGAACGAGTTCAAGATGCGGCATCTCTCGACGGGAGAGATCCTGCGCGCGGAGGCGGCGCACGGCAGCGAAGTTGGCAAAGAGGCCGCCCGCATCATGGCCGCCGGCGACCTCGTGCCCGACCTCTTGATCGAACGCATCGTCGAGCGCCGGCTGCGGCGCGCCGGCCCTGACGCGAGGGTGCTGCTCGACGGCTTCCCGCGCACGCTCGAGCAGGCCCGTGCCCTGGACGAGCTGCTGGCAAAGCTCGGCCGCAAGGTGGATTTCGTGGTCGCCCTCGACGTGCCGGAGTCGACCCTGGTCGACCGCCTCTTGCACCGCGCGGCGGTTGAGGGCCGGGCCGACGACACGCGCGAGGCGATTATGGAACGGATGCACGAGTACCGCACGCGCACAGCCGCGGTGCTGGACCACTACCGCCAGGGCGAGACGCAGGTGGTCGAGATCGACGGTCGCGGCGATGTCGAGTCGGTGTTCGAGAAGGTCCGCGATGCGCTCAGCCCGGTGATTCGGCCGGGCGCAAACCGCGGGTAATGCGAATATCATCAGCCTTCTCCCAAAGGAGCAAGTAGACGCAACGCAAGGCTGGAGTCGAAGATCTCGGACCGGCGATCAAGCCGGTCGTAAACGGTGATGGACAGCCGAGCCTGGAAGTCGCGCCGGCTGTCGTCTTCACGCCGATCTCGAGCGCCTTTCCCCCCATCGCCGAGTTCGCGTTTCTCTCCGACTGCGAGGTCAACGCGCTCATCGCCCCGAGCGGGCGCGTCGAGTGGATGTGCCTGCCGAGGCCGGACGCGCCAAGCGTATTCGCCGCCATCCTCGACCGCGGCGCGGGCAGCTTCCGATTCGGGCCCAGCGGGATCATGGTTCCCGCTGGCCGTCGCTACCTGCCGGGCACGCTCGTCCTGGAGACGACCTGGCGCACACGCACCGGCTGGCTGATCGTTCGCGACGCCCTCACCATCGGCCCCTGGTATCACAGCCAGCGCCGCTCCGGCACCCACCGGCGGCCGCCGACCGACCAGGAGGCCGAGCACATCCTCCTGCGCACCGCCAAGTGCGTGGTGGGGAGCGTCGAGCTGAGCCTGGACTGCGACCCCGTCTTCAACTACGGGCAGAAGGCTGCCCAGTGGGAGTACTCGGGACCGGGTTATGGCGAAGCGGTCGCGACCGGCGGCGAGGGCGACGTCCCGCTGCGCCTGGTCACTGACCTGCGCGTCGGATTCGAGGGCCCAGGGGCGCATGCCAGCAAGACGCTTCGGCAGGGGGAGAAGGCGTTCGTCGCGATCTCATGGCCGCGCTCGCAGTACTCCGCGTCCAGCGAGTTCTGGGCGGAGCATCCGCCTCCGGCGACCGCCGACGAAGCGTTTGCGCGCATCGAGCGAACCGCCGACTTCTGGCGGGAGTGGATCAACCGGGGCGAGTTTCCCGAGCATCCGTGGCAGAGCTACCTGCAGCGCAGCGCGCTCACGTTGAAGGGACTCACCTACAGCCCCACCGGCGCCCTGCTCGCGGCGCCGACCACGTCGCTGCCCGAGAGCATCGGCGGCGAGCGGAACTGGGACTACAGGTACACGTGGATTCGCGACGGCACCTTCATGTTGTGGGGCCTGTACACGCTGGGGTTCGCCCGCGAGGCGAATGACTTCTTCTACTTCATCGCCGACGTCGCCGCGGGCCAGAAGGACCTGCAGATCATGTACGGCATCGGGGGTGAGCATGAGCTAGCGGAGCGGACGATCGATCACCTGAGCGGCTACGAGGGATCGCGGCCGGTGCGCGTCGGCAATGCCGCCTACGCCCAGAGGCAGCACGACGTGTGGGGCGCCGTGCTCGATTCTGTGTACCTCCACACCAAGTCTCGCGACTATCTGCCCGAGGTGGTCTGGCCGATCCTCAAGCGATCGGTCGAGTCCGCGATCGAGAACTGGAAGAAGCCCGACTGCGGCATCTGGGAGATACGCGGCGAGCCGAAGCACTTCACGTCCTCGAAGCTGATGTGCTGGGTCGCTTGCGACCGTGGTGCTCACCTGGCCGAGCTGCATGGCGATCACGACCTGAACGAACGCTGGCGGGCGGTCGCCGATGAGATCAAGGCCGACATCTGCACGCATGGCGTCGACGACAGGGGGGTCTTCGTTCAGCACTACGGGACAAAGTCGCTGGACGCGTCGGTGCTGCTGATCCCGCTGGTGCGCTTCCTGCCTCCCAACGACCCGCGGGTCAAGGCGACCGTGCTCGCGATCGCTGACGAGCTGACCGTCGACGGGATGGTTCTGCGCTACCGGACCCAGGAGACCGATGACGGCCTCTCAGGTGAGGAGGGGACGTTCACCATCTGCTCGTTCTGGATGGTGTCCGCCCTGGCCGAGATCGGAGAGCTCACCCGCGCGCGTGAGCTTTGCGAAAAGCTGCTCTCCTACGCGAGCCCGCTGCAGCTGTACGCCGAGGAGATCGACCCCCGCAGCGGGCGCCACCTGGGCAATTTCCCACAGGCGTTCTCGCACCTGGCGCTGATCAACGCGGTCATGCACGTGATCCGCGCCGAAACCGGCGTCGCCAACACATTCGGCGCCCCGCCCACCCGCCAACCGTAAATCCGCGTGTGTATGCAATAGCGGGTTTCATGCGACCGGATTCCCCGCGTCTGTATGCATTTGCGGGTTACTCGGGCTTCAAGAACAGCGCCCCCAGGGGCGGCAGGGTGAGGTTGAGGCTGTGGAGGTGTCCGTGCCGGCCGACGGGCGCGGCGTCGACCCCGCCCAGGTTGCCCTGCCCGCTCCCGCCGTAGATCGGGGCGTCGCTGTTCAGCACCTCGCGCCATCGACCTGACTCCGGGACGCCGACCTGGTAGTTGTGACGCGGCACGGGCGTGAAGTTGAAGACGGCCACGACCAGGTCGTCGGGGTTCTGCGCGCGACGGATGAAGCTGATCACGCTCTGCTCGGAGTCGGTGCCGTCGATCCATGAGAAACCCGCGGGGTCGAAATCCAGCTCGTGCAGCGATCTCTCGGTGCGCAGCAGCTGGTTCAGGTCCCCCAGCCACCGATTGACGCCTGCGTGAGCCGGCTTCTCCAGGACATGCCAGTCGAGGCTCGCGTCGTGATTCCACTCCGACCACTGGCCGATGTCGCTGCCCATGAAGAGGAGCTTCTTCCCGGGTATCGCGTACATGTACGCGAAAAGAAGCCGAAGGTTGGCGAACTTCTGCCACTCGTCGCCCGGCATCTTCGACAGCAGAGACCCCTTGCCGTGGACGGCCTCGTCGTGAGACAGGGGGAGCAGGTAGTTCTCGCTGAACGCGTAGATCATCCGGAAGGTGAGGCTGTGATGCTCGAACTTGCGGTGGACGGGATCCTTGGACATGTAGCTGAGCGTGTCGTGCATCCAGCCCATGTCCCATTTCATGCCGAAGCCGAGGCCGCCGAGATAGGTTGGGCGTGACACCAGCGGCCACGCCGTCGACTCCTCGGCCATGGTCTGGATGTCGGGGTGCTCCCTGAAGACCTCGATGTTGAACCGTCGAAGGAAGTCGACGGCGTCCAGGTTCTCCCGGCCGCCGAACTTGTTCGGGATCCACTCGCCCTGCTTGCGCGAGTAGTCGAGGTACAGCATCGATGCCACGGCGTCGACGCGCAGACCGTCGACGTGATACCGGTTGAGCCAGCTCAGCGCGCTGCTGATCAGGAATCCGCGCACTTCGTTGCGCCCGTAGTTGAAGATCGAGCTGCCCCAATCAGGGTGTACGCCAAGACGCGGGTCGGCGTGCTCGTAGAGATGGGTCCCGTCGAACATCTGAAGGCCGAACTCGTCGGCTGGAAAATGCGACGGCACCCAGTCCAGGATCACCCCGATGCCGTTCTGGTGCAGGTGGTCGACCAGGTACATGAAGTCCTGGGGCGTGCCGTAGCGGCTGGTCGGCGCGAAGTAGCCGGTGCACTGGTAACCCCATGAGCCGTAGAAGGGGTGCTCCATGATCGGCAGGAACTCGACGTGCGTGAAGCCCAGGCTCCGCGCGTAGCCGGCGAGCTTGGGCGCCAGCTCTCTGTAGCTCAGCCAGCGGTTGTGCTCCTCCGGCACACGCATCCACGAACCAAGGTGCACCTCGTAGATCGCCCACGGAGCTCGGTGGCCGTTGGCGTTGGCTCGATGAGACATCCACGGCCCGTCGCCCCACTCATAGCTCATGTCCCACACGATCGACGCTTGTCGCGGAGGGGGTTCGGCGAAGGTTGCATACGGGTCGGCCTTGTCGACGCCGGCGCGGGTGACACGCGAACGGACGTGGTACTTGTACAGCGCGCCGTGCCCCACCCCGGGCACGAAACCCTCCCAGATGCCGGACTGCTCGCGTGGGTGGAGGGGCGTGGCGGACTTGTTCCAGCCGTTGAAGTCGCCGATGACGGTGACCGAGTCCGCGTTCGGCGCCCAGACCGCGAACGAGGTTCCCTCTGGGTCCTTCGACGGGTGCGCTCCCATCTTCTCGTACAGATGACCGTGCGTGCCCTCGTTGAAGAGGTGAAGGTCAAAGGCGCTCAGGAGAGATGGCGCGATCACAGGTGGCCAGTATCCGCGAGATCGGCAGCAGGCCGAAGGCCCGAAGGCCGGTGCCATCCGGGCGGTCGGTGCCAAGGATGGGGTGGCACGAGGAGGAGCCCATCGTGAGATGGGCGACAACAAATGCCGGGCCCCCAGACGCCGGCATCAGACGCCTCTGGCGTCCCGGCCGCCCGGGGGTACCGGATGCTGACGAGGCTCGCGGTACTGGTCACAGGGAGGGGAGCATGTCCAGGATTCCAAGCAGCGGGATCCGCACCCAGTCCGGCCGGCTGTTCAGCTCGTAGCGCAGCTCATACAGGGCCTTTTCGAGCAGCATCGTGCGCAGCTGGAGCTCCAGGTCCTCCGGCGTCTGCGCCACGAATGACGCCGAGCCGGCGGTCGACAGGTAGCTGCGAACGAATGCGGCGGACACGGAGTCGACCCAGAAGCGCGCCCATGAGCGAACGCGGGGGAGCGCTTCCGGCTGGAACTTTCCATTGCGCAGCGCGGTCTGGCTGGCGTAATCGAACGAACGCAGCATGCCGGCGACGTCCCTGAGGGCAAGCCGCTTGAGGCGGCGCTCGTACAGCGAGCGCGTGGGCTCTCCCTCGAAGTCGATGATCACGAAGTCGTGTCCGGTGTACAGGACCTGCCCGAGGTGGTAGTCGCCGTGGACTCGAATGCGCGTGGTCGTCAGGCGGCGGGAGAGAAAAGCGCGAAGAGCTTGCCCGATGCGCACCTCCAGCTCGAGAACCTTCTGCGCGTCCTCACGCGCGTCCTCCGGCAGTCGCTTGAGCTGGCTTCGCAAAAGCTCGAGCGCACGCAGCGCGAGCCCGTTTATCGACTGGTAGATCGACCGCTGGTCCTGCGCCGAGATGCGCTCGGGCGCGAACGCGGGCTCGGTGGGGTCTGACGCCAGCGCGATGTGAAGCTCGGCGGTCCGGCGGCCCAGAAGCCGCGCTGAATCGAGATAAGCGGCGACATGCCGGGTGGCGGCCTCAGGCAGCTCCTGCGTGCTGGCCTGCAGTACGCCTCGCGCCAGCGCAGGAGGGTCTCCGCTCGCCGGAGCCTCGACAGCCTTCAGGTAGTGGGCGAGTGTTGTCAGCGTGTACTGCCAGGCGTCGCCCTGGTTCGGCACGTAGCCCTGGAGGACGGCCAGCGTCACCGGTTCGCCAAGGTCGCGCCGGTACTCGAGGCTGCCCGCCAGGGGCGATATCTGGGCGAAGTTCGTCTCCTCGGTGAGGAACCGCCCGACCTCGAGCTCCGGGTTGACCCCCTCCTCGAGGCGCCGGAACACCTTCAGCATCAGGCGCTCGCCGAAGATCACCGAGTTGTTGCTCTGCTCGGCCACGGAAAGGGCGGCCTCGAGCTTGATCGTCTCCGGACCGCGGAGCCGGTTGAACGCTCGCGTCGTGGAGCCGACAAGCATGCCCTGCGAGCTCGCGGCTCGCCGGCGGCGCGTGATGACGCTGAGGAGACCGTCGGCAAAACCGGGCGGACCGAGGGCGTCGTACAGGAGGCTGCGCTGGTCGTCGCCCGACGTACGGATCCATGCGATCGCCGTGTGCGGCCAGCGTTCGATGATGTGGCCGGCTTCCGCGGCGCTGGCGTGGCCGATGGGCAGGAGGTAGGTTTCGGGGTCGCCCTCCGCATACGAGACGACGATCGTGGAGAGGTAGTCGCTGCCGTCGCCGTCCGGCACCTCCACCGCGTCGACGACCTGCGCCGACTTCATCCGGCGCGCCTTGCCCGCAAACCAGCGGCGCTGGCGGATGTAGGGGACGAGGATGCTCTCGAGGCGCTCCTTGGCCTGGCCGAACAGCACCGACTCCCAACCGCCCGCGACGTTGATCTCGGGCAGCACCGCGGCGGCCACCCCGCCGTCGGACTGCACGGCCGGCACGGCCCGCGGCTGCATGGAGAACCAGTAGAAGGAGTGCGGTCCGAGGGTGAGAAAGTACGGGGTCTCCCCGACCGCCGGCAGCTCGTTGGCGCCGAACAGCTCCACCGGGACCATCCCGCGAAACTGCCCGAGGTCCAGCTCGACCACCTGCAGGAAGCGCGAAAGGTTGGCCACGCACAGGATCTGCTCCGACTCATGGCGCCGCACGAAAGCGAGCACCTTCCTGTTCTCAGGTCTGAGGAGCTCGAGCGTGCCCCGTCCAAACGCGCGATGCCGCTTGCGCAGAGCGATCAACCGCCTCATCCACGACAGCAGCGAATGCGGATTCTGGGCCTGGGCCTCGACGTTGACGCTTTCGAAGTGGTATTCGGGGTCGGTCACCACCGGCAGATAGAGGCGCTGGCGGTTGGACCGCGAGAAGCCGGCGTTGCGGTCGCCGCTCCACTGCATCGGCGTGCGGACCCCATTGCGGTCGCCAAGAAAGATGTTGTCGCCCATTCCGATCTCGTCGCCGTAGTAGAGGACCGGCGTTCCGGGCAGCGAGAACAGCAGGCCGTTCATCAGCTCGATGCGCCGCCTGTCGTTGCCGAGAAGGGGCGCCAGGCGGCGACGGATGCCGAGGTTGATGCGTGCGGCGCGGTCCTGCGTGTAGGCCCTGTACATGTAGTCGCGCTCCTCGTCGGTCACCATCTCGAGCGTGAGCTCGTCGTGGTTCCGCAGGAACAGCGCCCACTGTGCGGTTTCTGGGATCGCGGGGGTCTGGGCCAGGATGTCGACGATCGGGAAGCGGTCTTCCATGCGGATCGACATGAACAGGCGCGGCATGAGCGGGAAGTGGAACGACATGTGGCACTCATCGCCCTGGCCGAAGTAGGCGACCGCGTCCTCGGGCCACTGGTTCGCTTCGGCGAGGAGCATGCGGTTCGGATGCTCCGCGTCGATGTGGCGGCGCAGCTCACGAAGGAACTGGTGCGTCTCGGGCAGGTTCTCGCAGTTGGTCCCGTCGCGCTCAAAGAGGTAGGGGATGGCGTCCAGTCGCATCCCGTCGACGCCGGCGTCGAGCCAGAAGTCGCACGCCTTGAAGACGGCCTCGCGAACACGCGGGTTGTCGAAGTTCAGGTCCGGTTGGTGAGAGTAGAACCGATGCCAGTAGTAGGCGTTCGCCAGGTGGTCCCAGGTCCAGTTGGAGACCTCGAAGTCTTTGAAGATGATCCGGGCGTCGCTGTACTTCTGGTTGGTCGTGCTCCAGACGAAGAAGTCGCGTGCTGAGCTGCCGGGTCGCGATCGCCTTGCTCGCTGGAACCACGGATGCTGGTCCGAGGTGTGGTTGCAGACGAGCTCATTGATGACCCTGATCCCGCGCTTGTGGGCTTCGCGGATGAAGTGGTTGGCGTCCCCGAGCGTCCCGTACATCGGGTTGACGTCTGTGTAATCGGCGATGTCGTAGCCGTCGTCTCGCATCGGCGAGGGATAGAAGGGAAGGAGCCAGATCGCGCTCACGCCCAGGTCCTGCAGATATGGCAGCCTCTCGACCAGGCCCCTGAAGTCGCCGCTCCCGTCCCCGTCGCTGTCGTTGAAGGCGCGCACGTGGAGCTCGTAGATGAGCGCGTCCTTGTACCAGAGAGGGTCGTCGTCGAGGGTGAATGTCTCCTTGCGACGCCGCCGGGGCGTGGTCTGGATCACAGGAAGTACTCGAAGTCGTGCTCGCTGCGAATGCGGCGCCGGAACCTGAAGATCTGGGCTGGGGCATCCGGGCGGAGCTCGACATAGTTGCGAGGCCCCTGCCACATGTAGCGCGCCCCACTGAGAAGCTCGTGCGCCTGGTAGCTCTTGTCGCGCTCGATGCCGAGATCCTCGAGCGGCAGGTTGACCATGCCGACCTGCGTGTGATGCGGGTCAAGGTTGACCACCGTCAGCACCACGTCGGCCAGGTCCTCTGTGCTCTTCGTGTAGGCGAGCAGCTGGTCGTTCTCGGTGGGGTGGAACCGAAGGCCCCGGTTGCTCTGAAGGGCAGGATTCTCGCGCCGGATCTTGTTGACCAGGGCGATCAGCTCGCGCAGGCTCTGGCGGCTTTCGAGATCCCAGCTGCGCAGCTGGTACTTCTCCGAGTCCAGATACTCCTCGGAGCCTGGCTCCTTGGCCCGGTTCTCGCACAGCTCGAACGCCGGGCCGTAGATGCCGTAGCTCGCGCCCAGCGTCGCCGCCAGGACCAGCCTCGCGGCGAATGCCGGCCGGCCGCCTGTCTGGAGGTACTCCGTGAGGATGTCCGGCGTGTTCGGCCAGAGGTTGGGGCGCATGTACTCGCGCACCGAAGTCGTCGTCAGCTCGGTGAGGTACTGGCTAAGCTCGCCGCTCGTGTTGCGCCACGCGAAATACGTGTAGGACTGGCTGAAGCCGGCTTTGGCGAGGCGGTATTTCACCTTGGGCCGGGTGAAGGCCTCGGACAGGAAGATCGTCTCGGGGTGAACGCGCTTGACCTCGCCGATGAGCCACTCCCAGAACGGGAAAGGCTTGGTGTGCGGGTTGTCGACGCGGAAGATCGTCACCCCCTGGTCGATCCAGAAGGTGATGATCGACAGCAGCTCGGCCCACAGCTCTCGCCAGGCGTCGCACTCGAAGTCGAAGGGCACGATGTCCTCGTACTTCTTCGGCGGGTTTTCAGCGTGCTGTATCGATCCGTCCGGGCGATGCCGGAACCACTCGGGGTGCTCGCGAATGTATGGGTGGTCGGGCGAGCATTGGAAAGCGATGTCGAGCGCGATCTGAAGGCCCTGTGCGCCGGCAGCGCGCACGAGGTGGCGGAAGTCGTCCAGCGTGCCCAGCTCGGGATGCACGGCCCTGTGGCCGCCCTCATCGGACCCGATCGCCCAGGGACTGCCCGGTTCGCCCGACGCCGCTTTGGTGCTGTTGTTGGCGCCCTTGCGGTTGGTGCGGCCGATGGGGTGTATGGGCGGCAGGTAGAGGACGTCGAAGCCCATGCCCCCGACGTAAGGCAGCCTTGCCTCGACGTCCTTGAAGGTCCCATGCCGGCCGGGCCCGTCCGCCGACCTGGGAAACATCTCGTACCAGGACCCGAAGCGGGCGCGCTCAGGCTCGACGACCACGATCAGCTCGCGCCCGTAGGTGACGCCGAGGCCACGGTCCGCGTACCGATCCATGAGCAGGGCAAGGTCCTCGCCCAGGGCAAGGGTGGCGGCGCCGCGGCCCTTGCGGAGGGTCGCCGCGTGCGCCAGCAGGCGCTCGGCATCGGAACCGCGAGCGCGACCCGCGGCGCTCTCGACCATTCGCGCCGCAACCTCCAGCTCGAGGGTCACGTCCTGGCCGGCCTCGACTCGCTTGGCGAACTGGCGGCTCCAGGTCTCGAAACGGTCGATCCAGCCTTCGACCGTGTAGACGTAGTGACCAAGCTCGCTCACCGGGAACTCGGCCCGCCAGCGGTCGTTGACGGTGGGCACCATGGGCACCTCCGTCCAATCGCGATTGGAGAGGTGGCGGTACCGAATGACGCATGAAAGCGCGTCATGGCCGTCCGCGAAGACGTCCGCTTCCACGGAGACTTTCTCGCCCACCGTCCGCTTGATGGGGAAGCGCCCGGCGTCTATCTCCGGGGTCAGGCGCTCGATGGCCACGCGCCTGCGGCCCTCGACCGCCGGCGGTGGCGAGGGGGAGGGGTGGTCGGAAGAAACGGTCGGCCTTCGCTTGACCGGTGCTCGAGCCACGAGCAAATCGTACTGATGCCCTCCCCCTCCTGGGGGAGGTCCGGTGGGGGTCTCCAGAGCAATAATCTGGTGGAATGCCCCAGCTGCTGAGGTCGATCGATCCGTCTACGGGCCGCGAGCTGGCCCATTTCCCGGAGCTGGACGAAGCTGGGATCGAGGCTGCGATCGCCCAGGCATGGGGCTCGCGCCACGCATGGAGGGATGCCGGCGTCGGTATGAGGGCGGCGCTCATGCGATCGGTCGCCGGCGTCCTGAGGGCTGACAAGGCCCGCTACGCCGAGCTGCTCACCGCGGAGATGGGCAAGCCGATCGTGGAGGCCGAGGCCGAGATCGAGAAGTGCGCGTGGACCGCGAGCTGGATCGGCGACAATGCGGTGCGCCTGCTGGCGGACGAGCCTGTCGAGAGCACAGCCACGACGAGCTACGTCAGGTTCCAGCCACTCGGCGTGATTCTCGCCGTCATGCCCTGGAACTTCCCCTTCTGGCAGGCTTTCCGGGCCGGCCTGCCTGCGCTGGCCGCCGGCAACCTGATGCTGCTCAAGCACTCCTCGAACGTGCCGCAGTGCGCGATCGCCATCGAGGAGGTGTTCCGCGAGGCGGGCGTGCCGGAGGCGGTCTTCCAGTCACTGCTCATCGGCTCGGCCGCGGTGGAGAAGATCATCGACGACCGCCGGATTGCCGGGGTGACGCTGACCGGTTCAGAGGCGGCCGGGATCAAAGTCGCGGGCGCGGCCGGCAAGGCGCTCAAGAAGTCGGTGCTCGAGCTTGGCGGATCGGATCCGTTCATCGTCCTCGAGGATGCCGACATCAAGGCCACCGCCACCGTGGCCTGTCGCGCGCGAAACCAGAACAACGGCCAGAGCTGCATCGCGGCCAAACGGTTCATCGTGGTGGAGTCTGTCGCCGAGGAGTTCGAGGAGCTGTTCACGCGTGCTGTCGGCGCGCTCAAGGTAGGTGACCCGATGGACCGTACGAACCAGGTTGGCCCGCTGGCGCGCCGAGATCTCGTCGACGAGCTGGAGCGCCAGGTCAACGAGTCGGTGCGGCTCGGCGCGCGACCGCTCACGGGCGGCAAGAGGCTGGACGGCTCGGGCAACTACTTCGAGCCGACCGTGCTGGCGAACGTGCGGCCGGGGATGCCCGTCTACCACGAGGAGACGTTCGGCCCGGTCGCGGCGGTGATACGCGTCGACGACGACGAGGATGCCCTGCGGGTCGCAAACGAAACCGAGTTCGGCCTGGGCTCCAGCATCTGGACCGGAGACGTGGAGCGGGGCCGGCGCCTCGCGGAGCGGGTGGAGGCCGGCCTTGTGTTCGTGAACGGGATGGTCGCGTCGGACGCCCGCCTGCCGTTTGGCGGCGTCAAGCGATCAGGCTATGGCCGCGAGCTCTCCAGCTACGGGATCAAGGAGTTCACGAACATCCAGACGGTGTGGGTGGGCCCGGCGAGATAGGCAGCGCCTCTCCGGTTCGGGCCACGCTCGAGACCAAGCGAATCCTGTTGGAGCCTGTCGCGCCGGAACACGCCGAGGGCATTTTCCAGGCCACAATCGATTCGCGACCGGAGCTGCTGCCCTGGATGCCGTGGGCCCGCGACCCGTCGCTCCAGGGCGCTCAAGCGGCGGCTGCGGACAGTCAGCGAGCCTGGCTCGACGACCGTGAGTTCCACTTTGCGGTTGTAGAGCGCGAATCAGCCAAGGTTCTCGGGGTCGTCGGCCTCAACCGCGAAGCCGGCGACACTGCTGAGCTCCATTACTGGATCCGGTCAGACCGCGCTGGACGTGGACTGACCACCGAAGCATGCCAGGCGTTGATCAAGTGGGCGTGGAAGACGTTGCGCTTGCGAAGGCTGACGCTGTGGGCCGGCCGCGACAATCACGCAAGCCGACGCGTCGCCTCCAAGCTCGGCTTCATGTATCTCGGACCGCTGGACTGGCGACCCGAGGGAGGGCTTGGCGACTTCCCGGCCGAGAGATATGACCTTCGCGAGGACGATACGTCCCGTTACCTGGGCGATCGTTGAACATCTTGCGGTAGCTCGCGTGAGGCGGTCGCGGACTTCGATCACGCCCGTCATGACTCTGCGGCCGCCTTCTTGTTCGCTGCGAGGTGTTTGCGCGCGAGCACGGAGTAGGAGTCCTTGAGGGCCTTGTCGGGGTTGAAACCCAGGCTGCGGGCCTGCTGTGGGAGGACGTCGAGCGGCCCTTCGAGCTCGACGAACCACCCGAACTCGAGCGTGTCGAGGGTGACGGTGACGATTCCGTCGAGGGTCAGCATCACCCGGTGCTTGGGATAGGTGAACGCCACGCGAAAGCCGAGCTCCGTGAGCAGGTCCATGGTCGCGTGCGCGTCCTTGACCTCGACCTCTGTCTCTTCGCGCACCTTGACGCCGCCGACGAATCGAGCCGGGCCCTTGGCGGTGAGGACGCCGCGGGGGCCGCCGTCCAGGACGCGGAGTCGGAGCGTCGTGCGGCGCGTTGACTTGCCTGGTCCATCGAACCTGTAGTTCTCCTCTTGGTACGTGCCGTCGAGGTGAGCTCGCCTTTTCCGCAGCAGATTCCGCAGGCGGACGTGGTCGCGTGGGCCGTCGACGCGGAACTTCAGCTCACATTCGAGGCTGCGATCGCGCGGTCGATGCTTGGGACGGCGCTTCGGCACGAAAGGAGGTTACTTCCTCGACGACTGTGCGATCCGTCGGCATTCGGACGCCGTCGATACCCTCTTTTCTCAACAATCGTCGCGCCGCGACTAGGCCGCCGCTTTCTTGGTAATCCTGTAGAGCGCGCTCACAACGGCGGTGCACTCATCCTCCACGTAGTCCAGCCCCCCCGCCTCTGCGATCCTCCGCGCCTCCTCAGAGCGGATCTCCAGCTGCAGCCACAGCGCCCGCGCACCGACCGCGACCGCCTGCCGCGCGATCTCTGCGGCATCGCGCGCCGGCCGGAAGACGTCGACGAGGTCGATGCGCTCTGGAACCTCGGCCAGAGATCGATAGACGCGCTCGCCGAACAGCGTCTCGGCGAAGGGGTTGATGGGGATGATCCGGAATCCGCGCCGCTGAAGCCCGGCCGGCACCGAACCACCGGCCTTTAGAGGATCGCGCGAAGCCCCAACCACAGCGATCGTGGTCGCCGCCTCGAGGATCTCCTTCGCGGTCTTGCTCACATCAATGGCCAGGCTGCCGGCTCGCCGGCATATTCCCGGCCTCAACGCCGAGCAGCGGCTGACCAGCAGCGAACCGACGCAGCTGCTCGCCCGCGAACCTGAATGCCCGCTCCTCCCAACGCGTCACGGTGCCCGCGACATGAGGCGTGATCAGCAGATTCGGGGCACGCCAGAGTGGATGGTCGGCCGGGAGCGGCTCAGGGTCGGTCACATCCAGGGCCGCCCTGATCCGGCCTCGATGGAGCGCCTCGATCAGCGCGTCGGTGTCGACCGTCCGACCGCGCCCGGCGTTCACAAACAGCGCGCCTGGCTTCATCTGGGCGAGAAAGTTCGCGTCCACGAACCTATCGGTTGCGAGTGTCAGCGGCAGCAGGTCGACGACGACGTCCGCCTCGGGGAGCAGCCGGGGCAGGTCGTCGATGGACCGCACGCCGTCCCGAGCGCGCCTTGCGACCCCAACCACATTCGCCCCGAACGGCTCGAGCCGCACCGCCAGCCCGCGCCCGATGTCGCCGTGGCCGACCACCAGCACGGTCTTGCCCTCGAGGTCTCCGATGGGTCGTGTCCCAGGTTCAGGCTCGACCATCGAGCGATCCCATCGGGCTTTGCGTTGGAGGTCGAGGAGCTCGGGCAGCCGGCGCTGCATCGCGAGGATCGCAGCCATCACCCATTCGGCCACCGAGGTGTCATGCACCCCAACCGCCTTGCAGACGATGACCCCGGACCCCACGAGCGGGAGAAGCGAGTCCACGCCGGCGCTGAAGGCTTGCAGCAATCGCAGGCCGGGGAGCTGGCGCAGCAGCGCGTCCAGATCCTCGTCCCAGAGCTCGGGGCCCAGAAGCAGAACGTCCACGTCGGGCGCAGCCTCTGAGACCAGCTCGACGCCGGCGGGCAGCGGCTCCATCTCGCGACGCAGCGGTACGTCGGGAACAAGAACCTTCATCCTGACGAGCCTACCGGACGGGCCTGCTTAGGCTGCGCGGGAGCCTGAGGCCTGCACCTCGAGCGCGTGCTCGAGCACTTCCTCCACCCGACTCGCGAGGTGGAAGGTCATCGCCTTCCGCACGCTCTCGGGCACGTCGTCCAGGTCCTTCTCGTTGCGGCGAGGAAGGATGACCTCCGTGAGCCCCATGCGGTGGGCCGCGAGCACCTTCTGCTTGACCCCGCCGATGGGCAGCACGAGTCCCTGCAGCGTGACCTCGCCGGTCATGCCGACCGTGCTGCGAACCGGCCGCCCGGTGAGCAGGCTCACGATCGCCGTGGTCATCGTCACGCCAGCGGACGGCCCGTCTTTGGGCACGGCGCCCTCGGGGACGTGAATGTGGAACGCCTTCTCCGCGGCCTTCTCATCGATCTTCAGCTCGGCCGCGTGCGAGCGCACGAACGACAGCGCGATCTGCGCCGACTCCTTCATGACGTCTCCCAGCTGGCCGGTGAGGATGAGGTTGTTGCCGTGGCCGTCGCTGCTCGTGGCCGTGGCCTCGACGAACAG
>WNGG01005316.1_pt1 | contig 16704 bp, 9 predicted proteins | sample 5400661 | NCBI WGS metagenome assembly WNGG01 (sample SAMN13153372, study PRJNA577476) | soil metagenome | isolation source: 100 cm soil or saprolite under Garry oak tree replicate 1 | place: USA:California | collected 2016-06-15 | reverse complement strand
CTCGGGCCTTGGGCGGCCGGCCGGAGCCCTGTTGCTCAAGCGATCGGCCTGCCCCTAGAGTGACGGCCGGGCATGAAACCGACGCAGCTTCCTCTCTTCTCCGCCCGCGCCGCCGATCGCGCCGCCGCGCTCCCGGAGCGCCCCGCGCCTCAGGTCGCGGCCTACGTCCTCGCCGAGCGGATCGGGCGCCTGCTCCGCGAGCCGGTGGACGTCCACCTGACCGACAACGCCTGGACCATGGTGTCGTTCAAGCGGCTGCAGGGCCGGGTGCGCTTCCGCCTGCACCACATGTTCTCGGCGGCGAACGACGACGTGGTCCGAGCCCTGGCGGGCTTCACCGGCCGCAACCGGCGCACGCACGGCCGCGCCATCGATGACTACATCCGCACCAACCGCGACCTGATCCGCGCCGTCCCCGAGCGGCCTCAGCAGAAGCTCACCGAGCGCGGGCGGGTCCACGACCTCGGGGACATCTTCGCGCAGCTCAACGAACAGCACTTCGAAGGCCGCCTGGAGGCGCGCATCGGCTGGGGCCGCCGCGGTCCGGGCGGCCGGCGGCGCTCGATCAAGATGGGCGTGTACCTGCACGACCAGAAGCTGATCCGCATCCACCCCGCGCTGGACGATCCGCGCGTGCCGCGCGCCTTCGTCGAGCTGGTCGTGTTCCACGAGATGCTCCACCAGGCCATCCCGCCTGTGAACGCGCGGGACGGGCGCCGCATCGTGCACGGGCGCGACTTCCGGGCCCGCGAGCGCCGCTTCCCCGGGTACGAGCGCGCGCGCGCCTGGGAGAAGCAGAACCTGCATCTGTTGCTTCGCCACCGGCCCTGACCCGAGGCGAAGCGCACGCCCATGGCGCGGCATGGAAGGCGTTGTAGGCTGCTCGGGCCTTGCGCAAGACCCTGCCCCCCTTGTTCCTCGCGCTCTGCGCTTGCGCGACGCCCTCCACGCCCTTCGAGGGCCGGCCGGTGCTCGTCGGGATCGACTTCGTCGGCAACCACAGCATCTCGTCGGGCGAGCTGCTCGATCACATCGCCACGGCTCCGACCAGCGGCTTCTTCAAGAAGACGGCCCGCTACTACGACGTCGACCTGTTCGCCATCGACCTGAAGCGGATCGTCCGCTGGTACAACCAGAAGGGCTTCTACGAGGCCAAGGTCACCGGCGTCGACGAGGTGCGCGACGAGAAGGGCCGCGTGCGCCTGGTGGTCCACATCGAGGAGGGTCGCCGCGCGTTCGTGAAGGACATCTGGTTCGTCGACACCGACGGCGTGAGTCCGGAAGAGATGGCGGACATCGACGGCGCGCTGGCGCTGCACCGCGGGGACAATTTCGACGAGGACCAGTACGAGAAGTCCAAGGAGCAGCTCGTCGATCAGCTCAAGCACCGCGGATTCGCCGAAGCGCAGGTGAGCGGCCAGGTGCGCGTGGCGCCCGAGGACGCGACCGCGTTCATCACCTACAAGCTCGAGCCGGGACCCAGATACACGTTCGGCCGGGTGGTGGTGACCGGCAACCGCGCCATCGACGCCTCCGAGATCATCCGCGCGACCGGGATACGCCGCGGCGACCCGTTCTCGCCCCGCGCGCTGCAGCTCGCGCAGCAGCGGGTCTACAACCTGGGCGCGTTCGCCGGCGTCCGGGTTGCGCTCGAGCCGCTGGGGGACAGCCCGGTCGCGGCGGTGCGGGTGACCGTGCGCGAGGCGCCCTTCCAGACCATCCGGTTGGGCGTCGGAGGGCAGATCGAGGAGTTCCGCTGGGAGCTGCCCCGCCTGCGCGCGGACTACACCAACCGGAACCTCTTCGGCGGGCTGCGGCGCCTGGAGCTGAGCTCGAACCTCGGCTACGCGTTCGTACCCAGCCTGCCGGAAGTGATCCGCGGGGCGCCCAACACGCCGACGGAGACCGGTTTCGTCACCCTGACCAGCGCGCAGCTCATCACGCCCAACCTGCTGTTCCCGGGCGTCGACCTGGTCAGCCGCGCCGAGTTCGCGCGCGAGCTCCAGCAGGGGTTTGCTTACAAGGAAGTCGCGGGCCGGTTCGGTCCCCTCTACCGGATCGACCGCCACTCGATCGCGGCCTCGCTCAACTTCGTCCGCTACTTCGACGCGGGTCTGAACGGCATCGACTTCACCACGCTGGTGCAGCAGGGCGGACAGAGCATCGGCAATCTCACGAAATGCATCCCGAGCTGCACGCTCACCTACCCGGAGCTGCGATACACCTACGACTCGCGCGACAATGCGCTCGAACCGACTTCAGGCTTCTTCGGGACCCTCTCGCTGCAGCAGACGCTCAAGCCGGGCTCGTTCAGCTACTTCCGGCTCGAGCCCGAGGTGCGCGCTTACTTCCCGGTCGCTCCGTGGCTGGTCCTCGCGGGCCGCGCGCAGTATGGCGCGCTCATCCTGGAAGGGCCGAACCAGGACGCGCAGGCCAGCCCCTTCACCCAGCGGTTCTTCGGAGGCGGCCAGAGCTACCAGCGCGGGTACGCGTCCTTCGGCCAGGGTCCCAAGGTGGGAGGGTCGCCCAGCGCCGGCGTCGGAGGAGCGCTGATCACGCCGTTCGGTCCGATCCAGAACTACTGGTCGACGTACGCATCGGTCGGCGGGAACGGCGCCGCCCTGCTGTCCGGCGAGCTGCGCTTCCGCACCGACTTCCTCTTCCGGAACAGCGGGATCGTGCTGTTCACCGACGCGAGCCGCATCACCGCCAGCCCGAGCCTGCCGTGGGTGGGACGCCTGGAGGTCGCTCCGGGCGTCGGGCTCCGCTACATCACGCCGTTCGGACCCATCCGCCTCGACGTCGCGTACGTGCTGAACCCGGCCGCGGTGACCGCGCCAGGGGGAACCGTGATCGACCCGAGCACGGGTATCGAGCGACCCGTCGCGGACACCCCGATTGGCCCGGACTGCATCGAGGCGACGCACACGTGCATCTACCAGCGCCGCTGGTCCTATCACCTCACGCTCGGCGAGGCGTTCTGACACCGGCGACCGGCGATGCTGCCGCCGCGTTCCACCGCAGCTAAAATTGCAAGCGCGTGACCGAGCCCCATCCGCCCGAGACGACGCCTGCCTACCTGCCCCGGCCGGGCGCGCGGCCACCCCGGCGGCCGGGGCGCCGCGTCCTGCGCGCCGTGGGTTTCGCGCTCGCCGCGCTGCTTGCCGCCGTACTGCTGGCGATCGTGGGGGCGCTCGTCTGGCTGCGCACCGGGACCGGCGCCGGCAAGCTGGCGGGCATCGTCACCGAGCAGGCGCGGAACGCGATCCGCGGGCGGCTCGCGGTCCGCGGGATCGAGGTTCGTGGGCTGACCATCTGCGCCGACGCCGTGGACCTGCGCGACCCGGACGGGAACCCCGCCCTCGCCGCCGATCGGGTCTGCCTGCACGTGAACCCGCTCGCGCTGCGGGCCAACAAGGTGCTGCTCAGCGACGTGCAGATCATCCGGCCGCGGATCGACATCGCGACGGTGGAAGGGCCCGACGGGAAGCCGGCGACCACCCTGAGCCGAGCGCTCGAGACGCGCAGGCCGCCGACCGAGGCGCACCCACAGAGCGGTCCGTTCAAATGGGCCATCGACGTGACGCGCCTGCGGGTCGAGGACGGGAGCCTCGCGCTCCGTCCGGCGCCGCGGGCCGACCCGGGCTTCGCGCTGCAGGGCGCGCAGATCACCGCGCCGCACGCGCGGTACGCCGCGGACGGCGCGGATGCGCGCCTCGCCTTTCAGGCCGAGTTGACCTCGCCCGGAAGGGACCCGGTCAAGCTCGAGGTCGACGCGAAGCTGACCGGGACCGCCAAGGCGGGCAGCGCCGAGGTGCGCGAGCTGCGCGTGTCGCTGGGGGACAGCGGGTTCTCCGGCGAGGGGCGGTACGATCTCGGTGCGCGCACCGGCGAGGTGCACCTGCGCCAGCTCCGCGTGGCGCCGGGCGATCTCTCGGTCCTGATGCGTGGCGACCCGTCGCCCCTCTCCGGGGAGGTGCGAGGCGAAGCCGATGCCCGGATGCAGGGCGACTCCGTCTCGGTCGCGGCGCGTCTCGAGGCGGGCGGCGGCCGGGTCCGGCTCGACGCGAACGTCACGCTGGGCGCGCCTCCGCGCTGGCAGGTGGCGCTCACGCTCGACGGCGTCGATCCCGCGCTCGTGGCGGCCGCCGGCCCGGCGGGCGAGGTGAGCGCGCGCATCGAGGCGCGCGGCCGCGGCGTGCCGCAGCTCGACGCGCACGGCGTCCGCGGCGAGCTGGACCTGCGCGCGCACGTCGGGCCGGGGCGCATCGACCAGGTGGGCGAGGTGCGCCTCGACGTCCAGGCCGACGTGCAGGGCCGCGAGGCGTTCGTGCGCGCATTCACCGCCACCGCGCTCGGGCTCCAGATTTCGGCGCACGGCACTGCCTCCTTCGACGCGGTCGCGCTCGACCTCGACGTGAACGCTCCGGACCTGCGCGTGGTGGGCCGCGGCGTGGGTGCGCTGCAGAAGAAGCCGTCGCTCCCGCTGTCGGGCTCGGCGCACGTGGCAGCGCACCTCACCGGGTCTCCGCGCGCACCCGATGCGCGGATCCACCTGCGCGTCCCCGCGGTCCGGCTGGGCGACCGGTTCGCGGCCCGCACGCTGGCGATCGACGGGACCCTGCGCGGGAAGCTGTCGGCGCCGGACGGCAATCTCCGGCTCAGCGCCGATTCGCTCGACGCGGGGCAGATCGCGCTGCGCTCGCCGCGCATCGACGCCGCCCTGCGGTGGCCGTGGGCGAACCTGCGCATCGACTCGGCGGTCGCGCAGGGCCGCGTGCTGCTCGCCGGCGACGCGCGCATCGACGACGACCGCGACGGGCTGCGCCTGGCCAACTTCACCGTGGCCTGGCCGGGCAACGAGCTGCGGCTCGCGCACGACACGCGGATCCACTTCCGCGAAGGGATGACCATCGTCGAGCCGCTCGACCTGGTCGGGGACCACGGTTCGCTGCGCCTCTCCGCCCAGCTCACGCCGGTCCGGGTCGACGCCGCCGCCGTGGTGAAGGATTTCGACCTCTCCCGCCTCCCCGCGTTCGCGCTGTCGCCGGACCTGGGGCTGCACGGACGCCTGGACGGGAACCTGGTGGTGAGCGGCCCGAAGTCCCGGCCGGAGGTCGACCTCGAGGCCGACCTTCGGGGCGCGGGTGTACGCCGGACGGTGGACCTGCCGATCGACGCGCACACGCACGCCCATCTACACGGCGGTCGCCTGCGCGCGGAGGGGTTCGCGCGAGCGCAGGGAGGCGGGCCCGAGCTGCGCTTCGACGCCGACGCCCCGGTGCAGGCGCTGCCGGACCTCCCGCCGGCCACTCCCGTGCGCGCCGACGTGCAGCTGCGCGACGCAGACCTTGCCCAGCTCGCCGCCCGGCTGCACCTGGACGCCCTGCGCAGGCAGGAGATCCAGGGGGCCGTCGACGCCCGCCTGCTGGCGAGCGGGACGCTGGGCGCCCCGCGCGCGACGTTGTCCATCGAGGCGCGCCGGGTGGGGACGGTGCACGTGCGCGACGTGGACGTGAGCGCGGGCGTGGTGCTCGACAAGGGCCGCGCCTCCCTCGACGGGACGCTCACGCTCGCCGGCGAGCCGGCGGTGAGCCTCGCAGGCGGGGCGCCCTTCGACCTCTCCCGCGCGCTGCGCGACCGATCCTATCTCGCGGGCGCGCTCCGGCGGCCGCTCCAGATGGACCTGGCGGTCGCGCAGCTCCCGCTCGAGCGGCTGGCCCGCGCGGGGGCGCTGCCCGAGAACGCCAAGGGCGAGGTGAGCCTCTCCGTGAGGCTCGGCGGCACTCCTCTGGCGCCGCAGCTGGCGGCGTCGGTGCGCGGGGAGGGCATCACCTCCGGAAGGGTGCGCGGCCTTTCCTTCCAGACCCAGCTCACCGTGGACGAAGGAGTGAAGCTCGCGGCCTCTGCGCAGTCCAACGGCGACGCGATCGGCCGCGTGGACGCGAGCGCCGCCCTCTCCGGCGCCGAGCTGGTCGAGCTCGCCCGCGCGAAGGCTGCTCCGGCGACGCTCGAGCCGCTGCTCGGGCGGCAAGTCTCCCTGACGCTGGAAGTCCCCGGCCTCCTGGTCGGCCGGGTGGCCAATCTCGCCGGCCAGGATCGCGTCCCGGCCGAGGGGCGGTTGCAGGGCCGTCTGGCGCTGAGCGGCACGCCCGCCTCGCCGCGGCTCACGGGTCAGTTCCAGCTGCGCGACATGCAGCGCGACGAGAAGCACCTCGGCAGCGCGGACCTCTACGTGGAGGCGACCGGCGGCGGCGCTCTGCTGCACCTCGGCATCAACCCGCCCGGCGGGGGCAGCTTCCTCGGCCATGCGAACCTGCTCGCCGACCTGGGAGCGCGGACTCTGCTGCGCAAGGGAGCCGCGGCGGTGCTCGACGGGGAGCTGAGCGGGCAGGTCGACGCGCGGCACCTCGACCTCGCGTTCCTCTCCGGCGTGGCGCCCCGGCTTCGGGGCGCGGGTGGCACGCTGGACGCCCAGGTCAAGGTGAGCGGCCGGTTGGCGAAGCCGAAGCCGGAAGGGAACGCGCGGCTGCGCGGCGGCCAGTTCGACGTGGTGGGGCAGGGCGTCTTCCAGGACGTCTCGCTGGACGCGACCTTCTCGCCCAAGGAGGTCGTGGTCGACCGCCTGAGCGGGACGCTGAGCGGCGGCACCTTCTCCGCGGTGCTGGTCGGCTCGCAGCGTCCCGGAGCCGCCGCCGATGTCCCCGGCGCGATCGATTTCACCGGCGAGGTGCACCTGGGCGACGACGAGTCGGTGAAGGGTCGCGTCGTCAACGGCAAGCCGGTGCAGAAGGCGCCCGTGCCGATCCGCCAGGCCGGGGAGGACCGCGCCACGGTGCAGGGCGAGCTGGATCTGTTCGGCGACTTCACCGACGGCCTGCTCACCCTGAACGCCAAGATCCCCGACGCGGCCGTCCGCGTGCTGCAGCTGCCGAGCAAGAAGCTGCCCGGCCTCGATCCCCACCCGGACGTGCTCCTGGTGCACGCCGGCGAGAGGGCGCACCCGCCCGGCAAGGAGCCCGAGGAGGTGGAGCGCGAGATCGAGGCGCGGCGCACCGCCAACTTCCGCCTTCACGCCAAGCTGGACATCGAGCACCTCTACGTCGCCGCCGAGGACTTCGAGTTCCCGGTGGAGAGCCACCTGACCTTCGACTTCGACGCGCAGCACCCGGACAAACCCTCCGCGGACGGGACCATCCAGGTGCCGCAGGGGTCCTTCAGCGCGCTGGGGCGAAGGTTCGTCATCGAGTACGCCAAGATCACCGAGACGGGCGGCGACCTCGACAACCCCGAGCTGGACATCCGCGCCCGGTTCGAGAGCGCCAAGGCGACGGTCAACATCGTCATCTCGGGGACGGCGAAGGAGCCGCAGATCGATCTGACCTCCAATCCGCCGATGGACCAGGACGCGATCGCCTTCTTCCTCGCCACCGGGCGCGTCGAAGGGCGCGCCACGCAGAATGGCGGCGGCGTCGATCTCTCCGGCGCGGCGAGCAGCGTGCTGGGGAGCCTGCTCTTCGGCGAGCTGCGCAAGACCCTGGCCAACGTGCTGCCGGTGGACGTGCTCACCATCGAGGCGCAGGGGACCGGAGTGGCGCAGGCCAGCGTCGGCAAATACATCGGCGACCGCATCTTCATCGGGTACCGGCAGCGGCTCACGCCGGCGCCCAACGAGAACACCGTCGAGGGCCGCCTGGAGTACGAGATCAGCAAGTCGCTCACCGCCGAGGTGACCGTGGGCGACCTGGCCAGCGAAGTGTCGATCCTCTTCACCCACGACTTCTGAGGATCGGCGGCGCCGTCAACGGTGCCGGACGCGGATCGCCCAGCCGAGCTGCAGGAGCGCCTTGAGCACCCGGGGCACCCGCCGCAGCAACTGGACGGACGGCGGCCGCTTCTCGCGCAGGGCGATGGGGATCTCGCGCACGTCGCGCCCGGTGCGCTGGGCGCGGATCACCAGCTCGCTGGCGAAGAGGTCCCGCTCCACCGTGCAGGCCCGGACGACCGGCTCGAGTCGAGCGCGGACGAACGCCTTGAGGCCGTGCGTGTCGGTGCCGCGGAACCCGGTGGTGAGACGCAAGAGGACCGTGATGGTGCGCGTCGCCGTGCGCCGGATCCAGGGCCGGCCGTCGTCGGCGCCGCGCATCGCCTTGGAGCCCACCACCAGATCTGCGCCCTCGGCGATGAGCGGGAGCGCGCGCTGGTAGAAGCCCACGTCGCAGAGGTCGATCTCGTCGCAGATGACGACGCGCCCGCGCGCCTCGAGGATGCCCCGCTTCAGGGCGCGCCCGTAGTCGGGCCGCTCCTCGTGGAACCAGCGCACGCGCGGATCCGCCTCCGCGATCTCGCGGAGCGCGTCCTGCGTGCCGTCGCGCGAGCCGTTCTCGGCCAGGACGATCTCGTAGTCCCAGCCCAACGCGTCCAGCTTGCGGCGGAGCTCGCCGGTCGCGTCGCGCACGATCCCCGCCTCGTTGTAGACGGGGATGACGACCGAGATCTCCGGCGCGCTCATGCGGCGAGCGCCCGCGCCGCGTCCCGGCCGGAGAGGATCGCGTCCTCCATCGAGCTGTATTCCCAGTTCCCGTACCGCCCGGCGACGTGCACTCCGTGCCCGCGCAGGTGCGCGATCACCTGGGCGCGGGCGGCCGCGTGGTCGTGGTCGAAGAGCACGTACGCGACCGGGATGGTCCGCGAGCGCAGGAGCCGCACGCGGGCGCGGTCGAGGAGGCCCAGCTCGTGCAGCGACGCGACCGCGTGGGCGGCGAGCGGTCCCGGGTCGATCGGCCCGCGGTGCGAGAACTCCACGGCGAAGCTGCGCGCCCCCTCCGGCGCGAGGCGCGGGTTCACCTCCGACGGCGAGCCCACCCGGTAGAAGCGGAAGCGCTCCTCGGGGAAGTAGGCCCAGTGGAAGCGCTTCCCGCCCACGTCGTCGGCGCCGATCTCCACCACGGTGACGCTCACCGAGCGGAGCTTGCCCGCCGCCTCCAGCACGCCTGGCGGGCCCTCCAGGAGCCGCGCCACCGACGAGAGTGGCAGGGTGAGCACGAGCTGCCCGTAGGGGATCTCCTCGCCCGAGGCGAGCCGCACGCGCCGCGCGGCGAGGTCCAGCGCGGCGATGCGCGCGCGCAGCCGCACCTCGCCGCCCTTCAGGTCGGCGGCGATCCCGCGCGGCAGCGCCTCGATCCCGCCTTCCCGCGGATACCAGAACGTCGCGTTGTAGCCGGCGCCGCCCGGCGCGGTGCCGAGCGCCCCGCGCACCACTTCTTCCAGCGTCGGCCGCGGGATGAAGCGGCCGCCCCATTCGGGCGACAGCTCCTCGCAGGGCACGGTGAACAGCTTGCCGTTGTAGGGCAGCATGAAATGGCGCGCAATGCCCTCGCCCAGATGGCGCTGGATGAACTCGGCGGCGTCGCGCAGCGGCCGCTCGCGCAGCGCGCGTCCGGGCTCCCCCGCCGTCGCTTGCACGAATCCGATCAGGCATTCCGCGACGGTGCGCGCAGGGAGGCCGTGGAGGTTGTGCTGGTAGGGAAATTCCGTCCACACGCCTTCACTGTGCACGAGGGCGCGCCGCTCGACCGCGAGCAGGTTGCCGCGCAGCCACCGCTCCTCGACCAGCGCGCGCACTTCCGCGTCGCGCGCGTGGAACCAATGCCCGGTGAAATCGAAGGAGAACCCCTGCACCACTTCGGTGCGCGCGAGGCCTCCGACCCGGTCCTCCGCCTCGAGCAGCGTGAAGCCCGAGCCGAGCTCCCGCGCGCACGAGAGCCCGGCGAGCCCGCCGCCGGCGATCACGGTGTGGGAGGGCGGCACAGCGGCACCCATCTTCCCCGCCACCCCCTGGGCTGTCCATTCGAAAATGTCCCGAATTTCCGCAGATCGACGCCGCGCCGTTTCGTTGCTGCACGCTGCGGCGGTCTGTTACCGTCGACTTCCTCCGAATGAGCGAGCCGCTGCAGGGCCTTCGCTCGAGCAGCGGTTCGAGTACGCCTGAGGAGCGACGGACGGCGATGCGGATCCAGTGCCCCAACTGCCCCGCGGCGTACGAGCTGGACGACGGCCGCGTTCCCCCGGCGGGCCTCTCCATCAAGTGCCCGAAGTGCAAGACGCCGTTCACCGTGCACCGTCCCAAGCCGGCCGACGGCAAGGCGGCGGGACAAAAGATACCTCTGCCCGGAAGGGGAGCGGCGCCTCCAGCCAAGGCGCCAGCTGCGCGCGCCGGCGCCACGGGCAAGCAGCCTCGAGCCAAAGGCGCGGTGCCGTTGCCCGGAACGCAGGTGTTCGCCTCCGCGCCGCCTCCGGGCTCCGATCCGTTCGCCGCGCCGGAGATGGGCGCCGTTCCCTTGCCCGGCCTCGACGACGAGATGCATCCGCCTTCCGCCGGCGCGGCGATGGATTTCCCGCCGGCGCCGAAGGTCGACCTCGACGCGGCGTTCGCGCCCGCTCCTCCCGACTCGCGAGGCTCGCTCGACGACGCGTTCCCGGTGCCCGACGACACCGCGCTCACGCCGAAGAGGGCGGTCGAGGAGACGGACCTCGCTCCCAAGCAGTCCGCCGGGGCCCACGATCTGCCGCCCCCATCGTCCGACGATGACGCGCCGAGCTTCGACTTCGTCGATCCCGGGCCCGCGAAGCGGCCGCCGCCTCCCGCCTCGCCGCCGCCGGATTCGCCCGAGATGCTCGACTTCGTGGACGAGCAGCCCCGGCAGTCGCCTTCGACGGGCCGCGCTCCGCCCCCGATGATCGCGCCGGCTTCCGCCCAAGCCGGGAGGAAGAAGAAACGTCCCGCGCCGCGCGGACCCTCGACGTCGTTCAGGCCCCGCAACGTCGTGGTGCTCCTGCTGCTCGCCGCGGTGGGCGGCGTGGCGGCGATGGGCGTGCGCGCCCGAGGCACTCCGGCCGGCCTGTTCTGGCGCAATCGTCTGATGTCCGTCTCGCTGGCCAAGCCGAGCGCCGCCACCCGGGCGGTGGTCGCGGGGGGGCAGGCGAAGCTCGCGCAGGGGACCTTCTCGTCCGCGCGCGAGGCGCTCGGCGCAGCCGCGCAGCTCCTCGCCTCGGCCCCGAACGACGACGACGCCAAGTCGTTCTTCGTCCTCTGCGCGGCCGAGCTCAGGGTCTGGTACGGCCAGGGCGGCGGCGACTGGGACCAGGCCATGCGCGTGGTGGAGAAGATCAAGGGCAACGCGGCGCCGCAGAACCGCGCGCGCGGCGCGTTCGCCCTCGCTCTCGGGGACACGCCGAAGGCCCGGCAGCTCCTCTCGTCCCTGGCCGAGACCGACCTCGAATCGGCGTGGCTCTTCTCGCAGGCGCTCATGCGCGCGAACGACGTGCAGCGGGCCGCGCAGGTGCTGGACCGCGCGCTGAAGGGGGAGAACGCCGCCTCGCCCAAGCTGCTCATCGCGCGCGGCATCGCCGCCAAGGCGCAGGGAGCGCTCGCGGAGGCGAGCGGCTTCTTCGAGAAGGCGATCGCGGCGCAGCCGGAGCACGGCCGCGCGCTGGTCGAGCTGGCCGACGTCAAGCTCTTGCAGAACGACACGCAACAGGCGGCGCAACTGCTCGACAAAGCGCTGGCGCAGGACGCGCGCAAGACGCTGGATGCCTCGGAAGAGGCCCGCGGCGCGATGCTGCGGGGCAAGCTGCTGGTCGCGCAGCACCATGGCAAGGAGGCGGAGACCGCGTTCGAGCGCTCGGTGCAGCTCGATCCCAACTCGGCCGAGGTGCACGCCGCGTACGGCGCGTTCCGCCTGGGCCGCCGGGAGTACGAGAAAGCGCAGAAGCAGCTCGACGCGGCCCTGGGCATCGACCCGGGCAACGCGCGCGTGCTCGCCGACGCCGCGCGCGCGTACCTGGGGACCAACCGGCTGCTCGAGGCGGACAAGCGGATCCAGGACGCGCTGGCGAGGGCCGCCAACGACCCGTGGGTCCTCTACGCGCAGGGGAAGGTGGCGGAAGCGATCGGCAAGCAGGAGGACGCATACAAGGCGTACGACAAGGCGCTGCAGAAGAAGCCCGACCTGGCCGAGGCGCTGCTCGCGCAGGGGTCGATCTGGTTCTTGCGCGGCGACAAGCAGAAGGCGCGCGAGAAGCTCGACGCGGTCTTGAAGACGCCCTCGCGCACCGCTCGGGAGGAGGAGGCCGCCGGAGACCTGGCCCTCGACCTCGGGGACGGGAAGACCGGCAAGGAGTGCTACCACCGCGCGCTGCAGCTCGATCCGGAGGACCCGCAGGCGCACTCGGGGCTGGGGCGCGCGCTCGCCGCCCTGGGCGACTTGCCGGGCGCGCGGGCCGAGCTGGAGTCCGCGCTGCGGCAGGTGGATACCGACCCGGTGCTCCACTACGAGTACGGCTCGCTGCTGCGCCGCATCGGGGATTCACAAGGGGCCCTCTCGGCGCTCCAGCGGGCGGTGCAGCTCGATTCGAAGGACCACCGCTTCCGCTCCCGCCTGGGCGCGCTGCTGGTCGAGCGCCGCGAGTACGAGAAGGCGGAGGCGGAGCTTCGCCAGGCGCGCCTCGGCAACGATCGCTACGGCGAGACCTGGTTCAACCTGGCGCGCGCGCTGGCGGGGCAGGGAAAGCTCGGCGAAGCCATGGACACCATGCGGCGGGCCGTCGAGCTGGAGCCCGGCAACCCCGAGTACTTCTATTTCCAGGGGTTGATCTACGAGCAGGGGCAGCAAGTGCAGGACGCCGTGGAGAGCTTCCAGAAGTCCATCGCGAAGGGTCCCCGCAACGCCGACGCCTACGAGCACCTGGGGCAGAACCTCAACGTGCAGAACCGGTTCCTGGAGGCGGTGACCGCGTTCAAGAAGGCCGCGGAGGTGGACCCGGCGCGCGCGCGGCTGTGGGCGCAGATCGCCGACTCGCAGCAGCAGGCGGGCGACCTGGACGGCGCCATCGCCAGTTACCAGAAATCGCTCGCGCAGGACCCGAACCAGCCCGGGGTGTGGAGCAGGCTCGGCATCGCGTACAAGGACCGCGGCTGCAGCGGGTGCAAGAACCGCGCGATCGAGGCGTTGAAGCGCGCCGAGGTGGTGGACCCGAAGGACTGGGTGGCGCACCACGAGCTGGGCTATCTCTACAAGGACGACGGACGCAGGGCGGAGGCGATCGCGCAGTTCCGCAAGTACCTCAACCTGCGTCCCGACGCCGGCGACGTCGAGACGGTGAAGGACGACATCTACTACCTGCAGGAAGAGAGCCGGCGCACCCCTTGATCTTCAGCGTCTCGGTCGACCTGGACGGATTGGGCTGCTACGCAGCCATCCACGGGCTCGACGCCGGGGCACTCTCCGAGCGGGAGCTGCAGGCGGTGCCCGTCGCCGCGGTCTCCCGGCTGAGCGAGCTGTTCTCGGCGCTGCGGCTGCGCGCGACGTTCTTCGCCATCGGCGGCGAGATGGGCATCCCGGGCAGCGGACGCGCCTTGCGTGCGGCGGCGGACGCGGGGCACGAGGTCGGTTCGCATTCCCACGCGCACGATTACGCGCTGTCGCGGCGGCCGGCGGCCGAGATCGATGCCGACCTGGAACGGGCCGAAGGCGCGATCCTCGAAGCGGTCGGCAAGGCGCCGCGCGGGTTCCGCGCCCCCGGATACACCCTCTCCCGCGCGCTGCTGGAGGCGGTGCGCGCGCGCGGGTACCTCTACGACAGCTCGCTGTTGCCCTCGCCGCCCTACTACGCGGCGAAGGCGGCGGCCATCGCGCTGCACGCGCTTCGAGGCCGGCGGAGCCGCAGCATCCTGGGCGGCGCCGGACAGCTCTTCTCGCGCCGCGGCCCGCACTGGCGCCTCGGAGTGCGCGAGCTGCCCGTCGCCACGCTTCCGGTCTTGCGAGCGCCGGTGATCGGGACCGTCGTGCTCGCCGCGGGCGAGCGCATCGCCAAGGGTCTCGCCCGGGCGGCCGGCGCCGGCGGCCACTTGAATCTGGAATTGCACGGGATCGACGCGCTCGATGCTTCGGACGCGACCGCCGGGCTCGCCGCGCACCAGCCCGGGCTGGGTCTCGCCGCCTCGGAAAAGCTGCGCCGCCTCCGCGCTCTGCTCGACTCGCTCCGCTCGCGCGCCGAGCCGCTGACCCTGGAGGAGTCGGCTCTCCGGCTCCTTCCGCGGGCCGCAGGCCGCGAGCCGCGCGCCGCGAGTTGACCGGCCCAAGGGTCGGGACTACACCCGACGCTCCATGGCCTTGCGCGCTCCCGTCGAGAGCCAGTCCACCGCGCTGGTGCGCTTCGACGCCGATCGGCCCAAGGGCCTCCTCGGCCGCCTGCGCGGGGCGATGGAGAAGTGGACCTTGCAGCAGGGCGGGAAGGACCTCGAGGCGCGGCTGGCGCGCCTGGTCGCGCCGGCCTGGACCTGGAGTTCGCCAAGGCGGCGCTCGCCCCGGCGCTCTGGCTCTACAAGAGCTGGTTCCGGGTCGAGACCCACGGAGTCGAGCAGGTCCCGGCCGGCCGCGCGCTGATCATCGCCAACCACTCGGGGCAGCTCCCCTTCGACGCGCTGATGATCGGCGTCGCCATGCTGCTCGAGGCGGAGCCGCCGCGCATCTGCCGGGCGATGGTGGAGAGGTGGGCGCCCACCCTGCCGTTCGTGGCGCCGTTCTTCGCGCGCATCGGCCAGGTGGTCGGGACCCCGGAGAACGCGCGCCGGCTGCTCGCCGCGGGCGAGACCTTGATGGTCTTTCCAGAGGGGACTCGCGGACTGAACAAGACCTTCGAGAAGAAGTACCAGCTGCAGGAGTTCGGGCTGGGCTTCATGCGCCTCGCGCTGGAGGTGCAGGCGCCGATCGTCCCGGTCGCAGTGGTCGGCGCGGAGGAGCAGGCGCCCGCGCTGTGGGACTTCAAGGCGGCGGCGAAGATCCTCGGCTTCCCGTCGCTCCCCGTCACGCCGACCGTGCTGCCCGTTCCACTTCCGGTGAAGTACCGCCTCCACTTCGGCGCCCCGATGCGGTTCAGCGGCAGCGCCGACGACGAGGACGCCGAGCTGGAGCGAAAGGTGAAGGAAGTGAAGGCGCGCGTCCAGGCGATGCTGAACCGCGGGTTGGAGGAGCGGAAGGCGATCTTTTTCTAGTCGCCGCCAGTCGCCGCCGATAGGGCGGCGCTGCGCTTTTCGAGGGCTGAATGCGCGACACCGTCCTCATCACCGGCATCAGCGGCAACCTGGGGCGGACGCTCGCGCGGATCCTGCACCGCACCGAGAAGGTCGCGGGCCTTGACCGCCGGCCCTTCGCGGGCAAGCCCAAGGACCTCGAGCTGCACCAGCTCGACATCCGCAAGAAGAAGGTCGAGGACGTCTTCCGCCGGGGCGAGATCAGGGCGCTGCTCCACATGGCGATCATGCACGACCCGCGGCTGTCGCAGAGCGAGCACCACAGCTTCAACGTCCTGGGCACCAAGGCGGTGCTGGAGTTCGCCGCCAAGTACGGCGTCCAGAAGGTGGTGGTGCTCAGCTCGACCAACGTCTACGGGCCGCGGCCGGACAACGACAACTTCCTCACCGAGGACGCCCCCCTGCTCGGCTCGCAGAACTTCCCGGACATCCGCGACTTGATCGAGGTCGACATGTACGCGCAGCAGTACATGTGGAAGCAGCCGGAGGTGGAGACGGTGCTCCTCCGGCCGGTGCACATCGTCGGCCCTCACGTGCGCAACGCGCCGTCCAACTACCTGCGCCTCAAGCGCCCCTGGGTGCTGGCGGGGTTCGATCCGATGGTGCAGCTCATTCACGAGGAGGACGCCGCGCGCGCGATGCAGCTGTCGCTCAAGCCCGGCGCGCGCGGCGTCTACAACGTCGTCGGCCCCGGCGAGGTGCCTCTCGGCACCGTGCTGCGCGAACTGGGGCGGCAGCCGATCCCGGTGCCGCACCTCCTGGCCCGTCCGATCCTCGACCGCCTCTGGACGTACCGCATCACCGGCTTCCCGCCGCCCGAGCTGGACCACCTGCAGTTCCTCTGCACGGTGGACGGATCGAAGGCCGAGAAGGACCTCGGCTACCGGCCCTCGTTCACCCTGCGTGAAACGATCCGCAGCGTGCTGGACGAGGCGCCGGCGCGCGCGAATCTCTCGGTGGTGATCTGATCGTCCGGCCGCCACACCCGCGCGGGGTTATCCTCCCTGCATGCCCGATCAGCTGCTCGTCTTCGCCGCCCCCGAGGCGGATGCCCGCCTCGCCGTGTGCGTCGCGCCGAAGCTGGCGCGGGAGGCGGCGGGGCGTCACGCGCTGGCCCCGGGAAGCGCCTCCGCGCTGGCGCAGGCGCTCGCCGGGACCGTGCTGCTCGCCGCCTCGGACCGCGGGCCGCCGCAGGCGCGGGTGGACGTGCAGCTCGAGTGCGGCGGACCGCTCAAAGGCCTGCTCACCGATGCGGACGGGTCCGGCGCCGTGCGCGGGCTGGTGCGCGTCAACGGGCTGGATCGCAGCGGAGCGCGCGCGGCTGCCGCCGGCGAGCCCCGCCCGGGCGAGTCGCTGCGGCGCTTCGATCCGCGTCCTCTTTTCGCCACCGGTCTCGACGAGCGCGCCGGCGTGCTCTCGATCGTGCGCGCAGAGCCGGGATCCGACCAGCTGCACCGCGCCGCGTTTCCCTTCGCCGGCGCGGACCTGGGCGCCGCGCTCACGCTGTTCCTGCGCAACGACCGGGCGCGCGGCGGTGAGATGGCCCTGGAGGTGCTCTTCCGTCCCGGCGAACCGCTGGCCGCGGTTGCAGGCGCGCTCCTGTGGGCGCA
>WNGG01006683.1_pt1 | contig 16718 bp, 17 predicted proteins | sample 5400661 | NCBI WGS metagenome assembly WNGG01 (sample SAMN13153372, study PRJNA577476) | soil metagenome | isolation source: 100 cm soil or saprolite under Garry oak tree replicate 1 | place: USA:California | collected 2016-06-15 | reverse complement strand
CAAAGCTGGCAACCAATCCGGTCTTGACCGGATCGGACACCCGCGCGATCACGATGGGCGTCGTCGGGGTGGCCCGTTTCGCGGCGAGGGACGCCTGGGTATTGATGGCGACGATCACGTCGACCTTGAGGCGCACCAGGTCCTCCGCAAGGTCGCGGAGGGGCTCATTGCTGGCTCCGGCGAATCGCCATTCGATCGAAATATTGCGGCCGTCCTCGTACCCGAGGTCGCGAAGCCCTTGTCGGAGCGCGTCGAGAGGTCCTGGTGGAGCCGTCCCAGGGGAGAGCACGCCGACGCGGAACACTCGCGGTGCCGGCTGTGCTGCGACGTCGAGCGGCCAGGCGGCCAGCACGCTCCCGAGGGAAAGCACGAACTCTCTCCGGGTTCCATTCATAGTGTCACGCCCTCGCGGTCAGCATGATCTTGTGAGTGAACGAGCGGGCCGCCGCTGTACCGAGCCGACGGGGGGAACGCTGCGACTCTAGGGCGTCCGGGCCGCGAGCGTCAAGCTTTTCGTGATCGCCGCCGGGGCGATCGTCACGCGACGATCAGCAGCCCGTCGACCGCCGCGACGTCCTGTTCACCGACCTTCAGCGGATTGACCTCGAGCGTGAAGCTCGTCCACGGTGCGGTGGCGGCCAGCGCGCTGAAATCGGCGATGAAGTCGGCCGCCCGGCGGAGCTGGCGCTCGGAGAGGAGCGTCGGCAGCCTGCGGACGGTCCGCACGCGTCGCAGCAGGTCGCAGGCGCCGTCGGCATCGATCGGCGCGCGCGTGAAGACCACGTCGTCGATGATCTCGGTCATGCCGCCGCCCATGCCGCATCCGACGACCACGCCGAAGTCGGGGTCGCGGAGCGCGGTCACCAGCAGCTCGACGCGGCCGCGGACCATGGGCTGGACCCACACGCCGTCGAGCGTCACGCCGAGCTCCGTCGCACGAGCCTGGAACGCCTCGAAGGCCTGCGCCGCCGCCTCGCGAGTCGCGACGTCGAGCTCGACCAGCCCCGCGGCGGCGCGGTGAGTGATCGACGGCGACAGCGCCTTCATCGCGACCTTGAAGCCGACGGCGTCGGCCGCCCGCACCGCCTCGTCCACCGTCCGCGCTAGGCGGCCGGGCGCCACCGGCAGTCCCGCGGCGGCGAGCACACGAGCCACGACGTCCTCGGTGACGAGGCCGGCGGCGCCGCTGGCCTCGCCCCGCGCCTCGACGCCGGCCTCCCCGCCGGCCGGCACGTAGTCGCGCCACGGGAACGGCGGCCGATCCAGCGGCACGACCCGGATCCGGCTCCGCAGATCTTCCGCGTACCGCGCGAGGTGACCGGCCGCGCGGATCAGCCGGCCGTGCTCGGTGAACACCATGACGCCGCTCGCGGCCAGGCGCTCGATGACGCCGTCGGGCGGCGACAGCCAGCTGATCCCGACCGGCTTGCCCGCGCGCGCTCGCACGCGCTCGAACATGTCGGCGAACGCCGGCGCCAGCGCGCCGAAGCCCGAGGCGAAGCACAGGTACTGGTCGGCGCCCGGTGCGTCGGCGATGATCTCGAGCGCCCGCGGCAGATGCTCGCGGTTCTTCGGATCCGTCATCGAGCCGGGCGTGAGATCGACGGGGTTCATCGACGAGGCGAGCGGCGTGAGGATCGGCGCGAGCCGCTCCCGCGTCCGGGCATCGAGCGGCGGCACCATCAGCCCCTCGCGCGCGCATTGGTCCGTCGCGATCACGCCGCTGCCGCCGCCGAAGCTGCTGATCACCACGCGATGGCCGGCGGGAAGCCGCCCCGGCGGGAGCGAGGCGAGCTGCAGGGAGACCTCCAGCAGCTCCTCGGGAGAGAACACGCGAATGGTCGCGAACTCCCGGAAGATCGCGTCGTACGTCCGATCGCTGCCGGCGAGCCGGCCGGTGTGAGCGAGCGCCGCGCGGCCGCTCGCCTCGGTGGCGCCGCCCTTCAGCACGACGACCGGCGTCCGTCGGCGCCGCGCTTCGGCCAGCGCGTCGACGAGGCCCTGAGGGTCGGACATGGCCTCGGCGTAGACGGCGATCACGCGGGTGCCGTCGTCGTCCAGCAGCGCGCGCATGAAATCGGGGATGCCCAGCGCGGCCTCGTTGCCGCTGCTGATCGTGAGCCGGAAGCCGAGGCCGAGCCGCTGGGCGCGCGCGTGGGCGTTCACCGCGATGCCGCCGCTCTGGCTGATCATCGAGACGCGCCCGGGCGTGAGCCGGTCGAGCTCCGTCATCAGGGAGCTGAACGACGCGGTCAGTCCGATCGCCGTGTTGACGATGCCGATGCAGTTCGGGCCGCAGAGCTTGACCGAGCTGCCGCGGCACAGCTCGGTGAGCCGCTGCTGGCGCACGCGGCCGGCCTCGTCGCCCTCGGCGAACCCGCCGGCCCACACGACGGCCGACGGCACCGCGGCCTCGATGCACTCCTCGACGACGCCGAGGACGGACTCGGCGGGCACGGCGACGATCGCCATGTCGGGCACGGCCGGCAGCCCGGCCAGGCTCGGAAAGCACGGGAGCCCCGCCACCGTCGCGCGGCCGGCGTTCACCGGCCAGACGGCGCCGCGAAAGCCGAATTTCCGGAGGAAGCCGACGGCCAGCCCGCCGAGATTCCCCGCCCGGTCCGAGGCGCCGACGACGGCGACCGAGCGCGGCGCGAGCAGCGGCCTGAGCGGGCCGAAGGGCTCCGCCATGCTCAGCGCATCTTCCACACCGGCTTGCGCCGCTCGCGGAACGCGCGCGGGCCCTCGGCGCCGTCCTCGCTCTCGGCGATCTCCTGGTCGAGCTGGCGCGCGTACGCTACCAGCGCCGGCTCGAAGGCCGCCGTCAGCCGGTACAGCCGCACCGCCGCCTGCACGGCGAGCGGCGAGCTGTCGCAGATCATCTCGGCCATCTCCTCGCACGTGGCCATGAGCTTGCCGCGCTCCACCACCTTGTTGACGATGGCCTGGCGATAGCACTCGTCGGCCGTGAGCCGGCCGTTGCACAGCGTGAGATAGGCCGCCGTGGTCCGCGGCAGCGCGGCGTAGAGGTTGTGGGCCGAGCCCAGCCGCCCGACCCTGGTGTGCGTGTCGCCGATCCACGCAGTGTCCGCCATCACGCGGAGCTGGCACTGCAGCGCGAGCGACAGCCCCACGCCGACCGCGAAGCCGTTGATCGCGGCGATCAGCGGCTTCTCGAGGTTGACGTCGCTGGGCTGGCCGCCGCCGCCCCAGTGGAACAGCGGGTTGTTCGGATCCTCGTGCGGGGTCCGCCTGCCCTTGTCCTGGTACGACGCCAGGAACTTCACGTCGCGGCCGGCGCAGAACGCCTCGCCGGCTCCGGTGACGATCCCCACGTAGACGTTGGGGTCGAGGCCGATGTCGCGCCAGCACGCGCGCAGCTCAGCGTAGGCGTAGCTGTGGAGCGCGTTGCGCACCTCGGGGCGGTTGATCGTGACGTAGGCGACGTGGCCCTTCTTCTCGTAGATCACGTGCTCGAGGTTCTTCGGCATCGTCGACGGGTCGTACGGCGACTCGTATCTCAGCATCGCGCGGCTCCGTTGTGGTGAGGTGAGCGGCAGCTCTCGGAGCGCGGTGATACACCCGCCGGGGATGCCGCGCAATACGCGCCGCCGACCGGAGCCCTTGACATGGCCGGCGCGGGTCAACATCCTGGCTCGCGCGATGAGCGACTGGAGCAAGGTGACCCGGCCGATTCCCGTCCCCAACGAGTGGACGAAGCCGTTCTGGGACGCGGCCAAACGTGGCGTGCTGGCGCTCCAGCGCTGCCAGGCGTGCCGGCGCTTCCAGCATCCGCCGTACGCAACCTGCGTGAGCTGCATGGCGATCGATCTCGCGTTCGAGCCAGTCGGCGGCACGGGCTCGATCTACTCGTACACGATCATGTACCACGCGGGCGACAAGCGCTTCGCCCCGGCCGTGCCCTACGCGAGCATCATCGTCGAGCTCGACGACGCCCCCGGCGCGCTGCTGGCGGCCAACCTGCTCGAAGCGCCCTACACCGAGGCGAAGGTGGGCCGTCGCGTGGAAGTGGTCTTCGAGCCGCTGAACGCCGACATCACGCTGCCTCAGTTCCGGCTGGCGCACACTTAAGGAGACGGGTTGAATGTGGGAGCACCGGTGCAAGGTCGCGGTGAGCGGCGTGGGCTTCTCCCGCGTGACGCGCTCCGCGGATATCCCGCTGGCCGCGCATGCGCTCGAGGCGGTCAAGGGCGCCGTCGAAGACTCCGGGCTCGCCCTGGCCGACGTCGACGGCCTGGCGACGTATCCGGAGCTGCCGGCGACGGGACACGCGGTCATCGACGGCGTCACCATCGTCTCGGTCAACTGCATGATGGCGATGCTGAAGCTGCCGAACCTCGCCTGGCACGTCCAGGTGGAGACGGTCAACATCGGCGGCGCCGTCCAGCAGGCGGTCAACGCGCTGCTCGCCGGCGTGTGCAAGTACGCGGTGGTCTGGCGGGCGATGCACAACCCCAAGGGCACGTACCAGAACCTGCCGGGCACCCATGCCCAGGGCGCGACGCAATTCACCGCGCCCTACGGGTTCGGCGGGCCGGGGCAGCACATGGCGGTCGCGTACACGCGCTGGCTGGAGCGGCACGGCCAGAGCCGGGAAAAGATGGCGACGCTCGCCGTGACCCAGCGCCGGCACTCGCACAGGAACCCGCACGCCTACTTCCACAAGGTCGAGCTCACGCGCGAGGATTACCTGAGCTCGCGGATGGTCGCGTACCCGTTCTGTCTCTACGACTGCGACATCCCGGTGCAGGGCGCCGTCGCCATCGTCCTCACCACCGCCGACCGCGCGCGTGATCTGCGGCCGCGTCCCGCGTACATCGCGGGCTACGGCCAGCGGCTCGCCTTCGAGGTGGCGGGACGCATCGGCAGCCTGTCGAGTTACATGGACGGCGGCCGTAGCTCGTCGCGTCTCACCTGGGAGCGCTCGGGCTTCTCCCCGCGAGACGTCGACGTCGCGCAGATCTACGACGGCTTCTCCGCCTCGGTCATCTACGGCCTCGAGTCCTACGGCTTCTGCAAGGAGGGCGAGGCGCTCGACTTCATCCAGGACGGCCGCATCGAGCTCGACGGCGAGCTTCCGCTGAACACGTTCGGCGGCAGCCTGAGCACGGGGCGCATCCACGGCCTCTGGCACATCATCGAGGGCGCGCTCCAGGCGTCGGGGCGCGCGGGCGAGCGCCAGGTCGAGGACGTCGACGTCTCGTTCGTCGGCGCCAGCGCCCCCATCGTGCAGGGCACGACGTTCATCTTCGTCAGGGAGCCCTACTAGCTCCTCCCCCTCGCTAGCGCTTCTCCTCGAGCAGCGCGCGCAGCTCCGGCACCACCCACAGCGGCGCCTGGCCCGTGTGTATGCGCTGGATGTTGTCGAAGCCGTTGCGGTACGCCTTGGCCCAGTTGTCCCAGGTCGGTCCCGCGCTGTGGGGCGTCAGCGTGACGTTCGGGAGCGAGAACAGCGGATGGTTCTTCTTCGGCGGCTCCTCCACCATCACGTCGAGGCCGGCGCCGGCGATCGTGCCGGAGGTGAGCGCGTGATGGAGCGCGTTCTCGTCGACGACGGGGCCACGGCAGGTGTTGATGAGGATCGCGCTCCTCTTCATCATCGCGAGCTCACGCGTCGAGATCATCCCGCGGGTGACGTCGGTGAGCGGCACGTGCAGGGTCACGACGTCCGACGTGCGGAGGAGCTCGGTGAAGAGCGCGAAGCGGACGCCGAGCGCGTCCTCCTGGTCCTCGCTGAGCCGGACGATGTCGAAGTAGCGGACGTCCATGTCGAAGCCCCGGACGCGCCGCGCGACCTTCTTGCCGATGTTGCCGAGGCCGACGATGCCGAGCGTCTTGCCCTCGAGCTCGTACGTGCGATTCGCGGCGAAGTCGGACGTCCGCCACGTGCCGGCCACGACGTTCAGGTGATGCCACACCAGCTTCTTGTGCACCGCCAGCATGAGCATGACGGCGTGCTCGGAGACGGCGACCGAGTTGGCGCCGCCGTTGTTGGCGACGGGCACGCGCGCCTTGCGCGCCGCCTCGAGATCGACGCGGTCGTAGCCCGCGCTGGTGAGCTGCACGAGCTTCAGCTTGGGCGCCGAGCGGAAGAACTCGTTGCCGATCCCGAAGCGCGGCGACCCGAGATAGTACTCGGCGTCCGCCGCCGCATCGTAGAACCCGGGCGCGGTGGGGTCGGCGACGACCAGCTCCATGCCGGGCGGGAGCAATTCGCGGGCGATCTCCATGACGGGAGCCGGCTGCTGGGGCGTGAGGATCTTGATCACGACTCTCCTCCTGAGGGTCAGCGGTGACGTGGCCGCCGCGTAGTGTAGCCGCTCCGGTCGAGCGTGAGAATCCCCCCGTCGCGGCGACCTCACGTCACCGGCCGGCGGCGGCCGCCGCCTGGCGGACCGTCTTCAGATACGCCTCGCTGCTCTGCTGGAGCAGTCGATTCACGCCGCTGTGAAAGTACTGGACGCCGAGGCCGAGGAACTTGGGGATCAGATTGTCGGGGCAGCTACACCCGGCGATGCGCCCGGCGCCGGTGATGATCTTGATGCCGCGCTCCATCACGTTCTGCACGTCGGGGTGAGCCTGCTGTCCGGTGAGGCCCATCGACTGAGAGAGATCACCGGACCCGATGAAGTACACGTCGACGCCCGGCACCGTGACCAGGTCCGGCAGGTTCTCGATGGCCACCACCTCTTCCAGCATCAGACACACCAGCGTCTGGCGATTGGCTTCCCGGGCGTAGTCCGCAGTGGCGCCCTTGAATCCGTAACCGGCGGGTCGGCCGCCGCTGAAAATTCCTCGGTGGCCGTCGGGGCCGTACTTCACCGCATCCACGGCCGCCCTGGCTTCGTCCGCCGTGTTGACGTGAGGCACCTGAACGCCCCACGCACCCCGGTCCAGGAACGGCGCGATGATCTCGGGCCGGTTTCCGACCGGGCGCACGATCGGCGCCATGCCGGTCAGCTCGGCGGCAGCGATGCAGGCTTCGGCCGTGTCGACCGTGATGGAGCCGTGCTCGTTGTCGAGCAGGATCCAGTCGAAGCCGAGGTGGCCCAGCATCTCGACCACCGGGGGCGACGGGAACGTGCACATCACACCGAACGCGGCCTTCCCGGCATGGAGCCGTTGCTTGAGCGTGTTCTCGCGCATGATGGTTGAACGCTCCTCACATGGCGGTGTGGCCGCCGTCGACGAACAGGAGAGTGCCCGTCACGAACGACGCGTCGTCGGAGGCGAGGAACAGGATGCCGGCGGCCACTTCCGCGGGCGTCCCCGGACGCTTGAGGATCGTGGTCTTCGCGGCGTCCTCCCGGTACTGCTCGAGGGTCCTGCCCATCGCCAGGGTGCGGCGCTCGTGGTACGGCGTGAAGATGGGACCCGGACAGACGGCGTTTACCCTGATCTTGTCGGCCGCGTGATCCATCGCCATGCCGCGCGTCAGCCCGGCCACCGCGGCTTTGGTGGTGTCGTACTGCGTCGTCTTGCCCGCGCTCACCACCGACCGGACCGAGGCGACGTTGACGATGCTTCCCCCGCCCGCCTGGCGGATGATCGGGATCGCCGCCTTCGCGCAGAACACGTAGCCCTTCAGGTTGACGCCCAGGATCTCATCCCAGCTCTCGGCGCTGGCCTCGACGACCGTCTGGTACATCCGGATCCCCGCGTTGTTGACCAGCACGTCGAGGCGTCCGAAGTGATTCGCCGCCTGCTGGATGAACCCCGCGGCCTCGGTCTCCCGCTCCACGTGCGCTTCCACGAAGAGCGCCTGGCCGCCGGTCGCTTCGATCTCCGCGGCGACCCGCTTGCCCCGGTCGACGTCGCGATCGGCAAACGCGACCTTCGCGCCCTCCGCGACGAACCGCCGCACCGTGGCCTCACCGATGCCGGACGCCCCACCCGTGACGGCGGCAATCTTCCCGCTCAGTCGTTCCATGTCCACTGTCTCCCTCCGGTGCGTCGCGCTCCCTCCGGTGCGTCGCGCGCCGGAGCACAACGATACCCCGGCCTTGCCGGCGAGGTCATCGACTGGTACGGTCGCGGCCGTGGAACGAACGCCCACTCCTGGAAGGAGCCGGCAGCCATGAAAGCGATCCGCGTGTCCGCGTACGGCGGTCCCGAGGTCCTGAAGCTCGAAGAGATCCCCGCGCCAAAGCCCGACGCCGGGCAGGTGCTCGTCCGCAATCACGCCGTCGGCGTGAATCCGGTGGACACCTACCTGCGCTCGAACACCGACAACCGTGGCCCGAAGCTCCCGTACACGCCGGGCTCGGACACGGCCGGCGTGGTCGAAGCGGTCGGCAATGGCGTGACGAGCGTGAAGCCGGGCGACCGCGTGTACGTGGGAGGCACGGCCAGCGGCGCGTACGCCGAGCTGTCGCTCTGCGGCGAGGCCCAGGTGCACCCGTTGCCCGCCCGCGTCTCGTACGCGCAGGGCGCGGCGATGAACGTGCCGTACGCGACCGCGTACCACGCGCTGTTCCAGCGCGGCCACGGCGACGCCGGCGAGACGGTGCTGGTGCACGGGGCCAGCGGAGGCGTCGGCATCGGCGCCGTGCAGCTCGCGCGGGCGCGGGGCATGACGGTGTTCGGCACCGCGGGGACGGCCGAGGGCCGGCGCCTGGTGCTCGAGCAAGGCGCCCACCACGCGCTCGATCACACCGCGCCGGATTATCTCGACGAGCTGCTGCGGCTGACCGGCGGCAAGGGCGTCAACGTCGTGCTGGAGATGCTGGCCAACGTGAACCTCGCCAAGGACCTGGACATCGTCGCCATGCACGGCCGCATCGTGGTCATCGGCAACCGCGGCACGATCGCGATCAATCCCCGCGGCGCCATGAACAAGAACGCCGCGATCATCGGCGTGGCCCTCTTCCACGCCTCGCCGGCACAGCTCGCGGGCATCCACGCCGCGCTCGTCGAGGGCCTCGGCAACGGCACGCTGCGTCCGGTCATCGCCCAGGAGATCCCGCTGGCCCAGGCGCCGCGCGCTCACGAAGCGGTGATGGCCTCGGGTCATCGCGGTAAGATCGTGCTCGTCCCATGACCCGCCACTTCGGCGTCCTCATTCCTTCCACGAACACGACGGTCGAGATCGAGTGCCGACTCTTGCCGGCGACCTACCAGGCCCACGTCGGGCGGCTCATGTCGAGTGGCGGCGGGAGCTTCTCGCCGAGCCGCGACGAGGACATCGACTATCAGTCGCGCTTGTTGGGGACGGCCAAGGTCGAGATCGTGATCCTGGCCCAGACGTCGGCCAGTCTCTTTGCCGAGGACTACGACGACGTCGTCACGAAGCGGATGAGCTCCGGCGCCGGCGTTCCGGCCATCACATCGGCGCAGGCGGTGGGCCGCGCCGTGCGCGCGCTCGGCGCGCGCCGCGTCGCCATCGTGTCTCCCTATTCGGATGCGGTCAACGAGCGCGCCGCCCGCTACTTCAAGGCGAAGCACGGGCTCGAAACGGTCGCGCTCGAAGGGTTCGGCGCGACCGACGCGTATGCGATCGGGAAGCTCGGCCCTCAGAACGCGCGCGATGCGTTTGCCAGGGTCGATCGGCCGGAGATCGAGGCCTTCGTGGTCCCCGGCGGCAATTTCCCGACGATGTCATCGGTCGCCGCCTGGGAGCGCGAGTTCAAGAAGCCGGTGGTCACCACGAACCAGGCGTCGTTCTGGGCGATGCTGCGCGCGCTCAAGAGCTCCGACCGGCTGCCGGCCTTCGGCCGTCTGCTCGCCGAGGTGCCGGCCGAGGCCGCGTAGCGACCGGGCGTCAGCGTGAAAATCACGCAGGTCGCTGTGAATGTGTTGCGCGTTCCCGTCGCTCACCCCTACGTGGCGGCCGGGCGAACGGTCGATGCGAACTGGCACGTCCTCGCGCGAGTCACGACCTCCGATGGCGTCGAAGGTTTCGGCTACATCGTCTATCCGCGCCCCGATCTCATGACGGCGATCTGCCACGCCGCGCGCGAGCTCGGCGAGCACCTGATCGGCATGAGCGTCCTGGAACCGGAGGCGGCCTGGGAGAGGTTGGCGCGACGCGGTGACTGGGTGGGCCCGGGCGGTTTGCTGCACTGTGCGCTGTGCCCGCTCGACGTCGCCGTCTGGGACGCCGCTGGCAAGACGATGGGCCAACCTCTCCATCGTCTCCTCGGTGGTTATCGCGATCGGCTGCCGACGTATGCGAGCGACGGCCTGTGGTACAGCCTGACCCCCGACGAGCTCGCGGCGTCCGCGAGGCGTCACGTCGACGCTGGGTTCGGCGCCGTGAAGCTACGCCTCGGGCGCGAGGCCCTGCCGGAGCTCGAAGCTCGAAGGGTCCGGGCCGTGCGCGAGACCGTCGGGCCGGACGTTCGGATCATGGTGGACGCGACCGAAAGCTGGTCCCTGGCCCAGGCGCGACGCACGGGTCGAGTGCTCCAGGACGCGGGAATCGCGTGGCTGGAAGATCCCGTCCACCATCTCGACGTCGTCGGGCTCGCCGAGCTTCGCCGCCGGCTGGAAGTCCCGATCGCCGCCGGCGAGCACCTGTATCACCTCGACGCCTTCCGGCAGCTCCTGGAAGCTCAGGCCGTCGATGTGCTCATTCTCGATCTGGCCAGGGTCGGTGGCATGACGCCGTGGCGCAAGATCGCAGCGCTCGCGCACGCGCATCGCGTTCCGGTGTGTGGGCACGTCGTCCCCGAGATCCAGGTGCATGTGCTGTGCGCCATTCCCAACGCTCATCTGGTGGAGTTCGTGCCGCGATCGGCCGGCATCCTCACGTCGATGCCGCGGCTCGAGCGCGGCGAGCTCGTCGCTCCGGATGCACCAGGTCTCGGCCTCGAGCTCGACGAAGCGGCGGTGCGGAGGTACCAGGTCGTGTCGTGATCTACCCGGGGACGGTGTCGTAGTGGTCCCAGTTCCCGATCACGTCATTCGCGTAGAGCTTCGCGATCTCGTCCTTCGAGTAGCCGAGCAGGCCGCCCAGCACGTCCTCGTTGTGCTCGCCCACCTTCGGCGTCGAGCCGACGACGGCCGGAGTGCGCCCGAAGTGCCAGAAGTCACCGGACACGGCGATGGTCCCGGCCAGGAAATCCGGAACCTCGACCATCGCCCGCCGCTCCCAGGGATGAGAATCCTGGGCCGCCTGCGCGATGGTGTTCACCGGCGCCGCAACCACGTCGTGGCGCGTGAAGTGCGCGATGGCGTCCTTCATCGTCATGGTGCCCATCAATTCCCGCATCGCTTCGTTGATCGCTTCGGCATGCTTGCTGCGCTCGCGGCGAGTGGTGAATCGGGGGTCCTTCTCCCACTCCGGTTTCCCGAGCGCGCCGCACACCCGAGCCCAGTGGTGCTGGTCTCCGGCCGAGATGAGCACCCAGCCATCCTTGCAGGGATACATGCCGCTGGGCGCCGAATCGGTGACGCCGCGCTGCGGCTCGGTTCCGGCGCCGTGGTACGCGGTGATCGGAATCTCGGTCAGGCTGTAGCCGGAATCCGCGAGGCAGACGTCGATCGTCTGGCCTTCTCCCGAAATATTCCGCTCGTAGAGCGCGGCCAGGATGCCGATGGCCGAGTGCAGCGCGGTGGTGCGGTCGATGATCGGGACGCCGGCGCGAATCGGCGGCATCCCCTCTTCGCCGGTGACCATGGCGATGCCCGACATGGTCTGGCCGATCGGGTCGTAGCCGATCTGGTCGCGATAGGGGCCGAACTGCCCGTAGGCGGAGACGTTGGCCATGATGATGCGCGGATTCAGCTGCTTCAACACGTCGTAGCCGAAGCCCATCTCGTCGATGGTCCTGGGGCGGAAGTTCTGCACGACGACGTCGGAAATCTTGATCAGCTTGCGCAGCGCCGCCTTCGCGTCCTCTTTGCGCAAGTCCATGCTCACGCTCTTCTTGCCGCTGTTGTACTGGACCCAGTACGCGCTCTGCTTTCGGACCCACGGCGAGTGGTAGCGGGTCTCCTCGCCACCCAGGCGCTCGATCTTGATGACCTCGGCGCCCAGACGGGCGAGCACCAGGGCGCACCGCGGCCCAGCCTGATGGCGCCCCAGGTCGATCACGCGGATACCATTCAATGGACCACTGTGAGCTGTCATGGCGTCACTCCCACCCGGGAGTATATCCAGGCAGCGGCCAGATCAGCGAGCCGACAGGCGGCGAACGAACTCGGCGTGCTCGGGCGTGGCGAGCCCGCGCTCGAGCGTGGCCATGGCTCCGGCGTGGTCACCGGCGAACAGCGCGGTGGTGTCCACCCAGAGCCCAGGCGTTACCTGGAGCCGCACGACACCGTCGGCGGCCGCCTCGAGCTCTCGGCCCGCGCGAAGATCGAACCAGCGCAGGCGGCCTTCGCCGAGCGTGACGACCAGATACTCGTGGACGCCGTACCGTGCGTAGTCGTCCTTCTTCGCGTGCAAGTCGATGGCGCGCGAGCTGTGGGCAATCTCGGCGATGAGCTCCGGCGCCCCCAGGACGTAGTCGTCGTCAGTCGTGCGCGACTGCCCGCCCGACTCGGGCAGCAGGCGAAGGTAGAGGTCCGGCTGAGGCTCGGCATCCTCGCCGAGCAGCACGGTCGCGTTGTCGCCGGCCTCCACGCCCAGCGTCCGAGCGGCATACGCGGCGAAGAGTGCCCCGTGTGAGCTGTCATGGCGTCACTCCCACCCGGGAGTATCATCCAGGCGGCAGCGCTTCGCCACGGAGGAGTGGCGGGCGTCAGCGCGGAGCGCGCTCATGACTGGAGGAGGACGGCGATGAACACAGTGGCCACCGCGACCAGGACTCTCCCGGCGTCGTCACAGCGGATCGCCCCGGAGAAGTTCGCCCACGTCGTGCTCAAGACCGCGAACTATGACGCGGTGATCGCCTGGTACGCCACCGTGCTGCAGGCGCGCGTGGCCTTCCGCAACGATTTCATCGCCTTCCTCACCTACGATGACGAGCACCATCGGGTGGCCGTCATCAACACTCCCGGGAGCCCGGCCTCGGATCCGGCCGCCGCCGGCGTGCACCACATCGCCTACACCTACGCTGGCCTGGGCGAGCTCCTGGCGACCTACCGACGGCTCAAGGCCAGCGGGATCGAGCCCGTGCGCTGCATCAACCACGGGCCGACGACCTCCATGTACTATCGCGATCCCGACGGCCTGCGCGTCGAGCTGCAGATCGACAATTTCGCCACCATGGACGAGTCCCACGCGTACTTCACGGGCCCGGACTTCGCCGAGAACCCCATCGGCGTCATCTTCGACCCGGAGCAGTTGATTCGCGACTACGAGGCCGGCGTATCGTTCGAAGACCTGGTCAAGCGCCCGCCGCTTCCGCCCGGCAAGACGCCCATGGACATGCGCGAGGAAACTCCGCGCGCCTGAGGCGCCGTCGCGCCCACTATGTAGACGAGCTCCGGCCGAGCGCTTTCAGCGCCTCGAGGATGGCGCCGTCGGGTCGTGCGAGCTCTTCGAGGATCGAGAAGTGATCGTGCTTGGCCACGGGAAGGTACCGGCCGGCGAGGCCGCGCTTCGTCCACGCGGCCGCGTATTCTTCCGATTGCCGGATCAGCTCGGGCAGCTCCCCGAGCCCGACCGTGACGACGAGAGAAGCCGCACGCGACGGTAGGTGGAGAATCGGGCTGTTGCGCGCGGCTTCGGCCGGATCGAGACCAAGCTTCTCGTTCAGGTAATTGAAGCGGATCGGCTCCAGATCGTAGATGCCGCTGATGGCGACGCCGCCGGCCACGCGCGCATCGTCCATCGCCATGGCGGTCAGATGCCCACCGGCGGAGTGCCCGCCGACGAACACGCGACCGGGATCACCCCCGAGCTCCTTGGCGTGCTCGATCACCCACGCGACCGCTTTTCGTACTTCGGCGACGATCTGGTCGAGCCGCGCCGCAGGCGCCAGCGTGTATTCGATCACCGCCAGGTTGAAGCCCGCAGAGAGGACGCCCTCGCCCAGGAAGGCGTACGGCTCCTTGTCGTTCGTCTGCCAGTAGCCGCCGTGGATGTAGACGAGCGTGGGCGCCGCCGGCCTGCCGCACGCGAAGAAGTCCAGACGCTGCCGCGCGCCGTCGCCGTAGCGGAGGTCGATCCGGCCACCGCGCGCTTTCCGCAGCGCGTCGCTCCGCGTCGTCCAGTCCGCGACGTACTGTTCGCGCCGGGCCGGGCCGACCGCGGCGGTGTTGTTGTACGCGGCGTCGAGCATCGCACGGTCCATCCCGCGGTAGAGCATCGCAACCCTTCCTTTCAGACGCGCCGGCCGTTGTCTTGCGGATGATAGCGGTATTCCATGTGACGCGCCGTCGCATCGGCGATCGCCTCGCCGTGGTAGCGCGCGACGACGCGCAGGGCCATGTCGATCCCGGCTGAAATCCCCGCGGAGGTCAGCACGTGTCCGTCCTCCACCACGTGCAGCTTCTCCTCGACCGTGACGGGCGGGAACGACTCGCGCATCCAGGGCAGCGAGCGCCAGTGCGTCGTGGCGCGGCGACCGTCGAGCAGACCGGCGTCACGATCGAGAGCCCACCCGACGTCGGAAGCCGACCCGTCGTGGGCGCCACAATCGACAGGGCATAGCGGGGCCGGGCGGAGTCGCCGAACCGATTGGCCAGGGCGAACACTTCGTGAGGGCCGGTGACGTCCAGGATCTGGACGCCGGGGAAGGCGACGATCCATACCGCGAGGATGCCTCTCGCAGGGGTTGGCATCAAGGCCAGTGTAATGACGCATTCTGCCAACCCTCAGGGCAGACGGGCTTCGGGCACGTCCTGCAGCGTCGCCCACGATTTCGGGTCCTGCCACAGGAGCGTGTTCAGATAGAGCGCGACGTCGTGCGCCGGGTAGGCGCGGGCGATCGCGGCGGCCGCCGCCGCGGTCTTCGCCGGATCGGGTGCGGCCGCGTCCTCGCGAATCAGCCCGTCGTCGTGGGCGATGCCGAGCGCGTCGAGGAACGTGCCCATCATCGGGCGCTGTTCGGCCATGTGATACACGAGGAGCACGCGCGCCGCGAGCTCGTCCGATAGCTCCGACACCCCGGCGAGATGGCGCGCCTTGCGATCGTTATCGAGGCCGACGACTGTCTTCGGCCGGAAGTTCCTCTGCTTGGCGATGAGCAGGGCCGCCTGCATCTGCTCGCCCGCCGCGTCGGGCTCGCGCCAGAGCGCCTGCGCAGCCCGAAGTCGCTGCTCTGCGGTCATGCGTTTCCACAGGCGTGACGGGGTCAGCGTGGTGTCGCTCATCGCCGAGAGCTGGCGCCTTGTCGTCCCTCTCGCACGAGCTGCTCCAGGACTTCGTAGGGCTGCGCGCCGACGACGCCCTGGCCTCCGACGACGAACGTCGGCACGCCCGTGACGCCGTACTGACGGGAGAGCTTCCAGTCCCCATCGACCGCGTCCTTGAACGTGCGCTTCTCGAGGACCTCGCGCGCGGCGTCCACGGACAGCCCCACCTGCTTCACGATCTCCAGCATCACCTCGGGCCTGGAGATGTCCCGGGCCTCGACGAAGTACGCGCGGAAGAACGCGTCGTGAATCGCGTCCCCGCCCGGCTGCGTGTCCGCCCACTTGCCGATCTCCTGCGCCAGCCGGCTGTTGTACGTCATGGTGCGCTCCCCGTACGGCAGCCCTTCGGCGTCCATGCGCGCCTTCATCTGCGCGTGCATCGCCTTGCGCTGCTCGGCGCTGCGTCCGGCGAACAGATCGGCGAGCGCGCGTCCTTCCGGCGGCGTCTCCGGATGGAGCGGGAAGTGCACCCACTCGACCTTCACGTTGTGCTCGGTCCGGAGCTTCTCAATACGCACGGTACTGAGATAGCACCAGGGTCAGACGTAGTCCGAGAAGATCTGCATCGTGATCGGCTCTGTCATGGCGCCTCCAGGTCCAAAAGGTTGCTACCTACGGTACCAGAACGATCTTGCCCCGATGACCCGAAGCCATTGGAGACCGTATCAGCCGGTGGCTGCGCGGGCAAGGCCGCGGCACAGTTTCTGAGGGACTAGCGCGAACTTTCCTCTTGACAGTGGTGAACGTTACCGATGTGCACGCGTCGACAATCGCTTGGTGACACGACGCCAGACAGTCGGAGTGACCCGCGAGCGACAGTGCGATCGTCGTCACTCCGAAAAATCATTGCTCGCCGCTCGATCGTTCTTCTGAGCGGCGCGAGGCGATGCGAAAACGTGGGTGTAGAGTCGCGGCAGCATCAGGAGGATTCCTCATGATCTCGTCACCCGAAGTTCGCGCGACTCACGAGCTCGTGGCAGATCTCGATCGGCTTGGCGATGAGATCGCCGAGCTGTCCGCTCACCTCGACGCCGCCACCGCGCAGCTCCTTGATCTCATCCGCGAATTCGACGCTCGCGACGGCTGGAACACCGGCTTTCGCTCGTGCGCCGCGTGGCTGTCGTGGCGCGTCGGGCTCGACCCCGGTGCCGCCCGCGAGCGCGTCCGCGTGGCGCGCGCCCTCGGCTCGCTGCCGCGCCTGGCCCACGCCCTCGCCCGCGGTGAGCTGTCGTATGCGAAGGTCCGCGCTCTCACGCGCGTGGCGACGCCGGAAACCGAGGAGCGCCTGCTCAAGGTCGGCAAGGCGGGCACCGCCGAGCACGTCGAGAGCATCGTGCGAGGCTGGCGCCGGGTCGATCAGATCGCAGAGGCGCGGGACAGCGCCCGGCGGCACAAGAGCCGCGCCCTGCACATATATAAGGATGAGGACGGCATGGTCGTCATCCGTGGCC
>WNGG01005426.1_pt1 | contig 16719 bp, 16 predicted proteins | sample 5400661 | NCBI WGS metagenome assembly WNGG01 (sample SAMN13153372, study PRJNA577476) | soil metagenome | isolation source: 100 cm soil or saprolite under Garry oak tree replicate 1 | place: USA:California | collected 2016-06-15 | reverse complement strand
CAGCGCACGTTGTCGATGTGCGTGATCGGCGAGCGCTCGACGAGCTTCGCGCGATCGTGGTCTAGGTCTCCGATCCAGCGGGTTAGGAACCGCCGCCAGTTCGGCTGCGCGTTCTCGATCATGGTGACGAGGTTCGCGACACCGAATACGTCGACGGCGCATCGCCACACGTCCGGGATCTGTGTGACACAAAGGAGCGTGGCAAAGCCTCCGTACGAGCCGCCGTACACGGCGAGACGAGAGCGATCGAACTCGTGTTGTTTGGTCATCCATTCGGTCACCGCGCGAAGATCGCGAAGGTCGATCCCGCCCCAGTCCTTGTGGATCGAGGCCTGCCACTTGCGGCCGTAACCGGTCGAGCCGTGGATATTCGGCACCACGAGAGCGATCCCCCGATGGATGAGCGCGGCGAGATGCGTGAGGTGCGCGCCGAACGCCGGGCGCGACTGGCCCTCGGGTCCGCCGTGCGGATAGAGCACCGCGGGCGTCGGTGCACGCGCATCGCGCGGGCGGTACACGAAGCATGGGATGTCGCCGTCGGGACCCGGGATGTGGATCAGCTCCGGCCCGACGAGCTCACCCTTCGGAACGGCGAACGTCGATGCGAGCGCGATGCGCGCGTCGCCCGTCGCGATGTCGAGCGTCCATACCTGCCACGGCTCGGTCGGCCCGAGTCGCGTGAACGCTGCGCGCGATCCGTCCGCCGAGACGACGAGGTCCTCGCAGGCCGCCCCATCGAGGCGGCGCTCGCGAATGGGCCCGGATCCGATCCGCCAGCGCAGTCTCGAGTAACCATCTTCATTCACCGACCAGATTTGCGTTCGGCCGTCGGCCGACGAAACGGCGAGCTCGACGTCCCAGTCGGGACGATCGATCGGTTCGTGCTTCCCGGTCGCGACGTCGAGCGCGCTGAGGCAGAGGTGATCGCTCTCTTCGTCGGTGATCACGAGAGCGCGGCCATCGGCGAGCCAGCCCGCGGGAATGTGCGACACGTCCTCGGCGTGGCGCGTGACCTCGCGCGCGGCGCCGGTCCGCGGATCGACCAGCAGCAGATCCTGCGTCGTGTTGTCGAAGACCCTCATCACCAGGAGCCGCTTGCTGTCCGGCGACCAACCACCGACGACATGCCAGAACGCGCCCGTCAGAAGGGGCCGTTCGGTGCGCGTCGCGACATCGGCGATGACGATGTCCATATCCGTCGAGACCCGCGAGCAGAGGCTCCGCACGGCGTGGTTCTCGACGGTGATCGCACGCTGCGGTTTTCCGCCTGTGGCGGGCAACGTCCAGGCTTCGTAGGTGCCGGCTCCCTGATCGGAGACGACGGCGAGCGTCTGGGCGTCCGGCGAAAGGGCGAGCGCGGAGCGACACGCGAACCGACGCGTGGTGTGCGGAACGCCGGCAAGACGCTCGCGCGGGTGAAAGTCTGAAAGGGCACGCTGTGCCACGACGGCGCGATGCTAGTCGGACTCAACGTCCCAAGCCTCGCCTGACTCCTGGGACAGGGCTGCGACGATGGGCTCACGTGCTCGCGGGTCCCTCGTCGCGCCCTTGGCGGACCCTAGTCGAGCAACGCGGAAAGCTCGGCGGCGTTGTTCACCGCCTTGTCCCCGTAGCAGTTGTTCATGAGGAGGTGGATTTCCTTCGCTCGCGCCGCCATCTCTCGGATCTTCGGGAGCCACTCCTCGAGCTCCTTCTTCTTGTATGAGTAGTCGAAGCGCTCCGCGGCGGTCAGGCCCGGCTTCTTCCAGTTCTCGGCGTTGCGGCCGTGGAAGCGCACGATCGCGAGTGCGTCGTTCGTGACCGCGGCGACCGGCGGCATGCTCGAAGGAAAACCCTGCGGCTCATCGACGGCGACATACGTGAGGCCGTGGTCCTCGAGGAAGGCGAGCGTCTCGGCCCGATTGCGCTCGCTCATCCACGTCGCGTTGCGGAACTCCACCGCCAGGCGGTCGTCGGGCAGGAGCTCGCGCGCGTGAAGTATTTCGTCCTTGTTCGCTCTCGAGATGGCGAACCATTCCGGGTACTGGAGCAGGATCGCGCCGAGCTTCCCCGCCTTGCGGAGCGGCTCGAGCCCGACCCAGTACCGCGCGAAGAGCTCCTCGCGCGCGTCCTTCGGAAAGTCCTTCGGATAAACGCGACGCTTCGCGGCCGCCTCCTTTGGCAGCGCTTCGCGGATGTCCTTCGGCAGGCGCTTCGGATCGGTGTGGTGCGTCGTCAGCGTCGCGAAGGCCTTGAAGTTCATCACGAACTCGTCGGGCGTGCGCTCCGCCCAGAGCAGCGCTTGCTTCTGCGACGGAAGCGCGTAGAACGCGGCGTCGTTCTCGACGATCGGGAAGTGCTCGGCGTAGTAGCGCAGACGCTTGTCGGCATCGTCCTTGATCCGCTCGGGATACCAGCCGGATTCGATGAGCGTCGGATCCGTCCACGAGCACGTTCCGACGAGGAGCTTCGCCTTCCCTTTAGAAGCGATCGGCTTCCTCTCGGTAGAGACCGGGGTCGAGCTCTTCGGCCTTCGAGCTTCGCTGCGCGAGCACCGTCACCAGGATCCCGAGAAGCACCGCAAGGCCGATGAAGCCCGCGATCTGCCCGCGCCCGCTCGTCATGAACGCCAGCGTGCCGAGTAGCGCGGTCATTGCGTAAATGAGAAGGACGGCCTGCTGATGGGTGAGCCCCACATCGAGGAGCCGGTGATGAAAATGGCCGCGATCGGGTGCGAACGGCGGCTGTCCCGAGAGGATGCGGCGGACGAGGACATAGAACGTGTCAATGATCGGAACGCCGAGCACGAGGAGCGCGGCCGCGACCTTCGCGGTACCGAAGATCGAGAGGACCGCGAGCATCGTCCCGAGGAACACGACGCCGGTGGTGCCAAGAAAGAGGCGCGCCGGATGGAAGTTGAAAAGCAGGAACCCGGCAACGGCGCCGGCGAGCGTAAAGCCCATCCACGTCACGAACGGCTCGGAGACCTGCGGCAGGAGCGCGAGGCCTCCGAGGGTCAGCGCCGCGATCGCGGCGACGCCCGCCGCAAGACCATCCAGGCCGTCGATGAAGTTGAGTGCGTTATTCATGCCGACGATCCAGAGCATCGTGAAGGCGACTGCGGCGGGGAACGAGAGCTCGATCAGGCGATCGGACAGCGGGTCATTGACGAAGTCGATGTGGATGCCAGCGAGCACGATCACCGCCGCGACGACGACCTGTCCGAGGAACTGCCAACGCGCGCGGAGCTCGAGGAAATCGTCGACGAGACCGATCACCATCCCGAGCAATGCGGCGATCGCGGTCAGTGTGAATCGCGAAGAGCGGACCTCCTCAGGGATAAGGAACGGATGACCCGCGAGCCGGTCGATGAGCCAGAAGACGAAGATCGCCGTTCCGAATGCCACAGCGATCGCAAGACCACCGGGACGCGGGATCGGGCGCGGATGCCGCCTGCGGCCGCCGGGCATGTCGAGCATCCCGAGTCGGCGCGCGAGTAAACCGACCAGCGGTGTTGCGATCGCGGCCAGCGCGAACGCAAGCACGGTGGAACCGACAAGGAGGATGGACGTGGTGGACACCGCGGGCACGATAACGACTCCCACGCATTCGGCATTCCAGGTCAGAGAGGCTTCTTAGACTCGGCACGAAGTGGCCCTTCGCGTGAGGCTCCTCGGGCGGCCCGGTCTCGAGCATGACGGCGAGTCACGCCGGCTCGAGGGCCACAAGCCGTGGGCGCTTCTTACCTATTTGCTGCTCGAGCCGCGCGCTCCGACGCGCCGCGAGCTCGCGGACCTGCTGTGGTCGGAGACGGACGACCCGCTCGGTGCCTTGCGCTGGTCGCTCAGCCAGGTACGGAAGGCGATCAACCCACCGGCGGAGATCGGCGAGCGCGACGGCCGGATCAAGATCGACGCCGAGGTGCTCGTTGTCGACGCCGGCGAGCTCGTGCGCGGCGAATGGAACGAGACGTCCATCGACGACCTGGTCCGTGGAGAGCTTCTCGAAGGGATGAGCTTCGGAGAGGCGCCGTCTTTCGACACCTGGCTCCAGGTCCAGCGCGCCCGTACGGCGACCGCGGCCGCGGACGCGCTTCGCTGGGCAGCGACGCTGCTCTCTCACCGCGAGCCCGACCGCGCGCTCGCACTGGCGGAACGGGCGCTCCGTAGCGACCCGTTCGACGATGTGCTGCACGAGCTGATCGTCGAGATCCACACCGCGCGCGGCGATCGCGAGCGCGCGCGCACGTACGTCGCCGGTCTGGCGCGTCGCTACCGGGACGAGCTCGCGATAGAACCGCCGGCCTCCATCTCGCGCCCGCTCGACCGACCGGCCCGTACCGCGGCCGAGCCCCTGCTGCGCCTCGACGTCCAAGCGCGCGCCCTGCTCGACATCGCGAAGGTGCGCTTCTGGGCCGGTGACTCGGCGAGCGCGCGAGACATCGCGCTGCGTGCGGCGCGCCAGGCCGGCGAGAGCGGAGACCGTGCACTCGAGGCGCGGGCCCTGATCCTCGGTTCGACCACGTACACCGGCGGCGGGCTGGGCACGGCTCGCGAATGGACGAGCCACCTGCAGCGAGCGCTCCGCCTTGCGAACGAGCTCGGCGACCGCGCGACGGTGGCCCAGATCGAAACCGAGCGTGGCCGGATTTCCGCGATCGAGGGCCGCTATGAAGCCGCGGAGGCCTCGTTCCGGCGGGCTCGGCGCCTTGCCGAGGACATCGGCGACACCAGAGAGGCCGGCTGGGCGAGGGCGATGCTCGCGGTCTGTCACGCCGATCGCTGCGAGTACGCCCCGGCCGAAGAGGACCTCCGCGCCGCGCTGCCGGCTCTCGGGTGGGCGCCGCACGCCATGGGCGTGCTGGCGCGCGTGCTGGTGCGAGCGGGCAACGTCGAGGAGGGCCAGGCATTCGCTGACGCGGCGGTCGCGAGAGCCGAACGCGAGGGCCTCCTGCCGACGTTGCCGTGGGCACTCGTCCAAGCGGGAGACGCGCGACTAGCCCAAGGCGACCTCGACGGCGCGACCGAGCGGTTCACGCGCGCCCTCACTATCGCGCAAGAGACGAACAACCCGAGCTGGCAGGCCCTTGCGCTCCGCGGCCTCGGGCTCATCGCTCGTTCGAAGAAGGATGACGAACGGACCCTCACCCTCCTGCGGGAGGCGCTCGCTCGCGAAGAGCAGGGGCAGGGCAATCGCTGGATCGTCGCCGCGATCCTGGCCGACCTCGTCGAGGTCGAGGGCGGAAAAGACAAAGACCATATCGAACGCGGCCTGCGCATAGCACTCGCGGGACCAATGCCCGACCTGGTCGAGCGTCTTCGGCACTTTTCGTCCTCCCACACGCAAAGCCACACGCCACCGCACACGGGGCGCCACACGGTCGTCTCGTAGAACTCGCGGTGCCGGCAGAGAGACCAAATAAGCGAAGAGGAGAACGAAACGATGCCGCTTTACATGGACGTGCACCGCAAGGCTCCCGCGGGCGCGAAGGCAAAGGACGTCGCCGACGCCCACATGGCCGACGTGAAGACGCAAGGGAAGTACGGCGTCCAGTACCTGCGCTACTGGTTCGACGAGAAGAACGGGAAGATCTTCTGCCTCGTCGACGCGCCCAACCCCGAAGCCGCGAACCGAGTCCACAAAGAGGCGCACGGCCTCGTCGCCGATGAGATCTACCCGGTCACCGAGGGTATGTAGATGTTCGCTAAAAGCACGAAGACGCTAATCGGCGTCGCAGCCATCGCGATCGTGCTGCTGGCCACGCCGTCCCCCGCCAACGCGGGGGCGGCGGACCTCAGCACCGCGCGTGCGGCCACGGCGGGATTTCACCAGGTCGAGGCGGCGACGGCGGCTGGATACGGAGAGTTCCGCGACGCGGCGAACATCGCCTGCATCGAGACGCCGGGAGTTGGCGTCATGGGCATCCACTACGTGAACGGCGCGCTCGTGAGCGATGGGGTCGTCGACGCCGCGTCGCCGGAGGCGCTCGTCTACCAGCCGCTCGCGAACGGACAGCGGCGCCTCGTCGCGGTCGAATACATCGTCTTCTACAGCATGTGGGCGGGCGCCTCGAAGCCCTCGCTGTTCGGTCAGGAGTTCAAGCTGATCGGAAGCACAAACCGCTATGGCATCCCGGCGTTCTATGAGCTCCACGCGTGGGTCTGGCAAAACAATCCGAGCGGCATGTTCAAAGACTGGAACCCGAGCGGGAGCTGCGCGAACTAGACCGAGCTAGCCCGTGCCGAACTGACGATCTCCAGCGTCGCCAAGACCGGGAACGATGTAGCCCTTCTCGTTCAGGCGCTCATCAAGCGCGGCGACGTGTATTGGAACATCGGGGTGCGCGCTCACGAGAGCGCGCACCCCTTCCGGCGCCGCGATGATGCCGACGTATTTGATCCGCTTCGCTCCCCACTTCTTCAGCACGTCGATGGTCGCGGTCGCCGAGCCACCCGTCGCGAGCATCGGGTCGAGCACGAGGCAGACCTGCACGGTCGCGGATGACGGAAGCTTGTTGTAGTACTCGATCGGCCTGAGCGTGCGTTCGTCGCGGAAGAGACCGATGTGCCAGACCTGCGCCTCGGGCATGAGCTCGAGCGCGGCCTCCACCATGCCGATCCCGGCGCGCAATACCGGGATGAGTCCCACCTTGTCCTTGAGACGCGCTCCCTTATACGGCGCGAGCGGAGTCTTGACCTCGCGCTCGTCGGTCGGGAGATCCGAGGTGGCTTCATAAAGAAGGAGGGTCGCGATCTCTGCGACGAGCTCACGGAAGATCTTCGGTGGCGTCGTCTCGTCGCGAAGTCGCGTGAGCTTCTCCCTCACGAGGGGATGGCTCGAGACGTGGAGCTGCGCGCTGCTCAGTGGACCGCCGCGGCCGTTGGCCTCGAAGGCTCTCCCCACTGCTCGGCCGCGGTTCGTAGGAGCTCGAGGTCGATCTCCGGATACACCGGGTACCGATCGAGAAGTGCCGCGACGCGCTCGCGCGCCGCCCCGGCCGGCGCGTCGGCTACCTCGAATCGCGCACGGCTGGGCTGACCAGCTTCGGGCCCCTTCTTCATGATCGTGGGCTTCGTGTTCGCGAGCACGAGTTTGAAGACCGCGGCGACCTCACGCATGTCGGCGGGCGTCATCCCGAGGGTCGTCGCGGCAGGCGTGCCCACGCGCAGCCCGCTCGTGTACCACGGCCCGTTCGCATCGAACGGCAGCGCGTTGCGGTTCAGCGTCATGCGGCACTCGCGGATCGCCGACTCCGCCTGGCGTCCGGTGAGCCCAAAGCTCTTGTGCACGTCGAGGAGCAGAAGATGGTTGTCCGTGCCGCCGGTGAGTACGTCCATTCCCTGCGCGACACAGGCCTCAGCAAGCGCCTGGGCATTCTGGACGATGCGATGCGCGTAGTCACGGAAGCTGGGCTGGCTCGCCTCCCGCAGTGCGACCGCTTTCGCGGCGAGGACGTGTGGCAACGGACCGCCGAGCACGATCGGACAACCCTTGTCGACCGCCTCGGTGAACTCTGACGTGCACAAGATCATCCCGCCGCGGGGACCGCGCAGCGTCTTATGCGTCGTCGTCGTCACGACCTGAGCGAACGGCACCGGGTCGTAGTTCCCCTCGAAGACGCCGCCAGCCACGAGCCCTGCGAAATGCGCCATGTCGACCATGAGCACGGCACCGACCTCGTCGGCGATCTCGCGGAGCTTCGCGAAGTCGATCTTTCGCGAGTACGCGCTGTATCCCGCGAGGAGTACGAGCGGCTTTATCTCGCGTGCCTGCCGACGAATCTCGTCGAGATCGAGCAACATCGTCGAGCGGTCGACGGTGTACGTGTACGCATCGAAGAGCTGGCTCGAGTAGTTGTGACGATAGCCGTGTGTCAGGTGCCCACCCGAGTAGTAGTCGAGCCCGAGAAGGCGCTGGTTGTGCGTCGCCTCGCGGATGCGTGTCCAGTCCGTTCGGGCGACCTTTGACGGATCCTCGATGCCGAGCTGTTCGAGCATCTTCGTCTCGACGCGCGTCGTGAGTATCGCGAGGTACGCGAGAAGGTTCGCGTCCGCGCCAGAGTGCGGCTGGACGTAGGCATGTTCGGCGCCGAAAATCTCGCACGCGAGCCGAGCCGCTTCGCTTTCGACGTCGTCGACGTTCTCGCACCCTGCGTAGAACCGATGCGCGGGATAACCCTCCGCGTACTTGTCGGTGAACAACGTTCCCTGTGCGAATTGCGTCGCCAGCGAGGAGTAGTTCTCGCTGGCGATGAGCTTCAGGTTGGTGCGCTGATCGTTGAATTCGTGGACGATGGCGGCTGCGACGCTCGGCGACACGGTCGCGACGTGATCGAGCATCGCGTACAAAGCGGTGGGCGCAGGATCCGGGGAACGGTCACCGATGCGCTCGAGGTATTGCGATAACAAGCTCATACGTCCCTCCGCATTCGGGAACTTCCGTCGGCCGTGGTCATAGGCCGTGGTTCCATCGCTTCGATCTGCTTCCGTCGACGTTCGTGGCGTCCGCCGTCGGGCCGCGCGCCAAGGTACGCGTCAACAATGCTCTTCGCGAGCGCTTCGCCGATCACGCGCTCGCCGAGCGTCAGGAGATTGACGTCGACGTGCTCGACACCGTCGCGTGCCGACCATTCGTTCTCGACCACGGCCGCGCGAACGCCCGCGATCTTGTTCGCCGCGACGGCGGGACCGATGCCCGAGCCGCAAAAGAAGATCCCTCGCTCGACGTCTCCGTTCGCGATGGCATCGGCGAGCGGGCGCACGATCAGCGGGTAGTCGTCGTCGGGCGTCGTCTCCGGACCGAAGGCTATGACGGTGTGACCTGATGCTTTCAGGTGCTCGACGACCGAAGCCTTGAGGCGCTGACCGGCGTGGTCCGCCGCGATCCCGATCCTCATACGACGCTCGCGAGGACGTTTTCGATCTCGGCCTCGCTGATCGCGCCCTGTCGCAGGATCTTCACCTGATCCGTCGTGCAGTCAACGATCGTCGAGGAGAGACCGCCGGGCGTCGTGCCTCCGTCGAGCACCAACGCGATTCGACCCTCGAGCTGCGCGATCACTTCTTGGGCAGTCCTGGCATCGGGCTCGCCGGAACGGTTCGCGCTCGTGACCGGAAGACCGCCGCCGCTCGCCGCGATGAGCCGCCGCGCCAGCGGATGGTCCGGTACGCGGAACGCCATCGTGCCGCGCCGAGGCGCGACCAGCACGATCGTGAGCGGACCCGGCCAGAAACGCTGCGCGAGGGCGCGCGCGATCGGAGTGACGATGGCGCTCGCCTCGAGGTTACCGGTATCCGAGAGCAGCACTGGGATGCGCTTCTCCTTCGGACGGTCTTTCGCGCCGTAGAGCTTGCGCACGTGCTCGTGTCCAGCCGATAGTCCGTACACCGTGTCGGTGGGGAAAGCGACGAGCTCGCCTCGTGCGAGCGCGGCCGCGGCCTCCTCCACCGCCCCCGGCGAATCCGCCGCGAGGAGGCGCGTTTTCACGTCGTGGATGATAGCCGTCCGCATATGGCCAAGATCACGACGCTCTTCATCGACAAAGGCGGCGTGCTCATCGACAACACGGTGCTCAGTCCGCAGTACCGTCGGTTGCTCGGCGAGTTCCTCCCGACCGAGCTCGGGGGCGACCCTATTGCATGGACGAACGCGAATGTGGGTGCGGCGAGCCGCGCGTACGCCCGCTATCAACAGGCGTACCTCACCGCTCCAACTACGAGCATCCGCGATTGGTACGCCGAAGATGTCCGTAGCTGGCTGTACGAGATGTGTGACGAGGTCGGTCGTCCGCGACCTCCGGCGGCCCAAGCGGATCGCATCGCGAACGCGGCGCATGAATACGTTCGCCGACGCGTCGACATCCGCGCGCCTCGGATCGTCGAACGACTTCGCGATTTCCATACGCGAGGTCTGAAGCTCCATATGGCGTCGGGTGATCAACACGCGGACCTCGTTGGCTATTTGGACACGCTTGGGACGCTCGAGCTCTTCGATCGCGTGTATGGCAGCGACCTCATCAACGTTTGGAAGTCGGGCCCCGCGTACTACCGCGCCATCCTCGCCGACACGGGAACCGACGCGGCGAACGCGGTCGTCGTAGATGACTCCGAGAGTGCTACCCGGTGGGCGGCCGAGGCCGGGCTGCGCGGCGTCGTTGTCCGGCGGGGGGCCGGCGAGCGGTTCGAGGATTCGGTGCTGCGCGCGTTGGACGAGGTGAGCGCGCTGCTTTGACGAGCGTGAGGCGAATCGTCCGCTGAAGGCCGTACGGGCTCGGATGGTCTTGTTCGATGACCGTTGCGCGAGAGCCGTAACGATGCTCGAGGTTGTCGGCAAAACCGTTATCGACGCGGGCATCGATATCGAGCTCACGAATCCCGCGAGCGAAGAGCTCGCGCTCGACCGCCGCGATGAGCGGCCAGACGAGACCCTGCCCGCGATACGGCGGATCGATCAGCACGTTGAGCAGGCTCGCGCGGCCTTTCGTCCACGCCGGTCCCGCGACGGCGAATCCGATCAGAGACGGGCCGTCCCACGTGGTCATCACCACGGCGTCCCGGTTGGTGACCTGCCATCGCATCTCGCGCGGGGAGAACGCGCGTGAACCCCACTCCTGGCGCTCGAGCTCCAGCATCCGCGGACCAAGCTCGCGCCACGTCGCGGCGTCGAACGTGATGGCTTTGACCGACGGCGCCATCAGCGCCTGGTGACACCGACGACGCGCGCGTCGCCGGCGAGATCGTTGATCACGCGCGTTTCCCCGCCGAGCGCGTACTGCAGAAGATGCGCAACCTGTTCCGCGAACGGCGGATCGATTTCGAAAAGCGCCGCACCGTGCGGCGCGAGCACTCGTTGGAGGTCCGCCGCCGCGCGCCAGATGAGCTCGAGGCCGTCCTTGCCTGCGGTCACGGCAAGTCGCGGCTCGAACGCGAGCGAGGTTCGCTCCTCCACGAGGTGGTCGAGCGTGTCATCGCGCAGATAGGGCAGGTTGGCGACCACGAGGTCTACCGGCTCCGCGATCGGAGCGAGGAGATCGCCCTCGCGCAGCTCGATCCGGTCGGCGACGCCATTGCGCAGCGTGTTCTCGCGCGCGACCACGAGAGCATCGACGCTGATGTCGGTCGCGATCACGTGCACGGTCGGTTCGTGCGCGGCGATGGCGACGGCGACGGCCCCCGATCCGGTCCCGACGTCGGCGACGGTGACCACGCGGCCAGCGATGAGCTCGCGAGCCGCGTCCACGAGCGTCTCCGTCTCGGGGCGTGGAATCAGCACGCGGTGGTCGACGGTGAAGCGAAGCCCGTAGAACTCTTTGAACCCGCGGAGATACGCGACGGGCTCGCCCCGCGCGCGCCGCTCGATCAGCTCACCGTAGCGACGCTGCGCACCGTGCGACATCTCCGTGTCGGGGTGGGCGTACAGCATCTCTTTCGTGACGCCGAGAACGTGCGCGAGGAGCACGTCGGCATCGAGCGCCGCAGTCGCGATCCCCGCCGCGCGAAGAGCCGCGACCGCCGCATCCCGCTCCTCGCCCCAAGTCCGCATCTTCCGGCGGAAGTATCGTCGGGCCGTGCAGCGGGAGCCGACGGTCGCGGATGTGGTCGCCGCGCGCCGCGTGGTGGACCGCTACCTCCCGCGCGCCCCGCTCGAGCGATCGCCACTTCTGTCAGCCGACCTCGGCGCCGACATCTACCTCAAGATCGAGACCTTCAAACCGACGCGCACCTTCAAGGTGCGTGGCGCTCTCAACAAAATCGCATCGCTCGATGACGCAGCGCGGCGTCGCGGGGTCGTCGCGGCCTCCGCCGGAAGTCACGCCCAAGGGGTCGCGTTCGCGGCATCGGCGCTCGGCGCGCCGGCGACCGTCGTGATGCCGCGAGGCGTTCCGGAGACGATCGTCCGTGTATGTCGGGCATACGGCGCGGAGGTCCTGCTGGAAGGAGAGGTGTACGACGACACGCTCGTGTTGGTGCACCGCATAGAGCGCGAGCAGGGCAAGACGCTCGTCCATCCGTATGCCGATCCGCTCATCGTCGCGGGCCAGGGCACGATCGGTCTCGAGATCCTGGACGATCTGGCCGACGTCGAGCTCGTCGTCGTGGCGGTCGGCGGTGGGGGGCTGATCACCGGGATAGCACTCGCGCTCCGTTCGGCGCTACCGGCCGTCCGGATCGTCGGCGTCGAGCCCGAGGACGCGGACGCGGTCGGCCGGTCAGTGCGAGCTGGTCATCCGATCGTTCTCGACCATCCGCACAGCGTCGCGGACAAGCTCGTCGCGAAGAGCACCGAGACGCTCAACGTCGCGCTCGCGACCCGGTACGTCGACGAATTCGTGACCGTGAGCGACCGCGATTTGGAGCGGGCGTCGTTTGAATACCTCGAATCTCTGTCGCTTCTGGTCGAGCCGTCTGGCGCGGCGCCGCTCGCCGCGCTGCGCGCCGGAAAGGTCGATGCGCGCGGGCGACGTACGGTGCTTGTGGTTAGCGGCGGCAACGCGACGCCCGCGCTTATCGCCCGGATCGCGGCACAGCGCGATCAGGAGGCGATGCGAGCGTGACGGTGCGGCATGAACAGATCACCGTGGAGAGCACCAGGCGGGAGGAGACGATTGATATCACACCGCGCGTGAAGGCGGCGGTGACGCGCGCGAAAATACGTGACGGTCTCGTCGCGGTCGGCGTTGCGCACACGACCGCGGCGGTATTCGTGAACGAGAACGCGGACCCCGACGTGCAGAGAGACGTTCTCACGGCATTGGAGCGAGCGGTCCCTCGCGATGCGAAGTACACGCACGCCGAGGGTAACGGACCCGCGCACATCAAGGCCGTGCTCGTTGGCAACTCAGTAACTCTTCCCGTGCGCGACGGCGCAGTCGCGCTCGGCACATGGCAAGGAATCTATTTCGCGGAACTCGATGGACCGCGCGAACGGACCGCGACCATAACTGTCATCGGCGACTGAACGTCGTACCATCGCTCACCTTCAGGGGAGCGGAGGTCGGTCATCACTACAGCAGTCACGAGTAGGCCGTCGGTCGGCGCGCGCGAAGCGGCTCAAGCGCTCCGCACCGCGCTTTCGCGAGGTGGCGATTGGGCTGAGCTCTTCTGGGAGCGTCACGAGACACTTCAGCTGATCCTCGACGACGGCCGCATCGAGGACGCGATCTCGGGAGTCGATCAGGGCGCGGGCATCCGCGTAACGAGCGGCGAGCGCACGACCTACGCGAACGGCAACGTCGCCGACGTCGACGACCTCATGGCCCTCGCCGGGCGCGCGGCGCGAAGCGTCGCCGAAGGCGGCGAGCTCCACGAAGCGGACGAGCCCGAGCCGGACGAGCTTCCGCGGCATTCCACCGTGGCGATCGACCCCCGGTCGGTCGCGGTCGAGCGAAAGGTTGGACTCCTCCGCCGCGCGAACGAAGTCGCTCGAGGCCTCGACCCGCGGATCCACCAGGTCACCGCGAGCTACGGCGAGAGCGTGCAGGAGGTGCTCGTCGCCAATAGCGACGGCCTTTTCCGCACGGACACGCGAGTCCGCCTCAACCTGGCCGTGCAGGCCGTCGCGAAGCAGGGAGACGTCTTGGAGTCCGGATTCGAGGCGATCCGCGGCACCGCCGGCTTCGAGATGCTCACGGACGAAGCGGTCGACCAAGCGGCACGGGATGCGGCCCGGCGCGCGGTCCTCAACGTCGGCGCCGAGCCCGCGCCGGCCGGCACGTACACGGTCGTGCTCTCGAGCGAGGCCGGGGGGACTCTCATCCATGAGTCGGTGGGCCATGGCCTCGAGGCTGACCTGAACTTGAAGGGCCTCTCCGTCTACTCCGGGCGGATCGGCCAGAAGGTCGCGAGCGAGCTGATCACGGTGATCGACGACGGCACCGATCCGGACAAGCGCGGCACCGCGGCGATGGACGACGAGGGCACGCCGACAAACCGGACAGTCCTCATCGAAAAGGGTGTGTTGCGTACGTATCTCTCCGATCGAAAGCACGCCGAGAAGCTCGGCATCAAGCGCAGCGGTAACGCGCGGCGCGAATCCTTTCGTTACCTGCCGATCTGCCGGATGACGAACACGATGATCGCGCCAGGCACGTCTGATCCCGAGGAGATCCTTCGATCGGTGAAGGACGGAGTGTTCGTGAAGAAGATGGGCGGCGGGCAGGTCGACGTCGTGTCGGGCAACTTCGCGTTCGAGATCACCGAGTGCTATCGCATCCGCGACGGCAAGCTCGCCGAGCCGCTGAGGGGCGCCACGCTGGTAGGCCAGGGCCCGAAGCTGATGAGTGAGATCGATATGGTCGGAAATGATCTCGGCTATTCGACGGGCACATGTGGAAAGGACGGTCAGGGAGCGCCGGTCGCCGACGCCCAACCAACGATTCGAATTCCCAGCGTCGTCGTAGGCGGAAAGCTGAAGTGAGTAGCGATAGCGGCCGGCGGGTGGCACGGGGGAGCGGGGTGCGCGCGAGCCGCGGGTGCCCCGGGGACCCGCCTCGCGGAGTGAGCGAAGCGAACGACGCGAAAGGTGGGGAGGGTGCGGCGAGCGCGCGCCCCCGACCCCGGGACAGGACCCGCCGGCCCGTGGGCGCTGCCATATGAGCGAACGTCTCACCAACGACGCGACCGTCGATCTGGCGCTCGATGCGCTCAAAGCGACCGGCGCGACCGGCGAGGTATTTCTCCGTGAGGCCCAGTCGGGGTCGGTCGAGATCAAAGAGGGTGCCGTTGAGTCGGTCATCGCTCGGGGTGAGCGGGGCATTGGCATTCGCGTCTTGGATGAGCGGCGGCTCGGCTTTGCGTTCACAAGCGATCTCTCACGCGGAGGCATCCGTGCGTGCGTCGATATTGCGCGCCGCATGTCTGCACTCACCGAGCCGGATGAGGATCTCGCGCTGGCGACACGGCCGATCGATGACGCTGATCTCGATATCTACCAAGCTGGGATCGTCGATCGCCCCCTGAGCGAGCGCGGCGCGATCGCGCTCGCGGTGGAGGAGGCGGCTCGCGCGGCCGATGCGCGCGTGAAGCAGTTCCGCAAGACCACCTACAGCGACTCCGAGTCGGCGACGATCATCGCGACGACCACCGGAGTACGCGCCTCGTTCCGCGAGTCGTACTGCGGTGCTATGACCTCGGCTGTCGCCTCAGAGAACGGCGACCGGCAGATCGGTTATCACGGTGAGGCCGCCCGCCGGTTCGGCGAGCTGGAGCCGGCTCGTGTCGGCCAGCGCGCGGCGCAACGTGCGGTGGAAAAGCTCGGCGCGAAGCCGCTCGCCACGCAGAAGGTGCCGGTCGTGCTCGACCCGTGGATGGCCATGGAGCTGCAACGTGCTGAAGGGCCGGAGCCTTTTCGCCAACAAGATCGGACAGCACGTGGCCAACGAGAAGGTCACGATCGTCGACGACGCGCGCAGACCACGCGGCCTGCGCAGCGCCCCGTTCGACGGCGAGGGGGTCGCCACGACGACGCGCACGCTGATCGAAGCCGGCGTCCTACGTGGGTATCTCACGTCGCTGAAGACAGCACGAAAGCTCGGCGATGATCCCACGGGCAACGCCCGTCGGGGCGGGTACGGCTCGCCCGCACGGATCGGCCCGTCGAATCTCTTCGTGGCCGCCGGGACCGACGATGCCAAGGCGATCGTCGCCGGTCTCGATCGCGCGCTCGCGGTCACGTCGCTTCTCAATCTGCACACGGTCGACCCGGTCTCCGGCGAGTTCTCGCTCGGTGCGACCGGAAACTATCTCGAGCGCGGGAACCGCATCCATCCCGCGCAGGGAATCACGATCGCCGGAAACCTCACGCACCTCCTGAGCTCGATCGTCGGGGTCGGCACTGACCTTCTCTTCGGACCGAGCGGCCTCGGGAGCCCGACGCTCGTCATCTCCGAGCTGTCCGTCGGAGGCGCCTGATGTCCTGGCGAGAGCTCCTGAAAGGCGACCCCGTGCCGTGGCTTCTCGAACGCAGCGATCCCGCGGTGCGCGCGCAGACTCTGCGTTCCCTCCTCGACCAGGGCCCACGCGATCCCGACGTTCGTGACGCGCAACAGCGCGCGATGAACACTCCACCGATCTCGACGATCCTCCGCCGTCAGAAACCCGACGCGAGCTGGCCGGGCGCGAACCTGTACGGGCCCAAGTACGAGGGCACGCACTGGGCGAACCTCCTACTCGTCGAGTACGGCGTCGACCCGGGCGACGCGCGTGTACGCCGCGCCGCGCGCTATGTCTTGGAGGAACTCGGCAGCCCGGGGCGCGGCGGCCTGGACTGGGTTTTCAACAGAGATCACGGTGCGTCTTGCGTCATCGGCAGCGTCGTCCGGTATGTCGCGATGGCGGGTTACGGCAACGACGAGCGCCTCGAGCCGCTCGTGCTGCGCCTGGTTCGCGATTCGAAGAAGTTCGATGCGGCCTGCTGGATCAACGGTGAACAACCCTGCGCGTGGGGTTACGCGCGACTCGTGTGGGGCCTCGCCGCGCTGCCGGAGAGCGCACGGACCCGCGAGGTGCAGCGGGCGCTGCGCCGCGGCGTCGAGTTCCTCCTGTCGTATCGTGTCGAGCGCGGCCGATATCCGACGGACACCGCGCCAAGCTACCTCTGGCGGCAGCTCTCGTTTCCCCTCTTTTATCAAGCGGATGTCCTCTTCGTACTCCGCGCGCTCGACGCGGCCGGGGCGATCGGCGACGACCGAGCGCAGCCGGCGATCGGTTGGCTCCTCGCGCGGCAGGACGCGCGCGGCCGCTG
>WNGG01007730.1_pt1 | contig 16721 bp, 10 predicted proteins | sample 5400661 | NCBI WGS metagenome assembly WNGG01 (sample SAMN13153372, study PRJNA577476) | soil metagenome | isolation source: 100 cm soil or saprolite under Garry oak tree replicate 1 | place: USA:California | collected 2016-06-15 | reverse complement strand
GCATGCCCGTCGAACTCAAGGCGAAACGCCGGGCCCGCTCCTCGTTCAACTCGCAGCTCGCCCGGCAGTTGATCGGCCAGCGTGCAGACGGAGGCACGGAGACACAGAGAGATCTCTTGTCTCCGTCCCTCTGTGGCTGAAGATAGGATTTTGAAGAAATCACAAAGGCCTGCTTACCAATGCAGTTTATCCCCGGCCCGCAACAGCGAAAATCTCTCCAAATCTGGCGCATCAGGCTCTATGCTGCTTTCGTCTAATTTGTGTAATCTCTGGCCAAGTTCTAAGAGGGAACGGTGCCGCGAAGACCGAAGAGTCAGGACCACCGGGCTCACTATAAAAGGAGGAAAAAAACAAATGCCAGGACGACGACCGAACACGGCGGGCCGCCTTTCCCTTCGGTTTGCGACTTTCGCTTTGTTGCTCCAAGCCATGCTCCTACTCTCTGCCGAGAAAGACATAGGAAAATTAAATCTTCAGGGTCAGACCACCAAAGAGGTGACCATAACGGGCGAGATCGTGGATGTATCCTGCTATGTCAAGATGGGAGCCCTGGGCATGGACCATAAGGAATGCGCGCTTGGATGCGCAAAGGCCGGCATGCCTCTGGCGCTCCTTGAAGACAAAACAAGCAAGGTCTACCTGCTGGTTTCGGATAAGGAGTTCGAGAGCGTCAATGTCAAACTGCAGCCCCTGGAAAAGTCGGTCGCCCAGAAATCCATTGCCATAAGAGGAAGGACCTATGAGAAAGGCGGCCAGCTGATCCTGGAAGTTCTATCCGTTGGAAAGGGGAAGTGACTCTTTCCAATCGCCAATGTCCAACTGAAACTGCCGTGTCAGGTAATCCGTTAGAGAAGCTGTGAAAAAAGGATCCCAGGGGTGGCCCTGCGTGGCCGCCTGGGATGTCGCCGCCATTGTCGGGCCAGCGGCCATACAGGGTCGGCCCTACACTAACGGGTTGCCGTGTCAGGTTCCGAAAAGGGAGGCTACTTCTATGAAAGACCTTTCTTCCGCCAGGCTTTCGGATCTACCCCTCAGTGTCAGGTTAGTGATCAGCTACACGATCGTAATGCTGGGGATAGGTTATTTGATAGCACTCTTCAACCTGTATGTGACCTACAGCCTGACCGATGGCCAGCCTGGCCTCACGGTCGGCGACCTCAAGCGCGCTTTCTACGGTAACAGGGACAATACCCGCCTGGCCGCGAAGATCCATGGCGGCAGCATGGAGCAGTTTCTTCCCAGACCCGGAGACAAGGAGAAGATTCTGAGCTGGATTCAGGATGGAGCATCCAAGGAAAAGTACGACACTGTCACAAAACCCATTTTGATGCAGAACTGCGTTCGCTGTCATAGCCCTGAAGGACTCCAGCGGTTCCGGCCCCTTACGAATTACGAAGAGGTAATGACCGTCGTTCAGATCGATCGGGGCGAACCGGTTGGACTCTGGGCTCGTGTGGCGCACACCCACATCCAGTCAATAGCCCTTATCTTTTTCGTTCTCGGGCTCGTCTTTTCGTTTACGTCCGTAGGGAACGGGCTGAAATACTTTACCGTAAGCGTGTCGTTTCTTTCGCTGCCACTCGATTTCGGGTCCCGATTCCTGGCCAAGTACTACCCCAATCTGGTCTATCTGATGATGGTATCCGGCGCATTACTTGGCTTCTCCTTTGCCGTGATGATACTGCTGCCTCTTTACGAAATGTGGATCAAGAAGCCGGACTAGTATTGGTTTGAAACCACCGATGACACCGATGCGTTGGAGTCTACCAGGCTGCCGTCGGCCTCGTTCTCGGGGCAGGCTAAAGCCTGAACTCCGAACCTACTGCTGCCTCTTTACGAAATGTGGATCAAGAAGCCGGACTAGTATTGGTTTGAAGCCACCGATGACACCGATGCGTTGGAGTCTACCAGGCTGCCGTCAGCCTCGTTCTCTGGGCAGGCTAGAGGCTGAACTCCAAACCTACCGTATTCTCCGGTAAATGTTGAAGCCGAGCGCCCAATCGCCGTCCGCGTTGACCGCATAGCGGGCCGGGGTAAAGTCCCTGCTGCGGGAAACCATGACCGTGAAAACATGGCGCCAGGTTTGGAGGTTGACGCCTGCCGCCACCGTCGGGCGTTTCCTGCCAAAGCCTCCAAAACCAGCCAACTGCGGCACGTACTCGGCTGCCAGGGACAAGCGCGAAAGGAGAGCCAGATCCATTCCGACTCCGAGCGAGAAGGTGTGGTCGTCTTCGGGATGGATCGCGACTGCGCGTAGCGTCTCGAGATTCTTGTCGTCCCTGCTGTTGAAGACCATGGTCGGAACGATGAACGTGCGAAGACGCTTGTAATCGAATGAACCGGAGAGCTGAAGGAAGGGGGAATACTGTTGCCGAAAGTTTTGCTGACCCTCGATTCCTGCCAAAGCACCCAACTTCCAGAAACTCTTTTCCACATCATGAATGGTGTAGGCTCCCGTGTACGTAATGATGGCGGGGGCGTAACTTCTGCTTGCCAGAGCGAACCGGGCGCGGGAGACGCCAAGACTCAGTCGCCTGGTTGGCGCGTAGAGCAACTCGAGATTGATGTTGGCACCCAGGTCGATGCCGAAGGCGTTTCCCGGGCGGGAGTCGACTATTGCCCCAAGAAAACGATGCTGAACCGTGAAGATTAAAGAGCCTTTGGGCAGACCCTTGGGAGTGGGAAGGTGCAAGAGCCTTGTGGCCGTGTTGACGCGTTCCAGCGGCTTTTTGGCTTCCTTGGGCGTTGGCACCGGTTGCGCCGTAAGGCTCTCGACGCCGCTGTAGGCCCCGGCAGTGTAAATATAATCTCCGGCAGGATCGCCACTGGAATTGGCCGCGTTACCAACGGCATTGAAGAACACGGAACCGTCCTTTGGGTCAGGGGCAATCCATTTGAAACGAAACTCGACAGGGCCATCTGCGACACCCTTTCGAGTTCCGGCAGAGGTGTGCTCGACGTACTGAATGCCGCCGGCCTCCTTAACCTGTGTCATGTCATCCGCTGGAACGATCTGGCCCGCTTGAACCCCTGTGGAGGCGTGACGGACGGATAGTTCGAACCCCCATCTTGACTGGCCGGGGTGGGCAATGATGACGCTGATGAGATACGTCTCTCCTGCGCTGAACGCCTTCGGGACCCCGGCCAGGTGCAAATCGCCGCCCCGCAGTCGTCCTTCATTCAGAGAGAAGCTGCTGTGACATCGGACGCAGGTTTGCTCGTTGAATCCACCGGTCAACTGCGGCAAAGGGCCCGAGGAATATGCCTGGAGCGCAAGGGGAAACATCAAAATCGAAAAAGACGAGAACACTACACGGTACACCGATCGCATCGCATCCTCCTTTTGGGGTCTGACCCTGAAAATTTAATTTTCCTGTGAAATTAAACTTTCAGGGTCAGACCCTCATCCAGGAGGAGTTTGGCGATGGTCTGCAGCTGCATGTTCGACGTGCCCTCGTAGATCTTTCCGATCTTGCAGTCGCGGAAGTATTTCTCTGCGGGATATTCCTTCGTGTAACCGTAACCTCCGAAAATCTCCAGGCTCTGGCTTGCCACGCGCTCGGCTACGCGAGAGGCGAAGTATTTGGCCATGGCGGCCTCCTTCACGTAGGGTCGCCCGGCCATTCTGAGGCGGGCGGCGTTGTAAACCATCAGCCGAGCGGCTTCCAGCTCGGTCGCCATTTCTGCGATCTGGAACTGCACTGCCTGGAACTTTGAAATCGGGCGCCCGAACTGGCTCCGAACTTTCGAGTACTGAAGCGCCTGCTCCAGAGCGCCTCGAGCAACGCCGACCATCTGCGCGCCGATCCCGATCCGGCCTTCATTCAGGGTCTCAATAGCAACTTTATATCCCTTGCCAACCTCGCCCAGGACGCTACCGGCAGGGACAAAACACTCCTCCAGAACCAGCTCGCAAGTGGAGCTGGCGCGGATTCCCAGCTTGTCCTCCTTCTTTCCCACTGTAAAACCGGGAGTATCACGCTCCACGAGAAAAGCAGTGATCCCCTTGTATCCGCTATCCGGATTGGCGTTAGCAAACAGAATAAACAGTCCTGCCTCCGCCGCGTTCGTGATCCATAGTTTTCTTCCTGAGAGAACAAAGCCTCCATCGCGTGACGCCGCGCGCGTGGATAACGCGAAGGCATCGCTTCCGGCACCGGCTTCCGAGAGGGCGTAGGCGCCCACGGTGTCCTTGCAAAGGCGCGGCAGGAATGTCTTCAACTGTTCCTCCGTGCCCCACCGAAGGAGAGCGCAATGGACGAGGGTGTTCTGCACGTCCACGAGAACGCCGACGGAGGCGTCCACCCGAGAGAGCTCCTCGACAGCATGGACGGCCATAATGAAGCTGCCTCCGGAACCCCCGTAGACCTCGGGAACTCCCACGCCCATCAGTCCGAGCTCGAAGAGTTGCCGGACCAGCTCGAGGTCCATCTTTGCCTCTCGGTCCATTTTCATTGCCAGCGGTCGAATCCGCTCGTCGCCAAACTGCCGAATGCTGGCGCGAAACAATTCTTCCTCTTCTGAGAAGACGGTGAGAGGCAACGCTCCGCCCGCCACACTCAACAAATTGGAGGTCATTCTGGTCCCTCCTCCCTCGGAGACTCCGCGCGCCCTGGGAGGACGCTGGGAGCTTAGCCGTAGCTTAGCCGGGGGTGAGCGAAGCGAACCCCCCGAAATGTTGCGATAAACGAATGCGCCCCGGCAGGGGCCGGGGAGCTTCCCGCGCCCCCGGAGGGGCGCGGGAGGTGCGTATCGTTGTTCCGTTCTACCCGGGGGGTTCGCTTCGCTCACCCCCGGCTAAGGGCTCGCACAGAAATAAATTCACATTTTGGCGCGAGCGCCGGGGGGCAGGTGCGAGGCGCCGCGACGCGGGCGATGCCGGGCATCGTCGAGGATCCCGAGCTTCGCTCGGGACGCGCCCCTCCCCCGCATAGCGGGACAGACCCGCTTGGCTTTGTTGCTCGCTCCTCACATACCACCCCCGGGCCGGGTATTGCTCGTCGCTCGCGCCTCGCCAGCGGGCCCTGCGGGCCTGCAGCAAAATGCGAATCAATTTCTGTGCGAGCCCTAAGCTCCTGTCGCCCCGCTGGGGGCGGAATACGTTACCGTATTTATGAAATCACGTACTTAGCAAGGAATTTAGTTAAGGTGCCGGCGTAAGAACTCAAGAGTTCGCTTCCAGGCGTCTTCAGCCGCCTCCCTGTCATGGACTTCAAGGCGGTCGTTGTTGAAGAAAGCGTGATCCACTCCCGGATAGATGTGGAACTCGTAGTCCTTTCCGAGCCCCACCAGTTTCCGCTCGAGATCCCTGACGGAGGCAATGGTCACAAAACCATCCCTTTCGGCATACAGCCCCAGCACAGCACATTCCAAGGCGGGCAGATCCGGCTGAACTTTAGGGTGCCCGCCGTAAAAATTCACGCAGGCGGAAATGTTCCCGTTCTTGGTAGCCGCATAGAGAGATAGCGCACCGCCCATGCAGAATCCTACCGTACCCACTTTCCCCGTCGAATTGTTGGGATGAGATTTGAGGTAAGAAACGGCTCCCGCCAGGTCCCGCTCTGTCTTATCGATGTTCATAGCCATCATGAGCTTGCCGGCCTCGTCCGGCGACTGGGTTGCCTTACCGTCGTACAGATCCGGAGCCAGAGCCAGGAAACCAGCGCCGGCAAACCGGTCTGTGACGTTCTTGATATGAGGGACCAACCCCCACCATTCCTGGATGACTACTACTCCCGGACCCTTGCCTGCTGCGGGTATTGACAGGTAACCAGCTGCGGTCGCTCCGTTACTCGAAAAGTTGACCATTTCTCCGGGCATCGACCTTCCCTCCTGTTTGATTCAAACCGCATTCAGCTGCACGCCTTCGGTTCTATGAGGAAATAAATCGAACAAATATGCAGAGTCATTTATACCACCCCCGCACAAACCATATCCAGCCTCTCTGGTTCGGAGTGGTTTCGGGTTCAGCCTTTAGGCTGCCCGTCGGAGTCGGACTGTTCAGACGCTTCTGGACAGGCTAAAGCCTGAACTCCATGCGCGCTTCGGGTATGGAGTTCGGTCTTCAGGCCGGCGCCGGGGAAGGCTAAAGCCTGAACTCCGAACCTTGAGATATTGCGTAATAGGGACCTGGCTGCTACGTATTTAAGGATGTCCTTGGGAAGCATTTGGTCCGGGCCGAATTCTGGCTGGCATCATCGCCGCAAAATCATCAGGAGCAGATTCGTATGGCGCGTCAAGGCTGGTATCGAAGCAAATTTCTCTGGCTGGCTCTGATTACGACGATATCTGTAAGCGGATTCGGAGCTTACAAGTTTTTTATCGTCAAGGCCGACAAGCCTAATTACATTTTTGGCACTGTGGAACGCGCCGACATCGTGGTGCAGGTGGGCGCCACAGGGACGCTGGCTGCCGTCACGACCGTACAGGTAGGCACGCAAGTGTCCGGGACTGTCGCAGAGCTGCGCGCTGATTTCAACTCCGAGGTCAAGAAAGGACAGGTTTTAGCCAAGCTGGATCCAGCGCTTTCTCAGGCCCAGGTGGAGCAGCAGGAAGCGAACGTGCGCACCGCGGAAGCCACCCTCAATGACGATACAGCCAACATCGCAAGCATCAAGGCCAATGTCGAGAAAGCAAAGGTCGATGTCCTTGACAAGCAGCGGAAGTTTAAAAGGCAGCAGGAACTCTTCGAGGCCAACCTTGTGCCCCGTGACGACCTGGATACAGCGCAGGCTGCGCTGGATGCGGCGGTGGCGACGCTGAAAGCCACGGAGGCGCAGCTTGTTTCCGCCGAGGCCAAATACGAGGCCGACGAAGCGCGCCTGTATCAAGCCCGGGCCAGCCTGGAGCAGGCTAAAGTCAATCTGGAACATACCATCATTACGAGTCCCATCTCGGGAACCATTATCTCGAGGAGCGTCGACGTGGGGCAGACTGTGGCGGCCAGTTTCTCCTCTCCCACACTGTTCACGATTGCGGCGGATCTTACCAAGATGCAGGTGAATACCAATATCGACGAGGCGGACGTGGGCACGATCAAGCCGGGAATGGACGCCACGTTTACTGTGGATGCCTATCCCGGAGAAGTTTTTCGAGGAACCATCAGCCAGGTTCGGCTTGCACCTACCACCATTCAAAATGTGGTCACTTATAACGCCATTATTGACGTACCGAACCCGCAACTCAAACTCAAGCCAGGGATGACCTCCAACGTCAAGATAGTGATCGAGTCCGTCGAGGACGTGCTCAAGGTACCCAACGCCGCCCTCCGGTTCCGCCCCGATTTTTCCGACGCCGAGATGGAAGAGGCCTTCAAGAGGGGAGGCGAAGAGAAATACTGGAATTTTTCCAAGGCCTTTGCCGAGCCGAAGGCGTCTGCGGCCTCGGGCGCAATGGGCATGGCTCGATCTTCCGGCCCTGCTACGGGAGCTGGGCGACCCAATGGCAGCGGCGCCAGACGCGACACGTCGTCCCTGACGAGCCGAGGAAGGCGCGGACAGCGCGTGCCTTTATGGGTTCTCGGACCGGACAAGCTCCTCCGGCCTGTCGTTCTCAAGTTGGGTCTCAGTGACGGTGTGAGCACGCAAATAGAAGAAGGGAAGCTCAAGGAAGGCGATAAGATCGTTATGGGCTTCGAATTCGATGCGAGCCGTCCCGCAACCACGAGCACTCGTCCTCCAGGATTTGGCGCTCCCGGCATTCCGGGCATGGGGGGCTTCCGGCGCTAGGTTTTCTTGGTGCGCACAAAGTTCACAAATCGGTCAAATTTGCATCAAGTCGTGGCACGGGCGTCCCGCCCGTGAGAAGTGGGGATCCAACCAGTCATGGCCGAGATAGCCATGCCACGAATAGAGAAAGAAATGAAAAATGACAAAGCACGTCGTTGTCCGGACTTCTAAATTAAATGCTATTTGTCATTTTTCATCGGTCATGGGTTATCGGTCATTGGTCATTTGACCGAAGATCCTTGCAAGGACTACCGAGTCATGAAAGCAGATCTTAAAGAAGCGCTGGAACGTCCTGCGAGTCCGGGCGAGCTCCAGCCGGTCATCCAGGCCTCAAACCTGCACAAGTACTACGACACAGGGACGGTGAGGGTCCATGCTTTGCGCGGGATCTCTATCGAAATTCGCAAGGGGGAGTTTGTGGCCATCATGGGGGCCTCCGGGTCGGGCAAATCCACCTTCATGAACATTGTAGGCTGCCTGGACAAGCCCTCCGAAGGCACGTATTTCCTGGAAGGCACCGATGTCTCGCGACTTTCCAGGATTGAGCTCGCGCGGCTCCGAAACGAGAGACTCGGTTTCGTTTTCCAGGCATTCAACCTTCTGAACCGCACGACTGCCATGGAGAATGTCGAGCTCCCTTTGATTTACGCAGGGGTGCGGGCAAAGGAGCGTCACCGCAGGTCACTGGAAGCACTGGCGAGAGTAGGCCTGTCGGAAAGGGCGGACCACATTCCGTCGCAACTGTCCGGAGGCCAGCAGCAAAGAGTCGCCATCGCGCGCTCTCTGGTGAACCACCCTTCAATCCTTTTGGCCGATGAGCCTACAGGAAATCTGGACAGCCGGACCAGCGTGGAGATCATGCAGGTGTTTCAAGAGCTGAACGAAAAGGAAAAACTCACCATCATCCTGGTAACTCACGAGTACGACATTGCAGAGTATGCCAGGCGCACTATCACGTTTCGCGACGGCCGGATCGTCAAGGACCAGCCTGTCGCGAAGCGGAGGGTGGCGTCCGAGGTCATCGCCAGCCTGCCCCTGTTGGAGGATTGATGATTATTTTCTTTACGATCATTCGCGTAGCCTTCCAGGCCCTCGGGCGTAATAAGCTCCGCTCCACTCTGACGATGCTGGGGATTATTATCGGCGTGAGCGCTGTCATTGCAATGGTCAGCATCGGTCAGGGAGCGCAGGCCACGATTTCACAGCAGATCGCCAATGCCGGAAGCAACATGCTTTTCGTATCCGCTGGATCCTGGAACCAGGGAGGCTTCCGGTCCGGAGCCGGCACCTTGAGCACCTTAACCGTCGAAGACGCTCTGGCCACACAGCGCGAATGTTCCGCCGTGCGGCTTGTGTCCCCCTTGGTCCGGACGAGCGTGCCGGTGGTCTTTGGTAACCAGAACTGGATGACGAGCATTCAGGGCGTCAATACCAACTTTCCGGCCATTAGGCTCTGGGAGCTCGAAGGCGGATCTTTCTTTACCGAACAGGATGAGGCCTCGGCGCAGCGAGTGTGTGTCTTGGGAAAGACGGTCGTCGAGAACCTCTTTGGCGGCCAGGACCCTGTTGGTCAGGAGATCCGGATCCGCAACTCTCCGTGGCGCGTCATCGGGGTGCTGAAAGCGAAGGGGCAGAGTGGGATGGGCCAGGACCAGGACGACACCATCGTCGCTCCCTATACGACAGTGCAAAAGAAGGTGCTGGGCATCACCTACATCCACAGCATTATGGTGTCGGCCATCTCCCAGGCAGCGTCTTCCGTCGCCGAGCAACAGATCACGGGTCTGCTGAGGCAGCGCCACCGCATTCCCGCCAGCGAGGATAACGACTTCATGGTGCGCAATCTTTCCGATCTGGCTGAGCTCGCCAACAGCGCCAACCGGGTCATGACGATGCTGCTGGGAAGCATCGCCTTTGTCAGCCTTATCGTAGGCGGCATAGGCGTGATGAACATCATGCTCGTATCGGTGACAGAGCGCACGCGCGAAATCGGCATTCGAATGTCCGTCGGTGCGACAGGCGGCGATATCCAGTTCCAGTTTCTGACAGAAGCCGTGGTGCTTGCCGTTTTCGGAGGTGTCTTCGGGATTGGCATCGGCGTGTTGAGCTCCCATGGCATCTCCACTTCACTGGGCTGGCCGACGCTCGTGTCCACTTCTGCTATTGGGATGGCCTTCTCTTTCGCGGGCGCGATCGGAATTGCCGCAGGGTGGTATCCGGCGCTCAAAGCTTCACGATTGGACCCCATCGAAGCCCTCCGGTACGAGTAAACCGATTGCGGATTGCGGAAATCCGCAATAACCTGCCCTCAGGAACGTGTGAAAAAATCCACGTCGCGTAGGGGCGGCCCCTGCGTGGCCGCCCGCGAGTCCCCGCCATTATAGGCTGTGCGGGCGACCACATAGGGTCGCCCCTACGCTTATGCCGGCTTTTTCGTCGGGAGGATCCGAACTGATCCGAAATACGGTGAATTGACACGCGGTGGGAGCAGCACCTATAATTGCTGCGTTAATCTCAAAACTGCGGGGTCTAACCATGCATACCAGAAAAGCGCTTCTTCAAGTGGCTCTCCTAGTAGTCTTCACCGGCGGCGTTGGCGTCGCTGCGCCTCCCCAGAAAAAGCAGAAGGGGAAAAGCGAAGAGGGCAGCAGGGCGATGTACTACAAGAAGTGGCTCCAGGAGGACGTCACGTATATCATCAGCGAAGAAGAGAAGAAAGTCTTCAAAGACCTGCAGACGGACGAAGAGAAGGAAAACTTCATCGAGCAGTTCTGGGTGCGGAGAGATCCAGACCCGCGCACATCGGAGAACGAGTTCAAGGAAGAACATTACCGGCGTGTCGCCTACGCAAACGAGCGATTTGCCTCCGGCATTCCGGGGTGGAAAACGGACCGCGGCCGGATTTACATAACTTTTGGGCCTCCTGCCGAAATCGAGTCGCATCCCTCCGGAGGCAGTTACAACCGAGAGATATGGGAGGGCGGTGGAACCACCTCTACCTTCCCCTTCGAGAGGTGGCGTTACCGGCACATCGATGGGATAGGAGATGATATCGAAATAGAGTTCGTCGACAAGTCGATGAGCGGCGAATACAGAATGGCCATGAGCCCCGACGAGAAGGACGCTCTGATGTTCGTTCCCAATGCGGGCCTGACCTGGAACGAAGAAATGGGGCTTTCAAAGAAAGAAGACCGGCCCTACTTCAACCCGTCCGCCGCCAACAATCCCTCGACGGGTTACATGCGCGCCAAAGACATGCCCTTTGCGCGCATGGAGCAGTACTTCAATCTGCAGCGCCCGCCCCAGATCAAATTCGAGGATCTGAAGAGCATCGTTACGACGAACATCACATACAACCAGCTGCCTTATCAGCTGCGGGCGGACTTCATCCGCCTCTCGCCGGACAAGGTGCTTGTACCCATTACGGTGGAATTGGAGAACAAGAACCTGCAGTTCAAGAAGGAGCTGGATTTCAATCGGGCCGCGGTGAACGTCTACGGCATCATTACAGGCCTAACCGGCCGCATTATGGCCGAATTCGAGCACGTCATCAGCACCGAATACACCGATCAATATTTCGAGCAGGGCACGAAGAACCGGTCCATCTATCAGAAGATCGTGAGCCTGCCCCCGGGGCAGAGATTCAAGCTCGACCTCGTCCTCAAGGACATAAACAGTGGGAATGTCGGCGTCATAAGCCGCGGCCTCGTGGTGCCGAAGTATGACAACGCCGCTCTTCAGGCCAGCAGCGTCATTCTCGCCAATTCGGTTCAGCCGGTGCCGACGGCTACGGACGCTCTCGAGCAGTTCGTCATCGGCGATCTGAAGATCCAGCCCAATGGCGCGTCGTGGTGCTCGGGAAGATCCCGTTGAAGGAAATCCAGCCAGGCAAGTACACACTTGAGGTGGCGGTCGTCGACAAAGTCTCCAACCGTTCGGTTCTCGCCAGCACCGATTTCAAGGTGAATTAGAACGGGGCGCCGCCTGCGTCAGAAACACCTGCCACGGAGTTCACGAATTCTTTTCAGGTGAAGCATGGCCTGCTTTCCTGTCATGTCCCCCTGGAGAAACCCCAGGCCGATTTGCTCACTCTAGGCCGCAGAGAAAGAAACCATCAAACAGACCCCGCGTCGCACATGTGAGAGTGCCGTGAAAAGAATGTGCGGAAAATCCTTCCCACCCAACTAAGAATTTTCACCCTACTTGGTGGACACAAAGTCCACAAATCGGTCAAGTTTTGGACATGGCCGGGACGGCCATGTCACGAAGCCGTCGTGGCACGGGCGTCTCGCCAGTGACTGACTGGAGCGGTATGAGGCTCGCTCACTATTTATACTTGGTGGTCGCCAAGTTCACAAACTGGTCAAATTTTGCGTCATGGCGGGCGCAGGTTTGGAGTTCAGCCTTCAGGCTGCACTGACCGGGGCAGGCTAAAGCCTGAACTCCAAACGGGCCGGGCGCAGCGAATGGCTTGGGCGGTATGAGAGTCGCTGGCTACGTTTTGTGAATCTTGGTGCCGACAAGTGCACCTCGTACTACAGCTGCGAGGGTTCCTTCATGATCGCCGTTGGCCTCATAACACTGGCATAATCGTCGCTTTGGTAGTATCTATATAATAAGAAGTTGCTTAACTTTTAACTCGTTGACTCAGCGAAACGTCGATCAGTTTGACGCAGCTTGCCCTGCGTACTGTAAACGTTTCGGCGGGCGGCGAGCAGGGCAGCGCACCGCTGCAAAACGGAGGGCAAGTCAACTACAACGTTGTGACTAGCGAGAGAAGGAGGGCGTATGAGTTTTCTGAATGGGAGAACCAATCGTCTACTACTCCTCTGGTCCCTAATCACATTCCTGATGGTACCCACAACAATCGCACAAGAGACTACGGCCGGCATTCAGGGGACAGTGAAAGACAAGTCGGGCGCAGTGGTTTCAGGGGCAACGATCGAAGTGACGGGCCCCGCTCTGATCGGCGTGCAGAGGGCGACAACCGATTCGGCGGGCGCCTACCGCCTATCCCAGTTGCCGCCCGGGGAATACACCCTGACGGTGAACATGCAGGGTTTCCGCACTTACAAACAGACCGGCATCGATCTTTCGGCCGGCCGTCTGCCCACCATAGACATCATCCTGGAACTCGGACAAATGCAGGAGACAGTGGTGGTCACCGGCGAGGCTCCGATCGTGGACGTGACCCAGTCGAAGGTGGCGGTCACGGTGGACCTCAACGTCATCAACAGCATACCCAAGGGCCGCTCGTTCCAGTCGCTGATCGCATTTGCTCCGGGCGCGCGACAGGAACCGCTGCAGAGCGGCAGCGGGAGCCGCGACAATGGTTTCCAGATCAACGGCGCCAGCGACTCGGAAAACGTCTATTTGATCGACGGCATAAACACCACGAACATCGTGAACGGCGGTGTGGGCAAGAACTTTCAGGTAGACTTCCTTCAGGAAGTCCAGATCAAGAGCGCGAGCTTCGAGGCCGAATACGGCGGCGCCCTGGGTGGCGTCGTCAACGCCGTTCCGAAGCACGGCTCGAACGCGTGGCACGGCGAGCTGAAGACATATTTCCGCACGAATGCGCTGAACGCGCTGGACCCCTGCGCCAGCGGTTACACCTCCGGTGGCGCCGGCACCTTCACGGGCTTCAGCACGGTCTGCGGTCTGCGCCTGAACCCGACTCTTCCTCAGGCCTCGAGCGCCGCCCGAAGGGACGGCACACCCGAGTACTACGTGCCGAAGAAGGACACGCGCCACATCCTCGAGCCGGGCTACGAGATCGGCGGGCCGCTTGTCAACGACCGCCTGTGGCTGTTCTCGAGCTATGTGCCGACGCTCGACACGATTCGCCGCACGACGACCTTCACGGGCAACAATCCCGGTCCGCGCGCGCTGACCCAGACTTTCACGCAGCACAACTCGTACAACCGGCTGGACTACCGGATGTTCAACTCGCTGCGCCTGTTCGGCGGATGGAACTACGCGTACTCGCGGAGCATGGGGCAGCTCGGGAACCCGGACAGCGCCTATGGTCAGAGGAACACCGGCGCGACCACCGATCCGAGCACGCTCCGTCCGGACTTCGGCACCGTCAATCCCCTGTCGCTCTACTCTTTCGGAGGCGATTGGACTCCGACGTCGAAGCTGGTCGTGAGCGGTCGCTACGGCTATTTCTTCCAGAACAACGAGGACCGCGGCCGTCCGACAGGCATCCGTTACGTCTACCAGACGACCGTCAACGCGGACAGCAGGGATTTGGCCGGACAAGCCTTCCCCGCGTCTAGCGTCAATACCGCTAACTTTGCCAACATGCCCAGCAACCTGCAGACGATCTTCGACGCTTACAAGCGCAGGAGCCTCAACTCCGATGTCTCGTACTTCGTCGGCAGGCGCTGGGGCACCCACACCTTCAAGGCCGGCTATGCCTGGATGCGGCAGTCGAACGAGGTGCTCCGCAACTTCAACACGGCGGCTGTGAACCTCAACTGGGGCGAGGCCTACACGCCCGTAACCAGCACCACGGCCTGCGATCAAGTGAAGGCAGGGAACCAGGGCCAGTTCGGGAATCCGGTGTGCGAGGGACGGTACGGGTATTTCGTTGTCGGCACCAACGTGACCAACACCGGTACCGACGAGACCAACAGCCACGCGCTGTACCTGCAGGATCAGTGGACGGTGGGCCACGGCCTGACACTGAACCTTGGCATCCGTTTCGACAAAGAAAACATCCCGCCGTACCGTCCGGTGTTCAATCCGGTCGACTTCGGTTGGGGTGACAAGATCGCCCCGCGTATCGGTGGCGCCTACGACCTGCTCCACAACGGCAAGGTCAAGGTGTATGCGAGCTACGGGAAGTTCTTCGACATCATGAAGCTCGGCTTGCCGCGCGGCTCGTTCGGTTCCGACTACTGGCACAACTGTGTGTATGCCCTGGATGATGCCGACTACACCAAGATCACTCCGACTCTGAACCTGGGCGGCGGTTGTCCACCTACTGGTCCGGCTCCGGGTGTCTCGACGGGCCGCTTCATCGAGAACGTGGACTTCCGCGCCACCAAGGAAGATCCGCGGGACCCGGCCCTCGACCCGAAAATGAAGCCGATGGAGCAGCATCAGATCGTCGCGGGGGTGGACTGGGCCATCACCCCGAACTGGAGCTTCGAGAGCCGCTACACGCGCCAGCGCCTCGACCGGACGATCGAAGACATGGCGATCACCGACAACCTGGGTTTCTACATCGGGAACCCCGGCACGCCATTCGCCGACGTTCTGCATCGCCCCGTCGTCGTCGATCCCGAGGTGGGCATCGTCGGACCGTTCTGTCCGGAGTGTCCATCCGTAGTCCCGGCGATCCGCCGATACGACAGCCTGGAGCTCCGGCTGACGAAACGGGCCGGTCCCAAGTGGTTCGGCGCGGTCACGTATACCTACAGCAGGCTGACGGGCAACTATGCCGGCTTGACCAACACCGATCCCACCGATGGCGGCGGCGGGCGCCACTCGCCCAACAACCACCGCGCCTTCGACCTGCCCACGATGACCTACCTGGCGAACGGCAAGATCGATGACGGGGTGCTGGCGACGGACCGCCCCCATACCGCCAAGATGTTCGGCTATTACCGGCTGAGGTGGTGGGGACAGGAAACGCTCATCGGCGTGATTCAGTCCGCTTTCCAGGGCACGCCGATCAGCACCTGCCTTCCGGTGGTCGGGACGTCGTCCGCTTGCGAGTGGGCCGACGAACGCGGGAGCTTCGTGAATTTCCATCGCGCCGCCAACGGCGACTTCGTCAGCGACGGGGTGCTGCAAAACAAGCGCACCGACCCGTACTTCCAGACCGATGTCCAACTGTCGCACGCAATCAAGATCAACAAGTCGAACGAGAACCAGCGGTTGGTGTTCGAGGTCAACGCTTTGAACCTGTGGAACCAGCACACGGCCGTGGCCTACAACCAGATCGTGTTCGGAATCGGCTCAAACCTGATCAGCCCCGCGCGTCCGGAGCGGTTCACGGGCGATCCGGGAATTGACTGGAACAAGGTCATGCGCGGGTTTGACTACGTCTCGGAGATCAACGCGGAAAAAGGGCTGACCCTGGCGACCCGTTACGGCCTGCCTCAAGTATTCCAGCAGGCTCGCAACTTCCGCCTGTCGATCCGCTTCGTGTTCTGACCCGATGTGCTAATTCGTGGAACTCGTGGCAAGGGCGTCCAGCCCGTCGGAAGTGGGACGTAAGCTGGTGATGGCCGAGAGCGCAGGTTTGGAGTTCAGCCTTCAGGCTGTACTGGCGCGGGGCAGGCTAAAGCCTGAACTCCAAACGGGCCGTCCGCGGCGAAATGAGGCATTCGCAAGGCGAGACGTGGCATGGCCGTCCCGGACCCCAGGTTAGGTCCTCGGTTCCCACGGGCGGGACGCCCGTGCCACGGGCCCTAGAAGATAAACTTCAGCCCGTATTGGATCACGCGGCTGCCGCCGGTGAATTTCAGCGCATTCAGAAAGTCTGGATTCGAGACATTGGCATACGCTGTGCTGAGGGCGTTGCTGCTGAACTGCTGGTAGGTCCCGAGCCCGAGGCTGTACTGCCGGTGGTTGAAGGCGTTGTACAGCTCGAAGCGGAACTGGATCTTCTTCCCCTCGGCCACGCGCGTGTCCTTGAGGATGGCAAAGTTCCAGTTGTTCAGCCCGGGTGACCGGATGATGTCGCGCCCGGCGGTCGAGACCGTCCCGGCCTGGGCCACGACAAACCTCGCGCTCGGATCCCTGGCGACATAGCCCACGACGAGGGAGTTGCCTGGGATCGTCGGAGTGTCCTTCGGGATGGTTGTCGAGATCGAGGTCTGGCCCGTCGCCGGGTCCCGCAAGACGTAGTTGACGCCGGTCCCCCGGAGCCCCGAGGCGCCTGGATTTACGACTGCCCGATCACCCGCGGTGTCGAGATTCCCGTTGGCGTCCGCGCCGGAGAGCGGCGTGATCGGCTGGCCGGTCTCGGCCAGGAAG
>WNGG01003923.1_pt1 | contig 16722 bp, 16 predicted proteins | sample 5400661 | NCBI WGS metagenome assembly WNGG01 (sample SAMN13153372, study PRJNA577476) | soil metagenome | isolation source: 100 cm soil or saprolite under Garry oak tree replicate 1 | place: USA:California | collected 2016-06-15 | reverse complement strand
AAGGGCGCGGCCCGGCCGAAAGCGAGTTGTCGACGCGGTCCCGCCGGTACCCCATCCACGCACCGTACCGGCAGCGCGCAAGCTAGCGCAGATGGCTCGGCCGGTGGGCGGCGGTACCGTCGATCAGCTCGGCCATCCGCTGGACGCCCTCGCCCTGGGAATCTCCCGGCTGGTCCGGGCGGCCGAACAGGGCCACTCCGGACCGATCACAGACCTGGAACCGGGGAACGCCGCCGTCCTGGAAAGCATGTGGCGCGCGGTCGACACCACACCGCGCGACTGGCTTCGTTCCGCCCGCCAGGCTGTCGACTTTCACCTGCGCAACGCGGCCGCCATCCACGGCGCGCTGGAACGCCACTTCGGTGTCAAACTGGCCTTCCAGAACTGCTGCAAGATCGCAGCGTTCACGCCGGCCGCCGTGGACGGTCCCGTCTACCGCAAGTTCATCTCGCCACGGGCGCAGATCCTCAACCAGTCGACCGAGCTGCGCAACTGCTGACGGCACGGCGGGTCCACTGCCGCTGCGGCGTGCCATCGTGGAGTCCGTGGGACTTCCGCGGGGCTGGTACGCCGGGGTGGCGGTGACTGCCGCCCTGGTACTGGTCGCGGTACTCCTCCTGCTGCCGCCGCCGCACCGCACCCGCAGCGCGGCACCACCCGGCCTGCCGACACTGCAGTCGGTGTGGCCCGCGGCGCGACCGTTCCCGATCCCGGCGGTGCTCGACGACGGATCCCGGTACCACCCGAAACGGATCCTGGATCCGGCGACCTCGCTCGGTACCGCGGACAGCGCCGACGGCCGGCAGGTGTCCCTGGTCCTGGTCAGCGCCGGCCGCAGCCGGGTGCTGCAGTCCGAGCCGGTCGACCGCGCCGGCCTGTTCCAGGGTCTGCTCGGCACCCGCGACCGGCTCTTCTGGATGTTGACGGCCACCGATGCGGCCGGGCGACCGACGGTCGGGCTGTGGAGCGCGGCCCGGTCCGGCGCGGCCCCTGCCCTGCTGACGGCCGACGTCGGCCTGCCGCTGATGCTCGGCTCCAGCTACGACCTCCAGCTCGTCGCCGCGCGCCTCTACTGGGTCGCGACACCGGCCGCGGCCGACCGCACCGAACTGCGCTCGGTCGCCGTGGCCGGTGGGCCGGTCAGCGTCGAGACGATCGCCGGCCGGTGGGCGATATCGGCGTGGCCCTGGCTGGTCAGCGCGCCGTCGACGACCGGTGCGCCGGTGCGGCTGTACAACGTGGCGACACGCGCGACGGTGGCGGTCCGGGCGCCGGCCCACGAGCCGCTCGCGTGCAGCCCGGTCTGGTGCCGCATCCTGCCGGCCGATTCGGTGTCCGGCGCGCTGCGGCTGGTCCGGCCGGACGGGTCGGACCTGCACCCGGTCGGGCCGGCCGGCGCGCTGCCGGTCGGTGCCGATGTCGCGGTCGGGGACCGGTTCACAGCGATGCAGGTACCGCCGAACGGCAGCGGCCTCGGCGCTCGCCTTGTCCTGCACGACATCCCGGCGCGGCGGGACGTGCTCGTCGCGCCGGTGGCGACCAACGCGTACGCCAACGCCAGCTATCTCTGGTGGTCCACCGGCGACAACGAAACCCTTGCCTGGTACGGGCTGGAGCTGCATACGCTCAAGTAGCCTCCTCGCCTTCGGCTCCGAGGCTCCGTTCACGCTCCGCCCTGAGCCCACGGGCCACCACATACCCGTACCGGTCCTGACCGGCCTTCGGCTGACCTCGCCGCCCACGTACTCGGTACCGGCGCAACCGCCACACGTTGAACAGCATCGCCGGAATCACCGCGAGGAAGAGCAGGACGCCGAGCGCACTGCTCAACCCCTCGTTCCGCCCGCCGCCGAAGGACGTCCGGTAGATCTCGACCGCGACGACGGTGGCCGCGCTCTGTGAGGAGTCCGGCGCGAGCACATACACCAGGTCGAAGATCTTCAGTAGATTGATGACCAGAGTCACCAGACGTCATCGACACCGGCCCCCGGGCCGGCGCGGATGTCGTCCAGGTGTACGTCGCGGCGCCGGCCGCCGCCGGTGAGCCGCCCCGGCAGCTCAAGGGCTTCGCGAAGGTGAGCCTCACCCCGGGGCAGACCAGGCGGGTTAGCATCACGTTGCAGGACCGGTCGCTCGCCATCTGGAACACCACCGCGAACCCCTGAACGACGGTACCGGGACAGCACGCGGTGTCCGTCGACGACTCGTCAGGCAATCTCCCCTTGCGGGGGACCGTAGAGGTCCCCTGACCGGCGCAGCCGGTACAGGACATGGCGGCGCATCGGATGATCGGGTGGCAGCCAGGGATGGTCGAAGTCGTCGGCCGGGTCGTGGGTCAGGCCGATGCGCCGCATCACCGCCTGGGACCGCACGTTGGCCGCGGTCGTGAACGAGACGAGCTCGGTGAGGTCGAGCTCGGTGAACGCGTAGCGCACCGCCGCGCGGGCCGCCTCCATGGCGTACCCGTGCCCCCACGCCGCCCGCGCCAGCCGCCAGCCGACCTCCACGGCCGGCGTGAAATGCGCCTCGAACGACACCGCCTGCAACCCGGCGAACCCGATGAACTCCCCGGTTTCCGTGACCTCCAGCGCCCACAGCCCGTACCCGTTGCGGTTCAACGCTTCGGCGAGCCGATCCGCGAACGCGTCGCTTTCCGCGCGGCTGAGCCGGGCGGGAAAGTGCCGCATCACCTCGGGGTCGGCGTTCAGCGCGGCGAACGGCTCGCGATCGGCGGGCTGCCACTGCCGCATCGCGAGCCGTCCGGTACGCATTCCGTCAGGGTACGTGTACCCGCACCAGCGGGGTGGTGATTTTCCGCAGCAGGTCCACGCCGTGCTCGGTGAGTACCGACTCGGGATGGAACTGGACGCCGGCGAACCGCGGGGCCGCGCAGCGCGTGCACCCCACCCGAAACCGGATCCCTGCTCACCTCCACCGTCCCATGTGGACTGTCCAGCGTGGTCGATGCTGAGTTCTCGACGGGCTGCCGACCACGGTCGGCGCGAACATCGTCTCGCGCAGCACGTCGCGCACGTCCCGGGTGGTCCGCCCGGCGAGCAGGTACTCGGTGTGGGTCAGGTGGGTCACCTCCTTGAGGTACGGCCCAGGCTCGGTAACCACCCCGGCGATCCGCAACACCTGCAACGGCGCGCCGTCGTCGACGGCTTCGAAGCCGCGCTCGCGCACCTGCCGGTACGGTACCGGCGCAAGGGTTTGCGGCCCGGCCGGGCCGCCCGGCGACAGCGGGATACCGGCGAGTCGGTCGACAGTCCCGACCGCGCCGGTGAGGATCTCGACGCACTCGCGGCCTTCCCGCTTCAGGAGTGCGAACGGTTCGTTGAGTGGTGGAAGCAAGACGTGCCCCTCTCGGTTGGGGCCGCCCGCACCGCGAGACCGGATGCCGCCCAGGGCAACGAAAACGGCCGCCTCGGTGGGCGGCCGTCGCAATGGTGCTCGCGCAGGGTTCGGTGGCCGCCGTCAGGCGGGCCACCACTGGTTCAGGTGCGCGGGCATGGCGTCGATGGTAGTGGGGGTACCGGATCGCGGTACCCCCCGCCCTGTCGGTTAACCGATGGTGTAGCTGTACGGGAACGCGGCCAGCTCGTCGCCGCTGAGCACGGCGTCGGAGAACGTGTCCACGTAGAGCACGCCACTGACCGTCGTACCGGCCGCCCCGGTCGGGGTGACGGTGACCGTGATCGTCCCCGACTGGCCGGGCTGGAGGATCAGCGGGGTGAACGGCGCGTTGGCGTTCGTGGCGAACAGCCAGGCGTCGCCGGAACTGGCCTTCGCCGTGCTGTCGAACGCCTTGGTGTGCGCGGTCGCGTGGTAGGTCGCGGTACCGGTCACCGGCCCGTTGGTCGGTCCCAGCGCCGTTGGCGTGGCGCTCCACAGCCCCTGGCTGACCCGGACCGCGGACAGCGTCGCGATGGCGGCCAGGCCCTGCGGCGCCCCGTACAGCTCGGGTACGCCGTTGATGAATGTCGATGCGTCGAAGTCGGCGGGTACGGTCGACGACTGGTCGAACGTCAGCGTGCCGGTCTGCGTGGGTACCAGCCACGTCGGGCCGAGCTTCGTCACGTCGAAGGGGATCGATGCGGTCGGCGCCGTGCCGAGCTGGGTCACCAGGTCGTAGTCGACCAGCTCGATGCGGCGCGGGTCGGCGAAGAACGCCGCCGGGGCGACCCCGGTGTTCCGTACCGTCACCGTGACCGCGATCGGCTTACCGGCCGCGACCGTGCCGGACGGTACCCCGGCGGCCTTCACGTCGACCGAGTTGAACCGCAGGTGCCCGGTGAACTTCTCGCTGAGCGAGGTACCGGCGGCCGGGTTGTTGAGGTTGAGGAACAGCAACCACCGGCCGGCCGCGGGAGCCCGCACGTACCCCTGCAACGAGGTGGTGCCGTTGTTGGTCTGCAACGAGAGCACCTGGTGGTCGGGGGCGAGCAGCGTGGCGTAGAGCTGCTGGTTCGGGTCGCCCTGCAGACTCAGGTCGATCCCGAGGTCCTTCTTGCCCTTCGGCACGTCGAACGCGTACGAGAGGGTCTGCTCGCCGATCGTGCCGCGCCCGTTCCCGCCGGTGATCCGGCCGCTGAAGGCGCCACCGTCGGTACCGGTCGACAGCAGCGTCCGCAGGGTCAGCGGGATGCTGGTCTTCCCGCGGAACTGGTTGTCGATCTCAACGGCGGCCGACAGGTCCCCGGCGTCGTCGGGCATCCGGGTCCGGACGTGGAACGTACCGGTCTCGCCCGGCCCTAGCGTCAGCGACCGCGGGCTCACGTCACCGAAGTTGGTGTACCTCGTCGCGGTGAACCGGTACAGCACGGTGCCGTGGAAGCCGGCCGGGCTGGCCGAGGCGAAGAACACCGCGGTCCAGGTACCCGGGGCGGGGAACCGCACGTCGACCTGGCCGTGGTTGCCGGCGCCCTGCGGCAGCGAGTGCGACTCGTACTCGCCGTTCGGCCCGATCAGCGCCAGCCGGACGAGCGACTGGCCGTTGGCGCCACCACCCGGCCAGGACAGCACGCCGGTGAGATGGTCCGCGCCGACCGGTACGTTGAACGTGGTCGTGTTGAACCGCCGGGTGACCGGCCCGGCGGGCCCGCCGACGCCGTCGAGGAAGCTCGGCGTGTTCGGCGAACTGACGTCCAGCGGGATGCTCGCCTGCAGGTCCGACAGCGTGGTGTCCAGGATCCGGCCGTGTGCCGACAGTACCTCGGTGATGGCGCCGTCGTTGGTGACCTTCACCGGGATGTCCTGACGGGCACCGGCGCCAGCGGTCGCGGTGAGCTGGGTGTCGCCGTTCGCCGCGGTTACCATCAGGCCGTCGCCGCGCGGCGCGGGCCTGCCGTTGGTGTCCTTGATGGACATCGCGAGCTGGACCGCCCGGTAGGTGTTCATCTCACCGGCGCCCTGCTGGGTGGCCGGCAGGCCGAGGTCGGTCGCCGAACTGGTGAGGATCTGCTTCACCAGCGCGGGCGCGGGCTTCGCCCCGTTGTGGCTGTTCTTGTACGCCTCGATCACCAGGGCGGCGCCGCCGGCGATGAACGGGGCGGCCTCGCTGGTCCCGCCGAAGTTCTCGATCGGCGAGGGCTTGCCGTTGAAGTCGGTACAACTGGCGAACTTCACCGGATCCGCGGTGCAGATCGCCCAGCCGTCCTCGCCGGGCGCCACCAGGTCGGGTACCCGGCCGCGGGCGGTCACGCCGTCGGACGAGATGGCCGAGGCGTTGTCGCTCGCCCAGGAGGCGGCGAAGTTGCGGGTACCGGCATAGCCGGTCTGCGCCATCGTCCGGTAATTGGTGACCGCGCCGGCCGAGATGACCGCGGGGTCGACGGCGGGGCTGCCGACCGTGTTGAACGGCCCGGCGTCCCCGGTGGACGCGACGACCGTGACACCGGCGGCGACGGCCGCCTCGTCCGCGAGCGCGGTAGGGTCGACGCCGTCGGTCGGGTACGCGTTGCCGCCGAACGACTCGTTGATGACGTCGACGTTGTCCACAGTCACCGCGTAGTCGATGGCCTGGATGATCAGCGAGTTGATCACGAAGTCGGCCGAGCCGAAGACGTTGATGCCGACCAGCGAGGCATCCGGCGCGATGCCCTTGACCCGGATGGCGCAGCCCGCCGGCAGCGGGTGCGCGGGATCGACGAACTTCGACAGGTCGTACACCTGCCGGCCCTGCGCGGCGATCGAGCTGGCGTCCCCGAACGCCTCGGCGCCGCCGCCACCGAGGTTCGGGTCGGTACCTGAGAAGTCCTGGTAGTCGGTGAAGACCGGGGTACCGTCCGAGCGGATGAAGTCGGGGTTGGTCGGGTCGAGACCGTCGGCGATCCAGGCCACCTTGACGCCCTTGCCGGTGGCCAGCTTGTGGCCCTGCGGCCGGTTCTGGTCGACGAACTCGGTCTGCGTGGTCTGCAGCGCCTCGGGCTCCAGCAGCGGCTTGCCGGGGTCGGTGGGGCAGGTGCCGGGGATCGTGTGGTCCGGCGGTGCGGTCGCCGCAGCCTGCGCCGTGATGGCGGTCCTTTCCTTGGTACCGAGTGGGTGGATCCGGACCAGCCGGTCGGGTACCACGGCGGCGACGCTCGGGTCGGCCCGCAACTGGGCGGCCTGCGCGTCGGTCATGGTGGCGGAGAACCCGTTCACCACCGAGAAGCGTTTCACGTTCGTGGCGCCGCCGGCCGTGGCCCGATCCACCAGCGGAGCCTGTTCGCTCTGGGTCGTCACGCGGCGCTGCGCGGTGGCCGACTTGGCGGCCAGTTCCGAGTGCTGGTTGCGCAGCACGACGATGACCGGCTTGCGGTCACCGGTGGCCGGTGGTGTGCCAGGCGCCGCCCCGGCCGCGGTCGTGCTGGCCATCACCAGCCCGACCAGGCCCAGGACGGCGAGCGCCTGGTATCTGCGATTGACGTTCACGCTGCCCCTCGGTGCGATCATGAAGATGACCGCGCCCCAGCAGCGCGGTCCGGTCGTCTGGTGGCAGGGTAACGGCGGCCTGGGCCGCTGTCATGGCGCCGTACCGCGCGGCGGCAGATCGAGGGTAGAGCTAGCTAGGGTTCGCGGCGGAACGGGCACGGCCGCCGGTACATCCGGAAAAGCGCGGTCCACAGCCGTTGGGTGGGGTGCGGGCGCCGCGGGGTGGCGGCCGGCCGCCGGACCCCCGGGCAGGGCGGCCCTGCGCCGGGGTTCGGGGACGGTCGGTCGCTGGCAGGCACCACCGGAGTCTCGTCGCCCGGCGCCCCGAAAAGCAGCCGCCCGATCCGGCCGAATGCGCGTAGCCCTCGGGCGATGCCAAGCCGGACACCGCGCGACGGCCGGGCACGAAAGCGGCGCATGAAAGGAGCCAACCGCCCACGGGGGGAGACGGTCGGCTCCCGGACTTTCCAGGCTACTTGAGAACGCAACTACACGTCCACCCCGTGAGACACACATGTTTCTCAGTTACCGAGAATCACCTTGAAGCTAAGCCGCCGCCTCGCGTGCCGCTGGACAGGTCAGCGTCAGGTGCCGATCTCGACCCGGTCGATGGCCGGGTCGGGCCGCTCGCCGAGGAACTCGATCCAGGCCTTCTTGGCGCACGGGTAGTGCTTGGCCGCCTCGACCAGATCCATGAACGCCACGATGGTCTGCTCGAACCGGATGCGCAGGGCGTCGTCGCCCAGCTCGCCGTTGACCGTGAGCGCCTGGTGGGCGTTCGCGAGGGAGAACATGTCCGGGTACACCCGCGCGCCCAGGTGCTCCAGCGGTACCCGCAGCGCCCACAGTCCCCGGTTGCCGCCGACCATCGACGGCGAGGCGGACATCAGCAGGCAGTGCCGGCCGTTGAACGGCTGTGGACTGAACCGGGACACCCAGTCGATGGCGTTCTTCAACCCACCCGGCATCGAGGCGTTGTACTCCGGCGAGCACACCAGGAACGCGTCGCTGGCCTCCAGCCGCTGGCGCAGCCGGGTCGGTCCGGGCGGGATCCCGGCGCTGTCCTGGATGTCCTGGTCGAACGTTGGCGCGTCGAAGTCCGCCATGGTCGCGAGGTCCACCTCGCCGCCGTGGCGGCGGATCATCTCGCCGGCGTACCGGGCCAACCTGCTGTTGATCGACTGCTCCCGCAGCGCGCCGGAGAAGACGAGGAACCGGATGGCCTCACGCTGGTGGTACCCGTCAGTCGCCATGTGATCACGCTACCCCGGCTGGGTCGGGCGGAACTGGCCTATCGAAACAGGTCGCGGTGCCCGGATGGGACACTGGCCGGATGGAGCAGCTGGAGGTCACCCGGGCGGTGTCGATCCCGCGCCCGGAGCTGACCTGGCGCTTCTCCCGCTCCAGCGGACCGGGCGGCCAGTCGGTCAACACGGCTGACTCGCGCGTGGAGCTGCGGTTCGACGTCGCCGGTACCGGCGCGCTGTCCCCGCCGTTGAAGCAGCGTGCGCTGGAGCGGTTGGCCGGCCGGCTCGTCGACGGCGTGCTCGTGGTGACCGCTTCCGAGCACCGCTCGCAGTTGCAGAACCGCCGGGCGGCGGAGGCCCGCCTCGCAGCGCTGCTGGCCGCCGCGATCGCCCCGCCCGGTCCGGCGCGCCGGGCCACCCGACCGACCCGGACGGCGGTGGAACGGCGCCTGGACAGCAAGCGCCGCCGCGGCCAGACCAAGCGGCTGCGCCGCCCTCCCGTGGAGTGAAAGGCGAACCACCGCGATCCGGCCCGGATCCTCGCGACCGGAGCGAGCAGCGCCCGCGACGCGTCGACCGCCGACGGCGACGTCTACGTCGCGGGCTTCGGCGCGGACCGGTAGCGGCGTCACACTCCCGGATTCGCCGGGGGACGGCGATTGCCGGTCCGATCGCCTCGGAACGTTCAGCCATAGGGCCGCCCGAGCCGGACCCGTTTCACGACGCCTGATCGGGGGGTACGCACAGCCACAGCGCGGCGGGGCGGATGGTGACGTCCAGGCTCCGGGCCGGTTCGATGAGGTCGCCGTCGAGCTCGCGGGGCTGCGCCCGGTTGCTGTACACCTCGACGTGGCGGGCCCGGAACGTCTCCATGCGCCGCACGGCGCGCCGGCGCCGTAGTACGCCCCACGCCATCGCGAGCCAGTGCCCGAGGGTATGCGGTGTGAGCACGGCGACATCGAGCCAGCCGTCGTCGGGCTGCGCGTCGGGTAGCAGTGGGATGCCGCCCTGCAGCTTGCCGACGTTGCCGACCAGTACGGTACGGGCGCGGCGGCGCAGCGGCTTGCCGCCGTCGAGCCGGATCCGTACCCGCATCGGCCGGCGCCGCAGGTGCCGTACCCCGGCGATGACGTAGGCCGGCCAGCCGATGTGCTTCTTGAGCCGTTCCGACGTGCCGTCGATCATCTGGGCGTCGAAGCCCATCCCGGCCATGACCGTGAAGTAGGTGTTCCCGCAGGAGCCGAGGTCGATCCGGCGCCGGGCGCCGGTGGTGGCGACCCGGACGCCATCGGCCACGCGGGACGGCAGCGCCAGGTTCGTCGCCAGCAGGTTCCCGGTACCGGAGGGGAGGACCGCGAGCGCCACGTCGGTTCCCGCGAGGGTACCGGCGCAGGCCATGACGGTACCGTCGCCGCCGCAGGCGAAAACCACCTCGGCGCCCTGCTCGACCGCCTCGGCGGTCTGCCCGCAGCCGGGATCCTCCGGGGTCGTCGAGAGCCACAGCGGCTCGGGCCAACCGGCCTCGGCGAGCACGGCGCAGATCTCCCGCCGCCGGCCCTCCAGGTCGGTGACCTTCGACGGGTTGACCACCACCGCCGACCGCGGCCCGGCCGCCTCCCGCGCCGCCTCCCGCGCCGCCTCCGACGCGGAAGCAGCCTGGGTCATGTGGTGACCTTCCGGTAGCGCGCCTGGAAGAAACAGTAGATCCCGAAGGCGGCGAAGCCGATCGCGACGAGGATCAGCAGGTACTTGCCCAACGGCTGGGCGATGAGGGTACGCAGAGCGGCGTCCAGGCCGCGTGACTTGGCCGGGTTGTGGGTCAGCGCCGCATCGGCGAGCAGCAGGCCGACGATCGCGAACGCGACGCCCTTCGCGATGTACCCGAACTGGCCCAGCCGGCGTGTGGTCTGCCGGGTGGCCGGGCTCATCCGGTACGTCATCAGGCGTCTCTCGAACTGGCGCTTCGCACCGTAGACGGCCAGGCCGATGCCCAGCGCGAGCACCGCGAGGCCCGCGACGGCCACCAGGAACTGGCCGAACGAGTGCGCCATGACGCCCGCGGTCGCCTGCTGTTGCTGCTGGGCGCTGGAGGCCGGTACGCCCGCGACGACCTTGTAGGAGGTCCAGGCCAGGGCGGCGTAGATGATGGTACGGCCGAGGGAGGCGAGGCGCTCCAGGGTCCGGTGCCGCTCGGCCTGGTGGCCGGCCGCGGCGAGCAGGAGCTGCCAGATCGCCATGGCCGCCAGGCCGATGGTGACGACGATCAGCAGGAACCGACCAAATGGCTGGCCGGCCAGGGTGCGGAAGGCGCCGGCCTGGTCGCTTTCGCCGGTCGGCTTGCCGAGCGCGAGCTGGATGGCGAGCCATGCGACGGCGAGATGCAGCAGACCGTACCCGACGAACCCGATCCGGGTGAGGGTCTCCAGCGGCCGGCTGGTCGCGACGCGCCGGGCGCTGCTGCGGGCACTGTTCGCTACGGTCATGGCTATTGATGCCCGCAGGGGCCGGGTACCCAAACACGGGTGTGGATCCCGGGGAGACCGGGTACGGATCGATCCATGACTTCTGCCGCGGTCCGCCTGCGGAGTCCGGAGCTGCTGCGGATCGCCGCCGTGGCCGGGGGCGCGCTGGCGTCCGGCATGCTGCTCGTCCTGGTCCGGCTCCAGTGGCTGCCCCTGGAGTCCGTCGACCACGGGCTGGCCAGCGAACTCAACGACGCGGTCGCCGGGCACCGGCCGGTGGTCCTCGCGCTCGGGTTCATCACCCGGCTGGGCAGCCTCGCCGTCCTGCTCTGGCTGGTCGCGATAGCGACGGTGCTGCTGATCGTGCGCCGCCGGTACCGTCTGGCGGTTTTCCTCCTGGTGTCCGGCGCCGGCGCGATCATCCTCGACCCGGCCCTGAAGGCCGCGGTCGGCCGGCTGCGCCCGGTCGTGGCGCATCCGGTCGCGACCGGCGGCGGCGACAGTTTCCCCAGCGGGCACTCGCTCGGCTCGATCATCGTGTACGGCGCCCTGTTGCTGGTCTTCGTCCCCGCGCTGCCGCAGCGCTGGCGCCGGCCGGTCATCGCCGGGGTCGCCGTCCTCGTGGTGGCGATCGGCTTCACCCGCCTCGCCCTGGGCGTGCACTTCCTGTCCGACGTGCTCGGCGCGTGGGCGCTCGGCGTCGCGTGGTTGGGGATCACCGCCTACGCCACCGAACTGTGGCGGGTCGAGGAAGGGCTGCGGCCGACGCACCCGCTCGCCGAGGGGCTGGAGCCGGAGGCGGCCCGCGACCTCAAGCCCACCAGGCCAGCGACGCACTCCGTCGCCGTCCGCACCCGCTGGGCGGTGGCCGGCGCCGTGGTGTCGTGGGTACTGGTCTTCGGCGCGCTCTACGCGCTCGGTACCCCGCTGGCGCGGTACCACAAGGGCAACGGCAACATCCTCGGCGACACGGCCATCCCGCACTGGCTCGCGGCGCACCGCACCCCGCTGCTCGACAAGGTGAGCTTCATCGGCAGCGAGGCCGGCAACACCCATGCGATCCTCGCCGTCGGGCTGGTCGCCGGTGCAGTCGCGCTGGCCTGGATCCGGCAGTGGCGGCCGGTGGTGTTCCTGGTGGCGACCATGTTCGGCGAGCTGACCCTGTTCCTCGCCTCGGCGGCGCTGGTGGACCGGGCCCGGCCGGACGTACCGCACCTGGACGGGCGGTTGCCCACGTCCAGCTACCCGTCCGGCCACATCGCCGCGACGCTGTGCCTCTACACCGGGATCGTCGTCATCTTCTTCCCGCGTACCCGGGCCTGGTGGCGCTGGCTGCTGGTGGCCGCGGCGGTGCTCATGCCGCTCTGGGTCACCTGGGCCCGGATGTACCGCGGCATGCACCACCCCACCGACGTGCTCGGTGCCTTGCTGCTCACCGCGGGCTGGCTGACCGCGATGGTGTATCTGGTCCGGCCCAACTGCGATCTGGAGCAGCGCGACTCCGGCGCGACCGCCCGCCCGGCCCCGGTCACCGAACCAGCCCGGCGTTAGTCCGGGGGTTCGACGCTGCCGGGGTCGGTGGTGACGTCGGTATCCGGTACTTCCCGGTCCTCGGTGTCCTCCCGGTCGTTGGTGTCTTCGCCCTCCGGCGGTTCTGGCGTCGTCATCGTTGCACCCCCTCCTGGTCCACAGGTGCCCGCTCCGCCGCGCGGCAAACGATAGGCGCTTTCCATGGGCTGGAGGAAGCCGTTGACGCTCCGGCCCAGCGTGCCGTGTCCCTCGTGCGGCAGCTCAAGTCGTGTTCAACAGTGGGCCTTCGACGCACACACCGAACAGCAGATCGGCAGGCCCCAGTACCGCTTCCCGTCGCCGGGTACCGCATCCCTCTCACGAGCGCGGTCGCCGGGCGGAAGAGCCCAGCCAGGACAGCAGCGGCCACCGTCCCTCCATTCGCTCGCCGGCTGGTCATCCCGGTACAGATCGGCCGGGACGGGTCCCGCTGAAGGGGTTCGTGCGGCACCGAGCGGATTCGTAGGCCGGGGACAGGCTCACCACAGGTTGGCGCCGGACGCTGGCCAGATGCCCACCTTGGGCGCAGCGAACCGAACGGAGGAATCCGTGAAACGAATGGTGATCGCCACGATCGTCGCCGCCTCCGCGCTGGCCGGCGGCGCGGCCGGAGTGATCCTGCTGTCCCCGGCGCTCGCGAACGCGGGCAGCCGGGTGGCCCAGGCACCCGCGGCCGATCCATCGGGCTCGGCGGGCGGGTACGGAGCGCCCGGTCGCGGCGGGCCGGGCGGCGGCCGGCACGAGCTGGTCAGTGACGAGTCGGTGGTGGCGAAGGCGATCGGGATCAGCGAAACGGACCTCACCGCCGCGGTTGCCAAGGGCCAGACCTGGGCCCAGGTCGCCCAGGCGCACGGGGTCGCCGTCCAGAAGGTGATCGACGCGCTGGTCGCCGACGGGAAGAGCGAGTTGGCCGACGAGGTGAAGACCGGCCAGCTCACCCAGGCCCAGGCCGACGCCGAGCAGGCCAACCTCGTCCAGCGGGTGACCGACCAGGTCAACGGCGTACACCCGAACGGCGGTGGACCCGGCCGGCCGAACGACAACGACGCCGACGACGCGGGCGGCAGCGGCGCGACCCCGGCACCGAGCAGCAGCTGACCCGGTAGCCCCGGACGTGGTGCCGCCCCGCCGTCCCCAACCAGGGCGGCACCACCACGGGACCGCTACGGCTGCGCGGCTAATAGGACCTCTGGCTGGTAGGACCTCTGGCTGGTAGCCGCTTCGACAAGCTGCGCGGCTAGCGTGACGTCGACCGTGGCCGCCCGCGCGCCGGCGGTCATCGGTACCGGCGTGAAGACCACCCGGGCTCGTCCCGAGCAGGGCAGCATGGGCCAGGTTGGCAGGCGGCGCGTCGCCGAGAGCACCGGCCGGGTCTGGTCCAGCCGGCGGATGCGGGCGATCCGGACGCCGGTACCGGGGCCGGTGACGATCGAGACGACGATCGCGCGCGCCGGGTTGCCGGTACGTCCGAGGAACGGTCCGGTCATCGCCTCGGGGACGAACAGGCCAACGGTCTGGCCGGCGATCGGGTGGCCGGTGCGACCGGGCCGGTCGGGGCCGAAGCAGGCCATCCGGATCGTGGCGCCGGGGCGGACGCCGTTGACAGTACCGCCGAAGGTCTCGTGGGCGGCCAGCGGAACCGTGGCGGCAGAGGCGGGGGCGGCCGCGAAAGCGGCAAGCGCACCGGATAAGGCAATAAGGGTACGAAGCATCATTGCCCTATTATCGACAAATATCGTCCTAGGCAACCCAATGACGCGTTTGACGTTATATATCGGTACCCGTAGCATAGGCGGCCGTGCCGAGTCCCCTCCAGGAGCCGACCTTCCTGATCCTGACCGCCCTGGCCGGCGAGCCGTTGCACGGGTACGGAATGATCCAGGAGGTCAACCGGCTGTCGTCCGGCCGGGTCGCCCTCCGGCCCGGTACCCTTTACGGCGCCCTCGACCGGCTCGGCGACCAGGGCCTCGTGGCGGCCGACCGGGAGGAGATCGTCGACGGGCGGCTGCGCCGGTACTACCGGCTCACCGAGGAGGGCGCCGCGCTCCTGCACGCCGAGGCGCAACGGTTGGCGGACAACGCCGCCGTGGCGCGCCGCCGGCTCGGTGCGCGACGGGCGCCGCGGCGCACCGGCCGCCAGGCGCACGCCGGCTGAGCGTCCACAATGGACGGACTTGAGCGCCGGTACCGGCGTCTGCTCGTCGCCTACCCCGCCGGGTACCGGGAGCGGCGCGCGGATGAGATCGTGGGCGCCTTCCTCGACGCGGCCGCCCGGGGCGCTGCTCGCGGTCCGGGCCGCAGCGCACCGGGTTTGCCAGGCAGGGCCGCCCTGAGCGCGCCGAGCGGCCGTCGCGCCGCACGGCGTCGATCGCGAGATGGAACGCGGCCAGCCGGTCCGCGCCGGCCTTCTCCATCAGCTTCGCCTGCGCTGCGTCGGGCAGCAGGCCGGCCACCTGCTGGGCGAGCCTGCCGACCGGGGAACCGTGCGCCTCCATGCCGACCGCGTCGATGACCGAGTCCGGGCCGCGCCCGCCGGTCAGCTCGCGGACGGTGCCGGCCACGTCGTCGTGCTGGGTCAGGTCGAGCGTCTCGAGGCCGTTGCCGTGGGGCCCGCTCCAGCCGCTCCGGTACCAGGTCCACGCCGATCACCCGGCCGGCGCCGCGGAAGCGGGCGACCCGGGTCGCCATGTCGCCCATCGGCCCGAGGCCGAGGACCAGCGGAACCACCTGGGGGTACCGCGGCGTACTCGACCGCCTGCCAGGCGGTGGGCAGCACGTCGGACAGGTACACGAACCGGTCGTCGGGCGGGCCTTCGGGTACCACGATCGGCCCGAACTGCGTGGGCAGCCCTTGCGCGCACATGTAGCAGTGCCCGCACGAGGGTGATGGCCGGGCCGACCTCCTCTACGATGCCCATCGGCTCGTGGCCGAGGATGTCGCCCTTGGCCATGCACGGGCCGAGGACCTCGTACAGGTGCAGGTCCGATCCGCAGATGCCGGGGAGGTGACGCGGATGATGATGTCGTCGGGGTCCTGGATCGCGGGGTCGGGTACCCGGTCCACCCGGACGTCCCGCTTGCCGTGCCAGGTCACTGCTTTCATCGTCGCTCCCTTCCCTCATCGGGGGCCTATCCGTCATCAATGGGGCGAAACGCGCCGCCGGTTTATCCAGCGCCGACGATCGGGTACCGGATGTCGTGACGCTGGACCGGTGGTTCCTCACCAGCGATGAGCGGGGCAACCCGCACACCGGCCTGGACCGCCGCCGTCCCGACGGCCGGCCCTGGAGTACCGGCAACGAGGTGCGCGCTCTGCGGCACGGGCGGACCTACTTCGCCGAGCTGCTCGCCGCGCTGCGCGAAACCCGGGCCGGCGACGTCGTGCTCTACACCGACTGGCGGGGCGATCCGGACGAGCGGCTGGCCGGCCCCGGTACCGAGGTGTCCCGGGTACTGCGCGAGGCGGCCGAGCGGGGCGTGGTCGTCAAGGGCCTGATCTGGCGTTCGCACCTGGACCGCTTCTACTTCAGCGAGGCGGAGAACCGGCATCTCGGCGAGGAGGTCGAGGCGGCCGGCGGCGAATGCATCCGGGAAATGCGGGTCCGGGCCGGGGGTTCGCACCACCAGAAGCTCGTGGTGATCCGGTACCCCGGCAGGCCCGAGCGGGACGTCGCCTTCGTCGGCGGCATCGACCTGTGCCACGGCCGCAACGACGACGCCCGCCACGAGGGCGACCCGCAGGCGGTCGCGATGTCGCCCCGGTACGGTACCCGCCCGCCATGGCACGACGTGCAACTGGCAATCCGCGGGCCGGCGGTCGGCGATGTCGAGTACTCCTTCCGCGAGCGCTGGTCCGACCCGACCCCGGTGACCCGCAACCCCTTCTACCGCCTGGCCGACCTGGTGCGGCACGACGACGACCGGCCGGATCCGCTGCCGGCCCAGCTTCCCGACCCGCCCGCGTGCGGTGCCCACGCCATCCAGCTCCTGCGGACCTACCCGTACCGCCGCCGGGGGTACCCGTTCGCGCCGCACGGGGAGCGCAGCGTTGCCCGCGCGTACCGCAAGGCGCTGGGCCGGGCACAGCAGCTCATCTACGTCGAGGACCAGTACCTCTGGTCGTGGCGGGTGGCGCAGTCCTTCGCCCGCGCCCTTGAAGCGAGCCCCGAAATGCGGCTCATCGCGGTCGTCCCCCTGCACCCCGACCAGCCGGGCACGCTGGCCGACGCGACCCAGTTGCGCGGGCGTGGACAGGCGCTGGCCACCCTGCGCCGGGCCGGCGGCGACCGGGTCGCCGTGTTCGGGCTGGAGAACCCGGCCGGTACGCCGGTGTACGTGCACGCGAAGGTCTGCGTCATCGACGACACCTGGCTCGCGGTGGGTTCGGACAACTTCAACATGCGCTCCTGGACGCACGACTCCGAGCTGGGCTGCGCGGTCCTCGACGGGGCCGGCGATCTCGCGCAGTCGGTGCGGCTCGAGCTGGCCCGGGAGCACCTCGACCGGGCGGAGGGCGACGACGCGGACCT
>WNGG01003922.1_pt1 | contig 16722 bp, 16 predicted proteins | sample 5400661 | NCBI WGS metagenome assembly WNGG01 (sample SAMN13153372, study PRJNA577476) | soil metagenome | isolation source: 100 cm soil or saprolite under Garry oak tree replicate 1 | place: USA:California | collected 2016-06-15 | reverse complement strand
GTTCACCAGCCGCACGCCGGGCCGGGCCCGCGCCAGCTCGGCCTCGCCGATCAGGTGACGCGTGTCCTCGGTGAGCGGCGTGTGCATCGAGATGAAATCCGCTCTCTGGAGGAGCTCGTCCAGCTCCACGCTCTCGACACCGATCCGCTCCGCCGCCTCGCGCGTCAGGTACGGATCGAAGGCGATGACCGCCATGCGGAACCCGAGCGCGCGCCGGGCGACCTCGGCGCCGATGCGTCCGAGGCCGACGACGCCCAAGGTCTTGCCGAAGAGCTCGATCCCCTGGAGGCGGCTCTTCTCCCAGCGCCCCGCCTTGAGTGTCCGGTCGGCGGCGGGGATCCGGCGGGCGAGCGCCAGCAGCAGGGCGAGCGTGTGCTCGGCGACGGCGGTGGTGTTCCCGCCGGGCGTGTTCATGACGACCACGCCGCGCTCGGTCGCCGTGTCCACGTCGATCGTGTCGACACCGGCGCCCGCGCGCCCGATCACCTCGAGACGGCGGCCCGCCTCGACGATCGCGCGCGTGACCCGCGTCGCGCTCCGCACGATCAGCCCTTCGTACTCGCCGATCCGCGCGCACAGCTCCGCCTCGGCGAGTGTGGGGATCTGGTCGACCTCGAGACCGCGCTTCCGGAGGGCGTCGACACCGACCGCCTGGAGCCCGTCGGTAACGAGGACGCGCTTCACGACCGCTCGGCGAAGACCTTCTGCGCCCCGCGGACGCCGGCGCCGAAGTCGACGGGCTGGCCCAGCTCGGCGAGGATCTGCTCGAGCGCGGCGAGCGCGGCGATCACGTCGAACTCCGCCGCGTAGCCCATGTGGCCGAGGCGGAAGATCTTGCCCTTCATCGAGCCCTGACCGCCGGCGATCGTGATGTTGTGGCTCTTCGCGTAGCGCTCGACGATGGTCTCGCCGTCCACGCCGGGCGGCGCCACGACGGCCGTCAGCGCCGGGCTCGGCGTCGCCTTGGCGAAGAGCTGGAGGCCGAGCGCCTCGGCGCCCGCGCGCGTGGCGCGCGCCAGCCGGTCGTGGCGGCGGAACACGTTCGGCCACCCCTCCGCCTCGAGCATGCGGAAGACCTCGCGCAGGCCGATCACGATGGACACGGCGGGCGTGAAGTGCGCCTCGTTCTTCGCGACGGTCTTCCGCTCCTCGACGATGTTGAAATAGTACTTCGGCAGCTTCGCGCTCGCGGTTCGCGCCCACGCCTTCTCGCTGAGCGCGCAGAAGCCGAGTCCGGGAGGCAGCATGAGCCCCTTCTGCGAGCCGGCGACGACGACGTCGATGGACCACGCGTCCATCTCGACGTTCGCGATCCCGAGGCTCGACACGGCGTCGACGATGAGGATCGCCTCCGTCCCGCGCGTCGCGGCCGCGTAGGCCCGGACGTCGTGCAGCACGCCCGTGGACGACTCGCTGTGCTGCGTGAGCACGGCCTTGATCGCCGGCGTCTGCCGCAGCGTCTCGGCGACGCGCTCCGCGGGAATCGACTCGCCGTACGGTGCCTTGAGCTCGACGACGGCGAGGCCGAACGCGCGGCAGATCTCGAGCCAGCGCTCGCCGAACTTGCCCGCGGTGACGACGGCCACCGTGTCGCCCGCGGAGAGCGTGTTGACGACGGCCGCCTCCATCACGCCCGTGCCGGAGCAGGCGAACGGGATGACGTCCTGCGCCGTCTGGAAGAGGCGCTTGAGCCCGGCGCGCACCTCGACGAAGAGCGCCTCGTACTCGGGCGTGCGATGGTGGATCATCGGCCGCGCCATCGCCAGCATCACTTCGCTCGGCACCGGCGTCGGGCCGGGCGCCATCAGCTGGTACTTCTTCATCCGCTCGCGTCCTCCCTCGAAGGCATTTTCGGCGGCCGGATCGTCTCCGATAGTAGCACGTCGCTCGCGCCGCCGGCCGCGCGGCCGAGCGCCGTGACGAAGATTCCGTCGAGACCGGCGGCGGCCGGCGCGAAGAACTCCGCGACGAGCCGGTCGTAGAAGGTCAGACCGGAGGCGCCGAAGCCGAGCGCGTATGCCGCGAGATAGGCGCGGCCGCCGGCGAGCCCGGCCTCGAGGTTCGCGAGCCGGTAGCCGCGGTCGCCGAAGGCGTGGCTCAGGGGGTCGACCGGCGCGAGGAAATAGATCACCGCGGCGGCCTCACCCCCGAGCGGCTGCTCGAGGCAGAGGTAGGCGCTCTCCCGCCGGAAATCGCCCGGCTTCAGGAGCTCGAGCGCGTGACGCGACCGCACGTAGCGGTACGCGCCGGCGGCGACGCCCGTGACCCCGTTGACGACGACGAAGCGCTCGACGAGCCCGGAGGGCACGTCCCAGGCGATCGGCCGCGCCGACGCCCAGAGCGCGGCGCCGAGCTCCAGTGGCGAGAGGGGCGCCGGGCCGAACCGCCGGGTCGAGCCCCTACGCTGGATCGTCTCGCCCAGGTCCCGGCCCGCGTCGAGCGGCGGCGCCGGCAGCGGCGTGAGCGGGCCCCGCGCCGGTGCGGCCGGCGGCGCCGTCCCGCACCGCCAGGCGGCGACAGCGTCGGGCGTCGCGAGCCGGGAGGCCTGATACATCTCGCGCAGGAGCGGATAGTCGACCTCCCGCGGAGACAGCGGCATCACGTCGTGGCGGATCGGGTCCACGCTCTCGCGCGCGGGCGGCGGCGGCGTCTCGTGGCCGACGCCCAGCAGCTCGAGCGCGCCTTCCCGCTCGGCGTCGAGGCCGAGCAGCAGGTTCGCGTCGGCGTCGACGAAGCCGGTGACCAGGCGCGGCGCCAGGCCGAGCCCCTCGCCGGCGGCGAGCGCGTTCGCGAGCATCGTGCCCGAGTCCCAGAACAGGTGGCGAAAGCCCCGCGCCTGGTACTTCCAGGTGTTGCGCCAGTAGATCGCGGTGAGGATGAGGACGGCGGCGCGCCGACCGAGCGCGTCGTCAGCCGCCGCGCGGCCCAGCCAGCCGCGCCAGTCGCCGTCGCGCAGCCGTCGGAGGGTGAAGTCGCCCGGGCAAAAGTGATAGAGGCCGGGCGGGAGCCCTTCGACCGCGCCCGCGGCGACGTAGACCTCCGTCTGGTAGAGCGCGCCCGTCGACGCCGCCGCGCGAAAGAGGACCTCGGCGCCGCCGGCGTAGGTCTTCTTCCGCGTCACCCCCGCGGCCGCGTACAGGAGCGTCGAGAGATGGGTGAGCGTCATCGCCCTCGGCCGCGCCGCGCCCCGGCCGGCGAGGGCGGCGACCGTCGGAACGGTCAGCGGGGCGAGGTCGCGCGGCGCCTCCAGCGCCGGCGCGTCGACGTACACCTTGAACGGAAACGGCTTGATGTCCCACTCGAGCGCGTGGGTCGAGGATCGGACCGAGGCGGGTGAGTGCGTCGTGCGGTCGTGATAGCGCCGCGCGGCAGGGACTCGATCCGGAGTCAAGGACCGGCGGCACCGAAGCGGTATGGCGGCCGGAAGACTCCGCGCTCGGTGATGATGGCGCCGATGAGCGATGCGGGCGTGACGTCGAAGGCCGGATTGAACACCGGGGAGGCCTCGGGAGCGGTCACCCGATCGCCGACGCGTCGCACCTCGTCGGCGCTGCGCTCCTCGATCGGGATGAGGGAGCCGGACTCGAGCGTCGGATCGATCGTCGAGAACGGCGCGGCCACGTAGAACGGCACGCCGTGGTGCCGGGCCAGCACCGCGAGACCGTAGGTGCCGATCTTGTTCGCCGTGTCGCCGTTGGCCGCGATCCGGTCGGCGCCGGTGACGACCAGATCGACCTCGCCGCGCGCCATCACCGACGCGGCGGTGACGTCGGCGATGAGCCGGTGCGGGATCCCCTCGCGCACGCACTCCCACGCGGTCAGCCGCGAGCCCTGCATCACCGGCCGCGTCTCGTCCACCCACACGAGGGCGACCTTGCCCTGCGCGTGCGCCGAGCGGATCACGCCGAGCGCGGTGCCGTAGCCCGCCGTCGCCAGGGCGCCGGCGTTGCAGTGGGTCAGGATCCGCGCGCTCGCAGGCACGAGCGCGGCGCCGTGGTCGCCGATCGCGCGGTTGGCGGCGAGATCTTCCGTGAGGATCGCCTCCGCCTCGCCGGCGAGGCGCGTCCGGACGGCCTCGACCGCGGTCCCCCGCCCCGCCTCGACGGCGCGCCGCATCCGATCCAGCGCCCAGAAGAGGTTCACGGCGGTGGGGCGGGTCGCCCCGAGCCCCTTGCTCGCGACCTCGAGGTCGGCGGCGAGCGCGTCGAAGGTCGCGGCGCGGCTCGCGCGTGCGGCGAGGACGACGCCGAAGGCCGCGGCGACGCCGATCGCCGGTGCGCCGCGCACGACGAGCGTGCGGATCGCCTCGGCGACCTCCTCCCACGTCGCGTATGCGCGCTCGACTTCGCGGCCGGGCAGGAGCGTCTGATCGAGGAGGATCAGGCGGCCGTCCGCCCAGCGGACGGGGGTGATCAGAGCGGGTCCTGCCACCAGCGGAGCGGCGCCGCCCTCATCGGGCACCCGCGCCGAGGCGTCGGACGATCTCGGCGCGCGCCAGCCCCGCCACGCGCACGACCTTGTCGCGCGAGCGCTCGCCCCGGACGACGCTGACGGCCGCGGGGCGGAGCCCCAGCGCGTCCGCCAGGAGCGCGCCGACCGACGCGTTGGCCCGGCCGTCCAGTGGCGGCGCCGCCACCCGCACGCTCAGCGCGCCGTCGCCGCGCCAGCCCACGATCGCGTCGCGGCGCGCGCGCGGCTGGACGCGCACCCGGAGCGTGTCCTCAAGAAACGAATCCCGTTCTCGAGGGGCACCACGGCTCCGCCGGGGGGCCCCGAGCGATGAGGGGCTTGGGGGGCGCCCGGAGCCCCCCATGTTCTCAGGACTCGGCATCGGCGACGTTGTCGGGTAGCGACTCGAGCTCGCTCGTCATCACGCGCCGATAGCGCTCGAGGGTCGCGGTGAGCTCCTCCACGAGCTGGCGGCGCATGCGCCGGAGCGACTGGATCTGGCTCCGGATCTTGGCTTCCTCCGCGCGCACCTCCTCCACCAGCTTCTCGCCGCGGAGCTCGGCCTCGCGCGCGATCAGCTCCCCCTCGCGCCTGGCCGCCGCCTTCATCTCGTCCGCGAGCCGCTGTGCCGTAACCAGCGTGTCCTGGAGGCTCTTCTCGCGCTCGACGATGCCCCGCGCACGCGCCTCCTGGGTGGCGAGCTGCTCCTTGAGCAGGATCGACTCCTTCAGCACCGCCTCGTAGTCCTCGGCCACGTCGTCGAGGAACGCGTCGACCTCCTGCGGGTCGAAGCCCCGGAAGATCTTCACCGAGAACTGCTGCTGCCGGATGTCGTTCGGCGAAAAGCGCATGCCTTACCTCAGGCTGATGGCGAGGTCGCGCAGCGACTCGACGACGAACCACTCGACGAACTTCAGCACGAGGAGCACGATCAGCGGGGAGAGGTCCAGGCCCAGGGCGATCGGCATCCGGCGGCGGATCGGCCGCAGCACCGGCTCGGTCGCGCGATGGAGGAAGCGCACGATCGGATTGAACGGGTCCGGGCTGACCCACGAGATCAGCGCGCGGGCGATGATGATCAGGATGTACGCGTAGACGGCGAGCTCGACGAGCTTGGCGATCGCCAGGACGAAGTTGGAGGCGATGAACATCAGGCCGGGCCCCGCCCCAGCTCTTTCGAGCGGAGCGTCGCGCGCTCGACGGCACGGATGAAGGTCGTGCGGAGCGCGCCCTCCTCGAGCGCGGCGATCCCGGCGATCGTCGTCCCTCCGGGAGACGCCACCATGTCCTTGAGCGCGCCGGGATGCAGCCCCGTCTCGATCAGCAGGCGGGCCGCCCCGAGCACGGTCTGCGTCGCGAGGGCCATCGCCGTCTGGCGGTCGAGCCCCATCTTGACGCCGCCGTCGGCGAGCGCCTCGACGACGATCGCGACGTAGGCGGGGCCGGAGCCCGAGAGCCCCGTGACCGCGTCCATCAGCGACTCGTCGAGGACGACGACGCGGCCGACCGCATGGAAGATCTCCTCGGCCGTCTCGAGGTCGTCGGCGTCCAGTCCGGGAGTCTTCGCGATCGCCGTGGCGCCCTCGAGCACGAGAGCGGGTGTGTTCGGCATCACCCGGATGAGACGCTGGTACTTGCCGAGCACCGCCTGCATCGTCGCGGTCGAGACGCCGGCGGCGATCGAGATCAGGAGCGGACGCGCGGTGAGCGCGGGCGCGATATCGGCGAGAACGGACGCCATGATCTGCGGCTTCACCGCGAGGATGACGACATCGGAGGCGCGCACGAGGGCCTGGTTCCCGGCGGCCGGGGAGATCCCGTACTGCCGCGCGAGCTGCTCGACGCGGTCGGCGCGCACGTCGGTCGCGTGGATCGCCTCCGACCGGACCAGGTTCGCGGCGACGAGTCCCTTGATCAGGGCCTCGCCCATGTTGCCGGCGCCGACGAACCCGACCTTCTTGCCCTTGACGCTCATCCCGTCTCCTCAGGCGCGTGCCGGACGCGGCCCGAACACGGCGGTCCCGACGCGCACCAGCGTCGCGCCCTCTTCGATCGCGACCTCGAAATCCCCGCTCATCCCCATCGAGAGCTCGCGGAGGTCGTGCCGCTCCGCGAGCCCACGGAGCGTCCGGAACCAGCCGCGTGCCTGCTCGGCCCGCTCAACCTCCGGCGGGATCGTCATGAGCCCGCGCACGCGCACGCGCTCGAGCTTCGCGATCGCCTCGAGCGCCCGCCCGACCTCGTCGGGGGCGACGCCGCCCTTCGTCGCCTCGCCGCCGACGTTCACCTGCAACAGCGCCGCCACGTCCTGACCACGCTGCCGGGCCCGACGGTCCAGCTCGGCGGCCAGCTCGAGCCGGTCGAGCGAGTGGATCACGTCGAAGAGCTCGAGCGCGTCCTTCGCCTTGTTCGTCTGCAGGTGCCCGATCAGGTGCCACGGGACGGGACGCCCGACCTCGGCGATCTTCGCCCGCGCCTCCTGCACGCGATTCTCGCCGAGCGCCGTGACGCCGGCGGCGATCGCCTCGCGGACGCGCGCCGCGTCGACCGTTTTGCTGACCGCGACGAGCGTGACGTCATCGGCCCGCCGCCCCACGCGCTCGGCGGCGCGCGCGATGCGCTCACGCACACGCTCGAGATTCGCCCGGATGTCCTGCATACCGGCACGGCGATTCTAGCACGCGATTTTGCCATTCTCGGCAGGCGTGGGAACGCTCGGCGATCTGACCGTGAGCACTTCCTGAGACGCCTCAGGGCAGCGCGGCCAGCGTGACCAGCCGGCCGCCGTCCCGGCGCCGGTAGGAGTAGAGCAGGTCTCCGTGGCAGGCGGTGCAGAGGCGCGCGTTCTCGACGTGCGCCGGGTCCACGCCGGCCTCGGCGAGCAGGCTTTCGTTCGCCGCCCAGAGGTCGAGCATCACGTGCCCGTCCCGGGTCGGGCGCATCCATGCCTCGGCGTGCCGCCCGTAGGCCTGCGCGAACTCGCGGATCACGGGGCCGTCCACCTCATAGCAGCACGGGCCGATCGACGGCGCGATGGCCGCGTGGAGCCAGTCGGGGCGCGCCCCCTGCTCGCGCGCCGCGCGCACGGCCGCCTGCGTGGCGCCGCGGACGGTGCCCCGCCAGCCGACGTGCGCCACGGCGAGCACGCGGGCGACCGAATCCCAGAGGATGATCGCGAGGCAGTCCGCGGTGAAGATCGCGAGCGGGCGGCGCGATTCGGTGGTGACGAGGACGTCGGCGAACCCCGCCGGACCGGCGTCGGTCACGAGGACGGCGTCGGCGCCGTGCACCTGCTTACGCGCGTAGGCCACGCGCGCGACGTCGACGCCGGCCGGGGCGAGCGCGGGGTGCGCTTCCGGCGCGAAGGGCCCGGCCTCGTGCGCGAAGGGACGGAGCCCCGGGCAGTGCCGCGTCGTCGTCGCGTGGGCGAGCCCGAGCGCGCCGAGGGCACGGAAGGTGAAGTAGACCGGCGGCTCGCCGCGCGGCACGAGCGTGGACGCGCTGCTCACGCCGCCCGTGCCTGTTCGGCTAGTCGGCCTGGCGCCTGAGGAACGCCGGCACGTCGAGGTCGCCGTCGAGCGGGTCCTCGCCCTCGGCGCGTGCCTCCGCCGCGGCCGGGCGTCGTCGCCAGCCCGCACCGCCGCCCTGCCCGAGCGAGCGCGCGCCGCGGAAGTCGACGACCTTGCCGGGGCCCGTCTCGGACTTGCGCTCGGCGAAGCCGGTGGCGATGACCGTCATGCGGAGCTCGTCGTCGAGGGTCGGATCGATCACGGCGCCGAAGATGATGTGCGCCTCCTCGTGCGCGGCCTCCTGGACGATGCGCGCCGCCTCCTCGATCTCGTGGATGGAGAGATCGGCGCCGCCCGTGAAGTTGATGAGGATGCCGCGGGCGCCCTGGATCGACGTTTCGTCCAGTAGCGGACTGGCCACGGCCTTCTGCGCGGCGTCGAGCGACCGGTGCTCGCCGCGGCCCACGCCGGTTCCCATCATCGCCATGCCCATGCCCGACATGATCGTGCGGACGTCGGCGAAGTCGAGGTTGACGAGACCCGGGACGACGATGAGGTCGGAGATGCCCTGCACCGCCTGCTGCAAGACGGCGTCGGCGACGCGGAAGGCCTCGAGCAACGGCGTGCCGCGGTCCACGACCGAGAGCAGGCGCTGATTCGGAATCGTGATCAGCGTATCGACGCGCTCGCGGAGCTGGTCGAGCCCAGCCTCGGCCTGAACCATGCGCTTCTTGCCCTCGAACTGGAAGGGCTTGGTCACGACCGCGACCGTGAGGATGCCGAGGTCCTTGGCGAGCGAGGCGATCACGGGCGCCGCGCCCGTGCCCGTGCCGCCGCCGAGCCCCGCCGTGATGAAGACCATGTCGGCGCCCTCGAGGAGGCGCGTGATCTGGTCCGGGTCCTCGAGCGCGGCGTCGCGGCCGATGTCCGGGTTGGAGCCGGCGCCGAGCCCCTTGGTGAGCTGGGCGCCGAGCTGGATCTTGACGGGCGCGGGCGAGGAGCGGAGCGCCTGCACGTCCGTGTTGCCGACGATGAACTCGACGCCGGAGATCGCCGACGCCATCATCCGGCTCACCGCGTTGCCTCCGCCACCGCCGAGGCCGATCACCCTGATCTTCGCCGCCTGATCGGTTTCCTCGAGCTGGAAAAGCGGCCGCCGCCCACGATCCCTCTCCATCAACCCCTCCTGTGCGTGCGGAGCGGCGCGCCGCGTGCGGCGGCGCCGTCCCCTTGTGTGTCCACCCTTGGTGACCGCGTCCGAGGGGAACAGTGGCGGCTGTTGTCCCCCGCGCGCGGACCCATCCCCGCTAGAAGATCTCACTGAACCAGCGGGCGAGCCGCCGGCCGGCGCCGACGAGCCCGCCGCGATCGCTTCCGTCGACGTACGTCCCGCCCGGCGCCACGCGCCGCGCGCCGTAGAGCGCGAGCCCGACGGCGGTCGCGCAGATCGGGCTCCGGACGAGCTCCACGCGCCCCGCGAGGTCGGCCGGGACGCCGAGACGCACCGGCATGTCGAAGACGGCCTCGGCGAGCTCGGGGACGCCCCGCATGAGCGACGTGCCGCCCGTGACGACGACGCCGGCGGTGGCGGCGTCCTGGAAGCCCGCCCGGGCGAGGTCACGCGCCACGAGGGTCAGGATTTCCTCGACGCGCGGCTGGATGATCTCGGCCATCACCTGCCGCGAGAGCACGCGCGGCTTGCGCCCGCCGACCGACGGCACGTCCAGCGTCTCCTCCGCCGGCACCAGCGACGTGAGGGCGCACCCCCAGCGCTTCTTGAGATCCTCGGCTTCGGCCAGGGGCGTGCGGAGCCCGACGGCGACGTCGTTGGTGATGTGGTCGCCGCCGAGCGGCAGCACCGCCGTGTGCCAGATCGCGCCGTCGCGGAAGAAGGCGAGGTCCGTGGTGCCCCCGCCGATGTCGATGACGACGACGCCGAGCTCCTTCTCGTCGGCGTCGAGCACCGCCTCGGCCGAGGCGATCGGCTCGAGCACGAGGTCGTGCACGGTGAGACCCGCGCGATTGACCGAGCGGACGACGTTCTGCACCGAGGTCACGGCGCCCGTGACGACGTGGACGTCCACCTCGAGGCGGACGCCCGACATACCGATCGGATCGCGCACGCCGTCGGCGTCGTCCACCATGAACGCCTGGGGCAGGACGTGGATGACCTCGCGGTCCTGGGGCACGTTGATCGCGCGACCCGCGTCGACCGCGCGCTCGACGTCCGCGGCGCTCACCTCGCGCTCCTTGCCCTGCACCGCGACGACGCCTCGGCTGTTGACCGAGCGGATGTGGCCGCCGGCGACGCCGGCCCAGACGCCCGAGATCTCGACGCCGGCCACCTGCTCGGCCTCGCCGACGGCGGCCTTGATGGCCTCGACGGTCGAATCGATGTTGACGACGACACCGCGGCGCAGGCCGCGCGACGCGGCCCGGCCGACGCCGACGATCTCGAGCCCGGCCGGGCCCGGCACACCGATCACGGCGCAGATCTTGGTCGTGCCGACGTCGAGCCCGGCGACGAGGCCCGCGGTCCTGGCCCGCTTCACTTGGATGATCCCCTCCGCAGCACGACCTGGTCCCGGAATCTCAGATCCACCCCGCGCACGTCCTGCGTCGCCACCTGCGCGAGCACGCCCTCCAGCCGCGCCAGTCGCTCCTCCCACTCCTCGTTACCGAGCCGGATCTCGATGCCGTCCACGGTCCAGAGGACGGGCCCGTCCGGACGGCCGACGTCGATCTCGGCGATCTCGGACGCCAGCGCGCTGCCCGTGCGGAGAAGCGCCCGGATGAGCGCGATCGCCTTGCGCGCCTTGGTGCTCGGCGCCGTCCGCATCGTCGCGAGCTCCTCCTCGCTGAGGCCGCTGATCACGGGCACGGCGGGCGTGACGGCGCGGGTCTCGAGGCCGAGCTGGTAGCCGTCCTCGTCCAGCCAGTGCAGGCGGGCCGCGTGCACGAGGGTGAACGGCCGCCGCTCCTCGACGTGGATCGTCACGTGGTTGGGGAGCTCGCGGACCAGGTCCGCGCGGCGGATCTCGGGCATCGCCTCGATCCGCGCGAGGACCTCGCGGGGCTCGATCGCCCAGAGGTTGGCGCCCGGCGCGATACCGGCGGCGGCGACGATGCGCTCGGCGGGCACGCGCGAGGCGCCGCGCACCTCGACCGCGCCGATGGCGAAGCGCGGCGACGTGAGCAGCCAGCGGGTCGCGGCGGCGGCCGATCCGACCCCCGCGACGACGAGGACGGTCGCGGCGGCGACGCGCAACCAGCGCCCGACGCGGGCGCGCGGACGCCGGCGGCGCGTGCGGCCGACACGCTGGCCGGCGACGAGCGCGCGCCGCTCGTGGAGGTCGCCGAGCGCCACGGAGCGCCCGCGGGGCGAGAGCAGGCTCTTACTCGCCAATGACCCGCATCTCCGGCTCGAGCGTCACGCCGAATTGCGCGCGGACCCGCTCGCGCGCCAGGTCCATGAGGGCCAGCACCTCGGCGGCCGTGGCGCCGCCGCGGTTGACGATGAAGTTCGCGTGCTTGGACGAGATCTCCGCGCCGTTGACGCGCTTGCCCTTCAGCCCGCACTTCTCGAGCATCCGGGTCGCCACGTCATTGGGCGGGTTCTTCCACACGCACCCGGCCGAGGCGAGCGCGAGCGGCTGCGTCGTCTTCTTGTGCTTGAGCCGTGCGCGGATGTCCTTCTGGATCTCGGCGTACGGGCGCCGGTGGAGCTGGAGCCGGCAGCCGATCAGCACCGCGCCCGCGGGCGCGTGGAAGACGCGGTAGCTGAAGGCGCCCGCGCCCGGCTTGAACTCGCCGAGCGAACCGTCCTGGTTCAGGAAGTAGACGGCGCTGACGAAGTCGCCGATCCACCCATCCGGCGTGCCCGCGTTCATCGCGAGCGCGCCGCCGATGGTCGCCGGGATGCCGACGAGGCACTCGATGCCGCCGAGGTTCAGCGCGGCCGCCTCGCGGATCAGCGCCGACAGGCTCACGCCGGCGCCGGCGATCGCCTCCTCGCCGTGGAACTCGGCGCGCCCGAGGCAGCCCTCGAGCTTCAAGACCACGCCGCGGACGCCGCGGTCCTTCACGAGCAGGTTGTTGCCGCCGCCGATCACCCCGACCGGCAGCTGCTCCCGCTCGGCGAAGAGCAGGGCGTGACGGATGTCGTCCACGTCCTGCGGCACGACAAAGATGTCGGCCGCGCCGCCGATGCGGAGCGATGTATGGAAGCTGAGGGGCTCTTTGAACCGCACTTCGCCCCTGATCTCACCCAGCATTATTGCCCCCTCTCATGCAGCGAGTCGGCTTCGAGCGCTCGCAGGATCTCGGCCCCGAGCTGGCCGACGTCGCCGGCGCCCAGGGTCAGCAGGAGATCACCCGGCCGGGTGATCTCGCGCAGATGGTCCACGATGCGCGTCCGATCGCTGCCGAGGTATGTCACGCTGCGGTGGCCGTGCGCGCGGATCGCGTCCGCCAGGTCGCCGGCGCTCACGCCGGGGATCGGAGGCTCGCCCGCCGCATAGATGTCCATCACGATCAGCACGTCCGCCTGGTTGAACGCCGTGAGGAACTCCTGGCGCAGGTGCAGGGTGCGCGTGTAGCGATGCGGCTGGAACACGGTCACGACGCGCGCGTCGAACCCGGCCTTGGCGGCGGCGAGGGTCGCGCGGATCTCCGCGGGGTGGTGGCCGTAGTCGTCGACGACGGTCACACCGCCGGCCGTGCCGCGGATCTGGAAACGGCGCTGCACGCCGGCGAATCCGGTGAGCGCCTTCTGGATGGTCAGGAACGGAATCTCGAGGTCGAGCCCGACGCCGACCGCGGCGAGCGCGTTGAGCGCGTTGTGCCGACCCGGGATCTGCAGCCCGCACTCGCCCAGGAGGGCGCCGCGCTGGTAGACCTCGAAGCGGCTCGTCATGCCCGACAGGTGCAGGCGCCGCGCGACCAGGTCGGCGCCGGACTCCAGGCCGTACGTGATGATGCGCTTCTCGATTCTCGGGATGAGCAGCTGGACGTTCGGCTGGTCCAGGCACAGCACCGCCGAACCATAGAACGGCACCTTGTTGACAAACGCGAGGAACGCCTCGCGGATCGCCTCGAGGCTGCCGTAGTGGTCGAGGTGCTCGGCGTCGATCGTCGTGACCACCGCGATCGTCGGGGCGAGCTTCAGGAACGAGCCGTCGGACTCGTCGGCCTCGGCGACGAGGAACTCGCCCTGGCCGAGCCGCGCGTTCGAACCGAGGCTGAGGACCCGACCGCCGACGACGATCGTCGGATCGTGGCGACCCTCGGCGAGCACCGCGCCGATCATGGACGTGGTCGTCGTCTTGCCGTGGGTGCCGGCGACGGCGATCCCGTACTTGAGCCGCATGAGCTCCGCGAGCATCTCGGCGCGCGGGATCACCGGGATCTGGCGCTGGCGCGCGACGTGGACCTCGATGTTGTCCATGGACACGGCCGACGAGTAGACGACGACGTGCGCGCCCTCCACGTGGCTCGCCTCGTGCCCGATGAAGACCTTGGCGCCGAGCTGCTCGAGCCGCTCGACGGCCTCGTTGCGCCTCTGGTCGGAGCCGGTCACGCGGTAGCCGAGGTTGACGAGGATCTCGGCGATCCCCGACATCCCGCTGCCGCCGATACCGACGAAGTGGATCTGCTGGTAACGCTTAAACATGGTCGCGCTCAGCCATTCGCGTGCTGCGAGATGTTGAGGAGCATCCCGGTGGACGTCATCGTCATGACGAGCGCCGAGCCCCCGAACGAGATGAACGGCAGGGGCAGCCCCTTGGTCGGGAGCACGCCCGTGACGACGCCCAGGTTCACGAGCGTCTGGGTCGCGATGAGCACCGTGATGCCGAGCGCCAGGTACGCGCCGAACGGCTCCGGGGCGCGCAGCCCTACGCGGAGGCCGCGCCAGACGAGCACCGTGAACAGGAGCACGATGGCAACGGCGCCGAGGAAGCCGAGCTCCTCGCCGATGACCGCGAAGATGAAGTCGGTGTGCGCCTCCGGGAGGTAGAAGAGCTTCTGGCGGGAGGCGCCGACGCCCTGGCCGACGAGGCCGCCGTTGCCGAAGGCGAGCCACGACTGGATGATCTGGAAGCCGCTGCCGCGCGGGTCGGACCACGGATCGATGAACGCGGTGATGCGACGGATCCGGTAGGGTGCGACCCAGACGGCGAGGGCCACCAGGGGCAGCGCCGGCGCGAGCGCCCAGCCGAGGTGCCGGACCGGGCTGCCGGCGAGGTAGAGCAGCGCGAAGGTCAGCGTGACGAGGGTCACGCAGTTACCGAGGTCCGGCTGCAGCAGCACGAGCGCCGCGAGCAGGCCCGAGACGAGGAGCGGCGGCAGCAGCCCGCGCCGGAAGTCCTCGAGCGTCTCCCCGGCGCGCGCCAGGAACGCCGCCAGGTAGAGGACCAGCGCGAGCTTCGCCAGCTCCGCCGGCTGGAAAGACACGGGCCCGAGCCGGATCCAGCGCCGGGTGCCGTTGATCGCCTGGCCGATGGGCGGGATCAGCACGACGACGAGCAGCGCCGCGGCGACGATGAGCGTCGGCAGCACGAAGCGCTCCAGGCGGCGGTAGTCGACCCGGAGCGCGAGCCACAGCCCCCCGGCCCCGAGCAACGCCCAGAAGACCTGCTTCTTGAGGAAGAAGTACGGATCGCGGAAGCGGTCGGCCGCGACGATCGCGCTCGCCGAGTAGACCATCACGACGCCCGCGGAGAGGAGGATCACCGCCGCGCCGAAGAGCCACATGTCGGGCCGTAATTGCCTTGGCACTAGTCACGTTGGGGGGGAGCGAACGACGCTCCCTGCAAGCGAAGGGGGCTACGCCCCCCTCGGACTCCCCCGCCCCCAAGCCCCCCCACCGGGCTGTTAGGCATCTGTGAGTGTCCGTAGATCATTCGAGCCGCTCGACGAGCCGCTTGAACACCTCGCCGCGGTGCTCGTAGTTGTCGAACATGTCGAACGAGGCGCAGGCGGGCGACAGGAGCGCGACGTCACCGGGTCGCGCCAGGGCGCGCGCCGCCCCCACCGCGGCCTCCAGCGAGGGGCTGGTCGACACCGCCACGCCGGCGCGGGCCAGCGCGGCCCCGATCTTCGGCCCGTCCTCGCCGAACAGGACGGCGTGCGTCACGCGCCCGCGCGCCGCCGCCGCCAGGGGATCGAAGTCCTGACCTTTGCCCTTGCCGCCCGCCAGCAGCACGACGCGCTCGGTGAAGCTCTCGAGCGCCTTGATCGTGGACTCGACGTTGGTGCCTTTGGAGTCGTTGAACCACTGCACGCCGTGGAGGTCGCGCACGAACTCGATGCGGTGGGCGACGGCGCGGAACCGGCCGATTCCGCGGCGGATGGCCGAGGCTCCCAGGCCCGTCCAGAGCGCGCAGGCGGTGGCCGCGAGCACGTTCTCCACGTTGTGCTGGCCGCGCAGCCGGATCTCGGCGACGGGGCAGACCTCCTCGACGTGGCCGTTGAGCTTGGCGGCGATCCACCCGTCGCGCACGAAGACCCCGTGCTCGAGCGGTCGACGGCGGCTGAACCAGACGACGCGCGCGCGCGCGCGCGGGGCGAGCGCCCGCGCGGCCTCATCGTCGGCGTTGAGGACGGCGCAGTCCGCCTCCGTCTGGTTCAGGAAGATCCGCGCCTTGGCGGCAGCATAGCGCGCGAAGGTGCCGTGACGGTCCAGGTGGTCCGGCGTGAGGTTGAGCACGGCGGCCACGCGGGGCCGGAACGTCTCGATCGTCTCGAGCTGGAAGCTCGAGACCTCGGCGACCACGAGGCCGTCCGGGGGGAAGCCGAGCGCGTGGGCGGCGAGCGGTGTGCCGATGTTGCCGCCGACGAGCACCGGGCGCGCCTGCTCGGCGAGCAGCGTGCCGACGAGTGCCGTCGTCGTCGTTTTGCCGTTCGTCCCCGTGATCGCGATCGTGTCCGCCTCCAGGGCCCGCCAGCCGAGCTCGAGCTCGCCGATCACCGGCACGCCCCGCGCCCGCGCGGCGGCCACCGGTCCGTGGTCCACGGGCACGCCCGGGCTCACGACCACCAGCGTGGCGCCGTCCAGCGCCGGGTCGGGCGGTCCGCCGACGACGAGGCGCACGCCCGCGTCCCGGAGCGCAACGACCTCGCGGCCGAGCGCGTCGAGCGGCTTGGCGTCGGCGCCGACGACCTGGGCGCCCGCGGCCTGCAGGAGCCGCGCGGCCGCGATGCCGCTCCGCGCCAGCCCCACCACGGCGACGCGGCGCCCGGCGAGCGAGGCGAGGTACGCGTGTCCACGCGTCATCGCGTCCACCTCCTCCAGCGGTCCCGTCATCGCGCGCGCCCCGGCATCAGCGGAGCTTGAGGGTCGTCAGCGCCAGCAACGCCAGCGCGAACGAGATGATCCAGAAGCGCACGACGATCTTCGGCTCCGACCAGCCGGAGAGCTCGTAGTGGTGATGGAGCGGGGCCATGCGGAAGACACGGCGCCCCGTGAGCTTGAAGCTGGCGACCTGGACGATGACGGAGACCGCCTCCACCACGTAGAGCCCGCCGATCAGCGGCAGCAGCAGCTCGGCCTTGGTAAGCACCGCGAGCATGCCCAGGGAACCGCCCAGCGCCAGCGAGCCGGCGTCGCCCATGAAGACTTCGGCCGGATGACAGTTGAACCAGAGGAATCCGATCGAGGCGCCGATGAGCGCCCCGCAGAACACCGTGAGCTCGCCCGCGCCCCGGACGTTGAGGATCTTGAGGTAGTCCGCGGCCCGGAAGTTGCCGGTGAGGTACGCGATGA
>WNGG01008971.1_pt1 | contig 16725 bp, 12 predicted proteins | sample 5400661 | NCBI WGS metagenome assembly WNGG01 (sample SAMN13153372, study PRJNA577476) | soil metagenome | isolation source: 100 cm soil or saprolite under Garry oak tree replicate 1 | place: USA:California | collected 2016-06-15 | reverse complement strand
AGACGCGATGACGGCATCGTCGATTTCAACGGCGACCGCTGCATCGGCTGCAAGTCGTGCATGCAGGCCTGCCCCTACGACGCGCTGTACATCAATCCAAACACCAACACCGCAGAGAAGTGCAACTTCTGCGCGCACCGAATCGAGTCGCAACTCGAGCCGGCATGCGTGATCGTCTGCCCGGTCCAGGCAATCATTGCCGGAGACCTGGACGATCCAGCCTCGCATGTCTCGCAGCTCATCTCCTCCGAGCAGACTCTAGTGAGAAAGCCCGAAGCCGGCACCTTGCCCAAGCTGTTCTACATCGAAGCCGATCAAGCGTCGCTCACTCCAACCGAACAGACGCATACCGGCGGCTATTTGTGGTCCGAACTACGCATGGATCCGGTGATGATGGATGAACAAACGCTGGCGGCTGCCGAAGCTCGCGCGAGAACGACTTACGATGTTTCGCACGAGCGGCCCTGGGGCTGGAAAGTCTCGGCCTACTTGTGGACCAAGTCGATCTCTGCGGGCGCATTCTTCCTTGCGGCGATTGCGATCGGTTTCGGATTCGTAAGAGGGCATTGGCTCTACGAATCTGCGGCGCCACAGGTGTCGTTGCTATTCCTTGCGGCGACGGTCGCGCTGTTGGTCTGGGACCTGAAACGCCCGGATCGATTCCTGAGCATACTTCTTCGTCCGCAGTGGAAATCGTGGCTGGTGATCGGCGGCTACACGCTCGTTGGTTTCGGTGGGCTGGTTGTGTTGTGGATGTTAATTCCGTTCGTCGGTTTGTTTGATCTGGAAGGCCCAGTGATGTTTTTGGGTGGGCTGTTCGCCGTAATGTCCGCCATGTATTCAGCATTCCTTTTTCGGCAGGCACGAGGCCGAGTGTTTTGGCACAGCACGCTCTCCCCTTTGCACCTGCTGGTTCAAGCGATGGTTGCGGGCGCGGCGGTGCTGATGCTGGTTATCGTGGCCGATTCGTTCATCACCGGAAGAAAGTTAATTGGGCCTGGCTGGGAGTTCCTCTACTATGAGTTTATCGGCGGCCTGGTCGCCAATGCCGGGTTGACCGGCGGCGAGCTTTTCATGCCCGAAGAGAACGTCGAGCGAGCGCGAGCCGTTCGACTGATAACCAGAGGCATCTTCCGCAAGATGTTCTGGGGTGGCGCGGTAATCATCGGCTTGTTCATGCCACTGCTGGCGCTCGCGAGCGGCTGGGCGCAGTACGAGCCGGTAGCAATTCTTACTTCACTATCGGCGCTTGCTGGCCTGTTCTTGTGGGAACACATTTGGGTGCAAGCCGGCCAGGCCGTTCCGCTCAGCTAGAGACAAGTTTGCTCAGTGAAGCGCCGATCTTCGTTGCAACACTTACAGAAACTGCTGGAAACGCAAGAAAATCGCAAGACCCGCGCTAAGCCTCCTGACCACGCAAGTAATCGAGCCCGCGATTGAATCAATCGAGCGAAAGCAGATTCACCCTCTCTTGACTTCACTTTTCAAGTGATATACTGGCGCTCCGCTATGAGGCGCGCAGGATTGAATTTTGAAGTTCGTATTGCTGAGTGGAAAAGCCCCCTCCGCTTCCTCCGCTCCATTTGTCGAACCTCATCGATCGCTCTCTCAAAAGCCAGAAACCCGATCCTGCTCGTTAGTTCTGTGTTGCTAATCTCTCTCTCTGGACTGTTTCAGACGGCATACGCGGCGGATGATCCGGCAACTCCCGTTCTCGAGATACCCGGGTTTTTCAAAGAGCTGCCCGACGCTAGCGAGGCAGTAACGGCCAAGCGCGCATCAGTGCCAAACTCGATCGTAGCCGCCACCACAGAGTTAATGAAGCTCGAGATAGACCCGGGAAAGGTTGCCGCAGACAAAATGCCCGCCGGGAGAATCAATGCCGGTAGAAACAATGTGCGAAGCATACCAGTTGAGGATGTTGAGGTAGATGCCGTCGAAGGCGCGCTCATTGACTTCGACGCGACCGCATATTGCTTGAGCGGACGGACCGCGTCCGGCGTCGGCGTGCGCCCGGGAATAATCGCCGCCGATCCTCGAGTGTTGCCGATTGGCACGGTTGTACACCTGCGCTCCGGATCCTACACCGGTATTTACACGGTGATGGATACGGGCGGGCGGATAAAGGGCCGCATAGTCGATGTGTATGTCCCGACGCGCAAAGAAGCAATGCAGTTCGGAAGGCGCCAGGTCAAGATCAAAGTGATCGGGCGAAATAAGACCAAACCTGATCGGTCGGGCAGAACGATCCTGGCATCCGAAGAATAACAGTCGATCAGTCCTTCAGCGATGCGTTCAGTGAGGCGCGTCTCCCCGTTGCCAGCGAGAAATAACTTACAAGTGAATCACGGTAGCGAGCTATTTTTTCGAGTGTCGCGCTCGATGGTATCGAGTCTCGCTCGCTGAGTAAAATGAAGGCGACGCGAAAATCCTTCGGCGCAGCCGTCACGTCCGGGATTCGCGGCCCTTCATACGAGACAATCTGTGCCGCGTTGGTGGTCTTGCGCACGGCGGTAGTCGAGAAGCCGTTAACCGGAGATTTTTCGCGAAGGGCTTGTTTCAATTGCGAGTCCGTCACGAGGTAAGGAATATCCCCGACATCATCGGCTGACCGCAAACCCATCAAGTACTGATCGAGCGGCGTGAAATAGTTCACCGCGGATTCAATCGTGGTGAGCGTTCCGCTCCCGCTGTTTCGCCACGCGTTCCCTTCCATCAGCGACGAGAAGCTTCCGTCCCCGTTCGTTCGAGTGTCTGCCAGAAAACTCCAGTGTGCGTTTTCGCGACCCAGCAGATCATCTTTCACCTCGCCATCCGCGTCGAAGTAAACGTAAGCCAGCCACCGATGGCCTTGCTCGTGACACACGATGCTTATCGCCGAGTTCAACCCTGCGGCAATCGTTTCGGGACTTGACGGCCAATCGGCAGCGTTGCCGACCGTTACCATCGTGGAGAGCTTTGACGGACTTCCGTAAGCTGACCCACGATCAAACTTCGCGATTCCGATTCCGCTGATGTCGTTCCGGACATTGAACGAATGCGCGACGCCTGCGCCGTTGTCGAAGTCGAAATCAGTCCATACGAACGCCGTGTCGAAGTTGTCCGAATGGCCGCGGTAGAAGGCGCGCATGAGAGCCGGCAGGTCCAGCCGCTTCTGTTTGGCAAATGTTTCGAACACCGGGCCGGTCATTTTCTCGGCAGGCGGGTCTGCGAAATCGACCGGCTGAGGATCGGCAGTTGAATGGCCCGGCGAAATGCCGACGAGGGCGGCGTGCACCTTCACCTTCTTGTAAACGAAAGCGATTCGCCCGTCATCGTACAGAGCCGCCTGAAATGTGCTAACGCCATCGTAGGAGGGTTGCCCGCCGCCGACCCAGGTAATCAGATAGCGACCTTCGAGCAGATTGAAATAGATGCTCCCTGAATCGTTGAACTCCAGGTCGGCCCACAGAGGCGCAATGCGCGGGAGCTCGCTTGCGAGCGCCGAAGGCGATATGCGCGCGCTTGTGTCCCCCTGTGTGAACGTTATGTAGCCGTTCGTACCAATGTAGATCGTGTCATAGTTGACTCCGAAGAATGGAAACTGTGGCCCAGCAAGCGGCACGTCTCGATACGCGTTGTCGAAGTCGCCGAGTCTGTTCTCTCCTATCAGAAAATATCCAATTCTGGATCCGAAATTAGTGCTGAACCCTATTCCGCCCTTCGAGATTCGGTAGCCGTCACCGTCTGGCGTGAAAAGCACCGAGCTGTTCTTCAAGCTGAAACTGCTTGGAGGAATGACGATCGTGCCATCATCCTGCAGGACGGCGATGTCGCCGAAGTCTTCAGCCAGTGGGATGTTCTGCGCTGCCTGCGCGCCGTTCAGAGCGGAGCTTTGTAGGTTTTTGAGTCGGAGCGCGTGAAGCTTGTAATAGCTCAACTCGTCCGAGGCGCCACGCGGATCATAACCACAGTCAATTGGCAGGCGCGCTGAACGCTTGTTTGCTCCGGTGTCCGCGCTTAAATTCAGGCTGATCAACGATGCAACGAAGGCGATGACGAGCGAGGCCGACGCGAGTGTTCGCAGCGGCATAGCGGCTCGGTCTGCTATCGTTTTGACAGCGCTCGACATTGTGCGCTGCATTATTATATCGCACTGGAGTTTAGTCAGGTAGGCACGGGAGCGAGGAACGATGGCCGGAGCCGGTCTGATCGGCAAGCTCCTTGCCGCTCATTCGCACCCGAGGATCAAATGGTTCCAGTCGCGGCTGCTGCGCCGCGGATTGAGCACATCCGGCCTAACGGAGATTTCTACTCCGAAATCTCGCACGTCTCGCGAAAGGGCACCTAGTGACTCCTTTATGAATCGTCGAAACTCTTCTTCGGTAGAGAATCGCTCTCGGTGGTGGAGCAGAAACGACATCAGGTTCCCGTATTGTTTCATCATGTTGTCCTCGCTGGCAGACTCTATCACAGCGCGATCAGGGCAAACGATATGCCAATCGCCGCGATCTGTAAAAAGGCCATAAACCGGGCCTTTCCGAAGACGACGGCGGCACACAAAAGCTTGCTATTCGACAAAATTGTAAGCATCTGGCTGCTTGAGGACAAAATTGTGGCTCAGCGAAATCGCTTGGAGTCTATGCCGTACTTTTTGACTTTGTACCCGAGAATCCGGTCGGTGGTATCCAAGAGTTTGACCGCCCGGGCGCGGTTGCCTCGTGTGGTCTTGAGCACATCTTGAATCAGGTCTCTTTCGTACGCTTCAACTGCAGCGGAGAGCGACAGTCTGGTGACGGTGCCGCTGGCGGCGGCGGTCTGCAGAGTCGGGGTCAAGTGATGGCCGTGTATCACATTTCCGTCACAAACCAACACCGCGCGCTCAAGAGTGTTTTCAAGCTCCCTCACGTTGCCCGGCCAGTGATAATTCATCAGCATGTCGATCGCCGGAGTTGATATCCGCTTGATGTTTTTGCTGTGCTCGCGAGCGTATTTCTCCAGGAAATAATCCGCTAGAAGCATCACGTCGGGTTTGCGCTCCCTGAGCGGCGGCACGAATATCGTAAACACGTTGAGTCGGTAATAGAGGTCTTCGCGGAAGGCTCCTTCGGACATTGCTTTTTCGACGTCTTTATTCGTGGCCGCGATCAGTCTAACGTTGACTTTGATCGTCTCTGTGCCGCCCAATCTCTCAAACTCCCTCTCTTGCAGCACCCTTAGCAACTTCACTTGTGTCGAGAGATTCAAGTCCCCGACTTCGTCCAGAAAAAGCGTGCCGCTCTCGGCCATATCGAACCGGCCCTTTTTTCTGGTCTGCGCGCCAGTGAAAGCCCCTCTTTCATAGCCGAACAGCTCCGATTCGATCAAGGGATCCGGCAATGCGGCGCAGCTCACCTTAATGAAGGGCCTCTTCGCTCTTGGCGAGTTGTAATGAATCGCGTGAGCGATCAGCTCTTTGCCTGTTCCTGACTCGCCCCGCACCAGCACAGTCGTGTTGGTCCCGGCAACTTGAGCGACCTGCTCGTAGACCTGCCTCATCGGTCCGCTGTTGCCGATGATGTTTGAGAAGTCATAGCGTTCTTTCAGCTCCTGCCGCAGGTGAATGTTTTCATCGAGCAGACGCTGGCGTTCCTCGTCGACCAGTCGCTGGACCTTCAACGCATGCGCGATCATTGACGCCACGACGCGCAAGAATTTGACCGAACGATCATAGTCGCGGTCGTTCTTGAAACGAAGATCGACGCCAAGCGCGCCAGCCGGCTTGCGGTTCAGAATGATGGGGAGTCAGCTCCTGGTTGCCGAGCTCCTTTCGCTGAGCGGCGCGGTTCAAAAAGAGCGGCTCCTTGCTGATCTGAGGCACCACAACCGGCTTGCCGCTCTCGACGACTCGGCCGGTGATTCCCTCACCCAGCTTGTATCGCGCGCGCAGCCCGTCGGTGGTCAGGCTGTTGGCCGCTTCGATGTGCAGCTCACCGGATTTCTCGTCCAATAAGGTAACCGCGCTGCGAACGATCCCGTGGTGCCGCTCGAGTATCTCGAGAACCCGATGAAGCGCGGCCTTGAGGTTGAGCGTGCCCGAAAGCGCCTGGCTGACCTCAACCAGCGTTGTCAGTTTTCGTACTTCACCTGTTTGAACGTCCATGCAGATCCGAATCGCCGAAATTGTCAGGAAGACTCTACTACAGGAGTGTCGGCATTATCCAGCTAAATCGACATAATTGTCGGCCCTGAAAAAAGCCGAAATCTAGCGCCTCAAACAAACTCCTTCTCTTTCTGGACATAGAATTTGGATACAGTCAACGACACGCTCCGAGACCGTCAGCCTTGAGCGGGCAATTGTCGTTCCTGTGAAATTGATGTGAACTTCGTACTCGTCAAGGCTCACATTCTTCTTGCGAACCGAAAAGTTCCCGCAGCTTTGTCAGTCCACCCATTCATTCGATTACAGGATTGTTGAAATTGCGACGGTGATGTCCCCTAGCTCCGCCCTGGAAAAATTCATTATCTCTTTACAGCGCAAGGAGGTTATCGACCCACGACAGGTTTTTCAGCGCTGGCGGAATCCACGTTGCTCCCGCGATTGCGCAGCAGGTTCATTTCAATATGAGGAGCTTTTGTGAAGAGATCAACCAATCATTGGATTTCTCGCGCCTTGTTTGTTGCATTCATTTTCGCTTCGATGACATCCACCGCTTTTTCATCGAGCTTCGCTTTGGAACAGAATGTTGAAGATCTGAAGGCTCGCGCTAACGCATCGGCCATTCATGAATCTGATCTTCCCTCAAACGTTTTTGCAGCAGAGATGATTCGCCCGCTTCTCAGCGAGTTGATAGAGCGCTCGGTGACATTCAGGCGACAATGCTCTAAGGTACGCAATGCGCCACTACTGCACATTGCCATCGAGCTCGTTCCAAGCCTCGCTTATGACCACTGCCTGGCTGTTTCTCTCGTGACGCGATACGCCTATGGCCGCATCGATATCAGAATGCTGATCACCGTGCCAAGAGCGCCAAGCTCTTACGCCGAGATAATCGGACACGAGTTCGAGCATGCGCTCGAGCAAATCGAGGGCTTGGATCTAAGGACCCTTGCCTCGACCAGTGGTAGCTGTGTTTACCGGCACGCGGACGGAAGTTTCGAGACGAAGCGCGCTCACGAAGCGGGTCTTGCGGTTGCGCGTGAGTTCGAGCTGTTCCGCAACTCTTCCCATGGAGCTGGAGCGGCGAATTCTGCCGACGGACAAAAGTAACAGACCGCGGAGTTCTCAGCCGCTCGGGTTAAGCTTCATTTATGAATTGATAAGAATTTTATTCTTGCCCGCTAACACGTAATCGTGGTATTTACAATAGACCCATGAGTACAGATTCACTCGCTTCGCGGATAAGTCACCTGGTTTGGGGCAGCAAAGCCGTTTCGGGCGTTGTCCGCGTTCTCGCTAAGTCCTCCGTGATAGTTATCGTTATTGTAATCAGCATTATTCTGCTTGATAGCGGCGGATGATGGTCAAGCGCAATTAGGTTCGAGCGAGGCCATCATCCAAAAGCAAACGGATGATGGCCTTTTCAGTTCTTGGGAGCAAAAAAAGACTAACAATGAGACAAGCGCTTCAAGAGGAATCGGAGGAGAAGGCAGATGGCGACAGTCGTTAAAGAGATGGTGAAACCTCCCAGCGTCGGAGAGACCGCGCAACCGATGCGCGGTGCTCGAATCGTGTGCGAGGCGCTGATTAAGGAGGGCGTGGATACAATCTTTGGCTATCCGGGCGGCGCGGTGCTTCACATCTACGATGAGCTGTGGAGGGTGCAGGATCGGCTTAAGCACGTTCTTTGCCGGCATGAGCAGGGCGTTGTCCATATGGCCGAAGGCTACGCCAAGGCTACCGGCAAAGTCGGCGTAGCGCTGGTCACGTCAGGGCCGGGCGCGACAAACTCGGTAACTGGCATCGCCAATGCTTTCATGGATTCGACGCCGCTGGTTGTCATTTCCGGACAGGTCCCAAGGAAGGTCATCGGCTCGGACGCTTTTCAGGAAGCCGACACAGTCGGCATCACGCGGCCTTGCACAAAGTACAACTACCTTGTGAAAGATGTTCGCGACCTGGCCGAAATCATTAAGGAAGCATTCTACATAGCGAGCACGGGCCGACCGGGCCCTGTGCTTGTTGACATTCCGAAGGATGTCACGGCAGAAAACACACCTTTCTTTTACCCTGAGCACGTCCGTCTTCGTGGTTATCGCCCAAACTCGCGCGGAGATGTCATCGAGGTCGAGCGTGCCGTAGACAAGATGTGCAACGCGCAACGGCCAATCCTGTATGTCGGCGGCGGAGTCATTCACTCGAACGGCTCGGAAGAGTTGCTCGAGCTCGCCGAAATACTGTCGCTGCCGGTGACGCCGACGCTGATGGGTCTGGGTTGTTTTCCGTCCGGCCATCCGCTCTCGCTCGGGATGCTCGGGATGCACGGGACTTACTGGGCGAATATGGCGATCTCGGAATCCGATCTGATTGTGGCGATCGGCGTCCGTTTTGATGACCGAGTGACCGGCGCGCTCAATAAGTTCGCGCCGCATGCCGAAGTCGTGCACGTCGATGTCGACCCGAGCTCGATTAATAAGAATCGGCGAGTTGAAGTGCCGATCGCCGGCGATGCGAAGACTGTCACTCAACAAATGCTTGATTTGTTGCCCGAAGAGGCTTGTGCGTCGAGTGCCGAGCGACTCGCCCCGTGGTGGAAGCAGATCGACGAGTGGAAGCAACATGCGCCTCTCACGTTCCAAAATTCGGACCAAGTGATAATGCCGCAACACCTGATTCAGGAACTTTATCGGCTGACCAACGGCGACGCGATTGTTTCCACCGACGTGGGCCAGCACCAGATGTGGCTGGCGCAGTATTATCCCTTCAACGGCCCACGCCAATCGATAACCTCGGGAGGTCTGGGTACGATGGGATTCGGGTTCCCGGCTGCGCTTGGCGCGCAGATAGCTTACCCGGGACGTCAGGTGATTGCGTTCGTCGGTGATGGCGGATTTCAGATGACCGCGCAGGAGCTTGCTACCGCGGTCCAGTACAAGACCAACGTCAAGATCGTCGTGATGAACAACAACTATCTTGGCATGGTGCGTCAGTGGCAAGACTTGCTCTACGACCGCGCTTATTCTCACGTGAACATGGAATGGCTGCCCGATTTTGTGAAGCTCGCCGAAGCGTACGGCGCGACAGGGCTGCGGGCCACTCGACCTGATCAGCTAAAAGGCGTGCTCGAACGTGGGCTTGCAACGCCGGGCGTTGTGGTGATGGACATACTCGTCGCTGAAGAGGAGAACGTGTTCCCGATGGTTCCGGCCGGCGCCGGGCTCAAGGAGATGGTGCTGGGATGAGGCACACACTTTCGATTCTGGTTGAGAACCGTTTCGGAGAGCTGTCGCGCATAGTGGGCTTGTTCAGCGCGCGAGGCTACAACATCGAAACGCTCACCGTCGCAGAAACTCTCGATCACGGCGTGTCGCGCATGACGTTGGTGACAACCGGCGATGACGAGACCATCGAGAAGATCACGCGTCAGCTCGACAAGCAGATCCGGGTTTTGAAGGTGGTGGACATGACCGAATTCCGGCACATCGAGCGCGAGATGGTGCTAATCAATGTGAAGGCCGAACCGGGCCCAGAACGCCAGGAAGTGTTGAGCTTGGTCGGAATCTTTCGCGCGAAGGTCGTAGATGTATCAAACGACGGAATCATCATCGAAGCAACCGGAGATTGGAACAAGGTAAGCGCGTTCATCGAGCTGCTCAAGCCGCTGGGCATTCGCGAGATCGTTCGGACCGGTGCGGTCGCGATCGCGAGACTCTCCGAGACAACGGCTGATGAGCTGAGCGAAGAGGCGATGGCCATGTAGGTACTGGAGGAATAATGAAAGTCTATTATGACAAAGACGCTGACCTGTCATATCTCAAAGGAAAGAAGATCGCGATCATAGGTTACGGCGCCCAGGGATTCGCGCATTCGAACAACCTAAGGGACTCTGGCTGCGACGTGATTGTAGGCTTGAGACCGGACAGCCCTTCACGAGCCAAGGCTGAAGCAGCCGGTCTTGTAGTACAAGATACCGCCGAAGCGGCGTTCAACGGCGACATCGTGATGATGCTCGTGCCTGATGAACTCGCGCCGAAGATCTATCAAAAAGAGATCGCACCTAACCTGCTTCCGGGAAACTATTTGGCGTTCGCGCACGGGTTTTCGATTCATTTCAAGAAAATCGTGCCTACGGAAAACGTGAACGTCTTTATGGTCGCTCCGAAAGCGCCCGGCCATCTCGAACGCCACGAATTCACACAGGGGAGAGGCGTGCCGTGCCTCGTCGCGGTGCATCAAGACCCCGGCGGCAACACTCGTCAAGTTGCAATCGCTTATGCGTCGGCCATCGGCGGCGGACGAGCGGGCATACTCGAAACTACTTTCAAAGAAGAGACCGAAACCGACTTGTTCGGGGAGCAAGCGGTGCTGTGCGGCGGAGTGACCTCGCTCATTCAAGCCGGCTTCGAGACGTTGGTCGATGCGGGATATGCACCTGAGATGGCTTATTTCGAATGCCTCCACGAGCTGAAGCTAATAGTCGATCTGATCTACCAGGGCGGCATCGCCGATATGCGTTACTCGGTGTCGAACACGGCAGAGTATGGCGATCTTACTCGCGGTCCGAGGCTGATTGACGGCGCCGTGCGAGCGAAGATGAAAGGGCTGCTGGAAGACATTCAGTCGGGCAGCTTTGCCGACGAGTGGATGGCCGAGCACGAAGCGGGCAAGCCGCACTTTCGCGAGCTTGAACGACAGCCGCAGAGCCACCAGATTGAAGAAGTCGGCAAGCAATTGCGTGGGATGATGCCGTGGCTGAAGGAAAACCGCCTGGTAGATAAGGCGAAGAATTAGAGATCGGCAACGAACCAAAATGACCAGAAGGACGAAGGGAACTAAAGTGACGACCGACGAAAAGGACTAAAACGACTTTTCCTCCTTTGTGTCCCTTTCGTCCTTTTCGTCCCTTGATTCCCTTCTACCAAGAAGAAGAGGTGAAGTTATGGGCTTTTACGATTGGAACAAAATGAAGCCGGAGGAAATCTCAGAGCTTTACAGCCGCAAACTGGTTCGGTGTGAGAACTTAATGGTCGCAAGAGTCGAAGTCAAACAGTATTCGGTTACACAACCGCACAGTCACCACAGCGAAGAAGTGATCATAGTGCTCAAAGGAGCGTGGCGGTTCTATCTGCCTGACGGCGCCGTGACGCTGAGGGACAACCAGATGCTCGCTATTCCGCCCGGCGTCGAACACTCGTCAGAAACGCTCGAAGACACGGTGGCGATAGACATCTGCACGCCGTCTCGACTGGATTGGGTCACCGGCGAAGACCGATTCATTCATTCGGACCCGAATGATTGTCTTTGGGCAGTGTGAAAGACATTCATAGCACCGGCGAAGTGCCTGGCAAGCTTTGAGGTTCAAACGCAAGGACGAGAAATGAAAGACGATGCCCCTCAAACTTCGCTTTACGATCCACGGTTTGAGCACGACTCTTGCGGCGTCGGTTTTGTAGCCGATATCTCGGGGCGCCCGAGCCACCGCGTGCTCGAAACCGCAATCGATGCGCTGTCTAATCTTGCGCACAGGGGCGCAATGGACGCCGACGGCAAAACCGGCGACGGCGCGGGCGTGCTGACCCAGATTCCACGCAAGCTACTTCAGCGCGAAGTTGAAAAGCTCGGCCAAGTTTTTCTTGATCCCAACGACATAGCTGTTGGCATGCTGTTTCTTCCGCGTGAGGATCAGTCCGCCGCAACCGCCTGCAGGAAGATTGTCGAGCGAGTACTTGAACATCATGGTCTGTTTGTTATCGGCTGGAGAAGAGCGCCCGTAAACCAGGAGGCGCTTGGCGCAAAGGCGGCGGCAACCGCGCCGCTCATCGAGCAAGTCATAATCGGCCGTGGACGCTTGGAGGCCGATCACTATGAGCGAGTTTTGTATCTGGTCAGAAAAGAAATCGAACAGGCTGCAACCAAGATCGAAAACTTCTATATTCCGTCGCTGTCGAGCCGCACAATAGTTTACAAGGGCCTGTTTGTCGGCACGCAACTTAAACCTTTTTTCCAAGACTTGAGCGATCCCGATTTTGAAACTGCGCTCGCGGTCATTCATCAGCGATATTCCACCAACACCTTTCCAAACTGGTTTCTCGCGCAACCGTTTCGACTGCTGGCGCACAACGGCGAGATCAACACCCTTACATCAAACCGCAACTGGATGCGAGCCCGTGAAGCAGAGCTTGGCGTCGATCACTTGAAGCCCGTCATCTGGGAAGAAGGCTCCGATTCGGCGAGTCTCGACAACGCGCTGGAGCTGCTTCTAAGAAGCGGGCGCGACCTGCCGCACTCGTTGATGATGCTCGTGCCCGAGGCGCACGAGAACTCGCCCGAAATGGACTCCGCGCTGCGCGGCTTCTACGATTATGCGGCTTGTCTCACTGAGCCGTGGGACGGCCCGGCGGCGCTTGCGTTTAGCGACGGGCGCTTTGTCGGCGCGGCCCTCGATCGCAACGGCCTTCGACCGGCTCGCTACGCCATAACCAGCGATGGACTGATCATCATGGCGAGCGAAGCCGGCGCCACAGATTGGCCTCCCGACAAGATCACGGAGAAAGGCAGGCTCGGTCCGGGTCGGATGATCGTCGTCGATGTCGAGCGCGGAGTGCTCTTGCGCGATGAAGTGATAAAGCTCGAACGGGCCAGGCGTAGGCACTACCGCCACTGGGTCCGCACGCGGATGATTTCGTGTCCGAGGGATCTCGATGTGAGCAGCGCAGCCGCGTTCGATGAAGATGATCTCACTACGCGAATGAAGTGCTTTGGATACACGCTTGAAGACGTGAAGCTTCTGATGCAGCCGATGTATGGCGACGGCAAAGAGCCGGTCGGCTCGATGGGAGACGACACGCCGCTGGCGGTGCTGTCAACCAAGCCGCGATCACTTTTCACATATTTCAAGCAGCGCTTTGCGCAGGTCACGAATCCCGCGATCGACTCGATACGCGAGCGAACCGTGATGTCGCTTGAAATGCTGATAGGCCCGCGCCAGAGCTTGCTTGAGGAAACAAGTTCGCATGCGAGACTGATCAAGCTGCACAGTCCGATACTCACCGACTCTGAGCTTGGCTGGTTGCGGCGCGGGGATGTCCACGGTTTTCGTTCTGTGACTTTGGCGACGCTCTACGGCAAGCGCGGCGGAGATCAGGCGTTGGAACAAGTCCTCGAAGCTTTGTGCGAGCAGGCGCTGGAAGCCGTCGAAGAAGGCGTTAGCATCTTGATAATGAGCGACCGCGGCGCCAGCCGATTTCAAGCGCCCATCCCGATGCTGCTTGCCGTGAGCGCCGTGCATCATCGCCTGATAAAAGAAGGCAAGCGAATGAAGGCAAGCATCGTCGCCGAGACGGGCGAGGCGAGAGAAGATCATCACTTCGCTTGCCTGATCGGAAACGGCGCGAATGCCATAAATCCGTATCTCGCGTTCGAAATCGTCGCAAGCGAAGTCCGTCGTCGCAGAATGAGCGAAGCGGGCGCGCTCCGCAATTACAAGACAGCGGTCGAAAACGGGCTGCTCAAGATCATGGCGAAGATGGGCATTGCCACAGTCGCGAGCTACTGCGGCGGCCAGGTCTTTGAAACCATCGGTCTCGATGATGATCTCGTGCAACGATATTTCACAGGCATACCGTCGCGCATCGGCGGCGTCGGGCTGCGGGAGATCGCTCGCGACATGATGCGATTTCACGAAGTGGCGTTCGGTTCAGGCGAGCAGCCTCAACTCGAAGACGCTGGTTACTATCGCTATCGCACCGGTGGTGAATATCACAGCTTCAACCCTGAGGTGTTTCGCGCGCTTCACAAGGCGATCAAAAGCCGCGACCCAGAACATTACAAGCGCTACACCGATCAAGTTGAAAGCCGACCTCCGGTCGCGTTGCGCGATCTACTTGAGTTTCGTCCCGGCACGCCCATTCCGGTAGAAGAAGTTGAGCGGGTTGAAGAGATTGCCCGGCGCTTTTCCACTTCAGGCATGTCGCACGGCGCGCTGTCACGCGAGGCACACGAGACGCTCTCAATTGCAATGAATCGCCTCGGCGCAAAGAGCAACAGCGGAGAAGGTGGCGAGGATCACGCTCGTTACCACCGACGAGAAAACGGCGATTGGGCGAACAGCAACATCAAGCAAGTAGCTTCGGCGCGCTTCGGCGTCACGCCGGAATACTTAGTGTCGGCTGAAGAACTCGAAATAAAAATCTCGCAAGGCTCGAAGCCGGGAGAAGGCGGTCAGCTTCCCGGTCACAAGGTCACCGCCGAGATCGCCGCGATTCGTCACTCGGTGCCGGGAGTCACACTGATTTCTCCGCCGCCTCACCACGACATCTACTCGATCGAAGACCTCGCGCAACTGATCTACGACCTGAAGCAAATCAATCCTCGCGCTCGCGTGGCCGTGAAGCTGGTTTCTGAAGCCGGAGTCGGCACGGTCGCTGCCGGGGTCGCGAAGGCACACGCGGACGTAGTACACATCTCCGGGCACGACGGAGGCACGGGAGCTTCTCCGCTCGGCTCGATCAAGAACGCTGGATCGCCGTGGGAGCTAGGACTTGCAGAAGCACAGCAAGTGCTTGTGATGAACGATCTGCGTGGACGAGTTCGCGTGCGCGTGGATGGCGGACTGAAGACCGGGCGCGACGTGGTGGTTGCGGCAATGCTCGGCGCGGAAGAATTCGGATTTGCGTCCGCCGCGTTGGCGTCGCTAGGATGCGTGATGGCGCGTCAATGTCACTTGAACACCTGCCCGGTCGGCATTGCCACTCAGGCGCCGAACTTGCGCGAGAGGTTCAGCGGCCGGCCCGAGATGGTAATCGACTATTTTCTGAACGTGGCCCAAGAAGTTCGCGAGATACTTGCGCGACTCGGCTTCCGCGCGCTTAACGAGATCATCGGGCGAAGCGAGCTGCTGACGGAAAAGACAAGTGTCGAATTGCCCAGAGGCGGGAAGCTCGCGCTGCTTCCGATTGTCGCTCGAACAGATACGACGGAAGACCGGCCGCGTCACTACACACAGCAATGGTTGAGTCGCGAGGAAGATTCGCTGAACGAGCGTGTTTACAGAACTGCTGCCAGAGCAGTTGCAAAGGCCAAACCAATCGCCCTCTCTTTTAAGATCAGAAACACGCATCGAGCAATAGGCGCTCGCGTTGCCGGCGAGATCGCCTATCGGTATGGGGAACGAGGTCTCGCAGACGGAACCATCGATCTGACTTTCAGCGGCACTGCCGGTCAAAGCTTCGGCGCATTCACCGTATCTGGAATGAGGCTCACGCTCATCGGTGAGGCTAACGACTACGTCGGAAAGGGGATGAGCGGCGGAGAAATCATCATCCGCCCGCCCGATGAAGCCGCGTATGATTGGTCTCAGAACGTCATCATCGGCAACACGGTATTGTACGGGGCGACGGGCGGCGCGCTGTTCGCGGCGGGTCGCGCGGGTGAGCGCTTTGCTGTCAGAAGCAGCGGCGCGACGGCTGTCGTCGAAGGGGTAGGCGATCACGGTTGCGAATATATGACCGCTGGCGCGGTCGTCGTTCTTGGAGAAGCGGGCCGCAACTTTGCTGCAGGCATGACTGGCGGCGTGGCCTATGCCCTCGATCTAGACGAGAATTTCAAGCGACACTGCAATCACGAGCTTGTGACTATTGAGCCGGTCGGCATTTCGGATGAGCAGGAGCTGCGCCGGCTAATCCAGCGTCATCTGGAGCTGACCGGAAGCCTTCGCGCTCGCGACGTGCTCTGGCACTGGGACCATTACCGCCGCCTATTTTGGAAGGTCGTCACGCAAGGAGTGACAGCCGCACAGTCGAGCGCCGAACCCGAGGAGATCGTATCAACAGAGCCGATGCCGCTTGTCTCTGCGTCGCATTGAGCGCTTAGAGTTCAAGCTTCAGCTTGCACTTCTGGAACAGCAGGCTGAAGGCCGAACTCATAACATAATTATGAAGATCAAGATTTACGACACAACACTCAGGGACGGCACGCAGGGGGAAGGCGTCTCGTTTTCTGTTGAAGACAAATTAATGATTGCACGCAAGCTCGATGAGCTTGGCGTCGATTACATCGAAGGCGGGTGGCCCGGCTCGAATATTAAGGATGCGGAGTTCTTCGCCAGAGCGCGCTATATGAGTTTCAACCACGCCCGACTGGCTGCTTTCGGCAGCACGTGTCATCCGCGAAACCGCGCAGAGGATGACCCGAATTTGAAAGCTCTCGTTGAAGCCGAAACACCGACAGTCACAGTCTTCGGCAAGACGTGGGACTTGCACGTTATAAAAGCACTCGGCATCTCGCTCGAACAAAACGTCGAATTGATCGCGGCATCAGTCGCCTATCTTAAATCACGAGGGCGTGAGGTCATCTACGACGCGGAACATTTTTTCGACGGTTTCGCAGCCCGGCCCGATTATGCGATCGAGACTTTGCTTGCCGCCGAGCGCGGCGGCGCTGACTGGACTGTGCTGTGCGACACAAACGGCGGATCAATGACGAGCCGGCTCGCGGAGGTGGTCGATCTTGCGCGAGCAAGAGTTGCTGTCCCGATCGGCATTCACGCGCACAACGATTCCGATCTCGCGGTGGCGAATTCAATTGCGGCCGTCGAGCGCGGAGCCGCG
>WNGG01012457.1_pt1 | contig 16731 bp, 14 predicted proteins | sample 5400661 | NCBI WGS metagenome assembly WNGG01 (sample SAMN13153372, study PRJNA577476) | soil metagenome | isolation source: 100 cm soil or saprolite under Garry oak tree replicate 1 | place: USA:California | collected 2016-06-15 | reverse complement strand
TTGTTAGTCCGACTTTCATGCGGAACTCCGAGTAGCGGGGATCCTTCCTCAAGTCTTTGAACAGAGGGTGCACTTCGATGTTGAACGGCCACGAATGAATTTCTGCCTGTCTCGCAAGTGCTTTGAAAGCCGGGTCGAGTCTGCCCAATGCTGCGTTGATGAAGAGCTGCCCGTAGAGGCGTGCGCCCTCGCTTTTCAGGGTCATCATTTGCTCGATAGTCTCCTCGGCCTCCTTGCTCCTTCCCGTGAAAGCATAGATCAGTCCCTGGTCCAACCTGACGAGCGGCTCGTCAGGACTGAGCTTCACGGCTTTGTCAATCATCTCCTGGGCTGTGCCGAACTCGCGCTTCATCATGTAGGACTCTGCCAGACCCGCGTATATCCTGGGATGGTTTGGGTTGAGCTCTCTCATCTTTCCAAGCACCTCCAAGGACTCTGCAATTCTTCCCCCAACGCGATATGCCAAAGCAAGATGGTGGCTCGCGTTGAAGGACAGGGGATCAAGCTCGGACGCCTTCTTGAAGGCAGAAATCGCATCGTCGAGCCTGTTGAATGTCGTGTATTCAATGCCAACGCTGATGTAAGCTTCGGCTAGGTTAGGATTAATCTGAATCGCCTTCTCCGCCTCTTCCATAGACAGATTCAGCCTATCCATGAGAGAATGGACCCTCGCCATGGCCGCGTGCGCTTCAGCCCACTCGGGTCCTAGCTCCACGGCCTTTCTCGCTTCCTCCTCGGCCTTGGTCACCGCGGGTAAGAAGTCCTCGTATCCTCCCATGGCCAAGCCAGCCCAGGCTTGCGAGAGTCCCGTATGAGCTCTGACGAACGCTGGGTCTATCGCAATTGCCTGTTCAAGTAGCGAAATAGATTCTCGGATTCTTGGTTGAGTTGACTCGGGAAGTAACTGCATCGCCTTCAGATAGAATGTATATGCCCCGATGTTGTCAGTGTCCTTTCTCAAGGTCTTGGAGAAGACCCCTGCTTTCAGTGATGCCGCGACCTTGGTGGCCACTTCATCCTGGATTACGAATATGTCGTCGAGTTGTCTGTCATAGTTCGAGGCCCAGAGGTGTTCCTCGGACCCAGCGTCAATTAACTGAACCGTGACTCTGATCTTGTTACCGGCCTTTCTGACGCTCCCTTCGACGATTGAGCCGACCGCGAGTTCCTTTCCGATCTGGGAGACCCCCTTCTCCTTCCCCTTGTAATTCATGATAGATGTCCTCGCGATCACCTTCAGGTCAGAAACTTCCGAGAGTTTAGTGATCATCTCCTCGGTCATGCCATCGGCCAGGTATTCGTCATTCGGATCAGGGCTGATGTTTGTGAAAGGAAGCACCGCAATTCTTCGAGAGTCCGCCCTCTGCACGGTGATCACTTGTTTCTCAGCCCACGGCATCACCATCTTGTACACCTCTATCGGAGTCGAGACATTCTTCAGAGGCTTGTACCCCAGATTAGTGGAGGAAAGCTCAAACTTGTTCTGCACGTGATCGTAGACTTGTCTCGTAAAGCAGACCCCTCCGTCCTCGGCAAGCGCCTCAATCCTAGATGCCACGTTCACAGCGTCGCCGGAAACGTCGCCCGCGGATTCAACCACGTCCCCTAGGTGGATGCCAACCCGCAGGTGAATTCTTCTCTCTTCAGGCAATGAGAAGTTGAATTCCCGGGTTGCTCGCTGCACATCGTACGCACATCTTATGGCATCTAGAGCACTCGAAAATTCTACGAAGAAAGCGTCTCCAATCACCTTTACTTCTCTCCCGCTGTGCCTGGCGAGTATAGGCCTGATCAGCTTCCTCTGCTCATCAGCGAGGGCGAGGGACAGGGACTCGTTCCTCTGCCCAAGGGCTGTATAGCCTACCATATCCGTGAACATGATGGCTGCCAGCCTCCGCTGACTCTGAGACAAGCTGTACTTCGCGGGCCCTGCTCGCGCCGGAGATAAAGCCGTTACGGGCAGCGGTTTCGTTCCCAGTGTCTGAGCAATATCCGATTAACAGTTCAACCCTACAGATGTCGAGTCAGCGGAAAGACTGGCGCGGACGCCTACACGCCAACCCCTCCCGAATGGAACAAGAACTAGCACTCAAACTACGAGAAAACGGACACTACCAAACACAGGTCGAGATACCGATAACCACAGCCGACTTCTACTTCCCTCTTGAGTCTAGACAGCTGCTCGTGTTTGTCGATGGCCGGGTCCATCTCGGAACAGCGCAGATGGCGAAGGACGAAGAACTACGATCACTACTCCGGAAGAGAGGATACCGAATCCTGGAATTATGCTACGATAGCTACTCGGACAAGAAAAGAGACCAGTTATATGAGCAAATTCTGAGCGACCTATGAAGGACTCAAAGGCAGTGAATAAGCAAAAAGTCCCAGCTTACATCCTTCTTGTAGCCCTAGTTTGCTTGGGCGTATTTCTCGATGCTCCAGTGATTCCACGACAGGTCATGATTCCATGTTACGTGGGACCCACCGGCATCATAGGGCGTCCCCCTTCTTTCTATCTGAATGAGACTGAGTGGATATCTCCAAGCTACGCTCTTTTCGGGATTGGGGTCCTCATTCCACCAGCCAACTCCTGTCCGTATCTACCGTGAAAACAAGATCGGCCCACGTGGAAGGTAAGAACGGCCTGTTCTGTTCTCTGGACTCGTTGTTCTAAGGGTTGGAGTTAATTCGCGGCATTAACAATGACCTAGATGGTCTTCTCATGGCTCCTCGCTCGCTCATGAAGAATTGGGATGTGTTCCTGTGCAGCCTTCAATGAACCATCGTTCTCGACCGAGATTGACATTCCTGCTTCTGTTTGTTGCGGGGTTGCTATCCATCTTCTATTTTCCATTCAATTCCTCGTTCAACCCTGCTCCTCTTCTATTGGGAGCCTCGATCCTCTGTCTCCCGTTTCTGGTAGCTATGGAAGGGTTCTACGTTGTCTCTGGCCGAGTCCGGAAGAGGGAGTTGCCTTTGGTGTTGGCTTTTGGAATCGCGGCTACTGTCATATCAGCCCTATTCAATACGACACTAACCACGGTTGGACCCTGTGCTCTTGGCGTGTCAGGAAGCGGCTTCCCATTACCATGGTATCTTACCTTCACACATTACGCTGGACTTGACGGGCCTCCGTGCGCACTCAGTCCCGATCTCACCACGTACTGGCGCACCTTCGCCTTTTTCTCGTTTCTCTTCGACACGATCTTCTACGCGGGTCTTGCAATGTCAAGAAATGAAATCTATGCGTGATTCAAAGGGAGTGGATTGCAGAGCCAAGGGAGTCTCCCTGCGAGTCCCAAGGAAAACCCCTAGAAAACGGCTGAGGGTCCATGACGATGTTAATGTCAACTAGAGATGTATAATCCATCTTAGAGGGATGTTGATGGGTCCGCGTTTAGAATATGGTCAGCTCGGGACCCTATAGAAAAAATGGGTATGCGTCCCAGTCTCGCGACACAGAAACCGTTTCCCGGAAAAACTAGAGTTTCATTACTTGGACGTGTGGGACGCCGGCTATGGTTATGACCGCGTCCGGATGAACCAGCCCATTATTGATGGCCGCATCCACGACCTTTCTACCAACAAGATTCAGCATATCAGCGCCAACCATCAAAACAACCGCCTCATTCAAGCCAACAACCGCGCTTCCGTAGAACTTCGACTCGGGAACCAGCTTCAACCGTCCCTCCCGGAAGATCCGGCCCATGCACTCCTCGTCACAGCACGCCACCAGCAACCCCTTCTCAGTCTTGTAGGACGTGGCGTAGACGAGATCCAATAGACACTCCTTATGTCGTCAATATTGACGATCGCGCACCGCACGCTTCGCAGACTAGGAAGGATAATCGTCCCTCCCGGACAACCCGAGTGTCCGGTCTGTGACAGACGGGACAGATGACAAACCTGTTCGAGTAGACATTGATCAGTCGGTTAATCGTCTCACGTGAAAACCTGCCCTGGAAGTAGCCACGACCACCCTCATACGACCCCGCAGTGGCCATCTCCTTCGCCAAATACTTCAACACATGATGCGGATCACGGTTCAACCGATCAACGACATCAGAGAAGTTCACAACAATCGTCCTTTGTCCGATTATCTGTACCATAGCGATTGGCAGCTCGAAGCGCTCGCCGGTGCCAGTGGATTGCGTAATCTTCGATAAGGCTCGATCCAGCAAGCCGTCATAGTCGTTCATCGATAGTGACATTACTAGTAATACTCGGGTTGGCCTATTTCAACGATATTCCGGTCGCAAACGCTTATCCAAAACCCAGACAACGGCGCCATATCGGGAGGATGACGGTCGACTGGGAAGATGGGTAGTCTGCAGCGCCTGGCCATACGTCAACGACAGACCCCACCTAGGAACCTTCACACACCTACTCTCCGCCGACGTCTACGCGCGATACCTACGCCTCAAAGGCGAAGACGTGGTCATGGTATCTGGCAGCGACGAACACGGAGCGCCAATCGAAGTTGAGGCAATAAAACGCAAGATTACTCCCCGCCAGCTAACCAACCAGTATCACCGAGTCTTCACCCGCAGCATCAAACGTTTCAACATCCAATTCGACAACTATGCTCGGACAGAGAGCCCGGTCCACAAGAAGTTCGTCCAAGAATTCTACCGGACCCTAGACAAGAACGGATATGTGTTCAAGCAGAACATCATCCTCCCGTATTGTGAAAATGACAAACGCTTCCTGCCAGACCGATTCGTCGAAGGAGAATGCCCATACTGCCACTACATCCCGGCCCGCGGAGACCAGTGCGACAACTGCGGCAGAGTACTAGACCCGAAAGACCTGATCAATCCATACTGCGTCCTCGACCACAGCACACCCGTAATGAAAGAATCAGCCTCCTGGTTCTTCGACCTACCCAAACTATCAGACCAACTGAAAAGGTACGTTGAAGAGAACCCGAACCTCCCCGAGAATGCCCGCAACTTCAGCCTGAGCTGGATCAGAGACGGACTCAAACCCCGCTCGCTAACCCGCGACCTAGCCTGGGGCATCCCCGCACCCTTCAAAGGCGCCCAGGACAAGACCATCTACGTCTGGATGGAAGCAGTCCTCGGATACATCAGCGCAGTCAAAGAATGGGCAGAGAAGAACAAGAAACCCAGCCAGTGGAAGAAATACTGGCTAGACCCCAGCAGCCGCAACATCCACTTCATAGGCAAGGACAACATCCCCTTCCACGTCATCGTCTTTCCAGGCCTACTACTCGCCAGCCACGAAGGATACAACCTACCGTGGGAAGTAGCCAGCACAGAATACATACAATTCGAAGGACAACGATTCTCGAAGAGCCAGAAAATAGGTGTCTGGATAGACGAAGCGCTTGAGCTGGAAGACGCAGAATACTGGCGTTACGCACTCATCAGCCTCCGCCCCGAACAGAGAGACACGAACTTCACCTGGGAAGAATTCGAACGCAAGATCAACACAGAACTCAATGATGTTGTAGGCAACTTCATTCATCGAACCATTACTTTCATCAGTACCAGATTCAAGAGTAAGATCCCTAAGTTCACCACCGACAAAGAAAGAGACCAAGATATCATCAAGATTCTTCACGAGTCGCCGAAGCGTCTCGATGAGAAGCTTGAACGGTTCCGATTGAAAGAAGGCCTCGAGCAGGTAGTCCAATTGGCAAGAGAAGGCAACAGGTATCTGAACGAGAGCGCTCCGTGGCACTCATTCAAGACAGACCCCGCAGAGGCCGGTCAGACCCTCGGTGTGGCCGCTCAGATCGTAGGCACGATCTCAATACAGCTCCAGCCGTTCCTCCCAATAACGGCAACACGAATTCATCGAAGCCTCTTCCAAGGAAAACCAGCCCTGAAACTCGCTGGCGGGATCAGTGTGAAACAAGGTGCTAGGATCAGGGCTATGCAACCACTCTTCCACAAAGTGTCGGCTCAGAATCTCCGAACCAGACTCGAAGAAATACGGAGCGGAACAACTGCTGAAGTTGAAGCTTGACTTTCACGTCCACACAACAGCATCCTCGGATGCTCATACACCGCCAGACGAGCTGGTCCCGAGGTGTAACGAGAGAGGCATCGACGGTCTTGCGATAACTGATCATAACGTGTTAGCAAGAGACGTTCCTTCAGAATTATTGATCATTCCGGGAATAGAAGTCTCTAGCCGTGATGGACACATTATCGGCTTAGGCGTATCAGACACAGTCCCAAGAGGATTGTCTGCCGACGAAACAATCTTACAAATCAAGCGATTAGGAGGCGTCTCGATCGTAGCTCATCCGTATGACTTTCTTCGCTCAGCGATAAACCCAGAAATCCTGACGACCATGCCGGACGCTATCGAAGTCATCAACTCGGCGAGTATGCTTCACTCCATCACATGGAAACGAGCGAGAACCTTCGCTGAGAAGAGGAAGCTGCCACAAACCGCCGGCAGCGATTCGCACATCCCTGAAACAATAGGAAGGGCGTACACGATCGTTGACGTCGAATCGAGAGACGCCGCGTCGGTTCTGGTCGCGATAAGAAACGGACAAGTGGCCCCTGAGGGACGACCTTATCATTTCAGTGATAGAGTTAGAAAAATTATCAGATGAAGAGCGGGTTAAGCCAGCTCCATCTCGTACAGCGGGATTCGCACTGCAACTCTAGTTGGTGCCGATTCGAGTCCGTATTCCATATCGTACAAGTCTTCGATTAGATCGTCGACCGTTCCCAGTGCCATGTCGTAGCTGTACCCGGAGAGGAATATCGACAAGCTCGATTTCGCTTGACACTTTGTACTTATGTGAACGAAGTCAACGTCATGACCCACCAAAGACGCAATTGCTTCGTAGGCTTGCGCCGCTTGACCATTATTGAGCGATTCGACTCCACGAAACAGGAGAACAGCACCCTTCGCTTTGGACAATGGAAGACTTGCCGAAGGAGTCGTAAGAGCATCAACCACAGCGGACTGAATTCTTTCTCTCGATTCAACTGGAGCAATGCAGACAGTCGCAACTGCTCCTAGGGAGAGAATATTCAGGATCTGTTGACTTATCATAGGGCTGCCTTTAACAACAACCTCTGAGAGTCCGCGAACGGCGAGAGCAGCCGTCTCGTCTGCAACTCTCTCCGAATCTAGTAGAGCTGGTTTCTGTACTGAATTATCGACAATTACGGTGCAGTCGCACGCGTCGACCATCTTCTTCAACCCGCGCAAAGCCACGAAACGTCTCTCCCTTTCATGAATGAAAGGCAAGGCCACAACTGAGACCACGGGCTTGACCTGGTTCCTATGCCATTGAGCGATGAGAGGTGCTGCCCTTGTCCCGGTCGCGCCTCCAAGACCCGCCAATAGGATTGTGAAATCTGATTCCTGGGTGAAAGGTGCAACTCTGTAAGCCAACAATTGACTCTGTGCACCTCGCTGCCTCGACAGTTGAGAACTAGTTTCGAAGGAATCTGCCAGCAAGACCTTGTTCTGAGCCCTCGACTCCGATAATTGGCTACGATCGGTGTTAACAGCTACGCAGTTTCGTGGGCTGATTCCTCCATCGATTGCCTGGCTCAGAAGGTTGTTGCCAGCTCCACCTACTCCAACAATAGCTACTTGTGAGCCTGATTCCTCCATCGATTGCCTGGCTCAGAAGGTTGTTGCCAGCTCCACCTACTCCAACAATAGCTACTTGTGAGCCGTGAGATGATATTGGTTGATGAGAGACTATTTCCTCAATAGACAAGGTAAGGGAGTGAAACTACTTGTTCTAATATATACAAATCCCAAGCAGAGGTATTACGATATGAATACGAAATAGCTCCCAAACTCATATCCATATATAAAATAGTGGGGTCTCACGAAGCACCGGCGTGTCCATAGCGCAGACTCGCGCGTTCATCATCTGCTAGGCGGAGATGTCAATGCTGACTTTGATTCTTGTTGAGACATCTCTTCGTTCGAAATTTCGCGATTCTTCGGTGCCGAGGGATTATTCCAGTGCAGTGTCAGAGTCTTCGGATGCGATGCCTTCACATCGTCTATGCGCCTGACAGATGCATAATGCGGCGCGTCTTTCACTAGTTCTGGGTTGGTCTGAGCTTCACGATACACTCCGAGAAGGGCCTCAACTAGTTGATCCAGATCAGCAAGACTCTCGGTCTCTGGAACTTCCACCATCAAAGCCTCGTCCACAATCTGGGGAAAATATGTCGTCGGAGCGTGGACGCCCTTGTCCAGCATTCGCTTGGCAAGGTCCATTGCCCTGACCCCCGTCGAATCGTAGAGCTTCTTTGCACTGAGAACAAACTCATGCTTCCTAGCTCGGGCGAAGGGAAGGTCGTACGTGCCGCTCGCCAGAATTCGAGACAGGATGTAGTTCGTGTTGAGAACAGCAGTTTCAGCCACCATCTTCAGTCCGTCGGCTCCCAAGCTCATGATGTAGGCATAAGCGCGGACGAGAATCCCAATGTTGCCGTGGAACGCTCTGATCTTTCCGATTGTATTTGGAACATTGTAATCGTAGAAATACTTCTCTCCATCAAATCCGATTAGAGGAACAGGCAAATAGCGTTCTAGCTCTTTCGTCACGCCCACGGGACCCGCGCCAGGGCCCCCACCACCGTGGGGAGTCGCGAAAGTCTTGTGAAGATTCAGATGGACAATGTCAAAGCCCATGTCGCCGGGTCGGACCTTTCCGAGCAACGGGTTGAAGTTCGCTCCGTCGTAATACAGCAACCCACCGGCCTGGTGTACGATCTTCGCAATTTCGAGAATGTTCTTTTCGAAGATTCCTAGCGTGTTAGGATTCGTGATCATCAGTCCTGCCGTGTGCGGACTTGCTAACTTCCTCAGTTGGTCGAGGTCAACCATTCCTTCCGAGTTCGATGGAACAACGACCACCTTGAACCCAGCCATCGCTGCACTAGCAGGGTTGGTGCCGTGGGACGAGTCTGGCACGATCATCTCCGTCCTCTTTTCTAATTCCCCTCTTGCTCTGTGATAGGACCGAATGATGAGACAGCCCAAGTACTCCCCGTGAGCACCAGCAGCGGGCTGTAGGGACATACGGCTCATCCCCGTGATCTCTGCCAGGATTCTATCCAAACGATAGAGGATCGCGAGCATTCCCTGGACGGTCGACTCGTCCTGTTCAGGATGAAGCTTCTCCAGCTTGTGAGTCTGGACCGCTAACTCCGACGACTTTGGATTGTACTTCATCGTACAACTACCCAAGGGGTAGATGCCCAGATCCGGAGAGTAGTTTTCTTGAGAAAGTCGAATAAAGTGTCTGATAACTTCTGGTTCAGAGACTTCAGGGAGGGGCGGAAGACCGTTCCTTCGCAAAGCGCGTGGGACGGCGTCCCCAAGGTCCCCAGCTATCTTTCTCTCAATATCGCTAGGTCCCGCCGGGCTGTGGCCTCTCTTACCGCTTTGGGATTTCTCAATAATAAGGGGCTCGTCCCAAGTGGCTTGATGATACATGATCTTAACCTCTCAGAAGCCTCGTCATCAGACCGGAGAATCGATCGATCGCTTCGCCCGAATTGATTTCTGTCACACAGAGGAGAGAGCTTTCACCAAGTTCAGGGAAATCCTTGACGAGGCTCTTACCTCCATGCATCCCTGCTAAGAGGAGTTTGCGATTAATCCTGGAAGTGAAGCCTCGAGCCCGTTTGAATGTTACGACAAACTCTTGGTAATGCTGTGCGTCAAACCTCGGGACGGAGGCTTTCGGTATTTCTTGGAGCCTCTTGATAGCATACCTCGTCTTCACTAGGATCGATTCGAACAAGTCGTGTAATCCCTTGGGTCCGAGGAGGGAAAGATAGGCGGCTGCTCCAATGCCAAGGAGAGCCTCGTTCGTGCAGATGTTCGAAGTGGCTCTCTCTCGACGGATATGCTGTTCTCTCGTTTGAAGAACCATACTGAACGCCTTGTCCGTACCGTTGATTGTGGTCGTCATGCCAATGAGTCGACCTGGAATCTGCCGCAGAAGATTCTCTCCTCTGCAACCAATTATTCCAAGTCCCGGGCCTCCAAAATTCATCTCGGATGAAATAGACTGCCCTTCCGCAACAACAATGTCCGCGCCGTATTCGCCCGGCGGCTTGAGTCCGCCGAGCGAAATCGGGTCGAACCCAACGATCGAGAGAGCTCCTTTCTCATGACACAGCGAAGGGATTCTCGCAACATCTGCGTCCAACGTTCCGAAAAACGAAGGGACTTCACAATAGACTGCCGCCGTCTCACGATCAAGTCTTGACTGGAGATCGTCGAGGTCCGGACCCCCTGTCTCCTCGTCGTACCCGAAGGCTTCGACTCTTATCCCAACGGGCTCAGTATAGTTTCGAAGTACCGACAGCTTATCGGGATGAAGATTTCTTGGAACGATCACCTTGTATTTTCCTGTCGTCCGAACCGCCATTCGGGCCGCCTCTCCGAGAGCCGTCGATCCATCGTAGAGAGACGAGTTTACTGCGTCTACGGCGGTCAAGTCCCGGATCATGGATTCGAATTCAAACAGCGATTGTAAGAGACCTTGCGAAATTTCCGCCTGGTAAGGTGTGTATGACGTCTGAAATTCTGTTCTCGAGACTATCGCTTTGACCGCTGCTGGAATGTAATGGTTGTAGATTCCCGCACCAAGGAACGAATTGTAGTCGGAACCGGACTTGTTCTCCTTGAGAAGTTGTTCAACGTTTGAGCGGACTTCCTGTTCAGAAGCGAAACCATCCACCCTCAACGGTCGGTTCAATCGGACGTCTCGCGGAATGTCAGAATAGAGCTCGTCGACCGAGCCGATTCCAATCGTCCTCAACATGCTCGTTCGAAGCTGATCGCTCGAGTTAGGAATGAACGGGTGGCTGGTTTGGGCCAAGACTACCTCCGGTGCGCCGGTTCAAAACCACTGATAACCCTTCCTTCAGCACACTGTTGCTTTATAGTCCATATTACCGCTGGCTCCCGACATGGCATCGCTTGGGGCGAACACTGTTGCAATCCTAATCGCCCTAGGCTCATTCCCCGTATCGTTGGCTCTAACCAGATTCTTCATGTATTGGAATGCTAAACGTGGAATAATTGGAATCGACGTCCACAAACTCAACCGACCGAAAGTCCCCGAGATGGTCGGAGTCGCGGTTCCGATCACTCTCGTGCTCTTCGCCGCAATCTACGCGATAGTGGGAGGATCAAGCTTGATACCTCTCCTGGCTTATTCTCTCGTGGTTGGACTTGCTGCATTAGTAGGCGCCGTCGATGATCGCCTCAAGATGAGAGGAATCTTCAAGCCTCTTCTCACACTTCTTTGCGGCTTGCCCTTCTTAGTTCTGGGACTAACATTTCCAGGTCAAGTCTATACGTCAACTCTGCATGTCCCTTTGTTCGGGGGTTACCATCTCCCAGTAATCTATCCTCTAACAATACTAGTCGCAGTCTCTGTGACATCGAACACAGTCAACATGCTGGACCCTCTCAACGGTTCGATGGCGGGTGGGATATCGATAGTTGCAGGAGGCCTACTCATTGGCTCACTGCTAGTCGGAGCCGGTTCTACACCTGTCTTTCTCTATGCCAGCTTGATGTTCTCCCTGCTGGGATTCCTATATTACAACCGTTTTCCGGCAAGGGCATTTGCGGGGAACGTCGGTCAATTATCGATTGGCGCATCTATAGGGGCACTGGCTATTCTCGGAAAAACCGAGATCGCAAGCATAGTTGCAATCTTCCCCAACATCCAGAATTCCTTTTTCTTCCTCTCAAGGATTCGACGCTTCACGGAACATAGGGAATTAACCTCGAAACCGACGAAGCTCCAGCCAGACGGGACGCTTGCTGATTCAGAAGATCCGCGTGCTCCTCTGACCTTGGTCAGAACGCTACTCATAGGTCGTCCCGCGCCCGAGAACGAAATCGTATCCACGATATGGATGCTCTTCTTAACCTCAACGAGCTTAGCAGTGATTACTCTTCTTCTGACAGGAGTTCCGCGATGAACATACGCGCAGTCGGCTACGAACTAGTCGTTTTCGTAACGCAGTGGGGTCTCATGCTCTTTGGATTTGGTGTCCTGACCAAATTCATTGCACCAGTAAATCTTGTGAGCCCGAGCATATCCCTTGGCCTGTATTTCGACGCAGCAGTAAAGGGGCTCATCGCCCTCGTTCTGTCGGTGTCATGGCTTTTCATTTGGGATCGTCAGGTAAGGCTCTATTTCCATCGACGAGGAAAATAGGTTCCGCACTCAGAAGACTTCTGCGGCCTTCCAATGGTTACCTCGAACCATTGTAAAGCCCATGTCTGTGTTCTTGGTAAACCACAAATCATCTGGTAGAGCATTGGTCTTGGCGCAGTCGGGTAACTCCTCTTCCAGAGCCAATCTCGCAGCTAGCCACGGAAAATTCCATTCGGGATGTCCAAGTTTTATTGAAGCAAGCGAGAGGTAGTGAATATTGGTTGTGAACCTACAGTTGATTTCAGTCGGACAAGGAACATGTTTCGCGTCTTCTTTTAGGTCGACACAGAAAATCCCGTGAGGTTTCTTGGAAACAGCCCTTATCGCGTCCACTGCTTTCTCGTTGACTATGTCCGAGTGAACAACCCGGTTGAGCTTCGATGTGCCTCCCGCGCCCACTACACGGTGGCCGACCCAGCTTAGCCTCTCGCGAATCATAGAAGTGACCAAGCCGCCGTTATTCCAGAGAGACATGAAGCAATAATCGCGTCCCGGAAGATATTCTTCGGCGACAAAGCTCGCTTTGATTCCTTGATCCCAGTGGAACTTGACCCAATGTTCCGCGATGCTCGGCCGAGTTGCCTTACAACTCATTAGGCCCCCTGCTCCTTCTCGAGCGCGAATCCAACACGGATAATCGAGCAGGCGGAGCTTCTGCATAACGGAAGAATCACCGTGGGAGATGGGAATAGGTCTTTTTCGGAGACCTGACTCGTACCAACGGGATAGTGCTGCGAATTTGTCCAGACATGTAGAAACCGTTTCACCGTCTGGAAGAAATGTCCGTGCCCGGATTCTTGAACGCTCAATTGAAACTCTCTCAACCTCCGGGTCGGGTTGTGGCATTAGCAGCTCAACCTTCTCATTTTCAATGACTTTGTTCAACGCGGCAACGTATCCGCGGTCATGAGCAAGGGGGAGATGGAACGAGTGATCCAACCACATGTTTAGTTCGAGACTCGTCCTATCTACATCGCCGCCCGTAAGTACAAGAGAGCGTCCATCCCTACTGACTCTGAGACTCCAACACACATTGTGGCCCGCACTTCCGCCTGCTCCGGTGACCAGTATGCTTTTCATCCGCAAACCTTGAGAAGGCGTCAACAATCGGAGCAACTAATAAGTAGGGAAGTCAAGCGTCGCACTCCAAATTCGAGTTCGGCTAATGGTCTCAACTGATGAGAGCGCTCTTCGCTGTACTTCTACTATTTGCATTCCTGCTGGTTCTTCAGCCAATACCAGTGAATGCAGTCTCCGGTTGCTTACCTAACACCTGCTCGGTAACAATAGAGCGAACAATCTCGACTAATCTCTGGGGAGTTACCGTGGCCAGTGACATTGTTAACTTGACTACGGTGCCGAACGCCCAGATTTCGCATCTCGCCGTAGGGATTCCTGCAAATGTCAGCAATAGTCTTCGCACGGCGACGGCCTCCGCCGGAGGGATCAGTCTACAGGTTTCTCGGAATAGGATGACGATTCCCTCGGGATATGCTGCGGCGGGACAAAACTACATGTCACTAGACGTTGCATTTCCGACTGCGGAAACAGGGAAATTCAGCTTCAACCTTACTACAGTCTACTCAGGCCTTCTGACCTATAGCCTCGGCGGGAACAGTTTTACTTTCGAGGCCAGCCCATTCCCTCTTGTCGACGGAACCTATAATGCGACTAGCGCGCTTTCCATGAAGATAGGCGACTGGCAATCTGTGAAGATTCCGTTCCCCGCGAACCGGACAGTGACTTGCTCCGCATCAAATTGTACCTCAAGTCTCTCGTCGATCAATGCATTCAACGCGACGGTGTGGCAGGTCACCTTTGCCTCATCCGCAACTCAGAATGTGCTGACCGTGTCAGCCGGAAGACTAATCCAGATCTTTCCGACTGGCACCCTGCAGGTCACGGACAGCTACAACGTCACAAATTTGGGTCCAACTCTCTCCTCGGTGGCGTTCAAAGTGCCAAAGGGAGTGTCGAGCATTACCGAAAACTATGTCCTCGGAGTTGAAATTGACCAGCCTGAAACGGCCTCCACACCTACTTCGAATCCAGATGGTACGAGTACGGTGACGTTTACTCCCAGCTTCGGCTCGGTGCAATTCAACCAGTCATTCAAAGCCAAGATAGCATACACCCTCTCGCCGAGCACTTACATCTCGACCAATTCTCTGGGAATTTTCACCATGAACTTCGCCATGTTCAACGATGTGCAGTTCTATGCCCCGACTCTTCAAACAAAGATTGTGACACCATCAGGCTTCAGACTAAACTCGCTCACCGGACAAGTGCCTCAGATCTCCGGCAACCAGATCTCTCTTCTAGCCTCCCCGGTGACTCCGATCAGTAGCCTAGGCTTCTCAATGACTTATCAATTGGACCCGTTCTGGGCTAGCCTAAGCCCACTGACCTGGGTAGGCCTTGTAGAGGCAGCCCTTGCTGCAGGCGTCCTGGCAGTTCTGAGTAGGCCTGGTCCTGAGGGAGTAGTTTCAGGCGCGCCATCTCAGCTCATCACCAAGTTCGTGGAATTGTACGACGAGAAATCGTCCATGAGACTTGAGTCCGACAAGATGGAGGAAGACCTCGCGCGAGGCGCGCTGAATAGGTATGATTACAAGCAGCGCAGGCGAATGCTGGACCGTCGAATGACCGAGATCGACCGGACGCTAGTGCCTGTCGAAGACCAATTGTCTGCCGCCCAAGGACGCTATTCAGACATGATAAAGCGGATCGAGCGTGCTGAAGTGGAACTTAACGTCATAAAGACGACTGCCAATGATCTACGAAACCAGTATCGCAGCGGTAAGATCTCCAGAGACCTCTACGAATCTCTAAACGCCGACCTGGTACGCCGCAAGCAGAAGGCGGAGCAGACTATAGACACGATAATCATTAACCTACGAGAGGAGATCAGGTAGACTCCTCCGGTTAAGTCAAATTGAGACTGACGATTGAGGAATACGGGCCCTGGATTTCTGATGAATTAGACGGCCAACTACGATCTACTAGATCCAAGGCCGCTAAACTCGTCGACGAAGCGAAGAGAGCCGTTAGGGAGGCACAGAGTTTCTATGAGGATTTGGGCATGAAAGGCGACAGGGACATGGCGACGAAAAAGGACGCCGCGTCCTACAGGGCAGCACGAGTCATCGCGCATGGAGCCCACGAAGCAGCGGCGCGGGTCAGGGATATTGTAATTCCATCGGAGACCAGCTGGGAGTCCTTAAAGATCGTCAAGGACGGTCTTTCAGTCGCGAGCAGGTCGATTCGGGACCTCCGAGACTCCACAGCCCGAGAACTCTCCGGCTTTTACATTCTTGACATGCGATCATTCGGCGGAACACTGGATCGGATAGCGAAGAGCAGCGAACGGCTCGCCTCATTTCTGGAAGGCGAGGGCTCAAAACTCCAAAGGGCAAGAACGATGACAGGAATTGTTGAAGCAATCAACACGACCAGAAGGGAACTGGAAGAAAAGGCTCGGGAGTTGGATGGAGTGAAGAAAGACCTAGAAGGACTGGGACGTTCCGAATCAGATCTGACCTCTAAGGTTGACCAGCTAGAGACAAACCCTAACCTTCGAGAAGTCCTTGACATCGAGAGAGAGCTTCGTAAGGAGAGTCGCGCCTTTCGCGCCGAGACTCTAGCTCACCTTCAGAGACCCTTGCGCAGACTTGCAGATCTGTCTCAGCGTGGTGAGTATCCCCTAGGATCGGATGAGCGAGAAGCCCTGTCTGCATTCGTTAAATCTCCCTACAAGAGCTTCCTCTCCAAATCTACCGGAGAATACTTGTCGAGGATCTTAGATAGCATGAAGAAGGCGATCGATTCCGGCAAGATGGAATTCAAGCCGAAGAAGACTGGCAGAGTCTCGGTCCAGTTGAACCAGTTAATCGGGACGACCCATTTGGCAGAGAAGCAGAAGAAAGGGAGGCGACTGCTTGCGCGGAGACGAGACCTTCTTCGGAATGCTGAGTGTAAAGACATGTACGAGCGACGGAAAGGTTTGCTGTCTAAGATTGAAGAGACGCGACGAGAGGAATTAGACCTTCAAGAGAGGATGAAATCTGCTGCCTCGATGACAGAGTCAGTGAATAAACGACTGGTAGAGCTCTTGAAACAGGCTGAGATGAAAACTCGAGAGTATGTCGGGCAGCAGGTAGAGCTAGAAGGAATCTCACTCTAGTCGTTTGAAAAGGCTTTGCATGAATCTTATCGGAACAGGCTTACCACTCATGCTCGCTTCATAGTAAGTCTTGCAAACGTCGCACTGCCAGACTTCCATGTCACGAATCTGTGCGGGTGCTCCGGCTTCAAAGTCCTCTCGAACAATATATCGACCCACAAAGTCAAGTTGTAGATCGCATTTCGTGCACTTCAACTGGTCACACTGAGTCTAATTCTTGTGGTGCTCCGCCAAGAATCGGTCTGCATCGATCGCCGCCATGCACCCATCCGCTGCTGCGGTGACTGCTTGTCTGTATTTGTGGTCGCGCACATCGCCCGCGGCGAAGACTCCG
>WNGG01011881.1_pt1 | contig 16731 bp, 14 predicted proteins | sample 5400661 | NCBI WGS metagenome assembly WNGG01 (sample SAMN13153372, study PRJNA577476) | soil metagenome | isolation source: 100 cm soil or saprolite under Garry oak tree replicate 1 | place: USA:California | collected 2016-06-15 | reverse complement strand
AGGCGATTCCTTATCCATTGCCATGAACCTGCGCCGGGCAGCAGCTTTACGCGGCGGGAAGCCGCGAAAGGTAAAGCTATGCACTGGCAGTCCCGACAAAACGAGCGCCATGACGAACGCCGTTGGCCCTGGGATCATCGTTACCTCCACGCCTGCCTGGATTGCTCTGCGCACGAGCGTAAAGCCGGGGTCGGAAATCCCAGGCGTTCCCGCGTTTGTGACAACTGCTACCGATTTTCCCTGCCTCAATAACTCTTCGATGTAGTCGCCTGCTCGCTGCTCATTATGCTCGTGAAACGCAATTTGTGGCTTGGCAATATCAAAATGCTTGAGCAGCATCCCTGTTTTTCGCGTGTCCTCGCTGGCAATGATATCAACCTCGCGCAGGGTCGTAAGTGCTCGCAGTGTAATGTCACTCAGGTTCCCGATGGGCGTTGCGACCAGGTAGAGCACGCTATACCTCCTGCTGCATTGCCTGTAGTGCCTCCAGCACCTCGGGCCGCTTCACCTTGAGCGTGTGCGTGCGTGGGAAATCCTTGTCCGGCCAGATAGTGAAACCTCGTACCTGCTGGTGCGACGCGAGCTGCCGGTTTGTTTGCTGGATGACTGCCTTCGCCTGCGCTGGATCTTCCATCAACAACACACTGTGCACTTCCGGACCCTGATCCTTCTTCGTGAGTCCAAAAACAATGGCATCCTTGACCAGCGGATTGGCGCAGAGCGCGTTCTCTATATCCTCGGGATACACATTCATCCCGTTGGCAAGCACGATCAGATTTTTCTTGCGTCCCTTCAAATAGAGATAATTGCGAACATCGAGATACCCTAGATCGCCTGTGTGATACCAGCCTCCCTCAAATGCTGCCGCCGTTGCCTCTGGATTCTTCCAGTATCCCAGCGCCACATTAGGACCATGTACGAGTATCTCCCCATCACCGGCAATACACACATCCACGCCTGGAAGAGGTTTCCCCACGGAATCGAGCACGTGTTCGTCGTAGGGAGTGACGGTAATGATAGGGGAACACTCGGTAGCACCGTAACCCTGCATAACGCGGAGCCCCATATCCTCCCATCGCTGGGCCAACTGCGGCGGCAAATAGGCCCCTCCGCTGATGAAAAAACGAAAGTGACCACCGAAGCGCTTATGTACAGAACCAAATAACAAGTGTCGCAGCCCAAATGGAAGACGAGCGGCGATACTATGCAGCATCTCCCACTGTTTTACTTTCTTCTGGCGGCGCACCTCGCGCTCGATGCCGTTCATGAAGAGCTGCAGTGCCTGCGGTACCAGCACCATGCAGGTGACCTGCTCGGCTGCAAACAACTTGAGCAAGGTTTCTGGTACCAGCGTACGCGCATAAACGATGCTTGCTCCACAGCAAAGCAAGGCGATCTCGACAGTCATTTCAAACATATGACTCAGCGGGAGGATCGAAAGTGCCCGGTCACCTGCCTGGATGTTGATGACCTTGATTCCTGCATTCGCATTGCTGCTAATATTCTGATGACTTAACATCACTCCTTTCGGTTGCCCCGTGGTGCCAGATGTGAAGACCAGCTCTGCCAGGTCGTCACCAGCCACCGCTGCTAACTTCGAAGTATCTAATGTGCCCTGAGGCAGTGCATCGATATCGACCAGTGACAGCGCTGCTTGCTTCAAGCTCGCAAACTGCTTCCTGGTCGTAATCAGCAGCCTGGCCTCTGTCGTCTGTGCAATGCGGGTGAGAAAGTCTTCTTTCGTGTTGATATCCAGGGGAACAACAATTGCCCCCACCAGAAGCGTTCCCAGGTAGGCAACCATCCAGTTCGTGCAACTGGCCGACCAGATACAAATACGGTCATCCTTCTCTACCTGCTGTTCTTGTAAATACCCGGCAAAGCCATGCACTCGTTCCCCCAGTTCGCGGTATGTCAGAGTGGACATCCCGCCTCCTTCGACCGGTTCAATGAGTGCAGGATGTTCTCCAAAATGTCCGACGGATGCGTCGATGAGCTGGTTGATAGTACCCATTTACTCGCCCTCCCTTGGCAGTCTTCTAAGCCCAAATTCCCAATTGGGGTTGAGTCACATGAATCATTATACTTCTATAATCCTCTATCCTGTGCACAGATTGATGAGAGTAACCGCTCAGCAGGGGGTGCCGGACGCAGTCCCCTGGCCGGATACTTCTATAATCCTCTATCCTGTGCACAGATTGATGAGAGTAATTGCTCAGCAGGGGGTGCCGGGGGACGCAGTCCCCTGGCCGGAGCGCGAGGTGTCCTCGCTTCCTTTCCTTCTTCCTCGCCTGCCGCCGCAGGCGGCACAGGCGAGATACCTGAAAAGTTACTGAGTTGAGGAAAGGGCCATCAAAGTTTTTAATTAAAAATAGAAAGAAAAAACGAATTCATTATTTGCCTAAAAACTGTCTGTATATTGACAATAATGATTTCAAGTAAGTTGCTCAGCAAAGTACAATATAAACATTAGACTATTGTACCTATAGTTGACATTTAGTTCAGAATTATGTTAGGATATGTAGGGAGATATTATCTTACTTTTTTATCAGTACATATACTGCTTAGTGCTTCACTGTGAAGAGTAGCTGGTATATATCGCACAGAAACAAAAGCCACTTGGTATACAGCATAATTCGACAATTAGCTGTGGGATATAAATAGGGGGGATAATCCTAGAAAGGAATTTAATCGTATGCCGTCACTTGAAACTGCCAATGTGGGGAAGGCAGTAGCTGCCAGAGTAGGTACAAATATCAGAGAAGTTCGTACCAGGCTTGGCCTCACTCAAGCTCAACTTGCCGCGCCCGAGTTTTCCATCTCCTATATTTCAGCTATAGAGAGAGGCAAGATACGTCCTTCTCTCAAAGCCCTCTCCATTCTTGCCAAACGCTTAGATGTTCCGCTCACCTTCCTCCTGGAAGGTTCGCCTGCTGGCGCTGCTGAAGCAAGAGCCGTAGGGTATTCACCGGCGGATTCTGGGCCAGACCAGCGTATTGACGTTGAGCTATTGCAGGCAAATGTGCTGATCCACCAGCATGCCTTCAAAGAAGCTGAACAACTATTGGCCCCGATCCAACCCGAGCGCATTACCACCGATCAGGCATATCGGCTGTTTCTACTTCGTGGACAGATCCACCTGGGCGTGAATGAATTTCAAGAGGCGGTCGTCGATCTCCGCTCTGCTGTTTCTCAGGGTGAAGGAATGAACGACATCGAGTACATCGAACGCGCTCGCAATCTACTGGGAAAAGCATATTTCTCGCTGTATAATTACACGCTGGCGATGGAGAATCATCAACGTAGTAATACTGCTATTGAGAATGGGTTTATCAGCGACCCTATCTTTGCCCTCGATGTCTACAGCAATCTGGCCAACGATTATTTCCGCCTGGGTGATTTAGAGAAGGCTGTTACCTTTTACCACCGCGCCCTGGCGGCCCTTGAAGAGATGAACCGTGACAGTAGAGGTTTCGCCCAGAAGTATATGGAGATTAGCCTCAGCTATAAAACCGCCGATAAACCAACAATGGCTCGTGACTATGCTATGCGCAGCCTTGCTCTTTACGAGATGCGCGATGAGCAGCGCATTGTTGGCCTCACACACCAGCGCCTGGGTAAGGCCCTTGAGAGGCAGAATGACCTCGATAGTGCGGAGGAAGAGTACAAACGTGCCATAACCATTGAGCGGGAACTTGATGACGAAATCTCGGTTTCTGTCTGTTTGACTAGCCTGGCAGAACTATTGCTCAAGCGTGGCAGCGTAAAGGAGGCCCGCCGCGAGGCCCAGGAGGCACTCGAGCACCAGAGCGGTGATTTTGCAGCTGCTGATAAGCTCTTTGCACAAGCCCTGGAGCAATTAGACGCCTCAGACGCCCATGAGATTGCTGCCAGCGCTTACTTCCGCTTTGCCAATCTCCTTGAGCAGCGCGGGGATGTCCAGGGTAGCCTGAATGCTATCAAAAAGGCATATGAGCACCAGCGCCAGGGAAACCGTGGTGCTATGGAATAATGGAACATACATAGCTGGGCCAGCTTCCATTTCAGATCGCGCCTTCTTTCGCTCGAGCGAAAGAAGGCGCGATCCTTGTTTTTGGCTTAGGATGTGCAGTCAAGTGGTATAGTGACAGGAAATAGCTCCTTGCTGTATACTGTCTCTCAGAACATCCATGGTCAAACCGTTTCTAAAATATGATACTATCGAAACATCATCTGGATTGCTCCGGGAGAATGCTTGAGAACACCATATTTCTCTCGCACGATGCGAGCAGGCGTGGATAGCCCGACGACGGAAACAGCAGCGTCGTACCTCCGGCGGTATACGGCGAAGGTTTACACCTCTCAAAAGAGGTAGAGGATGCGTCTCATGCACATCAAAAGCTATGGGGAATATAGCATTGTTCAGCGTTTTTGTCAACTGTCAAAAACCCTCCCACGCTCGTGCGGAGAAATCTCGATGCTTGATCGCAGGCGCCGTGCCAGGCGCTACTTAGGGCCGCTGAAGTTCGATGCGTTTGAAATGGATCTCGTTGTTGAACATGTTATTGAGCAGCTGGTGCGTTTGGGTATCTTGGGCAGTGGTGATCACGTCCCAGAGAACGCGCTCGACAGGTTAAGCCCTGCACAATTTTATGCATTTCTCAACCATAGCATCAGGAACAAATCCATCGACCGCTTACGTAAACATCGTCTGCCCGTGAGCACTTTTGCCGAGCTGGAAGCACCTGCAGATGCAGAAAGCGAGGATGATCCCCTCAATGATGTGGTCGAACCTATCTGGGGGGTCCCTTTTGCTACACCGGAAGAAGCCGCGCTTGAAGCGGCCTCGCGGGAGGAACTACGCACATTACTCAAACATTGCATCGAGGCACTCCGCGCTGCTCCACACCAGCTCCAGGCAGTTTTACAAGAACTGGAAGACCTGGGAGCCTCGGAATTGCTCGCAGATATACGCAAAGTGCTTGCTCAATCGAACCCATTAGAGAGTGATCCACTCGAACATGCTAGCCAGCACAAGGATCATGCTCATAAAAAGCTCCGTTATTGTTTGCAAAAAGGGAGTACCAATTTGGCAGTTATGGTTGCCTTACGTCTAACACAGTATGGCGAACATCTCACTTCCTCGAAGGAAGTGGTGGTGGATCTCCATACGTTGACTCAGAATGATTTATCCGAGCGTGAAGTGAAGACAGGTCTCAAACAATTAGCGGCTGAAGACCTGCTCGATTGGCATGGTGAGGAGGTTGTCCGCCTCACTGATGCCCAGAAGAAACGCCTGGAGCGTTTCTATATGGACGAGTAGGCCTGTAGGAGCGAGCCTTGTGGTCGCCCAATTTGAGAGAGGCACCCGTACAGGAAAGGGGCATATTATGAACGAGCGAGGGCAGATTGATCCACGCAATGAAAACTTACCATTGGCACGTTGGCTACAGGAGGTAATGGCAGCATCTGCTCCTCCAGAGAACGAAAATAATGAGTTTCATCCTTACTTCTATCAGCAGTTGCCGGACTTCATCATGGCTCTCCTTGAGCAGCAACCCCGGGCAACTCTCCACTTCGCACCGCTCCTTTACCATTTGATCGGCTGTACCGCTTGCCATAGTGCATACCTTGATCTGTATAGCGCGATGCGAGCAGCGGTACAACCTGATAAAGTGCAATTGAATGTTGGCCAGAGAACGGGTTCCTGGGAGGCCACTCCGGTACGCATGGTGGTTCAGTTATGCCAATCATTCATTCGTCAGGCAGAAGCGCTCTACCGCCAGTCGCGCCGCGATCATACGAATGAGAGTATCCAGGCCCGTTTCCTCCTGCAGCAGGCCCTTCGCATTAGTGCTCGTATGACGCAGAGCAATATGCGCACGCGAGCCCTCCACGACCTGGTGCGCATCGCCAGCCTCTTCGATGACTTCGGTGAACCTATGCAGCAAGGCCCGGCGGTGCACTCCTATTCGCCTGTGCTCGCCGGCGGTTCACATGGGAGAGCTATGCGCAGAGCTGAAACAATAATGCGTCCTACGGCCAATCCTTCGGCACAAGATGCCATCTATCTGCAATCAAACCTGTTGGAAGGTAGAATAATGCAGCAAGGGGATACATTAGAACTGTTTTTGCAGGATCTTGACAAGACGTTGCACGGGCACTACCTCACTATCAGTGTGCCACTCGGTTCGTTGATCGAGCCAATACGTTGGGTCGGTGGAAATCCTCGTACAATACACAGCATCGCCCCAGTCGACGAACATGGCATGCTGAACACACCCCTGGGGCGAACAGAATTGCGGCTCGGCAATCCAGAAGAGCGCAATCTATTAGAAGCAACTTTCCTGTTGCTCGAGGTACGTACCATTACTTAGCCAGGCTGGAACTCGACGCTGCCGCTCTTGCCTCCACTCTTGCGGGCTACGTAGGCTTGTTCAAGCGTAATTGTCGTGTCTACTCCCTTACACATGTCATAGATCGTCAACGCTGCGATGGTGGCTGCAGTAAGCGCTTCAACATCTACGCCGGTTTTATAAGTGGTGCGAGTGCGTGCTTCGATGTAGATCAACCCTTGCCTGCTATCAAGTGTGATTTGTAGATCAATATGTGTCATAGGCAGAGGGTGGCAGAGAGGGATAATCTGCGGCGTCTGCTTGGCGGCCATAATCCCTGCAATCTTTGCTACCTCCAGGACACTTCCCTTCGAAATCTGGTTGGCCTCGATCAACCGCGCCGTTTGCGGAGCAAGGCGTACTTGTGCCTTTGCTATGGCCTCGCGCAGTGTTTCTGGCCGTTCAGTTACATCGACCATATGCACACTGCCGCCTTCATCCAGGTGCGTTAGTTGCGCAGGTGGATTCATGCCGGGCTGATCTGGCGGAATCGAAGACATAGTATTCACTCCTTAAACCCTGACTCCTTCATACATATACACTCCTAGAAATTATATAGCACATGGCATAGGATAGGCGAAATTGTTAGTCTTGTCTACTTTCATATGCTCTTTTGAAGTAAGCCAGCGCTTCACTTATCCTGCCGTGACTCTCCAGTAACTGTGCATAGCGCACGAGTTCCTCAACCAGTTCTTCGCGCCTCCTCAAACGTTCAAGCATCTCCAACCCTGCAACAAAATACCTATCCCCTTCCCTGGAGCGCGATCGTGCGTATGCTATTTTCCCAAGCAGCAGTGACGTTTCGGCAGCGATGATACTATCTCCAAAGTGCTGTGCTTTTTCGTGTGCCTTCTTTGCATATTTCCCGGCTTCTGTCACCATGTCATGTGCAAAAAACCAGCTGCCCAGGTGCATAGCGATGCTTGCCGCCGTTAGCTGATCTTCCCCGTCCTTTTCCTGCTGGAATGCTGAAGGCAGCGTTGATAAGATGCAAAAGCCTCTTCATAGTTGTGCGTGGCCGCGTATACCGATCCTAGCAGGCCGTTAACATGTGCGCTAATAAAGTTATTTCCGCTATCCTGCGCAAGTTGTGCAGCCTTCGACAAATGTTCTTTACTCTCTTCATATTGTCGTATCTGCCGGTATGCCGCGCCAAGTAAATAATAGAGTCGCGCTTGTTGTTGCTGCTTCAAATCCTTAGTGGCGAGCTGCTGCAGCAACTCGATTGCTTCTTGTATTGCATCTTGCTGGATGGCGACCTCTGCCTCTAAAAGTTCCAGCTCTATTACTTCATTCAAACGCCTGGACCCGCTCAACAAAGAGCCGTCGGTCGTATCTTCTACTGTGTTGACCGTTAGAAGATATGTAGAGGGCAGTCCCAGGCGCGCCGCCAGAATCGCCAGTGCTCGCAGTGACGGCTGAATCTGTCCACGCTCAATAGCAGAGATATAACTGATCGAAAAATCTGGCTTGGCAAGCTGACCCTGTGTCATTTTTTGGGCAAGCCTCGTAGCGCGTATTTTTGCTCCGACTACCAGCCTCGGCTGCTCATGCGATATATCGGATGCCATTATTCCCTCCTTTGGTAATTATTCAGCAGGGGGTGCAGGGGGACGGCGTCCCCCTGCCGGAGCGCGAGGTGTCCTCGCTTCCTTCTCTCTTTCCTCGCCTGCCGCCGCAGGCGGCACAAGTAAGGTACCTGAAGAGTTACCTCCTTTGACAACATCCGTTAAAAAGAAAATATATAAATGAAGTACGATATCATAAATTGTAAATATATCTGTGCTTATTGTCAATATCCGCACATAATAATCATCAAATTGAGTAATCATAGAGTCTTTCATCTTCTTATCTACAATAGAATGCTAACATGACCTGTGGTCAAATGCCTGGTTGATGGTAATGTTAATATGCACATATGTGACTGATCTGCTGCGCCTATTCGTCTCTACAGATAAAATTGGAGCTAGTTATGTTTCGTTTTTTGACTGCGGGTGAATCACACGGTCCCTGCCTCACAATGATCGTCGAAGGCCTGCCTGCCGGACTAACCGTTGAGAAATCCATCGTCAACGCTGATCTACATCGCCGGCAGGGCGGCTATGGCCGTGGTGGACGCATGAAAATTGAGAAAGACACCATTCGCTTTCTCTCTGGCGTGCGCTATGGTAAAACTCTTGGCTCGCCGATTACAATGCAGATTGAAAACCTCGACTGGGCCAACTGGCAGGAGCAGATGAGCGCCGAAGCTGTCGATGCGGAGACCGAAGCTGTAACACGTATTCGCCCTGGTCATGCCGATTTTACGGGCGCCATGAAATACGGGCATACCGATATTCGCAACGTCATCGAGCGCTCCAGTTCGCGGGAGACGGCTGCCCGTGTAGCAGTAGGTGGGTTATGCCGTCAACTGCTCGCTACCTTTGGTATGTCGATTCACAGTCACGTGCTCTCAATAGTCGAGATTGGCTATGATCTCCCGCGCTCTATGACTCGTGATGCCTACCCAGATGCCATGTGGAGAAGTGTAGAGGCTTCGCCGGTGCGCTGCGCCGATGAAGCATTGACTGAGAAAATGATTGCACGTATCCTGGAGGCCAAGCAGCACGGGGATACCTGCGGCGGTGTTTTTGAGGTGGTCGCCCTCGACGTACCAGTCGGCCTGGGCAGCTTCAGTCAGTGGGATCGACGCCTGAGCGCTCGTTTGGCTATGGCTATGATGAGTATTCCTTCGGCCAAAGCCGTAGAAATTGGTGCAGGCTTTGCTGCATCGCATACAACAGGTTCGCACGTCCATGATGTCCTGCGCCATAGCAATGATCGTTGGTTTCACCTGACAAATAATGCTGGTGGCATAGAAGGCGGCGTCACCAATGGTGAACCCCTTGTGGCGCGAGTCGCTGTCAAACCCATACCCACCCTGGCTCATCCGCTACCTTCGGTGGATCTGGCCACAGGCGAAAATATTGATGCGAGCCGTTATGAGCGTAGCGATGTCTGTGTCGTCCCTGCAGCAGGTGTAGTAGGTGAGGCGATGATGGCGATAGTCCTGGTGGAGGCATGCATTGAAAAATTCGGAGGCGATAGCCTCGATGAAATGCTCAGAAATTACCGCTCGGCTGGCATCTAAAACTTCCGACCAGCACCTGCTTGCCAGGCAAGAAACACCATGATACACTACCCTGGAAAAGAAGCTATGTTCTGTAAAAACCCGAGGTATGCTAATTAATGAATACCATTTCTACAAGTATACGCAAACTCACAAACCTGTTTGTTATCCTCTTCGTTTTGTTGAGTGGCGGACTGGTCTATTGGCAGGTGGTGGCGGCTCAGCAAGTAGCGGCGAATCCACACAACATTCGCCATTGCCTCCCGGATAGCGCTCCCATCCGCGGGCGTATCCTCGATCGCAATGGCGTGGTGCTGGCGTATTCAAAGAAAGTAGACCCCAATGCTCCCAATGCAGGTACCGTCTGCGGTTACCAGCGTGTCTATACAGACCCATCATTAGCGGGCCTGATCGGCTATTATATCAGTCCCCTCTATGGTTCCATTGGTATTGAACATGAATTTGACAGCTACTTGAACGGCCACAGTGGCCTGACCGGGCTTGATAATACAATCAACCAGGCTCTGCATCGCCCCCCGGTTGGCGATGACATCTACTTGACCATTGATGAGCGCATCCAGCGCATCGTCAACCACCTGTTTGACGCCGATGCACAGCCTCCCGACTATCACTTTATCTTCCCAACGGATCGTGGATCGGTCATAGTGGCAGACCCACATACTGGCGAAATCCTCGCTATGCTGAGTCGTCCAGGGTTTGATCCCAACCGCGTCGCCGCAGGCGATCTAAACTACTTTCACCAGCTCGAAACCGATCCTGAGCAGCCGCTGCTCGAGCGCCCTATTCAGGCTCGATATGTGCCAGGCTCATCTTATAAAACGATGACACTCCTGGCCGGACTAGATTCGGGAAGTGCGAGCCTGGATGATCAGTTTGATCAGCAACATGCCCTGGGGCCAGTAACCTTCAACGGCCAGAAGTTTGGCCCGGTCGGCAATAACCTGTGCTGTTTCACCTATCATTACCCGGTGGATCTGCGCTATGGCTACGCACATTCCGATAACATCATCTTTGCCCAAGAAGGGGTGAAGATGGGTGCGCAGACCTGGCTCGACTATAATGACCGCTTTTACGTTGGCAAACAGATTCCCTTTGATCTGCCTGTCGTAGTAAGCAACGTCACAAAAAATGGGCAGCCCCTGGCTAGTAACGAACTTGCAGCCAATTCATTTGGGCAGGGTTACGACGCTATATCACCTCTCCAGGAGACACTCATCGATAACACTATTGCTAATGATGGCCAGTTAATGCGACCTATGCTCGTGATGAAAATTGTGCAGCCGAAAAACGTAGACCCCAATCAAACGGGCGTACCGGCGCCCATCCCTATGGATCCCAACCAGACAGAAGTTGCATCCTATAGTCCACAGCTGCTTGCTACACCGGTTTCCTCCCAGACCGCCAGCCTGGTGCGTGACGCGATGTACGGCGTTGCGCGCTGTGGTTCCACCTCGTATATCCCCAAAATGTTCGACTCTCCCTGGTCAATTATCGCTAAAACGGGCACTGGCGAGGTCGGTGGCAACAAGAATCCTCAGGCCTGGCTTCTCACACAGGCTCCCTACCATAATCCACAACTGACTATTTTGGCAATGAAGGAGAATGGCGGTGAAGCTTCCTTCGTGAATGGGCCGATGGTAGCTGATATGTACAACGACATCTTTGCCAATGTGCTGAAGCTGCCACTTCCACCCCCGCCTGATCCCCAGAATCCGTACTGTTATCAGACGACAAGTCTGCTACAAACCCCTTGATCTTCACTCCTCTAAGAACCTGTTTGCTGAGTGTGAATAACTTGGGGATAATTGACCGGTACTTTTTCTCTCAATTTGGCGCGTCTACTCCTTGCTGCGCCCAGTTCCTGAAACATTCTGCTCTCCTATTACGTGTCTCTTCTCAGAGAGCATCCTGTTTCCCGGCATTCCTCAAAAACAACAGGGGCCTCGTTTATCTTGTTTTCTTTATAAAAGATCACAGTATAAGGATACGAGAATGTCAGAAGATCCTCCTTTAGCCTGGGCTCAACGCCGCGACAACAAGCGCGTCGGCCGCTCGCAGCATGTGGCGCGCCAGCGCCTGTTTAGCTCCTATCCTATCAATCGCAGAGCCAAAAGCCCTTCCCACGGCCGCTGGAGGACGATTGCGTTCGTGTTATTCATGCTCTGCATCGACATCGGCATGGTGATTGGCTTTATCGCCTACCATGTTGCTACCACCATCCAGGTAACCTACTCTGGCCAGCTCGTCACTCTGCGTGATCTGCTCCCGCCCGATAACCTGAAAATCTACGACGGCCAGGGCCAGCTGATTGACCAGCTGACCGATCAGGGTATTCACACCGAGGTGACGTATGCCCAGATCGCGCCGGACCTGGTCAACGCCACGGCCGCCATCGAGGACCGCACGTTCTGGAGCAATGAGGGCATCAACCTCACGAGCGTCCTGCGCGCTGCTCTCACGGACCTGGAGCGTGGACAACCGATCGAAGGTGGGAGTACCATCACCCAGCAACTGGTGAAACAGCTCATTGTGGGCAGCTTACATCGCATTCCTCGCAAGCTCTCCGAAATCATCCTCGCGCCCCAGCTCAACAGCCACTACAGCAAGCGCGATATTATGGAGATGTATCTCAATACGATTTACTATGGCAATCAAGCCTATGGCATCGACGCCGCCGCCACGGTCTACTTCGGTCTGGAGGATACAAACGGCCAGCCCGCCGCCTCGCAGCTGGACCTTGCGCAGGCCGCGATGCTGGCCGGCCTGCCGCGCAATGCGTTGGTGTATGATCCCTTTGCCCACTTCCAGAATGTGACTGATCGCTTCCTGGATGTCCTCAACGCGATGGTCTCGCAGGGCTACATTTCGCAAAGCCAGGCCGATGAGGCTTCCCAGGAAGAGCAGAGCCCCAACTTCCTCAAATCGTCGCCAACCTTGCAGGACCAGGCCCCGCATTTCGACAACTATGTTCTCACACAGCTTGAGCAGATGCTTCACCTGACGCACAGCCAGCTTTCGCGCTCGGGGCTTATGGTCTATACGACGCTCAATGTTGCGCTCCAGCGGGGCATTCTCAACCTCATGCAGCAGCATATCGCCGAGCTCCGCGATACCCATCATGTGACCAACGCCGCCGAGGTGCTGATCGACTTCCATACTGGCGCGATCCTCTCCATGCTCGGCAGTATCGACTACTATAACAATGCGATCGATGGCCAGTTCAACGTGGCCCTGGCCTACCGCCAGCCCGGCTCGTCCTTCAAGCCTTATGTCTACGCGGCTGCCTTTGAACAGGGCGCCTCGCCGGCCCAGGCTATCGACGACGCCCCCACGACCTTCAACAATCCCGGCGGCACGTCTCCGGCCTATTCGCCCAGCAACTACGACCTGCGTTTCCACGGTCACATGACACTGCGCTGCGCCATGCAGAATTCGCTGAACGTGCCTGCCGTACGCGTTCTCCACCAGGTAGGCATCACCAAAGCGATGCAAATGGCCCAGGCGCTGGGCATCACGAGCTACAAGGGCACGCCTGACCTCTCCCTGGCACTCGGCGACCTGGATGTGCGCCTGCTCGACCACACCTCCGCGATGGGCGTCTTCGCCAACGGCGGTGTGCGCATGCCCTACTACTCGATCAGTAAGGTGGTCCAGGGCACGACAGGGAAAGTGCTCTTCCAGCACCAGTCCACCCCTGGCACACCCATCATCACGCCGCAACTGGCCTACCTGACGACTAACGTGCTCAGCGACAATACATCTCGCCTCCCGACCTTCTCCAATTGTAACGTCCTGCAGCTCTACTCCAACTCGCAGCAGGCATGTGACGCGGGCAATCGTGGCGCGGTGCGCCCGGCGGCGGTGAAAACAGGCACAACGCAGGATCTCCGCGATGGTTGGACAGTCGGCTACACCACCGACTACGTGATGGGCGTCTGGTCCGGCAATGACGACAACTCGCCCATGAGGAACATAACTGCCGAGACGAGCGCGGCCCCCATCTGGCACGACGCGATGCTGCTGGCCGAGCAGGGCCATCCCATCCGCGATTTCCAGAATCCTGGGGGCCTGATCCGCGCCACCGTGACCTATCCCGACGGCGTGACCAGCACCGACTGGTTCCTGCCCGGCACGGTGCCTATCTTCCACGCGAAGCGCGCGTCCGGCTCCCATCATGGTCGAGTGCCAACTCCCTACTGCAGCACCTACTCATTCGCCTTCGCGCCGCCAGAGGGCAATGGTATCCCGGCCAATGGGAACTGGTGGTAGACAACCCGCTTCTGGGTAGAAGTCAGGGAAGAGAACTATCAATTTTAACATTAACGTGACATAATGAGGGGTGGAAGGGATTGCCATGAAGCAGTTCAGACGCAAAATCAACAGCATTTACAGCGAGGAAGAGGAGCGCGTCCTGATTCCCTGGCAGAGCATTCGCCAGTTCTTCCTCGCCCCTATCGCTGCCGTCCTCGCCCGTCTTGGTGTTACTCCTGACATGCTCTCCTTCTCCTCTGTCGTATTTGGCATCGGCTTCTGTCTGCTTGCCCCCCATTACTTCACCATAGCATTCTGGCTGTTAGTGGCTTCTGTAGTCTGTGATGGGCTGGATGGTGTGGAAGCGCGCTTGAAGGGGACAAATACCACTCGTGGGTCATTCACTGACATGTTTTGTGATCAGTCGGTGGTAGCCTTCAGCGTCGCCGGAATGGCGTGGCGAGGAACGATTCATCCTGTGCTGGCCATCTTATTCGTCTATGTATATACTGCCCTGGTTACGTTCCTGGTCCTGCATCGCACGCTCCAGGTCTCTTCGCGCTGGATCATTCGCCCAAGTCGTATGCTGCTCTACGTGGCAATTGGCCTTGATTTCTTCTTTGATATAGACGTACTTAACTACTTGCTGCTCTTCTACCTGCTGGCTTTGCCTTTGCTAGGCATCAGTTTCTGGAGACTCCGGCAGGCCATGTAAAGTCCGTGAGCTCATGCTGCGCCAGCACTCGTCACAGTAGCCCGCCGCTACCAGGTCGAGCGTTAAGTTGTGGTAGTGGTATTGCTCCTGTAATCGTTCGTGTAGGTTGCCCAGCAAGGCATCATCCAGGTGGATAATCGTGCGGCAGTTTCGACAAACCAGGTGATGGTGCGCGTTGCCCTCGACCACCTCATAGTGAGGTTGTTCTCCTGGCAGGTGATTTTCACGTACAAGCCCAAGCTCTTTAAGCAGTTCCAGTGTCCGGTAGATCGTTGAAAGGCTGACATAGGGATTGCGTCTCTGCACGCGCTCAGCAATCTGGTCAATGCTAAGGTGCCCGTCAGCTTCCTGAATTACACTTAGAATCATATAGCGTTGTGGCGTCAGACGGTAACCCCGTTTGCGCAATGTTTCATTGCTGGATTTAACGTAATGGTGCATCATGCAGCCCCTGTCTAAAAGTGGTAAGTTCTATCAGTGTATCCTAGCACTGCAATCGCTACCCGTCAACTCACATCGCTGCCCTGCTGCTGAGCTTAATGCGCAACAAAATATTACGTAGGCGTTGATTCCTGGTGTACGGTTAAGAGATCCTTCCGGAAAACGAGAGCTTCCGTTTCACTTGATCGCGGCTCGATTTATGATAGGATGGGAATTTATGGTACACTGGGAACATCGCTACTTGTTAGGTACAATGATATTCACGATCGCAGGGGACGTTGTGCGCGACTTTGACGAAGAGCACCCTCCGAATTTGTCATAGGGTTTGACGAGACACCAATCATCGACCTTTTGACCCGACTTCTGAATAAAGCTGCATAAATGGACAAGCACATCAAGGTTTTTCTTGATGTGCTTTTTCTGTTGTGTTTTTAACAGAAAGGAACCCCATCCATGAAACAGTTTACCACCATTGAAAAGCTCGATACCGGCATCTTGTACCTGTTAGAACTCGCATCAAGCCTGTCAGTGCTGTTACTGGCATTCGGGCTGATTGCCAGCATGGCAAACGTCCTGACAAAAGGCGGAGTGCTGACAGACAGCCTTATTATGCAACGCGTGTGGGCCTGGAGTGCGCCATGTCGGTGCACGTAAGATTGTACCACAGGTACAGAAGGGAGAGAGCGAAATGACCTTCTAGGGCGTCTGACTTACCTAGCATCGAAAGACAGCAGGGACAAGAGCATGTCAGAAAAGCGGTTAAACGAGAAAGTATGTATCGTGACGCACCGCAAGCCCTGCGCGCATGGTCAAGCTGAGTTTGCTGAACCCAAGTCTCCAACGGTGAAACCAAACACCCATCGCAGCATACTTGAAGCGATGACGCCGCACTAAGTGCCATCGTCCATGTAGCACGAAACCTGCTTGGATGCACTCTCCGAGTAGAAAGGCTCTCTGTGGCGAGTACCCGATAACGAACGGGGCAAGGAGACGAACGGGAACCTACACGCGCTCACGTCTTACGGGTGCAAACATGGGATCGCCTACCGGACGCGAGTCCCAGGGCGACGGAACCCCCATAGTAGGGAGTGCAGAGGAGCACGAACGAAGGGGCAGTCCTCGAAAGAGGACGAGAGTCTGTCAGTTGATAGAGACAGGCAGGGTAGGTATCGATGAGTTCACTACGGAAGGTATGCGAAATGCAGAGTGCTGTAACGTATCTGGAACTCGTTCGTGAACGAGGCAACAAGGGATTGCCTTTAGAACGGGTCTACCGACAACTGTTTAACCGAGACCTGTACCTGATGGCCTACGGGAAAATCTACCGCAACACAGGTGCCATGACACACGGTGTTACGGATGAAACCCCCGACGGCATGTCGTTGGCAAAGATTGACGCCATCATTGAAGCATTGCGATATGAACGGTTTCAATGGCTTCCAGCGCGACGGGTATACATCCCGAAGAAAAACGGGAAGAAACGCCCGCTAGGACTGCCAGACTGGTCAAGCAAACTCGTGCAGGAAGTGACACGCCTCATCCTCCAAGCGTATTACGAACCGCAGTTCTCAAGCCACTCACACGGGTTTCGCCCTGAACGCAGTTGTGCGACCGCGCTCAGAGAAATCTATTATCACTGGGCAGGAACTGCTTGGTTCATCGAGGGAGACATCTCGCAGTGCTTCGATCATGCATCTTGATGCCCCCTTGAAAAACGCAAGTGCTGGAACTGACCAGCGCGAAGGCGTTTGAACTGTTCGATGGTTTCAGGCTCATCGGGAAACAAGAATAGCCGTGTTTGTGGATCTTTGTCCACCTGA
>WNGG01003919.1_pt1 | contig 16731 bp, 22 predicted proteins | sample 5400661 | NCBI WGS metagenome assembly WNGG01 (sample SAMN13153372, study PRJNA577476) | soil metagenome | isolation source: 100 cm soil or saprolite under Garry oak tree replicate 1 | place: USA:California | collected 2016-06-15 | reverse complement strand
CGCTGCTCGACTGCACAATGTGTTCGAGCGGAACATCGAACACCGTTTCGCGTTTGCTTTCTTCGAAAGGAGTCTGCTCCACCCCCTGTCTCCCTTCCTGTTGCCAAACAGATGCTGCTGATACAGGTGTCGTACTTCAACAGAGAAGCGCCAATGCTTTCTTAAGATTCTATCACAGAACTTCCAGTTCTCAGAAGAATTGTCCGAGAGATACCAATCGCCGATCGTCTTGGTAAATGCCCTACCAAGTGAGCGGGTTTGGCCCTCAAACATGAGCAGTTGCCCCGAATCTTGAGCAAGACGACCGGTGACAGGCTGAGAATCCGCTCTAAATGCGGATTGTCGCACACCGTTTTTGTAAATTCGGTGCTTATTCTTCGCCGCGAGTGTGGCGGCTCTCTGCTCGAACGCCTTTCCAGAACCGGCAAATGTGGCGCTGAATATTCCCACGGGTTGCGCAACGAGGTAAACTCAAGCAAAGAAGAAAGCAAAAGAGATCTATCGAGACGGAGACGAGCTGGTCTCCGCCTCGGGTGAAGAACGGTGAATTCGCTTACAGGTTGATGGCAGCCAAACCGTGCATACCGAGAGTAAACGAGATCTCACCACCATGATGCACATCATGTTCGATCAGATGCCAGATGACCCATTGACGCGTAAAGGTTTCTTCTTCTCCATTCTCATCAGTCTCATGGAAAATCTCATCTAAATCGGCAATCGTCCAACGCTGAAGGGCATCCTGGATCACCTGCCAGGTCGTTTCAAGTCCGCTGACCAGTTCGGCGGCGGATAGGGCGGAATGATCTGCATCATTGCGTGTACTGAGTGGAACGAGATTCTCGTCGTTCTCCTTTAGTGCATAGTACAGCCATCCGGCGCGTGCCCCAATGATATGTCTGGCAATGACGCCAATAGAGCGCAGACGTGGCTCTGCACGCAGGGCAAGCTGCTCAGATGAAAGGGGCGCCAGAGCATGAACCAGGTGTTGCTGGTACCCATCCCAGCCTTTGTAGAAAGAGGCAACCGGGAAAGCATGTTCAGTCATGACTATTTGCTCATTTCTTGTGTGTCAAAACGCGAGTCCAGCTCCAGGGCATAAACTGCCCTGGGAAGTTCTTGTCGGAGAGAGGAAAAGCAGAGGTGATGCACTCAGGATGGGCAAGCGAGGGAGATGATCCCTGTCACAACGATGGGTTTTCACTTGCGACCGCTATGCAAGAAAGACGAGAATGCCTGAATATTCCCAAAACGCGGTCCATTTTTGGAGTCGCGAATTCAGGCTATTGCGCACATAGCGGGTTCGGTGCATAGCCTCATTGAGATGAGTGTTTTGTCCATACATTTCTCCTCCTTTCAGCTATCGAAGAACATCATTCAGTGGGCTGAGTATATCAGAGTGACCAGTACTTTACCATATTCCGTATTCCCACGGGTTGCGCAACGAGATGCACTTTTGTGCTGAGGCGTCTTCACAGGCTCGTTCAATGCTCCGATTTTTTGCTGTCAAGGGATCGCAAATACCTCTGCATTATGTAAACGGGAGAGCAGCGAAGAACGCTCTCAAGCCAAATCGCTGCTCAGATAAAACTCGTTGCGCAACCCGTGGGTTAAGGCAGGATTAAGCCGTCACCAACCCGAGCGAAGCAGCAAAAGGTGCTGGGATACCAAAGAGCTTGATCGTGACGTGACGAGCGGTTGGAGGACGCGCATTGCGAGCCAGCCGCTCTTGCCAGCAGAGACGCGAGTGCGCCCGCTGCGCGCGGGACAGGACCATATCCGCGCTGGGCGGTGAAGCGGCGGCGGGAGGCGACAGACTCATCTCAATGCGCTGGTGTCGCACGAGCTGCATGCAGGCACGCCGATGGTCTCTCCGGCTCCAATCTCGCGAAGCCGGAGCGGGGCAGAACCAACCTGGAGCGGATGCAATAGCACACTCACCTGGCGCGGCTTTGCCGTTGCTCCCCCATTCCATTGACACTGCTCACGCAACGGACAGGGACGACGACTGCGGATGCTGGCCCCATACACGACGCGCAGGCTCCCATCAGCTTCTCTACGGTGTTCATGTGCAAAAAGTTGCTGGTCGGCGGGACAACGCAACGTTCCATCAGGCTGGAGAGGAAAGTCCTGGCCCGAGAAGCGGCCCGTTTTCCAGGACAAGCCCACATGAGGAGGCGCATGGCCCGAGGCGGGAGCGGTGCGCGGTGAAGGAGGTGGGAGAGCTGGGGCAAATTCAGTCGTGCGTACCGGATCAGGATGAAGCTGATGGCCCAACGGACAGCGCGGAGGTTCCAGACCCACTGCGAGACCCACTGCCAGCACTCCTGGCCCCAGGCGGAGTGAGAGCACCAGCGATCGGGGTCCTGTTCGTTGTCTTCATCTGAAAGCTGAGGCGCGTATGGCCCCGCGATGCAGATACAGCTCGACGACATCGGAGGCAGTGAACGCCTGCTGTGGCAAATTGGTGAAGAAGAGTTCATAGACGATGCCCGCACGCGTGACCCCCACCGGGCTCTTCTTCTCGGCTTTCTGGGTGAGTCGCCACGACCACGCGGTAGGAGATGCCCTCAGCCCCCACTGGCACGCCAGGGCAGTCGTAGAGGCTGCGCACCACCTGACTTTCTGGACGCTGCTGCAATTGATCAGGTGGAAGATGCAAGCGTGCCTGGACGAGGGGATGATTGAGCACGCTGTAGTCTTTGCCACGAGTCACAAAGGTGAAGCCAGCAAGGTCGGACAGTGTGGCTCCCGTGCCATACTGTCCATCGAGCCGCAGCAGAGCGTGGGCCTGGGGGAACTGGTGCGCTGTGAGATAGCGACTGATGGCTGAGAGGCCCTGACGCAGTTCCTCCCGATACCGACCGTTGCCCCGGTTACCAAACGAGCCGAGCCACTGGAAGGTGTGGGCCTGGCTGATCACGGTCCGTGTCCGCACCACTTGCCCCCGTTTGCGTCCAGTGTAGCCAGGAGCACAGACGTCATCCAATCGGCGGAAGGCTGGAGGAAGGGCGTCGGTCTGGGGCAAGGCAGGCTTTCGGGCGGCCTCCCGCGTGCCATCAAGATCAAAGATGATCCACTCGCCGCCTGCTCGATCGACCAACCCCCCAGTTGGCCTCTCGCTCAGAAGCAGACGGCTGAGTAGATCTTCGAGGAAGAGGGTGCGCAGGGCTTCGGCGGGTGCCTGAGTCAGCGCTGCTAAAAAGCGTGAGAGGGTCGAGCGGGCGGGGAGTCGATCACGCTCAAACAACGCCATGAACGGAATGGCAAAGGGCTGGAGTCGTTGGTAGAACGCTTCCAGCGTGCGTTCTCCGCTGAGAGCATAGCGCGATCTGGACTGCAAGAAAGTCGATCACCTCGTAGTGCCCTAAACGCCGTCGGGCAAAGCGTACCCCCTCGCTGATTTTAGTGAGGATGTCATGCTTGCGCAGGTATGCGGCGATCACCACCACTTCCTCGAATACGTCATAATGCCTCCCTTTTTGATCGTCTGGTACGTCGGCCTTGACATTGCAGCCAGGCGTCCAGTCGTCTTTCATCATCTTCCGTCACATAAATTTTCCAGGGCATGCTTCTGGCCAGGTGCTCGCCTTTGAGTCTGCCTGTTTTCAGCCAATTGAAAATCGTGTCCTGGCCCACACCCAGCTTTGCCGCAGCACCTTCGACCGAGTAAGAGCCATCTTCCCATTGAGCCGGGTTGTGCTGGTTGTGGTTTAGTTTGACCGTGGGGATCTGCCACTGATGACGTAAGTGACAGACGATCTTGCTGGTAATCGGGTGAATGAGTCCAGGAGTCTGATAGCCTTCACGCTCCAACGTCGCCGCAATCTGAGCATCCATCAGCCCGACGGCATTGAGCTCGCGCACGCGTTGCTCAAGGGCCTGCGTCCCAGCAAACACAGCATAACTACTTACCCTGCGTTGATACCAGAACTGTTCCTGGGCTCCCGTTTGCCAATTGATTTGGACCCAAACTTGGCCGCCAACCCGCTTGCTATCAACGATCACCTCTCGAATGACCAGGCGAAGCATCTGTTTGCGCTCCTCGTTAGGAGTTGTCGGTGCTTGCCAGAGTGCGGGTAAATCGCTGCCCAGAGCCACAATGGCCTCGCGGGCGGTCTGCGTGAAAGTCCCAAAGCGGCTGGATTTCCAGACCTGATATTCTTTTTCCACGGTTTCTACGGCCCGGAGCTGCTCTTCCCACTGCTTCTCCAGTGAGCGAGCTACCAACCGGTTTTCCGGCTCTACCGCCTGGTACTGCCGCTCGGCTCGCTTGGCCTGGTAGCGCGCACGCTCGAGCCGGAGCTCCCATTGCTTGCTTTCGGCTTGCTCTTCCTGTTCCAATTGTGCCAGGGCAGCTAGGGCGAGAGTGACTTGATCGGGCTGGAGTGCCTGTAGGAACCGCTGTTCAACCTGTCCATCCAGAGCCAGCGCGCGCACGCGGCTTCCAGTCTGTTCCTCCAAACTGGCTCTGGTCGGCACTACACCGATACTCGGGCCATTCGCCCTGCTTGCCCGAATAGTGCAAATGGAAGAGCGCTCCGCAGCGTCCACAGCGCACGATCCCTTGCAGTAAGGCTTGTCCTTTTCGGGCCACCCCGGGCTGCTCCTCTCGATATTTCAGGCTGTTGGCGCGTAGTTGCGCCTGATTGGCTACAAATTCGTCCCAGGCAATATATGCTGGATATCTATTGTGTAAACAAATCTCCCACTTGTCAATGGGTTGGAGAATTCGCCCTCCACTCGGATGTCCAGGGGTACGACGGGCCGGGTCAAAGAGCTTGCGCCCATACACATAGGCTCCGGCGTAGGCCGGATTGTGGAGAATATCGAGGATGGCTGAGGTGCGGGCGGGTTGCCAGACCACCTCATAGGGAGCTGGGCCAACTCGGGGGCGAGCTGGCAGCGGCAAGTGCGCTGCTCGTAGAGACCGCATCACACCGCCTGCTGAGCGGATCTCCCGGAATTTCTCAAAGACCAGCCGGATGCGCGCTTGCACTTCTTCGTCAGGGTTCAAGATGACTTCTCCGGCTGGTCCGCGAGCTAATCCCACAGGCAGCCCCTGGCGCAGTTCTCCCCGTTCAGCTTTGTGTCGTGCCCCCGCCTGCATGCGCTGCTTGAGTTGATGCAGTTCAGCTTCGCTGAGCATGCCAGTCAAGCCTAAGAGCAAACGATCGTGGTAGAGCCGAGGATCGTAGAGACGTTCCCCGTCGGCGATCAAGGTGCCAAAAATCGAGCAGACTTCGAGCAGTTGATACCAATCGCGATTGTTGCGCGCCAAGCGGGAGGCATCGAAGCTAAGCACCAAACCTGCGCGAGCCAGGCTAATCTCGGCGAGCAGATGCTGGAAACCGCCACGCGCAAAGGCATCAGCGCCTGATTTGCCCAGATCCTCATCGATGACTTCCACGCGCTCACGAGGCCATCCCAATTTGACAGCTCGTTCCACCAATGAGTACTGGAGTTCGGTGCTTTCGGCGTGACGCGTGACTTGGATGAGCGAGGATTGGCGAATGTAAACATAGGCCATCTTGGCTCGCTGGTCGGTCGTCGGCGTGAGAGGCAACAACTCAACGTTCATGATCGTCCTCCCTGGTTTGGGCGGCGATGCGCACACGCCGAATGAGATTGGCCATCAGGCGCGCAAGTTGCTGCTGGTGGTTCTGGGGAAGCTGATGAAAGGTTGTCGTGGGAACTGGGGAAACTCTGTTCTGTGGAATGGATGGGTGACGCGGTCTGCTCGGCATGGCTTTCCTCCTTGGCCTGCTTGAGTTGTTGCACCAGGCGTGCTAGAGGAAGGATAGTCCGGACCGAGATCATAGGCAAGGGAGCAGCTGATGAGACAACCCCTTCTGGGCACTCAAGATTGGTTGCCGCTCGTGGCACCAGGTGCCGCCGCCCACTTGGCAGCAGCACCATCACCTGGGGCGGATTCCGATTGATCCGCATGGGGAGCTGCGGGAGAGTGTAACCATAGAGGGGATGGGCTGGGTCGGTGACCGTGACCTCACCACACACTCTGTCTAACAGTGGGGTTTCTTGTTGGGTGTGATTCGCCAAACCACGAGGGGGGTGAGGGATTGAACTGCGAAGTGGCCTGGATCTTCACCGAGTTCTCGGCGATACTTGTCATGTCTACCTCCTTGTTGAGAATCGTTGTGTTCTTTCTCTTCAAGGAGGCATATTTCTATGCCGGTTGGCTACTGCTCACATCTCGTTGTGTATGACTTTCCGTCATCGTCACCCCCTGGGAGCGTAGGCTCATCGAAACGGCTGAGGTTTGAGAGGGAAAGGAGCGCAGCGAAAGAGAGGAGCAAGGAGAGCTCGTGTCTGAGATACAATGGGGCGGAAAAGGAGGTTGTTTGCTTGAATTGAGGAGAAACGCTCTATGGAAGAAGAATGGATGCGCGATCGAGCTCTTCTGCTCGACTTACTCAAGAAGGACCCTCAGGCCACTCCACAGGAATTGGCTCAGCTGACGGGACGCTCGGTGAGCTGGGTCAAGAAATGGCGCCAGCGCCTGCGAGAAGGCAATCCCCACGATCCTTTGCTCTTGTGTTCCCGGTCGCGGGCCCACCATGCCCCCTATTTCCGCTGGGACCCACGAGTCGAAACCCGCATCCTGCAGATGCGGATCTCTCCGCCCGAGCATCTAGGGCGCATTCCTGGTCCCCGAGCCCTGCTCTATTACCTCCCACGTGACCCGATGCTGCAAGCGGCACAGGTTCCTTTCCCCCGATCGAGCCGAACGATCTGGAAAATCCTGCGCAAACACGGGTGCATCCTGCCCAAACCCTTGAGGAACCCGCGACCTTCTGAGCCGCGCGAGCCGTTGGAAGAGATTCAAATGGATTTCAAAGATGTCGAGACGGTTTCCCCTGAGCAAAGTTCCCAAGGGAAGCGGCAGCATGTGGTGGAGGTCTGCAATTTTGTGGATGCCGGCACCTCAATCGCGTTGTTTGCTCAGGCCAGGGAGGATTTTCATGAACAAACGGCGATGGAAGCGGTGATCCTCTTCCTGCAGACGTATGGGCGGCCATGTCGGATGACCTTCGACCGTGATCCCCGTTGGGTTGGCGGCACGGCGGGGCGGGATTTTCCCTCGCCGCTGCGCCGTCTCTTATTGTGTTTAGGCATCGAGCCCAATGTCTGTCCCCCACATCGGCCTGACAAAAATGCGTTTGTCGAAAGGTATCACAGAACATACGGTCAGGAGTGCCTGAAGCGCTCTCGGCCAGCTACCCTTCGGGAGGTAGAAGAGGTGACAGAAGCCTTTTTGCAGCATTACAACCAGGAGCGCCCTCATCAAGGCCGAGCCTGTGGCAACGTGCCCCCTCGTGTCGCCTTTCCCACCTTGCCCACCTTGCCCGCTTTGCCTGCGCGTGTGAACCCTGATCTCTGGCTTGCTACACTTGATCACCAGACATATTTGCGCCACGTCGGGCGCGATGGCTGTGTCAACGTCGATTTGCAGACGTACTACATCGGCCCTCAAATGGCCAAGCGTACGGTGCTGTTGCAGGTGGAAGCAGCCACGCAGCGCTTCGCAGTTTGGCACGAGGATCAGATCGTCAAAACCCTGCCTATCAAAGGGCTTGTTGGAGAGGAGATGCCTATCGACGCGTATTTGAAGCACATCCAGCACGAAGCATTGGCCTTGGAGCGGCGTTCCACCCCGCGTTCGTCATGGAACCTGCGTCAGCTCCCCCTCTGGTAATCACTGCTCACAGGTCTGGGGAGGCACTCACCACGGCTCATCCGTTGACGTGCCATTGCGTCAACGGCGGGGCACTTTTGTCTCAATGGCAGCAACAAGGATCTGAAGGGTGGTGATTGGTTTCGGGAAAGTGCTGACTTTCGGCCTCTCTCAGTCTTTTCTTCGTCTGCTTCGCGTCTACAAACCTCAGCTATTCCGATGAACTTACTCAACTGTGGTGACGATGACGGAAAGTCATACACGTTGCGCAATTCGTGGGAATCATGAAAGGTGCGGCGCTTCCATTCTGGGCGGGCCTCGCCCTCCCTGCTGTCAACGCCCCAACACCAGGCCGCACCATCCAAGACAAGCACTACCACAAGAATGATCAGGATCTCCATACTGTTTTCCTTCTCTCCCGTGTGTCGGGAATCATTGAGAGACGGTACACGACCGTGATTGGGCAAACATGACGACGAGAGGAGGTCTTCTGCTCTCCACTACGGTTGCCACCGTCGCCTACGGGACGTCAATCCCTGTGAATGGATCGTGCAGCCTCGAGGTGTTCGAGCTCGTTCATCTTGCCATCTGTGCTCTTGGCGCGATTTTTGGACCGTGCCTCAGCCTCCTTATGCAACGCTACCCCACCTGCAACCAGGAGAATGCCCGCGACCTCGGGAAGTTGCGGGATCTGACGCAGCACTATAATCCCAATGATGGCGGCAGATGCTGGCAGCAGAGAGAGCAAGAGCGCAAACGTCGAGCGCTCCAATCGAGCCATGGCGAGCTGGTCACTCACATACGGGATGACCGACGAACACATACCGACCCCAATGCCTGCCAGGAGCAGCAGTGGCTTGCTGATCGCGGGCAAGGCCCCGGTGATCCCAATGGGGGTAATCGTCACGAGCGCGATGAGCATCGCTGCGCCCAGCCGATCAATGCCCGCTGCACCTCCATCCTGGGCGATCCGATGGCCAAGTACCACATACAACATGAAGAAGGCACAGTTCGCAAAAGCGAACACAAAGCCAAGCGGCTCCCCCCCGAAGCGGACATCCGTGAGGAGCCATCCGCCTGCGGCTGCCAGAAGCAGTGCGCCGATGTTGCGTGGGGTTCGTGCGCCGAGTGCTGCGAGGGTGATGGGACCAAGGAACTCGATGGCTCCCACGGTTCCCAATGGCAGACGAGAGATCGCCAGATAAAAGCAGGCATTCATCAAAGCAAGCACGACACCCAACGTGAGCAGAATGCGTCGTTGTGCCCAGGAGATGCCAACGAAGAAGCGCCATGGGCGACGCCACAGCGCAAAGACGACAGCGGCACTCGCAATGCGGAACCATGCCACCCCAAGCACCGAGACACTGGAGAACAGGAGCACCGCGAATGCCGGTCCAAGGTAGTGAAAGATGGCACTCACGAAAAAGTACACATGTGGCGGAATCTTGGCCGTCACGTCCGCTTTTTTCACTTGAAACATATCGTCTCCTTGCACTATTTCATTCCTTATCTATGGTACAATAGAAATCAGCGAAAATACATGGCAAGTTTAAGGAGATAGTGACCATATGTCTCAAGATGTAAAGGGAAAACGAATATTTACTTACAAGTTCTCGTATGAAGAGATTGACGCTGTCAACAGACGGGTGTTGGAGGAACTGCTGCAAGATCCCCGCTTGACCATGTCTGAACTGGGTCGCCGCGTCGGGATGTCGTCACCCGCCGTGACAGAACGCGTCCGTCGCTTGGAGGAAACCGGAGTGATTCGAGGGTACCGTCTGGAGTTGGATCCTGTCGCACTTGGGCTGCCGATTGCGGCCTACGTCCGTATCCGCCCGAATGCTGGACAACTGCCCAGAATTGCAGAACTAGCCCAGCAGATTCCTGAAGTCGTGGAATGTCACCGGGTCACTGGAGAGGATTGCTTCATACTCAAAGTCTACATTCCCGCTATCGATCAGCTCGATCGACTGCTCGACAGCTTCCTCTTGTATGGTACAACGTCGACCTCCATTATCCAGTCCTCACCGGTCCCTCTGCGTCCTCCACCCTTGCCAGATGACGCGTTGCTTGAGTAGACCAGCACACAATGCGGTCCTAGAAAAAATGAGTCACACCCCTCAACTCCGCTTTCTACAGGCCAGAAGGATGAGGCGGCGCGGCAAAGCGGGTGTCATCTGATGCGGAAGAGATCTATTGGGTCACTTCGGCCTATATAGTTGACATGTCAATATTGACATGTCTATAATATTTTTATTGACACGTCAATTATAGGAGAGGGCCGATGAAGGTGCTCCATGAGGAGGTCTGCGACATGAGTAGCGACGAAATGGCGACCCGCGCGGCCGGGCGGCCGCGGCTGACGGCTCAAGAACTGGCGATCTGGCGTGCCCTGCTCGACACGACCGCCGAGCTGCGCAGGGTGCTGGGTGCCGAGCTCCAGGAGTCGGGTCTCTCGCCCGGCGACTATCAGGTGCTGCTGGCGTTGAAAGAAGCCGATGGCACGCGGCTGCGCTCGTCCGAACTGGCGGCCACCATGGAGTGGGAGCGCAGCCGGCTGTCCCATCACCTGGGACGGATGGAGCACCGCGGCCTCATCCGGCGCGACGACTGCGCCACCGATAGTCGCGGTGCCGAGGTCTCGCTCACGGACAGCGGCGCAGCGGCGTTCCGGCGGGCGAGTGCGCCCCACCTGCGGGCCATCAAGCAGCATTTTGTTGACGCGTTGACACCCGAGCAATTGGAGGCGCTTGCCGATATCTTGCAGTCGCTCCAGCGTCATCTCCAGGCAGAAGTGAGCGCGAATCGCACCGGAGGGACCCATCAATGACCGATTTCGCTTTGCCGCCTGCGCTCCTACCCCGCATCGCGGTGCTCGGAGCGGGTCACGTCGGCCCGGTCATCGCGCAGGTAGCGATCGAGGCTGGCTACCGCGTGTCGATCGCGGCTTCGGGGGACCCGGAGCAGATCGCACTGATCGCGCAGGTGCTTTCCCCTGGGGCCGAGCCACGCTGGGCGGCCGAGGCCGTCAAGGAGGCAGACCTTGTGGTGCTGGCGATCCCGCTGCACAAGTTCACGACCCTGGACCCGTCCCTGCTGGATGGGAAACTCGTGGTCGACGCGATGAACTACTGGCCGCCGATCGATGGCGTGGTGGAGCTGTTCGAGGATCATCGCTCCAGCAGCAGCGAGATCGTCCAGCGCCGGCTCACCGGGTCAACGGTCGTCAAGACTCTCAACCACATCGGCTATCACGAACTGGCAGACGAACGCCGGCCAAAGGGTTCGCTGGAACGCAGGGCGCTCGGGGTGGCAGGAGACGATCCACGCGCGGTGTACGTGGTGGCCGACTTTATTGAGCGCATCGGGTATGACGCGGTGCGGTTCGACTGTCTGAGCGCGGGCCGCCTGCTCGAACCAGGCGGCCCGGTCTTCGGTGTGCCGTTGCACCGAGCCGAATTTGAGCAGGCTGTCCGCGCCGAGGTAGCATAGGGAAACCCCGGCTCGCGCGAGACCCCTATAGAAGGAAAGCATCAAAATGACAATAACACCGTCGGGTGCTGCACCCGTGCAGTTCCCACTTACTTTCGGCCTCGACACCTTCGGCGATGTCACTCACGACGAGCAGGACCGCCCCCTCTCGCACGCGCAGACCATCCGCAACCTCGTCGAAGAAGGAGTGCTGGCCGACCAGGTCGGCGTGGATTTCTTCGGCATTGGCGAACACCATACCACTGACTTCCCGCTGTCGGCCGGCGACGTGGTGCTCGGCGCCATCGCGGCACGCACCTCCCGCATTCATGTGGGCTCGGCCGTCACGGTCTTGAGTTCGGACGACCCGGTGCGGGTGTTTCAGCGCTACTCCACGCTCAACGCCATCTCCAGCGGGCGGGCAGAGGTCATCCTGGGACGAGGCTCCAGCATCGACTCGTTCCCGCTCTTCGGCTACGACCTGGCCGACTACGAGGAGCTCTTCGAGGAGAAGGCCAGCCTTTTCGCTGAACTCATGAAGGGCGGGCCCGTCACCTGGCAGGGCAAGACCCGCGCGCCGCTCTCCCATCAGGATGTGGTGCCGCACACGGAATTCGGACCGTTTCCAGTGTGGGTCGGGGTCGGCGGAAGCCCTCAGTCGGTCATGCGCGCCGCACGCCTGGGCTTCTCGCTCATGCTTGCCATCATCGGCGGGCCCCCGCTGCGCTTCGCGCCGTTCTCCCACCTGTTTGAGAAGGCCCTGGAGCGCTTCGGGCGTCCTCCCTTGCCGGTGGGCGTTCACGCACCGGGTCACGTCGATGTGACCGACGAGCAGGCCCGCGAAGCGTTCTGGCCGCGCTACCGCGAGGTCATCCGCAGCCTCAGCGAGACCCGGGGATTCGCCGTCCCGACCAGGGAATCCTTCCTGCGTGAGGTGGGGCCGCAGGGAGCGCTCTATGTGGGATCGCCAGAGACGGTCGCTCAGAAAATCGCGGCCAATCTCCCCGCGCTGGGGGCGACCCGCTTCGACCTGAAATACGGGATGGGAGGTCTCTCGCACGAAGCCCTCATGACGAATATCGAGCTGTACGGCACACAAGTGGTCCCCCGCGTGCGCGAACTCCTGAACGAGGTTGCAACAAGGTGACGCACATCCCCATCTGCCGGGGTGGTGCACTAAAACGAAAAAAGAAACTGACGTGCAAGTGGAGGACCTATGCAAGATCGGCATGCCTACAATCGAGAGCTCATCGAAGCGTTTCGGGCGAACAGAGGCAAGACCGATGGGCCGTTAGCGGCTCGTCATTTGCTGCTGCTCACGACCATCGGTGCCAGGAGTGGTCAGGCGCGAACTACCCCGCTGATGTATATCTCGGATGGGCATCGTCTCCTGGTGCTCGCTTCGAATTTCGGGGCTCCAAAACACCCGGACTGGTACCACAATCTGCTGGTGCATTCGAGTGTGACGGTTGAGGTGGGTTCTGAAACCTATCGCGCGACCGCCGCCACCCTGCTGGGTAGCGGGCGCGAGCAGGCCTGGGCCAGGATCGTGGAGCGCTATCCCTCTTTGGCCCAGCTCCAGGCAACAACTCGTCGCCAGATCCCGGTTGTGGTGTTACAACGAGATCCGGCGGGCTCGTGACATGCCGTTCCGCCTCCGTCATGCTGCGACGCGCGACAGCCAGGCTCAGGTCCCGCGGTCGCTGCTCACCACCAGGACGACGTTGCCCGTCTTCTGCTCCGTTTCGACGTAGCGGGTCGCGCGGAGTGTATGGGAGTAATCACACCGGAGGAGCAGCGCACCCTCCACCAGCTCTTACAGAGGCTTGATCGCGCGCTCGGACCCCGATAATTTTTTGCAAAGATAGTTTATATAAACTAATTCGCGCGGGCAGCCTTTCGATCGGGGAAAAGACGCCAGGAAACTATCAACGCTTACGCGAACTCAAACGCCGCTATGATCCCACCAACGTGTTCCGCTTCAACCACACTATTCCTCCTGCATGAGGGATGGGGACGAAAGGGTCATCTTCGGTAAGCTGTGTGTTGGGCCAGGGCGCTGGCTATCGCTGTTGTACAAGGGAAGCTACTTGCTCCTGGAGCGGCTTTTGATCGCGTTGATCATACTCCCTGCGAGCCTGCGCCACTTCCTGCAAATGCCCGTATGCCCAGACCCTGAGCGCCTCACTGGTTCTATCAGCGTCTGTCCCAACGGCGTGAGAGAATACTCCACGACTGGAGGTACGACCGGGTAGACGACACGCTGGACCAAGCCATTGCGTTCCATCGCCCGCAAGGTCTGCGTCAGCATTTTTTTCGAGATGCCATCGATCCGCTTGAGCAATTGGCCAAAACGCATCGTGCCCTGAACGCTCACCTGGTTAGTAAATGACCTGAAGGATCGAACGTAAATACTGGGCTCTTGGCCATCGCGTCGAACATTCAAGGCAAATTTTTTTGCGCTGAATGTTCGATGCCATTCAAAATTTCGCCAGAGCAATCTCAAAATTTGTACCCCGGGCAAACCGATGCTTTGTCTATTCGCCCGATGATTCCCAGCGCTCTAAGAGCAGGCGATAGTGGGCGATCATCGCTCGGTGATACGCTGCTTCGCCTGGACCCTCCTGCTGGCTGTGCTGTTCATGCAGCGCCAAGGCTTTCCGCGCGCCCTCCAGCGCCTTTGGAGATACGGCCGCCACCTCGACCGCCTCAGCTGTGAGAGGGTGCCATGTTGGGGAGTTGCGCCAGTTGATGTAGGGGCAGTTACGGCACTGGTTGGCGCAACAGAAGCCACGCCGCGCCAGGAAGGAGCGGGTGGCGACGTACAAGCCGTTCGAGTCGATCTCCCAATCCGTTGAATCTGTCATTGCACCTCTCGTCCGGGTCGCTGCTGCATCGTGAGAGAGCGCTTGTTCAACCTCGGGGGGTAGTGGTTTGCCCGACCTCGATGATGTAGCCGTCAGGGTCGCGCATGTAGCAGCGGATCTCCGCAACATGGTCCTTCGGCTCGGTCAGGAACTCTGCCCCCTTGCTCCGCCACTCCTCGTAGCAGGCCCGGATGTCGGCGACGCGAATATTCAGGAAGCTGGACACCTCATGCGGGTTCACCGGGGGACGAAGCGTCACGGTCGGTTTATCATCGGTGGGGCCCCCGCCCACGTTCACAATCAGCCAGCTATTGGCCAGTTGGATGATGGTGGGTTCGCCGCTGCGCACCACGCTGCCTCCGAAGATGCGCACATAAAACTCCGCCGAGCGGTTGACATCGGCGACGGTTAAAAAGTGTGTCACGACAAAGCCTTCGGTGGGAGGCAAGTGGTAGTCTGCTCTGCTGCTCATGATTTTTTGCTCCTTCTTGCTGTTGCTCTTGCGTTCTCTTTTGATTGATCCTCCCCTATGGTGCCGTTCTGCTGGCCAGAGCAGTCCCCTGCTTCGTCTCGTGACCAGCGACTGATGACGGACGGATACTCCCTTACTGTCGCACGGCGGCCTGTATTTCTTGCAGTCGCTGGACGGCTTCCTCGACGCTGGAGGAGGCTTGATCGTTCAAGAAGACTTCATCCACGTCCAGAGTCTGGAGGCGGGCCAGGTCCTGCGCGATCTGTGCGGGTGAGCCACCGAGCAAGGGGCGTTTGCCTTCGGGAAGTGGGCCTGCGGTGATCGGGACGTTGGCGCGCACGAGCACCTTGAGGGTGGAGGGGTCGCGACCCGCCTCCCGGGCAGCCGAACGGAAGGCGAGCACGGTGCGTTCCAGAGCCTCAAAGGTGGAAGCGATAGGATTGAGGATATCGGCCAGGCGAGCAGCGCGCCTGAGAGCTGCCGGAGTGTTGAAGCCCAGCAGGATGGGGATGCCACCCTGCTGCACCGGCTTGGGATTGATCAGGGAAGCGGGGATGGAATAGAAGCGTCCCTCGTAGCTGACCGGATCCGGTCCCCATGTGGCACGCAGGGCGGCAACGTACTCCTCCAGACGCTGGCCACGCTCTTTGAGCGACACGTTGGACGTGGCGAACTCTTGCGGCATCCATCCCTGACCCAGGCCAGCGATCACCCGTCCGTTGCTGAAACGGTCGAGGGTCGCGAAGCGCCGGGCCAGCAGCACCGGTGACTGAAAAGGGGCGTTGACGATGCTGGTGCCCAGCTTGATGCGCTGCGTGTGGGCCGCGACATAGCTGAGCGTTTCAATCGGCTCGTAGGCGGACTTGTAGGGCTCAGGGAGCTGCCAGGTTGACCCATCGGGCTGGGTGATGCCCGCGATGGGATACAAGAGGCGCTCATACGTCCACAGGGAATGATAGCCCAGGCGCTCGGCCTCCTGGGCGATACGAACGATGTTCTCGGCCGAGGCGTAGCGGGCAGATGTCGGAAGGGCGACTCCCAGTTCCATGGATACTCCTTCAGAGGAAGAAATCAGCGACTGCAGCAGGCGATCCCGTGCCGTGTTGCCTGACTCTGTTCAGTTTTTCAAAAAGCGATGCACTTGCTTGCCAGAGTGCAAAGCACCGGCAGCAGAGTGTCATAAAGGAGAACTGCTTGTCAAGCAGTTCTATTCCCGGAAGGAACCAACAATTCATGCAGCTGGGGTTAGAGCATGTTCGCGGTATGTAATGCTGGAGTTCTGGAGGCTGACCGCGCGGCAGACGTGGTGAATGGACCAGAGGTCGGCCTTGACCGGCCTGGGCCACACACTCCCGGTGATGGCGGTGTGCTGGAGGGAGATGAAATGGTGCAGGAGCGCATTGCCTCACGAAAATCTTCCTTGAAGCGGGGGACCGCCTTGGGCTCCCGGTGGCCTCCAGGTCCTCGTTGAGGAAGGGCAGGGTGCCGATATCGAAGAACCGCACCTTGACCCACTCGAGCGCGAGTTCCTGGGCGACGCGCAGCATTCATGGGTTGTAAGAGCCCTGCCGCAGGCTACCCGCGAGCCCCAGAAGACGAAACGATTGGTCATCCATTACATAGTATTTAAGAGCCAGCCACCATCGGCAGCGATCTCTGATCCCACCACAAACGAGGAGTCACCAGAAGCCAGAAACAGCGCGACGTTGGCCACTTCTTCAGGATGGCCCAGACGTTTAACCGGCGAACGGCCGATGCGCGCCACATCCTGCGCATCCAGGATCGCCTGCGACGTTCCCGAGCGGGCCAGGAGCCGCGTCGCCGTGGGGCCAATCGTGATGGTGTTCACACGAATCCCACGACCAATGAGTTCCGTCGCCAAGCCAATCCCACTATTGCCGCCTGTCACGACAGCAACTTTTCCTGCAAGCGAATTCATAATACTCTCTCCCTTTCGATGGGTGACCTTGCCTATGTGCTCGCTACTCCCATCATCCCTGTTCAGCGTTTCTGGAAACACAATGGGAGCATGAGAGGTGGTTTCAGGAAACGAAACGAACGAGCGATATGCCGCGACTCCTAGCCTTTCTGAAGCTGTTGCGCGATGAAGGCGAGCGCGATCTCGGCCACGTCACGCCACCCGTGGTCGATGGTGAGTGAATGCCCGCGACCGGGGATTTCGCGGAACTCCGTGACCGCGGGATTGTTTTGCTGCAACTTGTACTCAG
>WNGG01007552.1_pt1 | contig 16734 bp, 13 predicted proteins | sample 5400661 | NCBI WGS metagenome assembly WNGG01 (sample SAMN13153372, study PRJNA577476) | soil metagenome | isolation source: 100 cm soil or saprolite under Garry oak tree replicate 1 | place: USA:California | collected 2016-06-15 | reverse complement strand
TCCCCGAACCGTTTTTCGCCCCATTATCTCTCTTGTTTGCGCCGGATTCCAAGTATGCCTCTGGCCGCCTGGCGCGCCGCCCTTTCTGTTTTAACTCAAGCGCCCGGCAGGAACGGCGCGCCGGTACGCAAGGGGATCTCTCGCCCCGGCCTCGGCAAACGCGCGCAGCCGCAGCAGGCAACTGTCGCAAACGCCGCAAGCTGTTTCTTCTTCCTGATAACACGACCAGGTCAGATCGAGCGGCGCGCCCAACTCGAGGCCGCGCCGGACAATCTCGCTCTTCTTCATCTCGATGACCGGCGTCACGATCCGAACCTGCGTCTCCGGTCGCGTCCCGACGCGAATCAATTCCTGAAACACTCGATAATACTCCGGCCGGCAGTCCGGATATCCGGAGCTGTCTTCCGCCACTGCCCCGATGTAGATCGCGCCTGCGCCAAGCACCTCCGCCCAGCTCACGGCCACGGAAAGAAAGTGCGCGTTGCGAAAAGGAACATAGGTTACGGGAATCGCGCTGCTGTGTGGCCCAGGAGCGCCCAAATCATTTTCCGGCACGGCGATTCTTGGGTCGGTGAGCGCCGACCCCCCCATCGTTCGAAAATGATGGAGCGCGACGACCAGCCGTTCGCGCACGCCGTAGAAGTCTGCAATCGCCTCGAAGGCCCGGCGCTCGCGCCGCTCGGTTCTTTGCCCATAGCCCGCATGAAGCAACGCGATATTTCCCGCGCCGCACCGTTCGCGCGCGATGGCCGTGCTCACGCAGGAGTCCATGCCTCCGCTCAACAGCACCACCGCTTTTTCTGTATCCGTCATTCCCGGTTCACCGTTGCGATTGCCCATTTCCTCCTGCGTCGCTTGCCCCTTTTCACACTCCTTTGGTCGCCGGATCCCAAATAAACTTATGCAATTGCAGCCCGAGCCGCACCCGCAGGCGGTCCGCTAGAATCCACTCGGCCAACCGCTGCGGCTCGAGCCCCGGCCATTTCCCCTCTGGATCTTCAAACACGGGAGAAAACAAAACCTCGCGCACTTTCCCGAGCAATCCGTGTCGCCCGGCGAAATCCCGGGCAAATTCGTAATCGCACCGCGTCGCAAGCACAAATTTCACTTCATCCTTCGCCGTTAGCGCGTCGAGATTGGCCATGTCGAAAGTATCCGGCTCGCCCGAATCCGGGCACTTTACGTCGACAATCTTGATCACTTCCTTCGGCAGCCCCCCGATATATCGTTCTCCGCTCGTCTCGATCATCACCGTATAACCCGCCGCGAGCAACTGTTCCGCAAGCGGGTGAATCTCCTCCTGGAGCAGCGGTTCCCCGCCCGTCAACTCGACCAGCGGCACACTGGCTTCTCGGCCGCTCCCGCCCGCGCTGCGGCAAGCCAACTCGTCCACCCGCGCCAGAACTTCCTCGACGCTCATCTTCTTTCCGCCGTGAAAGGCATAGGCCGTATCGCACCAGGTGCACCGCAGGTTGCAGCCCGTCAGTCGCACAAAGATACACGGCAAACCGGCGCGCGTGCCTTCGCCCTGGATCGATTTGAAAATTTCAGTGATGAACATAACGGATTGATGAGCGGGCGAATGATCTTACGCCTTTTGTGCTCCTCTCGGCCTTTTGGGCCACAGCCAATAAGCGGCGGCGAGAAAAACCGCGCCTCCCAGGATGAATCGCAGATAACCCGGGGAGATCCCCAGGAAACGGAACACCAAAACGTAGCCCAAGGCAACCAGGATGGCGGGAACGAGGATGATAACAAGTGCGCGGTTCATTTTACACCTCGGACCTCAGGGGGCAGGCATCGTCCTCCGCTGCTGCGGGAAGACCGGGCGTTTCTCCGAGAAGGCCCGGCGAAACATCGCCCGATAGTCGCGAGAATTTCTCGCTTGCGGATCGCAGCATGTGCGTAGGGTTTCGATTCCTCACGCGCGAGTGCGGTCCGGAGTAGCTAACTTCCCGGCCGGTACTGCGCCCGGCTCGTGTCCGTCTCCCACAAAACCACGTCGGTGACCTTCGCGCCCGGCGGCATGCCCTTTAATTGCTTGGTAATCTCGTCGTAAAAATACTTGGCCACGTTTTCCGCCGATGGATTCACGGTTTGAAAAGGCTCCAGGTCGTTCATGAACTGGTGATCCAGCCGCCCCATGACTTCGCGAATAATCTGTTTCACTTGCACGAAATCCACCAGCAAGCCGATGGAATCAAGCTGCGGGCCTTCCACGGTCACGCGCACGCGGTAGTTGTGCCCATGCGGGTTTTCGCACTTGCCCTTGTAGCCGCGGAGGGCGTGCCCGGCGGAAAACGTCTCTTCCACGCTGACTTGAAACATGTCGCTATCAATGGCGCCGCCGGCTTCACCGGATTACTTGTTCGTAACGCTTCAGGCGGGACTTGCCGGATGGGCCGCTTTCTCCCTGCTGTTTGCGTCCAGAAACCGGGCCACGTCCGTCAATTCGTGCGTCACCCGGTAGCGCGGCAGCGACTCCAGAAAAATCTTACCATAGGGCATGCGCTGGATGCGGGTATCGAGCAGCGCCAGCACGCCACGATCGGTTTTTGTCCGAATCAGCCGCCCGAATCCTTGTTTCAGAGACAGCACCGCCTGTGGCACTTGAAATTCCGCAAACGCGTTGCGTCCCTCATCCTGCAAAGCTTCGACTCGGGCGGCCACGACCGGATCGCTCGGCACCGCAAACGGCAGCCGGTCTACGATGACGCACGACAGCTGCTCGCCCGGCACGTCCACGCCTTGCCAGAAGCTGGCCGTGGCAAACAGTACCGCCCCTTCTGTGTTTTTGAACCGCTCGAGCAGCACCGAGCGCGGCGCGGTTCCCTGCAAGAGCACCGGAAAGGACACGCGCGAACGTACCCGTTCGTACAGATCGTTCATCTGCGCATAACTGGTGAACAGGCAAAACGCCCGGCCCTGGCTGTGCTCCAACAATTGGACGATTTCATCAGCGGCTTTTGCGGCAAACCCAGGGTCACGCACATCCGGCATTTTCCGCGGCAAATACAGCAACGCCTGGCTCGGATAATCGAATTCCGGTGGCAGCTTGCGTTCCTTGGCCTGATCGAGTCCAAGCCGCTGCCGGATGTAGTCGAAGCGCCCGCCTACCGTCAGCGTCGCCGAAGTGAGAATTACGGTGTCGAACTGTTCGAACAGCCGCTCGCGCAGAGTCTGGCTCACGTCAATGGGCGTTGCCGTCAGGAAAACTCCTTTATTCCTGCGTTCGTACCAATACACGAAATTCTTCTCATTGGATTCGAACAAAAACATGAGTTCCTGCCGCAGCTCGAAGCTGCGCCGCGCCAGCCGCGCGAGCTCTTCCGGTTTGCCGGTTTGCGCGGCCATTTCGGTTTCCAGGCTCTTCAGGGAAGAGAGTAGCGCATCGTACGCTTCGCGGTGCTGCTCAAGGAATGCTTCGCGCTCCTGCCGCGAGAACGGGAACCTGCCCTCGCGGGGCGGAAACTGTTCGAAAAACGTGCGGCTGCGCTCGCGAATGCGCTGCGTTTTTCGCAGCAACGAAGGGGCGAGGAAATGCAGCAGCCGCAGCGTCTGGTCCGTGTCTCGCGCTAGTTCCTCGAAGCGGAAGTTCGAAACTTGCCGCGCAAAATAGTCGCTGGCTACATCCTCCATCTCATGCGCTTCATCGAAGACCACGGCCGAATATTCCGGCAAGATGCTGCCGAAGTCGTCCTGCTTCAGCGCCAGATCCGCGAAGAAGAGGTGATGGTTCACGATAATCAGGTCGGCTTCCTTCGCCCGCTGGTGCATTCCCGTCACAAAGCACGGGTTGAACGACGGGCATTTCTGCCCCGTGCAAGTGTCGCGCCGTGCGTCCAGGCGTCCCCACAATTCCGAATCATCCGGCAAGAACGTCAGCTCCGTGCGATCGCCCGTCTCCGTCAGCTTGGCCCAATCCTTGATCTGCCGAAAATCATCCATTTCCTGGATGCCCTTAAGCAGCGGCTGGTCCTGCATCTGGTTCAGCTTCGAAATGCACAGAAAATTCGACCGCCCCTTCATCAGTGCGGCTTTCAAGTTCGGCGCAAAATGTTTCTGCAAAAACGGAATATCTTTTTGGAACAGCTGCTCCTGCAACGATTTCGTTGCCGTGGAGATCACCACACGACGTCCGCTCGAGATCGCCGGAATCAGGTAGGCGAGCGTCTTGCCCGTCCCGGTGCCGGCCTCCACGACCGCGTGATGATGCGTTTCGAACGCATCGTGGACGACTTCCGCCATCTCCAGTTGTCCGGCGCGGTATTCGTAGTCGGAGCTTACGACGGAGCGGTCGAAGCCACCCTTCATGCATTTCTCGAGGAATCCGCCGGGGCCAAACACCTCTTTCATCGATGTCTTGGCGGTCTCGCCCCGAGTGCCGTTGTTGGTGTTCTCGGACTCTCTCGCGCGCACATTCAGGTCGTCTTCGAGCGGGACATATTTCCTGTCGGCGGCTTTCGCCGTCGGCCTTGCCCATTCCCCCGCCGCGGCCCTACTCGAATTGGTCGTGTTCTTTCTCAGGATTTCGCCTTTGCTCCAGGCAACCCGCCGAGGAGACCAGCTACGATAGCATACCCGCAAGCCTGGCTTTACCAGATGCGCCGTAAGGCCCGTAAGGCTCCGTTCTTGAAGAAAGGGATATGAGGCGCAATTCTCCGGCGCGCTACCTTCAACGGGCGACATGCGGCTTTTTCTTTCTTATTTTCCCGTGCCGCCCTGGCCCCGGCCTCCTCGAGCGGCATGCCACAGCCAAAAACAGAAAGCTGGCTTCACGCCGGCAGCGGCCCGCCGACGGTTGTAGTTGGCGGCAAGGGCTGCGCGCCGGGAGGAATCATCACGCCGGTGGCAGGCACGGGCTGGAACCGGCGGAAAATCGCCAGCGAGATGGCCCCGATGCCCCACAGAATGGCTACAAACTTCACCCAGCCTCCCACATCCGGAATGGTGGTGCACACACGCACGATCACCACCCCCACGGCCATCCGTCCGACGGTCGGCCATAACTCGCCGGTGCGGCCCATCAGCCATTGCCCCACAACGGTTCCCACGATGATTTGGGCGAAGTACAAGGCTGCATACCACACAAACAGCGTGGAGATGCCGATGAACAATCCCACAACGGTGATGCACGCAATGCACGCAGCGATGGGCACGCCAAACAGCACCAGCACGCCGAGCCCTGCAGAGGCGCCATATTGCTCCGCGGATTTCACCGCCTCTTGCGAAAACTTCGGCATCAGCGAGTAGAGCACCAGGCCATACAGGATGAACCCTGCCATCCAGATGACCTGCCAGACGTAGTAGTGCGGGTTCGCATAATTCGGGCCGCGCGTATGTTTCACGAAGTGGACGGGCGAGGCCAGCTTGGCCTGCGAGGAGACTTGAGGTTGCTTTTCTCCCTCGAAATCCACGGGCCCCCTGATGTCCGCCGAGGAATCAATGTTCAGTTCGCCGCCGCGGATCTTCACCGACCCGCCAATATCCCCCGAAATGTTCGACTGACCGGCAAAAGCCAGAAGGTCGCGCGCGACGTGGCCATCGAGCGACAATCGCCCCGAGCCCGTGGTGACGCTTCCTGCGATGACCGCGTCGTGATCAATGTTTACGTCGCCCCCAAAGGTCATCACGTTGCGCCCCACTTTGCCCTTGAGCGTAATGTTCCCCGCATAGCCGCGAATGCTTCCCTCCACTTGGCCGGTCATCCGGACTTGCCCCGACGCCGAAAGCATGTCTCCCATAACATGGCCCGATACTTCCACGTCTCCGCCGGCAACCACCAAATCGCCTTCGATCGTGCCGGCGATGCGGATTTGCCCGCCTGCGACGTACAGGTCGCTGTGAACGACCTCGTCCTTCACGATCGTGATGCGGTCGCCCTTGCGGAATTCCGTGGCGGAAGCCGGCGCCGGCGCGAGCAGCGCCGCGCACAAACTCGCAAATACCAGGGCGAGCGCCGACCCGCGGCGGATCCGCCGCCTCAGGAACATCACGCCCAAGCCGCCCAGCGTCGCTACCGCCAAAATCTCGAGAACTGTGATCATGGATTGCCATCCTTTCCAGAAAGGACTCTGGAAAATCAGCAGGCCCAGCAGATTCGTTCCGCTAAAGCCGGCCTCCTGCAATTGGGCCTGCCAGGGTTCGATGTATTGCGTATAGAGCGCATACACGCCGGTTGCCGCCAATCCAAATGCCAGTCCCCAGATCCACTGCATGGAGCGCTCCGCGGCTTGCTGGAATTGCGCCAGCCGCGACGGCAGCGGTTCGTTGTCTTCGAACATCGCCCGGGTCAGCAGCCGCGATTCGCGCTCGAGCGCACGCAGCAGCGTGCGGCAGTTCTCGCACTCTTGCGTGTGCAGGGAAACTTCCAGCCCGCGCGCGCGGTCCAACTGCCGCTCGAGGTACAGCAGGCAGGTCATCTCATCCAGATGCTTCATCTTTTCTTCGGTTTCGCTCATGAAGCCCCTCCTGCCGCTACCGCCGTGTTGCCTTCCAGCGCTTGCCGCAGTTCATGCCGCGCGCGAAGCAACACCACGCCCACAAAGGCGCGGCGCACTCCCAGCGCGTCGGCAATTTCGTCGTAACTCATGTCCGAGTAATAGCGCATCACCAGCGCCATGCGCGCCCGCGCGCCCATTTTTTCGAGCGCCTTCCGCACTTCCTCGCCCGAGCGCTGCTCGATCAGTTTTTCGAGTTGGCTTGGTTCGGGATGCTCGAGCGGCACGCTTTCCACGTCTTCGGTTTCTTTGTCCTGGCGAATTTTCCGCCGCCGCAATATGTCCCAGCAGTGATTCGCGGCCACCTTGTACAGCCACGCGGAGAACGACCGCGTTGTATCATACTGGCTGAGCTTGTTTTTTAGTTTCATGAAGATTTCCATGGTGGCGTCTTCCGCGTCTTCGCGGGTCGGCATGGCCCGCCTACAGAAACGGAAGATCGCAGGAGCATATTCCCGGTAAAGCTGGCCCCAAGCCTCCGCGTCGCCCGCCCTGGCACGGGCAATCGCCTCGGTCGGCTCGCTTATTCCCGGCGCGCTCATCCGGCCTGGTCTCTGCGTTTCCATAGTCTAGTACGCACAAAAGCTTGCAAATATTACACGTTCGAATGCCCAGCGATTCTTGTCTTGCATTCTAACCCATTCATTTCGATGTATTTATGGCCTCATTCCCGGCCGTCTTTGCCCTTCGGAGCAATATTGCTGGCCGCGCTTACCGTTTCCTGCCTTTTGCGCCCCTGGTCCTGGTCCTGTTCCTGGTTCGTCATTCTCAAGCGGGGCAAGAGCCGTTGCGCCTTCCATGCGCAAGGAAATCCCTCTTGAAGCGACGACTTCCTCGTTTCCGCTCTCGGCCTTTTCGCGCTACCTGCGGCTTTGCTCGCCAAGGACTCTACCAGAAATGCCCCGCAATTCTATCCGCCAGCCTTCGCTAAATTCGCACACCCCATGGCGTGGCATAGTCTTGTGCGGGATTCGGAGTCCTCTGCGGTTGCGATGCAACCAGCCGAAGGAGGGCGAGCCGGTTTGCTCTTGCTCGACGAACGGCTGGGGCGTTCGAAGCCAGACCCCCTCGGCTTGGGTTCGACCGCAACGCCTGGCGTACGGTTAGCCTTCCTCGAGCGTGTCGGCGAATGGCACAGGAAACGCGCGCAGCATTCCCTTGCGACATTCCGGCGCTCCCTACACTGCCGGAAGCTCGATGGTCACGGCGGCGCCGTGCGGGTACAGGTTTTGCGCGTAGATGTTGCCGTTATGCTCTCTGACGGTGCCGTAGCACATGCTCAAGCCCAATCCCGTGCCTTGACCAATGGGCTTGGTGGTGTAGAAAGGATCGAACACGCGGTCGAGGTCGCGGAATCCGGGCCCGGTGTCGCGGAAGCGCAGCACAATTTTCTTGGCCTCCAGGCTCCCTTCGACCACGACTTTCTTTTCCGCCGCTTGCTCCACCGCTTGCGCAGCGTTGGTGAAGAGATTCACGAAAACCATCTTGAACTGCCCTTCGTTGATGGCAATCCGCGGCAAGTTCGCGGCCAAGTTCAATTCAAAATGGATTCCCGCGCTTTTCCATTGGTACTCGCAGAGCATCAGCGAATCGCGCAGGACGGTCGAGATGTCCAGCGGCTTTCGCCCGTTTTGCAGCGGCCGCGCAAAGCTGATCAGGTTGTCGATAATTCTCTTCATGCGGCGCGCTTCGCTTCCCAGCCGTTCCAGTTTTTGCCGCGCGTCGGCTTCCTTGGCTTGTTCCTTCAGTAGGTCGGAGTAGCCCACGACCGCGGTCAGCGGATTGTTGAGTTCGTGGGCCACTCCGGAGACGAGCTGGCCGATTCCCGCCAACCGTTCCTGCTGCACCAACTGGCTCTGCGCAAGTTGCAGCCGCTCCAGATTCTGTTTCGATTCGCCGAGCAACCTCGTCATTTCCTGCGCCAGCAGCATTTGCCGCAGGAAGACGCACACTGCCACCAGCATGATGCCAATCAGCGTCACCGTGACGCGAAACGGCCGCAACCCGCTTGCCTCCGGCAGCCGGAGCAGCACCCAAAGCCCGATGAGGGGAAGCGACAGCACCGCCAGAACCGCCAGGAAACCGGACAAATCCGCGGCGCGCTGCTTCTCGGTTCCCGCTAGCTTTTCCGAGCTCACGTGGCGCGCGCGCACGGCAATCAGGATGAGCCAGCAGATGGTCGCATAATCCGGCACGTCGTAGATGCTTCCGCTGTAATACTCATTGCGGTTCAGCGCCGCGTTCAACCACTGATAGGAAAGCAGGTACAGCGCGCTCACCCCAAACAGGTGCCAATAGATCTTGCGCCACGCGCCTTCCGCCACCAGCGCCATGCCCCCCAGCACGGACATCAGCACCGCGAACTCCACGACGAACAGTGAAAAATAGTACGTGTTGTACACCGCCTGATCCATGACGATGTATTCGTTGGGGTATACCAAAAACATGTAAAGGTAGACCCACCAGAGAAGAAGAATCAGGAAGTTCAGCGTGCTCAAAAGGAATTTCTGCTCGCGCTGCCGCGATCCCGGCCGCATTGCCGCCGCGGCCATCATCGGCACAGGTTGCAGGAACAGCGGTATATCCGCCCAGAACGGATTTGGCGGTTCGCGGCCGGTGATCACTTCGTAGTACAGCCAGGCGGCGAAGTTCGTCCCCACCAGCGCCGCGCCAAAGGCCATCAGGAACCAGAACCAGCGCGTGCGCCCCCGGTTACCGAACCCCGCCCACAGCAACACCACAACGGCGATGAGCCACAAGCCCGCCCCGCTCATGTCGGAGAACGCCGTAAGGGCCGCTCCCGGCTTGGCGAACAGAGAAATGACGGTGTACACCAGCAGGAAACCCGCAACGGTGCCTACTTCCCATCGCGTCGGTCTTCTCATGCTGTTCTATCTGACTCCCCGGGGACCGTCGAACGCGCTTTCTGCTTCCGCAACGGACGATTGCAGTGAGGCGTCACCACACGAGCTCTTATCCCCAAGTTTATCGAGGAAATACGTTAGTCAACCTGACCCTCCCGGAAATTTGTTGTGATGGTAACCGCCATCGGAATTGGCCGCTCACGTTCAACGGTCTTTTCGAAACGGCGGAGCGGAGCAGATTCAGATTCTTGACCGCTTTGTTTCTCTCCTGTTATCGTGGAGGGTTAATGTGGGCTCCGTGTAGCTACTGAGCTCGAGCGCCTGGCTACACAGGCAGGCCGTGCCTGCGGCAGGCAAGCTCCTCCGGGAGGGAGCGCTTTCGCTCCAGATCGAAGGCTCTTGCCTTCCATCGCGGCGAACCACGAACTCATATGGGCCTGAGCAAACTGGTAATCCGGGGCGCGCGGCAGCACAACCTGAAAAACATCAGCGTCGAAATCCCCCGGAACACCTTGACGGTCATCACCGGGCTCTCCGGGTCGGGCAAATCCTCACTTGCGTTTGACACCATTTATGCCGAAGGACAGCGCCGCTACGTCGAATCGCTGTCGGCTTACGCACGGCAGTTTCTCGACCAGATGGAACGGCCCGAAGTGGACGTGATCGAAGGGCTTTCGCCGTCGATCGCCATCGAGCAGAAAACCACCACGCGCTCCCCGCGTTCGACCGTGGGCACCATCACCGAGATCTACGATTACCTGCGCGTGGTGTACGCGTCGATCGGCGTGCCGCACTGCCCGCATTGCGGCAAGCCCATCACGCGGCAGTCGAGCGAGCAGATTGTGCAGGCGATCCTGCACGGAGAAATCTCGCAGCCCGACGACCGCATCATGATCCTGGCGCCGATTGTGCGCGGGCGAAAAGGCGCGTACCGCAAGGAGCTGGAGAAATTCGCCCAACAGGGGTACGTGCGCGTGCGCATCAACGGCGAGCTGTACCCGCTCGACGATTTTCCAGCACTGGACAAGCGCAAGAATCACACCATCGAAATCGTGGTGGACCGCCTGCTCGTCAAGCAGGGCATTGCGGCGCGGCTGGAGCAATCCATTTCGACAGCGCTGAAGCTCGCCGGCGGGCTGGTGACCGTGGCGATCGTGGGCGGAAAGGAGCACACGTTTTCGGAAAAGCTCGCTTGTCCGGATTGCGGGATTTCCGTTCCGGTGCTCGAGCCGCGCTCGTTCAGCTTCAATTCGCCCTACGGCGCGTGCCCGGCGTGCAACGGGCTCGGCTCGAAATACGATTTTGATCCGTCGAAGATCATCAATGATTGGTCCCGCCCGCTTTTCGAAGGCGGCCTCGGGCCGGGTTCGGGCTCCGCGATTTTGAAGCGGACGCTCGAACTGGGTGCTTACGCGCACGAGTTCAAGCTCGATACGCCGTTCGAAAAATTTCCGGCGCGCATCCAGAACATGCTTTTGTACGGGTACCCGCCTTCGAACGCCAAAGACGGCGGCGGGAACGGCAGAGCCGTCAAGAAATCGAAAGGTGACAAAGGCTTCCGCTTTCCGGGTATCTTGAAGTTCCTGGAAAACAATTTCGAAGAGTCCGGCTCGGATGCTTACCGCGAATGGATGACGCAGTACATGTCCGCGACGGTTTGCAGCGTGTGCCACGGCAAGCGCCTGCGTCCGGAGTCGCTCGCGGTCAAGCTGGCGGGGTGGTCCATTGCGGATTTCACTACGCTGTCCTTGAGTTCGGCACGGCCCGCGGTAGACGAAATTTTGGCCGAGCTAGGCGAGCGTCAAAAAGAAATTGCCGCGCGGCCGCTAGAAGAAATCGCGGAGCGCATCGACTTTCTTCTCGCCGTGGGCTTGGGCTACCTGAGCCTGGAGCGCTCTGCGGCTACGCTCTCCGGCGGCGAAGCACAGCGGATTCGCCTGGCTACGCAAATTGGCTCGCGATTGCGCGGCGTGCTCTACGTGCTCGATGAGCCGAGCATCGGGCTGCACGCGCGCGACAATGCGCGGCTGCTCGGCTCGCTCGAACACCTTCGCAACCTGGGCAACACGGTGCTGGTGGTCGAGCATGACGAAGACACCATTCGCAGGGCGGATTTTGTGGTGGATCTCGGCCCGGGCGCGGGGAACGCCGGCGGCTATCTGGTTGCGCAAGGCAAGCCGGAACAAATCGAAGCCACGGCTGAGTCGCTGACCGGGCAATACCTGAGGGGCGCGGCGAAAATTGCGGTGCCGGAAAAACGGCGCAGCCAGAACGGCAAAGCCATTCAGGTCCTGGGAGCCACAGCGAACAATCTCAAGGAGATTGACGTCGCCTTTCCGCTGGGCTTGCTCACGGTGGTCACCGGGGTTTCCGGCTCCGGCAAATCCACGCTGGTGAACGATATTTTGTATCGCGCGCTGGCGCAAAAGCTCTATCGTTCCTCGGAAGCGCCCGCCGCGCATCGGCAAATCCTCGGCACCGAACACATCGACAAGGTCATTGAGATCGATCAGGCGCCGATTGGCCGCACGCCGCGTTCGAACCCGGCGACCTACACCGGAGTGTTTGCGCCCATCCGCGACCTGTTTGCCATGCTCCCGGAGTCGCGCGAGCGCGGCTACCGCCCGGGCCGCTTCAGCTTCAACGTGAAAGGCGGGCGCTGCGAAGCTTGCCAGGGCGACGGCTTGCGGCGCATCGAAATGAATTTTCTTCCCGATGTTTATGTGATGTGCGAAGTGTGCCGCGGTCGCCGCTACAATTCCGAGACGCTCACCGTGCGCTACAAGGGACATTCGATCAGCGACATATTGAACCTGCCTTGCGCCGAGGCGTTTAAACTCCTGGAAAACATTCCCCAGATTCAGCAGAAGCTTTCGACGCTGGTGGACGTGGGACTCGGCTACGTAACGCTGGGGCAGTCCTCGACGACGCTTTCCGGCGGCGAAGCCCAGCGCATCAAACTGGCGCGCGAACTTTCCAAACGCCAGACCGGCCGCACGCTGTACATCTTGGATGAGCCAACGACGGGATTGCATTTCGACGACGTGCGCAAGCTGCTTGACGTGCTGCACCGCCTGGTCGATCTTGGCAACACCGTGCTGATCATCGAGCACCATCTGGACGTCATCAAACAGGCAGACTGGATTATCGATTTAGGGCCGGAAGGCGGGGAGGGCGGCGGGCGCATTGTGGCGCAAGGGCCGCCGGAGCACGTGGCTCGCGCGAAAAAGTCCTACACCGGCCAGGTCCTTGCCCGGGTCCTCCATGTCAACGGCCAGGGCAATGGGCACGGCGCGAACGACCGCAAATGACCGTGGAGGTGTCCTCCCGACTCTGCCAACCCTCGGAGAAGAAAGCCGCGGTTGACGGCGTCTCGGAAAATGCCTGCTCGATCTTCGCTTGGCGTGCTATCGATTGATGTTGGGCCAGCGGGGCTAGCGGTCGTCGGCTTGCGCCCTGCCGCTTTTCCCCCTACAGTAAGCGTTCGGACATGAGCATTTACTCGATCCAGCCGCTGGTACTTGGAGCAGTGCGCACGTATCCCCTGGTGTCGCGAAAGAGCAAGGTCGGCATGCGCGAGTTCGCGCGGGCCAGCAACGGAAATATATCGCTCAGCCATTTTCTGGATTCGCTTCCTCAAATTCTTGCGGCGCGCGATCTTCGCGAACTTCTCGGCGCGATTCTTGCCGCGCGGCAAAAACGCAAAGCGATTCTTTGGGGCATGGGCGGCCACGTCATCAAGGTGGGACTTGGGCCGGTGTTGATCGACCTGATGGATCGCGGGTTTATCTCGGGAATCGCGATGAATGGCGCGGCGCTCATTCACGATTTCGAGATAGCGCTTGCCGGGAACACTTCCGAAGACGTCGAGGCCGCGCTTGGCCAAGGCCAATTCGGCATGGCCGAGGAAACGGGAAAGTACCTGAACGAAATCGCGAAGCTGGCGCAACGGATTCGCATCGGGTATGGCGAGGCGGCGGGACAATTTCTGACGAGCGGCGTTATTGCCGCGAAAGAGGCCGCGTCAAGCGTTCTGGCCGCTGCCCACAAACACCGCATCCCGGTGACCGTGCATCTCGCCATCGGCACGGACATTCCGCACATGCACCCGTCGGCGGAAGGCGCGGCGCTTGGCTATGCGACGCATCGCGATTTTCGTCTCTTCTGCGCGCTCGTTGAGCAGATGCATGCGGGCGGGGTTTATCTCAACTGGGGTTCTGCGGTGCTGCTGCCGGAGGTTTTTCTGAAGGCCGTTTCGGTGGTGCGCAACCTGGGGGTAGCGCTCTGTCCCATTACGACAGCCAACTTCGACTTTATTCAGCACTACCGCCCGTTGCAGAATGTGGTCAAGCGTCCCACCGCTTCCGGCCGCGGCCACAAAGGACCTGTGTCGCGCGGCTTTGCCATCACCGGCCACCACGAGCTGCTGTTGCCGCTCGTGGCTGCGGCCTTGGCGGCAGGATGGCCGAAGAGACGCTGACAAGGGACCCATGAGCCTCTTTGACGATAATCCGGGTCCGCGGGGAGAGGTGGGCGATTTGCAAGACCACCTTGCGGATGTCTCGGAATCGCCATCCGCGGAAGCCCTTGCCCCACTCGCAGGCGATCCCATCTCCTATGTGGCGATTCATCCCGAGGCCGCGCATCCTCCCGCTTCCAATCTGCCCGAAGACCTGCGCATTACCTGGTCCTGGCCGCATCTGGTGCTCTTTGCCGTGTATGCCGTGGTTAGTCAATTCGCGATCGGCATCGCCGTGTTGGCGTATTACTCGACCAATGGCCATCTCACGCAGAGACAGATCCGCAGGCTTTTTGAGTCGGACCCGAGGTTGATCGTGGGCACGAACGTCCTGTGGTTCGGGCTGATTATTCTATTTCTCTATGTGACGCTTTCCGTGCTTCCCCGTTTGCCGTTTTGGCGGTCCCTCGGCTGGAAGAGGCTCGATGCGAACACGCTCGCGGGGAAAGGCAGACCATGGATGTATTTCCTCTCGGGCTCGGGGCTGTCTCTGTTTGTCATCGGCGCCAGTTCGCGCGTGAAGAATGCCGAGCACGTTCCCATTCAGGAAATGTTCAAGAGCCGCAGCGGAGCGATGCTGCTGATGACCATGGCCGTGCTGGTCGCACCCCTGGTGGAAGAAACCGTCTTTCGCGGCTACCTCTATCCCGTATTTGCGCGCATCGCTTCTCGTCTTGCTCAGTCGTTTGGAATGGATTCGCCAAGCGCCATCCGTGCCGGCGTGGTAACCAGCATCCTCACAACCGGGGTGCTGTTCGGGCTTATGCATGCGCCGCAGCTTGGCTGGACCTGGGGTTTGGTCAGCCTACTGATTCTCGTCGGCATCATTTTTACGTTCGCGCGCGCCTGGACCGGAACGGTTTTTGCGAGTTTTCTTCTGCATCTGGGGTATAACTCGATGCTGGCGTTCCTCACAATCCTGGGAACGAAGGGCTTTACCTACCTGCCGCCGCATCCGTGAGCGATTCGTCTTGTGCGCCGTTCCTTGGTTACAATCAAAGGGCGACGATCCTCCCTGTGCTCATGCCATGAGGAGATGCCGTGCGCTCGGAATGCCGGGGCAGGGATGTTGCCAGCGAGGGCAAAGTAAAGAATGTATGTAGCGCAACCCATCGAGTGGACGGAGGGCGGCGTGGTTATGCTCGACCAGCGGCGGCTTCCCGCCGAGGAGATTACTTACACCTATACGGACTACCGCGAGGTGGCGAAGGCGATTCACGAAATGGTGATCCGTGGAGCGCCGGCGATTGGAGTGGCGGCGGCGATGGGTGCGGCGCTCGGTGTCTTGCATTCTCCCGCGAAATCCGTCGACGCGCTTCGGGCGGAGTTCGAGGAAATTTGCGACACGCTTGCTAAAACGCGACCCACCGCGGTGGACCTGTTTTGGGCGATCGAGCGCATGAAGCAGCGCTTCGCTGAACTTACCGCAGAAACCTCGGAGCTCGCGAAAATCAAGCAGGGCATGGTGAAAGAAGCAAAGCAGGTTCACGAGGAAAAACGCTCGACGGACGAGGCGATTGGGAAGTTTGGCGCGGAGCTCATGCCGCGCGAAGGGCAGGTGATGACGCAATGCAACGCGGGCGCGCTGGCCACAGGCGGGATAGGCACGGCCCTCGGGGTGATTCGCGTAGCGTTCGAACAGGGCCGCAAACTGCACGTTCTTGTACCGGAAACGCGCCCGTATCTTCAGGGCGCACGGCTCACGGCTTGGGAATTGCACAAGGGCGGCATTCCGCTGACGTTGATTACGGACAACATGGTTGGCCACTTTTTGAAGTCTGGCAAGGTCGGTGCGGTCGTGACCGGCGCGGATCGCATTGCGGCCAATGGGGATACCGCGAACAAAATCGGCACGTATCAGATAGCTGTGCTGGCCAAAGAAAACAAAGTGCCGTTTTATATCGCCGCGCCGATTTCGACTTTCGATCTTTCGATTGCGGATGGCGAGCATATCCCCATCGAGGAGCGCTCGGCTGCGGAAGTGACGCATCTGCAAGGGGTGCGCATTGCGCCGGATGTACCGGCGGCAAATCCGGCCTTTGACGTGACGCCGGCGCGGTACATTGCTGCCATCTTCACCGAACGCGGTGTGGCTCGTCGGCCGTACACGGAATCTCTGCGCGCATTGGCCCAACAAGCCTCGCAACAGCACGTTGCCTCGCCTGCGTAGGCCCGCATCGGCGTGATTCTGCTATGCGATGTTTCGCTCAGCGCGGGGTTGCGGAGAATCCCGCGCTATCGGTTTGCCCGCCAGGATGGGAGAGTTGGTCGTATTCACGCGCGGACGGTTCCGGAGCAAGCACCCAAAGCGTGTAGATCCCAAGGGCAGTGCCAAGGGGGAACCGCAGCAGGGCTAAAATTCCCAGCACCAGGCCCAGAATCCGAGCCCAGGATTGCCGCTCGAAAAGTCCCCACGCCAGGGCCAGATGCAGCAAGCCAAACAAGCCCAGGAAAATACCCAGCGAGAAGAATCCACCTGAAAGGAACGAATCAAAGCCCCAGCCGGGCCCGAGCGGCCAGGCATCCGGGCCGATCCGCCCGCGAAGCCAGGGGAAAAACACGCCTCCAAAAAGCATCAACCGGGCCACGCCAATCAACCGTAAAACGCCGTTGACCAGCCACAAGGTGGCGAGCAAGTGGATATGCTTCCGGACCCGGCCTTCGGCGAGGGACGCCACGGCAGGAATGGCCGGGGGGACGGCGCGCGCAACCACCGCTTTTCCGCAAGAGGCACAGAATTGCGCGCCAGAAACAAGCGGAGTCCCGCAACGATCGCAAAACATGGGCGAGCCCTCCACCTCCTATAGTACGCCGCTACGGCGTTCGGTGTTCCAGTCGAGCAAGGATATTG
>WNGG01009413.1_pt1 | contig 16735 bp, 18 predicted proteins | sample 5400661 | NCBI WGS metagenome assembly WNGG01 (sample SAMN13153372, study PRJNA577476) | soil metagenome | isolation source: 100 cm soil or saprolite under Garry oak tree replicate 1 | place: USA:California | collected 2016-06-15 | reverse complement strand
GCGAGAGCCCTGCGGGATGATCCGCCGGGGCTCAAAGGACAACCCCCAAGAGCCCCGTCCGGTTGACCGGCGGGCGAGCCCGCCTGCTCCCGGGCGGTTGGGCCCCTGGGGGTCGTCAATGCCCCGAGGAACTCCCGTCGCCTTCCCGAGCCTTGATCGAGAGAGTCTCGTCGTGCGACCCGAAGGCCGCTTGAACCTCACCACCACGACGGCGGATTGCGCATACCCACCGTCCAGCGGTTCGCCGTTCAGGCCCGTCAGCCCTTCTGGCAGGAACTCCAACCCGGATTTCCCGGTCCGGCCACGTGTGCCCCTTGGGGCGAGAATGGACGGTAGAAGACCGCGAGATTGCCGTCAAGGTGGTGTTGCTGCTGGCCAGGCGCATATGGCCAGGTAGTGCCTGGTTGAATTACTTCGATGGAATTTAGGTGATGAGCCCGGGCTCTCGGGCAAGGGGGTGCGTCCTGGCGGCGTAGCGGCATGAGACCGACCGCCTGCCGCAGCTGCTGGCATACGGCGGTGGCGCTCGGGCGGGCGGCGGGGCGCGGCGCAGCGTCGGCCCCATCGGTTGGCCCCGGCGATGTCGGAGCAGCGGCTTGCGGCCGTCACCCAGGCGCGTAGGCAGGGCGCCCGCGCGCATGGGTTTTGAGGCAACCGGGCCAGCGGCTGCGGTGTGTATCTTGCAACGGCGCGCGGACGGCGCCGAGCCTGAGGGAGCGCCTGCGTGGACCGGACACCTCGGAACGTGCACGCGGAGTTCGAGAGCTTCTACGCCGCGAGCTTCAGCCGGCTGGTCGGCCAGCTCGCGCTGGTGACCGGCGATCTCCACGAGGCCGAGGACCTTGTCCAGGAGGCGTTCGCGCGCGCCTCGACGCGCTGGGCCCGCCTGCGCGGCTATGACATTCCCGAGGCGTGGGTCCGCCGAGTCGCGCTGCGGCTGGCCGCCAACACCGCCCGCCAGGGCCGGCGGCGAGCGGCGGCGCTGCTGCGCGTTGGCCCGGCGCCGACCACGCCAGCGGCCTCGGCCGACGCCCTCGCCGTCGAGATCGCCCTGCGGACCCTGCCGATCCGCTCCCGCCAGGTCGTTGTCCTGCACTACCTGCTCGGCCTTCCTGTCGAGGAGGTCGGCCGCGAGCTCGCGATCCCGGCCGGGCCAGCACGCCTCCCAGCCCACCGCCGGTCGGCAGCTCGCAGGTCCTCACCAGGCCGCAGGAGGGCTACCGGCTGCGCAGATCCCGCCGGGCTGGCAGGCCACCAGCCAACTAGGCCAGATCAAGCTGCAAGCCCCCGGTGGCAGCATCAGGGTGGGTCTTCGCACCGGTGTCTCGCTCGACCCGCGCCTGACCACCGCGGCCGACCGCGCCGCGGCCGTTCTGCCTGCGCTTTTTGGCCGCTCCCCCCGCATCGCGCACGCATTTGGGCGGGTCAGCTACGGAACCCGGCCCGATGGCCGGCCCTTCCTGCACGCCGAGGAGACGCTTCCCGGACACGGCACGGTGGTGTCCGCGGTGGCCGCCACCTACATGATCGCGTGGCCGTACCACTGCGCGCCCGCCACGCCCTGCCCGGCGCTCACACGGCTGCGGGTCCTGGAGTTTTATGTCGCCGGGGAGGTCAGCGCGTGGCCGCGGGCACGCGCGGCGGTCGAGCAGATGGTCAGGACGGTCCAGCCGATCGGCAACGCCGTCGACCGCTCGGCGCGTGCCCACCCTGCCTGTCGCACCGGCCGCAACGGCGACCTCGCCAACCCCTACCCGCAGGTTGGCACCAGCCCGGACACAAACGCGATCCGCTTCACCCTTGGCGCGGTGTCGTGGCGGGTCATCCCCTGCCACCTCCACGCCAGGCTCAGTGTGGAGATCCAGCAGGTCTGGCACGTCCAAAACGACCCGAAGACCGAGGCACGAACGCATGTGGCAACCCACGACATCAGCCGGCCTGCGCCGGTGCGGGGCAACGGGGCCGGCGTGCTGCTGGACGGCGACCTGCCCGAGGGCGGCGCCAACGGGACCGGTGCCCTCACCGCGACCTGGGAGTGGAGCAACTGGTGCGCCACCAAGGCCCGGCGCGTCGACGGCTACCAGGTGGTCGACAGCTCAATCGAGGTGTGGCTGCTGCACGACGGCCACCGCGTCGAGCTTGTCGGAGACGGGCGACCGCCACGCTGCGTCAACCCGGCGGCGCCGTCGATCCTGCGGATCGTGCGCTGAGCAGCGAGGCCGTTACAAAGAGGTTGGTTCGTTCCAGCGAGATGATCACCACACGGACAGGCCGCAGTGAGCCAGGAACGAGTAGGGCAGGTGGTGGGCGGTGCGGATGCGTTGAATGCCACGCTCGGCCGCCGAGGTGACCTCGTCGAGGTGGCCGAGATGGTAGCCGACCCCGGTCAGCCGCTCGATCACGGCGCGGAGGCCCCAACCCGCTCGGGCCGGGGCCTCCGCACCCTGGTTGTGGTGGCGTCCGCGTGCTAGCCGGTCCAGCTGCCGCGGCCGGTGACCAGGTCGTAGCCGACCAGGCACGGCGCGCCGTTGTTGCCGGCGGTGATGTCCCGGAAGGTGATGTTGTTGCCGTAGACGTAGCTGGCGTCCACGATCACGCCGGCCACGGCCGACCGCGCGGCCCACATCGGCGACGACGCGCTGGTCCCTCCGACCGTGAACCAGCCCTTCTGGCCCTGGTAGCGGGTGGAGTCGTAGACCGACACGCCGGAGGCCGGGTCGGCATCCAGCGACACATCCGGGGTCGCCCGCTTGCCTGCGCAGTTGACCTGGCCGTACTGGCTGAAGCCCGCCTGCGCGGAGGTGGCGGTCTCAAAGGCGCTGCAGCCACCGCCAGAGCCGCTCCAGCCGGTCTCGGAGGTGAACGCGCCGCCGCTGAAGTGCAGCGTGGTGCCACCGACCGAGATCACCCTGGGCGAGGCCGACGGGTAGATGGGTGGGAGGCCACTGTCGCCGGAGGAGGCGAAGAAGCTGACCCCCGCCTGGGTGAAGTGGCTGTCGAAGCTGGACTCGCTGCTGAACTCCGATGCGCCCCAGCTGTTGGAGACGTACTGCGCGTGGGTCTTGGCATAGTCCTCGGCGATCAGCAGGTTGGTGAAGCTGTTGGTCGTCGCCTCCACCAGGAGGATCTTGGCGCCGGGCGCGATCGCGTGGGCCCACTGGATGTCCAGGCTGATCTCCAGCGCCCAGCCCGAGTTGGTGCGCGGGTAGCTGCTGCCGCCGGTCTGGCTCACCTTGCTGAAGCAGCCGTTGGCGGTGGTGCATGCCGGCAGCCCGTACTGGCCGCTAAAGACCGCAAGGTCGCTCTCGGCGGTGGGGTCGTCGAAGGCGTCGACGATCGCGATCGTCTTGCCGGTGCCGGCGGTCAGGCTGGTGGGAAAGTTGTAGACCGACTTGATGGTCGCCGGCGACAGGCCGGTCGGCGAGGTGGACGCCCCCGGGCGGACCCGCAGGGGATGGTTCGCGTAGTGCTCTGTGGGGCTGAGGGCCATCGCACCGGCCGAGGTGGTGATCGCGGCCAGCACCACGATGGCGGCCACGAGGACCATGAGACGTTTCGTCATCAACCCCTCCTTACGACCCGGCCCAACTAATTGGGCCCCATCCTAGCGCCTTATGCTAAGTACGTCTGGAACATCAAGGAAGACCTGATCTGATAGCACTTCCGCATGATGTCCGGGAGAGGGCATTGTTACGTTCCGCCAACTCGCGTTCGGCGGCGGACTCCCAGGCGCCGCGGGCGGTCGAGCGCGAGTGTCCGCTGCCGAGCCGGCTGATCTGGCCGTCGGCGCGGTATTGGAGAAGACACGGTCGACCCGGTGCAGCCAGGCGACCACCCGGTCCAGCAGCGCGGCTCTGCCCGATCCCCTGTGGGATCGTAGCCTCAGCGGAGCGCGCACGCCTCCCCCGACCGACCGGGCACGGTGCCGGGTCGGTCAGGACCTGATGCAGCAGGCTGTGGGGATACGGTCGCTGCGCTCACCAGGCGGGGTCGGCGAGCGCCCGAGCCAGGACCGGGCGCTCGCCATCCGGCGGTCAGCGCAGTGCGAGCTCAGGCGCCCGCCGCGTAGACGTTCTCATCCAGTCCTCCCTGCGAGAGGCACGGATCGCCGACGGTCGGGGACGAGTAGGCCGCGGCGTTGATGTCGTTCGGAACGTACGTGCATGGCTGGAAGACATCGAAGCCGTCGTGGTCGTCGGCGGCACCGGTCTCGCGCGGGTCGGTGCCGGCCACCAGGTCACGTGAGTCGGTCCAGGCAACGATCACGGAGGCCCCGACCGCCGACACGTAGATGTAGTCGCCCCAGAACCCGTCCCGCCGAGATCCGTGGGTCTCCCAGCCGAAGTTGCTGCCCACCGTGGAGATCTGGGTCTCGCTCCAGCTTGTGCCGCCGTTGGTGGACTTGGCCACCCACGTGTGAACCACGTCGCCAGAGTTCTGCCCGCTGGCGGTATCGCCTGGCGGCAGGCTCGGCGAATATGCCGCGTCGGCCCGGGAATCGTAGAAGACCACCGTGATCACGCCGCCGGCCGAGGCGACGTCGGGGGTCCACTGGTGGCCCACGGCCACGGTGTCCAGCGTGCTGGCAGGGGCCGGCCAGGCGGTCCCGTCCGGCGAGTTGCGGACGAAGACCTTGGACTGCCCGCTCGCCAGCTTCGCGTTCCAAACCACGTGCACGCCGGTGGCGTCCGCGGCGACCGCCGGGGCGGTGGTGAACCGCGAGAACGTGAGTCCGCTGGGGCAGGCGAACGGTCCGTCGCCGCAGTCGGTCGCGCCGTTGCCACTGAACTGGCTCGAGTCGAACAGCTTGATGGTCGCCACGTGCGCTGCCGGGCCGAAGGACGCCCCGCCGTTGGTGGACTTCGAGAGCCACACGTCGCTGCTGGGATTGGAGGACGATGGGTAGGTCAGGAAGGCCAGGTACACCGCACCGTCGGGCCCGACCGCAAGGTCGGCGAAGGATGCGGTGCCAAGGGCCACCGGCGTGACCCTGATCGGGCTGGAGAACGTCAGGCCGTGGTCGGTAGAGCGGGAGAACAGCACGGAGTTGTTCGGGGCGAAACCGTCGTACTGCGACCAGGCCACATAGGCATTGCCGCCAAACCGCCCAGCGGTCTGGTCGACCGTCAGGTTGATCTTGTCCTGGAACAGGCCCGTGAGGAACTGCCCGGAGGGGGTTCCGCGCTTGACCAGGACGGTTCGGTCGTAGGCCGCGCCGTCGTTGGTGTAGCGCGCCACGAACACGCCGCCGTTGACGGGCTTGGCGCGGTTGAAGCAGATGAACGCGTAGAACAGGCGGCCATCCCGGTCGAAGGCCTGGGACGGGTCGCCCGCCGCGCGGCAGGTGCCGTGGACCGGGGAGGCAACCCCCGCCGCGGATGCGTCGGCCGGATAGCCGGGCACCAGGCTGTCCTGCCAACTGGCCCCGCCGTTGGTGGAGCGGTAGTAGCCCGCCCACACGTCGCCGTTGACGATCTGGGCGCAATAGTCATTGGCCCCGGCGACGACGACCTGGGTGTTGTGGGGATTGACCGCCACTGTCGGCTCGTTCTGTGAGCGTCGCCCGGTGCTACACGCGCTGGTCGTGGCGTCAGTTGACCCGTCGTAGCGCAGATAGCTCGAAGCCGTGCCGTCGCGGGTGACCAGGACGTTGGCGCTTCCCAGTGCGGTACCGCTGAAGGCACCGGCAAGCAGCATGGATAGGGCAACAAGGACAAGAAGCCAGCGAGATCTCATCAAGACCTCCTCACCCGGCCACCGGTAGCCGTCTCCCCCCGTTGGGCAGACGCCCGGTCTGATGAGGCTCGCAAACCCGATCGGTCGGGTCAACCCAGGCAGATGGGCGCGCCTTCGAATACGTCATCTCTACGTCATTCCCTGACTCGACCCGGCCGATCGGACGTTCGGGCGGATCTCGGCGGCCTATGGCGGGGGCGCCGGGCCGCCAAGGCGTGGGGTCGGTGCGGCAGGTGGTGGCCCGCGCGCTCCGCTCCTGGGCCACCGGCCCGGAGTGACTTTGGTTACCGAAATTCGCTACCGAAGTCACTGACATGCGCAGGTGCGAGGTCGCAGGCTGGGTGGGTGTGCCAGGCCCGATCGTTCGGGCGACCAAGGACCTAAAGGAACCAGGAGGCGCACATGGCATCGTTCGAGAACACGGTGATCATCCAGAGGCCCGTCGAGGACGTCTTCAGCTTCCTCGCCGACTTGGAGAACGTCCCCAAGTGGAACTACGCGATCGTCGAGACCAGGAAGGTCTCGCCTGGGCCGGTGGGGGTCGGCACGACCTACCGGCAGACCCGTTCGGTACCAAGCAGGAGCGAAGAGAGCTTCACGGTGACAGTCCTCGAACCACCTCGCCGGCTGGAGGTTCAGGGCCGGATCGGACCGTTCAAGGCGAGGATCAGCTACCTGCTCGAGCCCGCGGGCAGCGGGACGAGGCTTCGCAACGCCGTGGATCTTGGGTCCTCGGGTCTGCTGAGCCTGGTTGGGCCGCTGGTGACCGGCCCGGGTCAAGAAGGCGGTGGCCGCCAACCTCGACACGCTGAAGCAGCTCCTGGATGGCTCTGCCGCAAACCCGCAGCCCAGCTAGAGCGCTGCCCACGGCAAGCCGGCCCATAACTCGGCGATATCCGTCAGAGCGTTCCGGCTGGTCAGGGTCTGAGTGTTGGCCCTCGATCACCAACAGGCAATCCCTGCGTCGGCCGTGCCAGAGGCTATGTTGGAGCGACGAAGCGGGCGCGAGACAGCTCCGTGACGCCGCATCTTGCCAATGGCGTCGACTCCGGTCTGGAACGGTGTTCGATCCCTTACGCGGGGTGCGGCTGGTCGTTGGACGCGCCGTCTACACCCGCGACAACCGACACTTCGTCAATCGGGCCGGCTGGTTCCAACCGCTGCACGGGTGGGGAAGCTTGAGGGTCAAGATCCAGTGCGGCAAAGGCCGCCCTGTCCAAGGCGTCGAACGCGGCGTCGAGATCCGCCAGCCGGAGTTGGTGGACCGCGGCGGCCTGGCGCTCGAGCCGCGCGGCATTCGCATCGCCCCGCTTCGCATGCCACGCTGCCAACAGGTCGTGCTCGGTGGCGGTTCGCTGGGCCTCCACGCTGACCTCGTCCAGGATCGACCGGACCCGAGCCAGGGCCGGCAGAATCTGCTCCCGTACCGCCTTTGATCCCACCGTCATTTCGTCTCCAGCGAAGTGCCGCCTGGCAGCAAACCCCCCGCGGCGGAGCAGGCTTGCTCTGATAGGGAGAACGCCGTCGGGCTGGTCGGCGTTACATCTCGTTGCGAGGACGTCGTCGTCACCAGTGACCGCCGCCTGCGGGCCGCGGTCACTGGGACCCCACCCAGCGGTACAACCACGATCTGTTGCCGACGATGTGTCAACAACAGGTCGGTGCGCTGCGGTGCGGTCGGTTGGGGTGTTGGTGGGTCGGGGAACGGGTGCCGGATGGGGCGTCAACCGCCTTGCATGAGCGAGGTGCCGGCGGAGCCGAGGTCATTGCAGGCCTGGACCACGCGGGCGGCCATCGAGGTCTCCGCCTTGGCCAGGTAGCCGCGGGGATCGTAGGCGCGCTTGTCGGCGACCTCGCCGTCGACGCGGAGCACGCCGTCATAGTGCGTGAACATGTGGTCGGCGATTGGCCGGGTGAAGGCGTACTGCATGTCGGTGTCGACGTTCATCTTCACCACCCCATACGAGACCGCCTCGCGGATCTCGGAGGGCAGCGAGCCGGAGCCCCCGTGGAACACCAGGTCGAACGGCCGCTCCCGGCCAACCCTTGCGGCAACCGCCCGCTGGATCTCGTCCAGGAGCTTGGGCCGCAGCTTCACGTGGCCCGGCTGGTACACCCCATGCACGTTGCCGAAGGTCGCCGCCAGCAGGTAGCGGCCCCGCTCCCCCAGGCCGAGCACCTCGGCGACACGCAGCGCGTCCTGGGGGGTGGAGTACAGCTTGTCGCCAGCCTCGCCGACGACCCCGTCCTCCTCGCCGCCCACCACGCCGATCTCGATCTCCAGGATCGCCCCGGCCTTGGCGGACTCGGCGAGCAGCTCCTCGGCGATGCGCAGGTTCTCCTCCAGCGGCACGGCCGAGCCGTCCCACATGTGCGAGCCGAACAGCGGCGGCCTGCCGGCTGCCGCTCGCTGCTGCGAGATCCTGACCAGCGGCCGTAGGTATGCGTCGAGCTTGTCCTTTGGGCAGTGGTCGGTGTGCAGCGCGACCTGCGCCGGGTAGTCGGCGGCGACCACGTGGGCGAACTCGGCGAGCGCGACCGCGCCGGTGACCATGTCCTTGAGGCGCTGGCCGGACGCGAACGCGGCGCCGCCGGTGCTGAGCTGGACGATCCCGTCGCTGGCCGCCTCCGCGAAGCCGCGCAGGGCGGCGTTGAGCGTCTCCGACGAGGTGACGTTGACTGCCGGGTAGGCGAACCCGGCCAGCTTGGCTCGGTCGAGCATCTCGGCGTAGGCCTCGGGCGTTGCGATCGGCATGAAATCCCCCCAGCGGCGCGACCGGCATCCACACTGGTGAAGGCTACACTTGCCCAGGGAACTCCTTGTAGTCGGTCACCGCGGTCGACTTGTAGTGGCGTTTGCGCGCCTCCTGGACCAGGGCGACGGGCACGGTGTGATCGGCGCCGCCGGCCATCAGCAGCAGCGGGGCGCGGTCGTTGTTGCGCAGGTTCACCGTGGTGGCCGGGTTGGGAACCAAGTTGGCAGTGGCGGCCTCCAGAGCGGCCGGCCAGGCGCCGGGACGTGGTAGCGGTTGTACAGGAGCCTGGACTCCTGCTCGCCCAGGGTGTTGGCGAACCCGTAGCGGAACTGCTCTGGGGTGAGCGCGACCGTCTTCTTGCGGTTGGCCTGCCTCCGCTTGACTTGCTGCGCGCGGCCGTCACCGTGACCTGATGGCTCGGGGAGAATGTGGGCCCAGATGAGTGAACGGGATTCACTTGCCGAGCTAGCTGACCCTATGGTAAACACCGTTCACTGTCAACACCTACGTTCAAGGAATGTGAACATGGGCGAGAATGAGCCGCAGACGCCACCCCCCAACCCGCGCGCCGCCGACGGGGCGCCGCGCTCGCTATGGTTCACCGGCCCCATGGGCGACGAGGACCGACGCCAGCCGCTCACGCGCGAGCGCGTGCTCGCCCAGGCCCTGACGATCATCGCCAAGGAGGGCGTCGAGGGGCTGACCATGCGCAACCTGGCCGCCTGCCTCGGGGTGGTCCCTGGCGCGCTCTACCGCCACGTGCGCAGCAAGGAGCAGCTCCAGGACCTGGTCCTCGACGGGGTGCTCGCCGAGGTTGACTGCGATGTCGATCCCAGCCTGCCATGCACTGAGCAGATCAAGGTGCTGGCGCACCGGCTACGGGTCGTCCTCGAGGACCACCCTGGGGTGGCCGGGTTGCTCAAGATCCGCGATCCCCTCGGACCACACTCTCTCGCACTGGCCGAGGCGTTCTTGGCACCCCTGCGGGCCGCCGGGTTCCCCGCCAAGGAGGCGGGTCTCGCGTTCTTCCTCGTCATCGACTACACCGTCGGCTTTGCGGTAAGCAGTCCCCGCATCTCAGTGAACGAGCAGCGAGTCCGCGACACGGCCACGCGCAAGCGGCTCCACGAGTTCTTCCGCTCCCTTCCCGCCGACCGCTTTCCCACCCTGGTCGCCCTCGGCGAGCACGTCTGGCTCGACAACCGCGACGAACGTTTTGCCGCTGGCCTCGAAGTGCTGGCCGACGGGCTGCAGCGGGCCCCGCGCGCGCCGCGCCGACGCCACCTGTCGGCTGGAGCGTGAAGCTATCGGCACCAGGTTGGCTGAGCTCGGCTCGAACGAGTGGCAGATCGGGGGTCCCGCCTGTTGGGCTACTGCCGGATCACGATGCAGGTCAGGGTGCGGGTGACGCCGGCCACGACCTGGACGCTGGCGACCACCAGCCTGCCAAGCTCGTCCAGCCCTGGCGCCTGGACCCTGGCGATGACGTCGTAGGGGCCGGCGAGGTCCTCGGCCCATTCGACGCCGTCGACGGTTCTGATCGCTCGGGCTGCGGCCCCTGCTGACTTGCCTACCTCAGTCTGGATGAGCACGTAGGCGTTGACCATCCTGCGCTGACCTCCCGGTGTCCCAGCGCGCCACCTCGCTCGGGCGGGCTGAGTCTCGGCATCGGCTACTTCGGGTGGGTGGCCGGCCGTATGCCACCCGCGCTGTCAGCCGGCCGTCCCCAGGTCGGCGCGCTCCGGACCGTGAGCCCTGGGGGTGGCCAAGTGGATCGTTCGGCGATCGCTGCCCAACCGGCTGCGTCCTGCCGCCAGGCACGGCGACCTACCGAGCATCATTCGCGTCCCAGAGGTACCGCGCAAGCAGCGGCGCAAACAAGACGACTCTGCGCGTCAGCCTGTGGACGCGACGGGGCGACGCTGACGTGGGTGGTGACGCGGCGCGACCCTCGTTCGAGGCCGATGGAGTTCACCTGGGAAATGGCCATGCGGCGCGCCTACGAGGCGGTCAGCCTGTCCGAGAGGCTCTACGACGAGATCGACACCTTGGAGGGCCGCTCGAACGTCGATATCGAGAAGCATCTGCGCCGCGCCGAGGTGAAGGCTGCCCATGCCCGGACCTGGGTCGCCGTCGCCCAGGCGCTCGGCACGCAAGGCGACCGGTACGAAGGCGTGTAGGAGGCGCGAGCCAGGGTCGAGGTGATCGGCGAGGGCTGGGCCGTCGGACCAGGATGCTTCGTGGTTGCGGCCCGCGAGCGAATCGTTCCTTCATGCTGGCGCGCAGTTCCGCCGGGATTCCCGGATGCCCATCGGGGCGGGAAAGAATGGTCGCCGATGACACGAGATGAACAGGATCCAGAAGTGGGGGCGCCGTGGGAAGCAGGCTCACTGAGATCGTTGTCGATTGCCACGACCCCGCGGCGCAGGCGGCGTTCTGGGCGGCCGTCCTCGGCTATGAGGTGGTGCACTCCGACGACCAATGGGTCGAGATCGCGCCGTGGGAGCATGAACCGGCCGATCTGGTGGAGCAGGTGCGACGGGCTCCAGGTGTCCCGACGCTCGTCTTCGTGACTGTACCGGAAGGCAAGACGGCCAAGAACCGCCTGCACCTCGACGTCAGTCCGATAGACCGCTCGCAGGAGGCGGAGGTGGAGCGTCTCATCGGTCTCGGGCCCGCCACGCCGACGTGGGCCAGGGAACGCAGCATTGGGTCGTGCTCGCCGACCCGGAGGGGAATGACCCTGAGGGACCCTCCATGCTCTATGACTGGAACCGCCTCTCGATCTCTTGTAGGACGGTCCTACGAACCGCTGCTCGGCGCGAGGCATCCTTCAGGTGATCTCGCATCGGCGACAAGAAGTCGTCGAATACAGTGGTCTCCTGACGCTGGGCTGCATCCCAGTCCTCACCGGCGAGTCCGTCGAGCGCCGCGCTGAGCCACTCCTCCAGCAACTCGGCTTCCACCAATACCGGGGCGCTCTGCTCGTACAGCACATCGGTTTCGACGACATACCGAGTGAGATGGTGGGTGTGGCGCTGCTGGAGCAAAAGCACACCACGGTCGTCGAGGCAGGCGACCCGGTCATCGAAGCCAAGCAGCTCGGTTCGCACCGGCCCAATGTCTTCGAAGTTCACCGCCCAATGACCGCCTATTCGACCGGGAACAAGCTCCGGGAGCGGAAGCAGCCTGAAGTTGCCCTTCCAAGGCAGCCTGATGGCGCCCGAGGGCGACACCCGGCCCATCAACAAGCGCGGGTGGAGCAGCCCGCCCTTGCCGCGCATCGTGCATGGATGCGTCATCACCATCGCCAGCCCCGGGTCGTCGTCAAGACCGGGAATCTCGACGTGCTCAAACACGTCGCCTTGAAAGATCGGCCGGGCGCGGACGACGTCCTGTCCCCGATAGCGGTACAGCTCCTCAGGGCTTTCTGGTGACTCCAACTCGGCCACGCCGGGTCATCGCCTCCGCCGGATCGACAGGTGACCGTCGCCAGCCTCGAAGACCTCATGCTCCAAGCGGAGCTGCTGACGCCAATCGGGCGCGAACTCGTCGAGCGCTTGCTCAGGGGTGGTGCGCAGACCAGCCAGCTCGAACAGCAGGTCGATGCGACCAGCCTGGTAGAGATCCAGGTAACGGGGCGAGTATCCAGCCACCAGGGGCATCTCCAGCCATCCCGCGGGGTCGTCGATCAGCTTGTCTTCGAGTAGATCCAGGAAGGCCGCGAGCCGGGCGACCGCCAGCCGGTGCTCGCCAGTGGCTGGGTCCCCGCTCCGCCACTTCCGCAGCGCCTGCACGCTCACGCCGACAAGCCGAGCGATATCACTCCACCCGAGCCCACGTTGGGACGACAACTCCCGGAGCAACCGCGGCACGTCGCGGCGAGCCCACTCCCGGGCGCGAAGCTCAAGCGACAACCGCTGGGCCGCACGGTGGCGGCCGACGACATCCGCGTCGAGCGTAGATGTCTCGTCGCGGAGGATCCCAAACTGCCTGGTGATCGACGCCATGGTCTGGTCGGGTAGCGCTGGCAGCTCAACACCCGACGATCCTGTGACCGGCGGGCCGTGCAGCTCGAAGGGCAGTGCCGTCATGGCTTCCTCCTGAGCACGTCTTCGCGCAGCCGCTCGGTGATGGCTCGCTCGAACAACCCGTCCACGGGCTCGTGGATACGGTCGGCGATGGCAAGAGCGACTGCGGCGTCGAACTCCTCCAGCACACCCAGCCTGGTCCAGAAGCTATCGATGTCAAGCAGGAAGAATGGCCCGTCCTCGGGGAGAGAGGGAAGGCGCAGAGGTCCGCTGTCGTCCACGACATGGCCCTCAAGCGCACCGCAGCGCAGCAGCAACTCCTCCTTGTCCCCGGTCACCAGGTGCAGCGCGCTCTGGATGGCCTTGATCTCGTGTCCCGCGGCGAGATGCGCGACCGCCAGCAGGTCGCCGCTGATGTACGGCATCCATCGCTCGACGGACGTGGAAGCGCCGGGAACCCGGATCTCGTTGATGTAGCGGAGGCCAACACGATCAAGCCCGGCGATCGCCTGGAGCTCTTCCCCGATCGCTCGAAGCGCTGCCTCGATCGACTCGCGAAACGTCTCCCAGTGCTCGTAGACGGTCGTCTCGACCGCCAGTCGGCCTGCACCGACCGTCACGGCAGCAGTCCGATCGCGACTGAGCAGGCGAAACCCGCCTGCTGTCATCCTCGCGGGTTGTGGCTCCGCGCCGAAGGTTACCTGCAGGCCCTGGGGCACTGGCTCGATGATCGGCAACACCCCGCCGAGGACCTTCGACAGCGCGGATAGGAGATCACCACTGGCGAGGGTTGGTGACAGCGGAAAGCGGAACTCTGCTGTGACGAGCCGTAGCGGAGCGTTCGGATAGACCTCCCGGCCCGGCATAGCCCTCCTCCGATCTGCAACCGATTCGACAACTGAAATGTACATCGGCTGGCGTGGAAGAGCCATACCCGGAGAGACGCACTGCCCAGTCGTCGTGACAGCAGTGAGTACCCTGACCACAGCAGGGCAACGGCGTGGCCGCTCAGATGTGCGCGACGCCTCAAGGGAGCTGGCAGGCGTGCTGTGTCCGGCGCGCCGACTGAGCAGCCATCTCCTGACCCGAAGGCAACGAGTTCTGCGTCTTGCGCTCGCTCGCTTGCCGCCAACGCGTAGCCGAATTTGGTCGCTGTACTGAGTTCGGACTGACCGGTTTGCTGTACCAGCCTGACGAGGCATATCTGGACCGGGTCCTCAGCTGTGTGCCTGTCGCCGGCATTGATCGTTCTGGATGCGTCCAGCCTTGCGGCCGTTGCGCGGTGTCCACGGTGCCGCCGAACTTGCAGGGGCAGCGGCCGGCGGACAACGACCTCACGAAGTGCGAGGATCCTCAGGAACGGGGGAAGTGCGTCACGGGAGGCGTCGGCTGATGAGCGAGGTCCGGCACCGGTTCCATGAGGAGATGCGCGATCTCGAGGATGCCGTCCAGCGGACGGCCGCCGAGGCCCAGAGCCTACTCGAGAAGGCGTTGGAGGCTCTCGCGGGCGGCGACCCGAGACTGTCCGACGACGTGATCACGGGCGACGACGTGGTGGACCGGCTCTACCTGGATATCGAGCGGCGCATCGTCAACCTGTTCGCGCTGCAGACCCCGGTCGCGTCCGACCTGCGGCTCCTGACGGCGCTTCTGCACATCAACCTCCACCTCGAGCGGATCGCCGATCAGGCGGTGAACTTGGCCAAGGTCGCCAAGCTCGTCCACGGCCTGCCACAGAATCCCAACGTGCTCCGGCGTCTCGAGGAGATGGGAGCGATCGCACTCGCGATGGTCGCGGCGGCGATGGACGCACTCGCGCGCCGCGACCTCGACCTCGCGCGGCAGCTCCCTGAAATGGATGACCCGATCGACCGGTTGAACCGCGGCATGCTCCAAGAGGTGCTAAAGGGCTCCGCGGACAGGCGTGTGCTCGAGTGGGGAATCCGGATGCACCTCGTGTCACGCCAGATCGAGCGGATCGGCGATAATGCGGTCGATATCGGCGAGCAGGTCGCATTCCTCGTCACAGGGGAGTTCCACGAGTTCACCGACGCCTCCCACCCGGAGATCGAGCACTCCGGGTTGCTCGAGCGCGGAATATCTCCGAACGAGTGACCAGCATTCATCTCCGGCCCATCCTCGCGCTCCGAGCTGCGAGGTCAGCGGGTCGTCTCCTCGTCTTGGGGTTGCCAGACAGCAGCGCCGGCCGTCAACCCGCTGGTTCGTGCGCGAGCGGACGGGCTGGGACGGCCGGCCGACGACACTTGCTGAGGGTCCATGACTGGTTCGCCGGGACTCGTGCGCTACTTTGAGCGTCTGACCTCGGAAGATCCGGGGACAACCTCGAGCCAGTTACCGACGAGATTGGCGACGATCAGGGTGCGGTCGGTGGGATCCCACAGGAGAACTGTGTCCGCCTGGGTGAGCGCGATCAGCGCGGTCATCGCCGCGGGGCTTGGCGCCAGTGTGTGCTGTTGGTCGTCGTCGGTCACGATCATGACCTCGAACCGGCCATCGTCCCCATCTGGCCCAGCGACCCAATTGGCGTTGAGAACCTTCACCCGCCGTGTCTGCTCGCTCGCGCCCGCCATGACCTGAAGTCAACCAGACCAGCAGCCTCCAGAACAGGGTCTGGCTGCCGGCCGATCGGCTGGGTGCCTGGGTTGGTGGCGGATGGTGCCGTACGCGCCTATGGTGCGATGGCAGAGGTTCACGTTTCGCTTCGCAACCCGCAGGTTGAGCTTGTCCCTTGCCGCCGGCGCCAATCGTGCCGGTGTGACCGATACCTCCGAGACGATGGAGGGAGGGACAAGTTTCATGACTGGAACCGTGAAGTGGTTCAACGCTGAGAAGGGCTACGGCTTCATCACGCCGGAGTCTGGCGAGGATGTCTTCGTGCATTTCAGCGCGATCCAGTCGACTGGCTACCGCTCGCTTGATGAGGGGCAGGCCGTCGAGTTCGACGTGACGTCGGGGCCGAAGGGCCCCCAGGCCGCCAACGTGCGGCTGCTGGATCGCCAGTAGCACCAATCAATCTGGATCGCCAGTAGCACCAGTGAGGTCCGCCCGGTAGCCTGCCGGGCGGACCTCCTCGAGCCGTCCCATCCTCTCCGCTTCTTCCTTGGTACGCCGAGGCTGGGTGTCCTGTCGGTGCTCGTGTGTCGAGATGCACAGCGGATGCTCTGCCGGATCCGCGGTTTCCGTCACCGCATCATGGGCAGACGATCCCCCCGCGGAGCCATTGGCACGGCTGCGGGTGCTGAAGCAGAGCGTTACGCAACCTGGACACGTTTCGGGTCGGGGTTGGGTGACGACGGGGGGGTCCGATGCGTGAGAGGCGGTTGGCACGCTCGCTTGGAGAGTTCTCTGACACGCTGGTGAGCGACCACGACGTGGAGGAGTTCTCGGCCCAGCTGTGCCAACGGTTCGTAGAGGTCATGGAGGTCTCGGCGGCGGGCGCCATGCTGACCGACCGGCAGGGGTGGTTGCAGGTGGCGGCGGCATCGACCGAGACGGTGGCTGCGCTTGAGAGGCTGCAGGTCCAACGCTGGCAGGGGCCATGCGCGGCCGCCTGTTACGGAGACGAACCACCTGACTCAATAACAGCTGTTGCACAAATCCGAAATCGTCCCGATCGGCCACCTCCTCAAGGCATTCACTCAGGCTTCGAATGACCCGTGCGACCCGCCGCCACTGGCTCTTGGCAGCTCCTTGGAATCTGGCCGCATCCGCATGGGATCGGGCCTGCATGACTTCCGGCGCTTTGGCACCCAGGACGATCTGGTGTGCCGCTGCGCTCGGCCTGAGTGTGTGTCTGCGCCAAGACCGGGGAGCCGGCCAACTGCCTGCTGCCGGTTCGGGTGGTGTATACGCCGCGCCGGACCTGGCTGTTGCTGCTGTTCGGGGGGTTTTGGGCGTTCCTGATCGGCAGAGGCTTCACCACTGAAGAGACGATCGGGCTGGTGCCGTTCTCGCAGGCAGTGTTGGCACGCTTGGCGGGTTCGGGGATGCCGTCGCCTGGCCACTGGCTGACTGGCGGGCACCGCGGCCTGCCCGCCGGCGGCTGAGGCGGGGCGAGAGCCCTGCGGGATGATCCGCCGGGGCTCAAAGGACAACCCCCAAGAGCCCCGTCCGGTTGACCGGCGGGCGAGCCCGCCTGCTCCCGGGCGGTTGGGCCCCTGGGGGTCGTCAATGCCCCGAGGAACTCCCGTC
>WNGG01003917.1_pt1 | contig 16736 bp, 15 predicted proteins | sample 5400661 | NCBI WGS metagenome assembly WNGG01 (sample SAMN13153372, study PRJNA577476) | soil metagenome | isolation source: 100 cm soil or saprolite under Garry oak tree replicate 1 | place: USA:California | collected 2016-06-15 | reverse complement strand
GGGGCGGGGGCGGGAGCGGGGGCCAGCGCGGGGGCGGGAGCGGGGGCCACCGCGGGGGCGGGAGCGGGCGCGGGAGCGGCGGGAGCGGGGGCCAGCGCGACAGCGGGGTCCCAGGGCGGGCCGGGGAGCGCGGGGGCGCGCCCGGCCAGGGCGAGCAGGGCGTCCAGGTCGCAGGAGCCGGCGATCAGGGCGCCCATCCGGTCGATGGCCTGGCCGGTCACTGCCGCGCGCTCCGCGGCCGGGATCAGGCCGAGGTGGCGGGACGGCGTGACGATCCCGTCGGTCCGCCTGATCGCGCCGTAGACCGCCAGGCCGGACCCGGCGAGGGCGTCCCGGAGCAGGCGTTCGTGCCGGTCCGACGCGACCCGGTTCAAGATCACGCCGGAGACCGGGGTCCGCGGGTCGAAGGCGGCGAAGCCGGCTGCCATCGCGGCGACCGAACGTCCGGCCCGGGCCGCGTCCACCACGAGCACCACGGGCGCGGCGAGCAACCGGGCCACGTGCGCGGTGGAGCCGTAGTCCGGATCCAGCCCGAGCGCGGGATCCGCGCCGTCGAACAGGCCCATCACGCCTTCGATGACGGCGACCCGGGCGCCGGCCGCGCCGTGCCGGAACAGCGGCACGATCAGGTCCTCCCCGCACAGGAACGGGTCCAGGTTGCGCGGCGGCCTGCCGGTGGCCAGGGCGTGGTAGCCGGGGTCGATGTAGTCCGGGCCGACCTTGTGCCCGGAGACCGCCAGTCCGCGCGCGCGCAGCGCCGCCATCAGCCCGCAGGCCACGGTGGTCTTGCCGCAGCCGGACGCCGGGGCGGCGATGACCAGGCGCGGGATGGCTACCATTCGATGCCCTTCTGCCCCTTCTGGCCGGCATCCATCGGGTGCTTGACCTTGGTCATCTCCGTCACCAGGTCAGCGGCCCCGATCAGCCTGGGGTCCGCGTCCCGGCCGGTGATCACCACGTGCTGCTGGCCGGGCCGGGCGGCGAGCACGCTGATCACCTCCTCGACGTCCACCCAGCCCCACTTCATCGGGTAGGTGAACTCGTCGAGCACGTACAGGCGGTAGGTCTGCGCGGCCAGGTCCCTGGTGATCTGCGCCCAGCCCTCGGCGGCCTGCTCGGCGTGGCTGCCGGAGTCACGCTGGATCCAGGACCAGCCCTCGCCCATCTTGTGCCAGCTGACCGCGCCGCCCTGGCCGGTCTCGCCGAGCAGCCGGAGCGCTCGTTCCTCGCCGACCCGCCACTTCGCCGACTTGACGAACTGGAAGACCCCCACCGGCCACCCCTGGTTCCAGGCGCGCAGGGCCAGGCCGAACGCGGCGGTGGACTTGCCCTTGCCCGGGCCGGTGTGCACGATGACCAGCGGGCGGTTGCGCCGCTGCCGGGTGGTCAGGCCGTCGTCCGGGACATGCTCGGGAGTTCCCTGCGGCATCAGGCCACCCTCCCGCGGGTCCGCGGCCGGGCCACCGCGGCCAGGCCGGGCCCGGCTTCCAGCTCGTCGAGGCTGAACCGGTCCGCGGCGAGCAGGATCGCCAGCCGTTCGGCCAGACCCAGCCGCAGGACCGAGGACTCGCAGTCCACCACCACGCTGGCCACCCCGGCCAGCGTGGCCGCGGCCCGGGCCAGGTCGGCGTCGCTGCCGCTGGTGGCGCGGCCGTCGGTGACCACGACGAGCAGGGCGCGGCGGCGGGGATCGCGGAGGCGTTCGGCGGCCAGGACGCGGGCCGCCTTGGCCAGGCCCGCCGCCAGCGGGGTCCGGCCGCCGGTGGGCAGGCTGGCGAGGCGGCGGGCGGCCGCCTCGACCGAGGAGGTGGGCGGCAGCGCGAGTTCGGCCCCGGCGCCGCGGAACGTGACCAGGCCCACCTTGTCGCGGCGCTGGTAGGCGTCGAGCAGGAGAGAGAGGACCGCGCCCTTGACCGCGCGCATCCGCTGCCGGGCCGCCATCGACCCGCTGGCGTCCACGGCGAAGAGCACCAGGTTCCCCTCCCGGCCCTCCCGCATCGCCTCGCGCAGGTCGGCGGGGGCCAGGATCACCCGCCGGGCGGGTTCTGGGGTATGTGGCCCGCGCAGGGCGGCGGCGCGGACGGTGGCGGGGAGGTGCAGGGCGAAGGGGCGGCTCTGCGGGACGCGGGCGCCGACGGTACGGCCGAACGGGCCGCGGGCGGCGGAGCGGCGCCCGGGCGCGCCCTCGCCGACGCCGGGGACGGTCAGCAGCCGGGCGCGGAACGGGGCCGCCGGGGCGGCTGGCGCGCTCGGCGGTGCTTCCGCGGCTGAGCTGGATGATGAGGCGGGCGGGGCTGCGCTGGTGTTCTGGCCTCCGCTGGGACCACCGGGACCATTGGGGTCGGGGTCAGGGTCGGGATTCCCGGGACCACTGGGACCATTGGGGTTGCTGGGGTCTGGGTTCTCGGGGCCGGGGTCGGGGCCGGGGCTGTCGGGGCCGGGGCTGTCGGGGCCGGGGTCCTCGGGGGTGTCGGGGCCCTGGGAGGCGGCCTCACGCAGGGCTTCTTCCAGGGCTTGCTCGTCCAGGCCGGGGGCGTCGAAGGGGTCGCGGCGGCGGCGGTGCGGCAGGGCCAGCCGGGCCGCGGTGCGAATGTCCTCCTCGGTCACCACGTCGCGGCCGCTCCAGGCGGCCAGGGCGATCGCGGTCCGGGCGGTGACCAGGTCGGCGCGCATGCCGTCCACGCCGAACGCGCTGCACACGGCGCAGATCTGGCGCAGCGCGGCATCCGGCAGGTCCACCCGCGGCAGCCGGGCCCGGGCCGCGGCCACCTGCCCGGCCAGGGCCGCGCCCTCGCCGGCGAAGCGCCGGGCGAACGCCGCCGGGTCGGCCTCGAAGGCGAGCCTGCGGCGGACCACCTCGGCCCGTTCGGCCGGATCATGGCTGGCCGTCACCTGCACGGTCAGCCCGAACCGGTCAAGAAGCTGCGGGCGCAGCTCGCCTTCCTCCGGGTTCATGGTGCCGACCAGCAGGAAACGCGAAGCGTGCCGGACCGAGACGCCCTCGCGCTCGACGTAATTCACGCCCAGCGCGGCGGCGTCGAGGAGCAGGTCGACCAGGTGGTCGTGGAGCAGGTTGACCTCGTCCACGTAGAGCACCCCGCGGTGCGCCGCGGCCAGCAGGCCCGGCTGGAAGGCGGTGGTGCCCGCGGTCAGCACGCGCTCGATATCCAGCGAGCCGGTCAGCCGGTCCTCGGTGGCCCCCACCGGGAGCTCGGCCAGGGCGACCGGGCGGAGCTCGGCAGCGGCACCGGCACCGGCGTGCGGGCCCGCGGGGCAGCCGGGAACCACCGGCACCGGCGGCAGCAGCGCGGCCAGCCCGCGGACCATGGTCGACTTCGCGGTGCCCTTCTCGCCCCGGACCAGGACCCTGCCGATGGCCGACGACACCGCGTTGAGCAGCAGCGCCAGCTTCAGATCCGCCATCCCGACGATGCCGGCGAACGGATAGGCATTGTCCGCTGTCGCCATGGAGCCAGTCCTTCCCGGGTTTCCTCGCCCGAAGTCCGGAACGCACGGCAGCCGGAGTCTCTGGCTCCCGGGTCAAGACGGCGACCTCGCAGGTCACCCCCGGTCACAGTTGCGGGACAGCCCCGGATTCGCACCGGCGTTCCTCCGCGTTGCTACCTCCGCACAGCATGGCACACCGGCCGGGCCGCGCGCCGAACGGTGCCGGCTTACCGCCGGGTACACTGGCCCGGTTCGCCTCCGAGTGCACGTTGCCAGCCGTTCGGCAGGAAACTCTCAGCTGGTCCGGGTAGCGTGTGCCCACGGACACCGGTAGAACCGGATGGCGGATCAGGCCGCCTGTGAGCAGCCGGATACATCGTGCCAAGGGCCTGGCAGAACTGGCATATACCCAACATGTGACAGATATCTCTAGACGCTGAACGGAGCATGCATGGCGAATCGTTCCCGTGTCCTGGTGACCGGCGGTGCCGGGTTCATCGGCCGCAGGCTGGTTCGTGCCCTGCTCGCTGAGGGGCACGAGGTGACCGTGGCTGACCTGCGAGCCTTCCCCGACCCGGGCGTGCGTACCTTCGTCGGCGACCTGTGCGATCCGGAAGCAGCCGCCCGGGCTGTCCAGCCGGGCACCGATGTGATCATGCACCTGGCCGCCGTCACCTCGGTGCTGGCCTCGGTGCAGGACCCGGTCAGCACCCACCTGCTGAACGTCGACGCCACCGCCCGGCTGCTCGAGCTGGGCCGGGAGAACGAGGTGGGGACCTTCCTGCTCGCCTCCACCAACGCGGTGGTCGGCAACGTGGGCAGCGCGGTCATCAACGAGCAGGTCGTGCTCCGGCCGCTCACCCCCTACGGTGCGACCAAGGCGGCGGGCGAGATGCTGCTCGGCAGCTACGCAAGCTGCTACGGCATCACCGGCGCGGCGCTGCGGTTCTCCAACGTCTACGGCCCCGGGATGACCGAGAAGGACAGCTTCATCCCCCGGCTGATGCGCGCGGCGCGCAACGGCGAGGGGGTCAAGGTCCGGGGTGACGGCACCATGCTCCGCGACGTGGTGCACGTGGACGACATCGTCCAGGGCACGCTCGCGGCCTGGCGGTCCGGCCACAGCGGCCCGCTCATCCTGGGCGCCGGCCGGTCGGTCACGGTGAACGAGATGGTGACGATCGCCCGGCAGGTCACCGGCGCGCCCATCCCGGCCGAGACCGTGCCGGTTCCCCGGGGCGAGATGCCGGCCGTGGTGCTCGACATCTCCGCCGCCCGGGCCATCGGTTACCAGCCCGCGCACACCCTGGAAACCGGCATGGCCACGGTCTGGCCGGATTTCGATCCCAGGAAGGCGGCGGAGGCATGATCTACAAGGACCCGCAGGACCAGGTGGTCGACGACGAGGCCATCAAGGTGTTCATCGACGCCTACGGCGAGCGCGCCACCAGCCTGCCCCCGGTCGCGATCGTGATCGCCGCCTACAACGAGGCGGGCGCCATCGGCCCGGTCATCGAGGCGCTGCCCGCCCAGGTGCGCGGGCTGGCCACGGCGGCCATCGTGGTCGCCGACGGCTGCGCCGACGGCACCGCGGCCGAGGCCGCCGCGGCCGGCGCCATGGTGTGCGACGTGCCGGTCAACCGCGGCCAGGGCGCCGCGCTGCGGCTCGGCTACCGGCTGGCCCGCGAGGGCGGCGCCGGGTACATCGTGACGACCGACGCGGACGGCCAGTACAACCCGGCCGAGATGGACACGGTGCTGGCGCCGGTGCTGGCCGGCGAGGCCGACTTCGTGACCGGCTCGCGGCGGCTCGGCAGCCAGGAAACCAAGGACATGATCCGCCGTACCGGCGTCCGCTTCTTCGCCGGCACGATCAGCATGCTGACCGGGCAGAAGATCAGCGACACCACGTTCGGGCTGCGGGCCATGCGCGCCGAGGTCACCGGCGCGGTCCAGCTCTCCCAGCCCCAGTACCAGGCGTCCGAGCTGCTCATCGGCGTCATCACGCACGGCTACAAGGTGGCCGAGGTGCCCGCCACCATCCACCGGCGGCGGGTGGGTGAGAGCAAGAAGGGCCAGAACCCGCTCTACCGGCTGCATCTCCCGGGAGTGAACAACCTCTTCTACGGGCTGCGCTTCGCCCGGGTGGCCTACGGCACCTGGTGGCGCGAGCGCGAGCGAATCAGGCGGGAGCGCCGGTCAGCGGGCCGGTCCGGAGGTCAGCCGACGTCGGGATCATCTTCGTCCCCGGTGGCCCAGGCGAACGGCTCGGGTCCGGGGTCGGTGGAGACGAGCGCCTCCTCGGCGGCACCGGCCGCGTGCCGGCCGGTGGACGGAGCGAAGAGGACGTAGTGGAAGAACAGGAAGCGCAGCACGAACGTGACGAAGTTGGCCCCGCCGTAGATCACGTCAAGGTAGGCCGAGCGCTCGAAGCCGCGCAGGTGCATCCAGCTCGCGGAGTGATAGCCGAACTTGTTCGCCAGCGTGAGAATGGACACCACCATGGCGGAGACGATCCAGAACGGCAGGGTCTCCTTCAGCAGGTTCGGGCGGCCCTTCCGCTTCCACGCCCAGCGGCTGAGGACGTAGCTCACCACAGCGCCGGAGAACCAGCTGATAAGGGTGGCCTGGGTCGCCCCCATGGAGAGCGGCCCGGAGCAGATGGTGTACACGATCACGGTTACGCCGAGCGCGGCGATGGCCACGACCGCGAAGCGGCCGAAGTGGATGCCGAGCTTGCTGCGGGCCTTGGCGGTCAACGTGTCGCTGAGCCGGTTGGATACCAGAGCCATTGATGTCCTAGTTAGCTAGCCGACGTTGACGGAGGAGCAGGTATGCAGTACGGAAACCTCAGGCCGGTGGGACTACCCCGGCAAAGCCGCCCAATGCGGCTCGCCGGGAGCGCGCTTTAGCGTCCGCACTCAGAGCACGTTACCGCCCCCGTGCGGCCCTCCGCACAATGGCAGCGAAAGTCAGGCAACGACAGACGACACGGAGAGTAGGACCGGAGCATGAAAATCTTGGTGTTGGGCGGAGACGGGTACCTGGGCTGGCCCACGGCACTGCACCTGTCGGAGGCCGGTCATGAGGTGGCGGTGGCCGACAACTTCGTCCGCAGGCACTACGACAACGAGCTCGGGGTCGAGTCCCTGGTGCCGATCGAGCCGCTGCAGACGCGCATCGCGGTGTGGCGGGAGCTGACCGGCAAGACGATCGGGCTCTACGTCGGTGACCTGACGGACGCGCTGTTCACGTACCACATCATCCGGGACTTCGAGCCCGAGGCCGTGGTGCACTACGCCGAGCAGCGGGCCGCTCCGTACTCGATGATCGACCGGGCGCACGCGGTGTACACCCAGCAGAACAACGTGGTCGGGAACCTGAACGTGCTGTTCGCGATCGCCGAGACCAACCCGGACATCCACCTGGTCAAGCTCGGCACGATGGGCGAGTACGGCACGCCGAACATCGACATCGAAGAGGGCTGGCTGGACCTGGAGTACAACGGCCGGACCGACCGGGTGCTGTTCCCCAAGCGGCCCGGCTCGTTCTACCACCTGTCCAAGGTGCACGACAGCCACAACATCGAGTTCGCCTGCCGGATCTGGGACCTGCGGGCCACCGACCTGAACCAGGGCGTGGTCTACGGGCAGCAGACCAGCCAGACCGCGCGGGACGAGCGGCTGGCGACCCGGTTCGACTACGACGCGGTGTTCGGCACCGTGCTGAACAGGTTCGCCATCCAGGCGGTCATCGGCCACCCGCTGACCGTGTACGGCGAGGGCGGCCAGACCCGCGGCATCATCGACATCAGGGACACCGTCCGGTGCATCCAGCTGGCCTGCGAGAACCCGGCCAACCGCGGTGAGTTCCGGGTGTTCAACCAGATGACCGAGCAGATGTCGGTCAAGGACATCGCCGCGACCGTCCAGGCCGCCTTCCCCGGCGGGGGCGTCACCATCGAGAACCTGGACAACCCCCGGGTCGAGGCGCCCGAGCACTACTACAACGTCAAGTACACCGCGCTCCTTGACCTCGGCCTGGAGCCGCACCTGCTGTCCGACACGCTGATCGAGTCGCTGTTCGAGATCACCAAGCGGTACGCCCACCGCGTCCGCCTCGAAGCGCTCCGGCCCACCGTCAGGTGGCGCGAGCCCACCGCCGAGCAGCCGGGGGCCGCAGGCGGCTGAGCTGAGGCGGGCACCGTCGTCCGTTTGGTTAAAATGATCTTTTTAATACCGAACGGGCGGCGGGTGTTCGCATTGGTCAGCTGGGTCTGCGCTACCTGCGGCAACCATTTCCCCGATCCGCCTATCCGCGCGACCTTCTAGCTCAGGCGCAGGGTCCAGGTGCCGGCGGCGGTTTCCCGGCGCAGCTCGTAAACCCCGGGGGTCATGCCCGGGCCCGGCGCCGCCTCGACGCGCCAGAACTCCAGCTCGGGCTGCCCGGATCCGGGATCCTTGGGTTCGCCGGGCTCGCCGGGTTCGCCGGGTTCCCGCCACCACTCCCGGCTGATGACCCAGTGCTCCAGGATCGCGCGGACGGTATAGAGCCGGCTCCGCCAGACGAACCTGACCGGCCTGCCGTCAGCCCTGGCCTGAACCTTGACGGGCTCGCCGTACACCATGCTCACGCCGCACCGCCTTCCTGCTCCGCCGCTCGCAGTGCCAGCCAGGCGAACGAGCCAGCCGGGCGAACGGGTCGCCCAACTTGTTCGCTGCCGCGGAGGAGGAAGACGGGGCAGCATCAGCCGGTAACTTTGATCGAATATAGGTTCACTCGAACAAGAATGCAAATACTTTCTGCTACCTGAGCTGCAGTAACTCAGAATGTCAGTGCTCGCAGGCATAGTGGGGAGAGTCCGGCCATCCCGAGGGAGGCAAACGTGTGCTGGCAATGCGACCATCCCGGCGCTACCGAACGGGACTACCAGGACCACATGCGGCAGCTGATCGGCACGTTCGGCTGGGTCGTGCAGGGCGTGGAACGCGACGGCGTCCACCCGCCGTGGGCCTACACGGTCGGGCTCACCCCGCACCGGCGGCCCGAGCTCGTCATCACCGGCATGGGCCTGACCCGGGCGACGGAGGTGCTCAACGGCGTGGCCGCGCACCTGCTGCACGCGGAGGCGCCCGAGCCGGGAACGCAGGCGGCGCTGCGTGACGGCCCGCTGGTCGAGGTGGTCAGGGTCACCGCGCCGTGGGCGCACCTGAACCTGGCCGTCGAGTTCTACGGCCAGCGGATACGCGGCCTGCAGCTGGTGCACGCGGACAAGCGCGGGCGCTGGCCCTGGGACGACGCGTACCAGGGCGTGCGCGGCGGGCAGCCCGTGCTGGGGCCCCGGGAGCCGCCGGAACGCCGCCGGCGGGTGGGCTGAGCGGCGCAGGCGGGGCCGGGCAGGCCGCGGTTACCCCCGGGGATCCCAGCCGGGGGCGGGGAAGGACGCCAGCAGGTCGCGGACCTCGGCGGCGATGCGGTCGAGGGTCGCTTCGTCGTCCTTCGTGGCGGCGGTGACGGCCTCGTCCATCCAGGCCGCGAGCGGGGCCATGTGCTCCTCGACCAGGCCGCGGGTGGTGATCGCGGGCGTGCCGATGCGCAGGCCGGAGGGGTCGAACGGCTTGCGCTGGTCGAACGGCACCGTGTTGTAGTTCGTCTCGATGCCCGCCCGGTCCAGCGCCTTGGCGGCCGGCTTGCCGCCGATGCCCTTGGCGGTGAGGTCCATCAGGATCAGGTGGTTGTCCGTGCCGCCGGAGACCAGGTCGTAGCCGCGGGCCAGCAGCGCGTCGGCCAGCGCCTGGGCGTTCTTGACCACCTGGTGGGCGTAGTCGCGGAACCCGGGCTGCGCGGCCTCGCGCAGGGCCACCGCGATGGCCGCGGTGGTGTGGTTGTGCGGGCCACCCTGCAGGCCGGGGAACACGGCGCGGTCCACGGCCTTCGCGTGCTCGGCGTCCGACATGATCATGGCGCCGCGCGGCCCGCGCAGCGTCTTGTGCGTCGTCGTGGTGATCACATCGGCGTGCCCGACGGGGCTCGGGTGCGCGCCGCCCGCGATCAGCCCGGAGATGTGCGCGATGTCGGCGACCAGGAGCGCGCCGGCCTCGGCCGCGATGGCGGCGAAGGCCGGGAAGTCGATGGTCCGAGGGATCGCCGTGCCGCCGCAAAAGATGATCTTGGGCTGCTCCTTGAGGGCCAGGTCGCGCACCTCGTCCAGGTCGACCCGGCCGGTGTCGTGGCGGACCCCGTACTGGACGGACCGGAACCACTTGCCGGTCGCGGAGACCGACCAGCCGTGGGTGAGGTGGCCGCCCATCGGCAGCGCCATGCCCATGACCACCTCGCCCGGCTGGGCGAACGCCAGGTAGACCGCGAGGTTCGCGGGCGAGCCCGAATACGGCTGCACGTTGGCGTGGTCGACGCCGAACAGCGCCTTGGCGCGGTCCCTGGCGATCGTCTCCACCGGGTCGATGAACTGCTGCCCCTCGTAGTACCGGCGGCCGGGGTAGCCCTCGGAGTACTTGTTGGTCAGCACGCTGCCCGACGCCTCGAGCACGGCCACCGACACGTAGTTCTCCGACGGGATCAGCCGGGCCTTCTCGTACTGCCTGCGGGCCTCATCGTGAATGAGCCTGGCGATCTCCGGGTCGGCGCTCTCGACGGCCGGGATGGGCGGGATGTGCATGGCGGACCTCCTCGCATGCAGGCTACACACCCAGGCGGATGCCGGTCACGGGGGCACGCACCAAGACCGTTCGGTACCTTCTTTCCTGGTACCACAAGGGAGGCGGGCGGGACATGTCCACCAGCATCATCCTCGACTGCGATCCCGGGATCGACGACGCGCTCGCGATCGCGTTCGCGCACGGCCATCCCGGCATCGACCTGGTCGGCATCACCACCGTGGCGGGCAACGTCGGGCTGGCCAAGACGACGGCGAACGCGCTGGCGGTGTGCGAGTTCATCGGCGCGGCCGGGACCCCGGTGACGGCCGGATGCGCCGGCCCGCTGCTGCGGCCGGCCCTGGACGCCCGCCAGGTGCACGGGGATTCGGGCCTGGGCGGGGCCACGCTGCCGCCGCCCGCGGCCAGCCCGGCCGACGGGCACGCCATCGACTACATCATCGACACCGTGCGTGCCGCCCCGGGCGAGATCACGCTGGTCGCCACCGGCCCGCTGACCAACATCGCGCTGGCCGTGCGGCGGGAGCCGCGGCTGGCCGACTGGGTGCGCGGATTCGTGATCATGGGCGGGTCGGCGGGCCGGGGCAACGTCACGCCCGCCGCCGAGTACAACATCTGGGCCGACCCGGAGGCCGCCGCGGCCGTGTTCCGGGCCGGCTGGATCGTCACCATGCTCGGGCTCGACGTGACCCTGCGCACCGGGGCGACCGAAGCCGTGCTGCAGCGGATGAGCGGGCTCGGGTCGCTCGGCACCGAGCTGCTGCTGCCCGCCCTCGATCAGTACCGGTCGGTCAGCGCGCCCGGCGGGCCGCCGGTGCACGACGTCTGCGCGGTGGCGTGGGTGGCGGAGCCAGGTCTGTTCGGCCTGGTCCCGGCGCGGGTCCAGGTGGAGCTGGCCGGTCAGCTCACGGCCGGCATGACCGTGACCGACTTCGATTTCCCCGGCGAGGCGGGCAGCGAGAACGCGCTGGTCGCGATGAACATCGACGTGGACAAGTTCTGGGACGTGACGCTCGGCGCCTACGCGCGGGTGGCCGACGCCCTCGGCCGCTGAACGCCGGGATCCGAGCTGAGCTCGAGTTCCTCGTACCGCCGCACCGTCTGCTCCGCGGCCTCGACGAGGTCGGCGTAGTTCCACCGCTCCTGGCCGCCCGCCGGAGAGGTCAGCGACACGAAGCCGGACCGGCACCACACGGTCAGGCCGTGGCAGACCGAGAGCACCGCCATGTCCGAGGCCGGCTGGTCGGCCCGGACCAGCCGGCCGCCGAACCCCCGCTCGTCCAGCATCGCCTCGAGCTCCCGGGCGGCCTGGCGGGCGCTGAGCCGCTCGTTGGCCCGGGTCGCCGTGACGTCGGCCGAGAGCGTGTAGGCGCGCAGCCCGGTGACGTCCGCCAGCCGGGCGTGCGCCAGCGGCGCGGGCACCGCGAACCAGACGGCCTTGCCGCGCAGGCCCCAGCCGCCGATCCTGGCCCGGGTGGGATGGTACCCCCACCGGCCGCGGGACAGCTCGTGCACGATCTGCAGGCCGCGTCCGGTTACGGCCTGCACCGACACCAGGGGCACCGACGGCAGCGAGCCGTGCCGCCAGCCGCAGTAGCAGTCGAACACCTTGCAGACGAGTTCACGGCGGGCGCCGAGGCCCCGCAGGTAAACCCACAGTTCGGGGCAGCCGGGCACGGCCCGGACGCCGGCGCCTGGTGCTGCCGCCCGGGCAGGCGCGGCTGGCGGAGCTGGCGGCTTTTGCGGGTACTGCGGGGCCAGGCCGGCGGATGAAATCGGCTCGCCTCCCATGTCCGGGGCGACGGACACGAGCCGATCCCCCCCTCCGCCGGTCCTGGCCACCGCGCGCGCGTGCAGTGTGTTGGCCGCGAGTTCGCTGGCCATCAGGACGCAGTCGTCAAGAAGGTCCGGCTCCAGCCCGACCTCCGAGACCGCGTCCAGGAACACCTGCCGCGCAACCATGGCGCATGTCGCATCGGCTGGCAGCGGCCACGCGTGACAGAATCCCGCGTGCACGCCGCGCAAGCCACTGATGCCCTGCTGCCTCATACCTGGTGCCTCCGGCCGATCACCTGACATAAGACCGTCGGCAGGAGGGGTGCCGTCGGCAGCAATCCGTAATAAACATACGCGGATTCTGACTCTTAATCTGTGAAACACAGATTACGACTCACCTGGCCCGCTTCGCAATATCGATGGCACTATTATTTTTGTCACAGCTGAGCACATGCGCCCCACATTGGGCATATCCCGCCTTAGCGGACATATCTTCGCTACATTCCTGGAATCCCGGCGTGCAAACTGTCAACAGAGTGCCTTGAAACGGCACTTGTGTTACCTGTGAGGTACGCGATATTCATGCGTTTTTCGTTAAGTTTGAGATTATAATGGTTTGTCGGTATATATGCGTTTTAACCCGTTCTTAGGTAGCCATTAATTCGGCCCGCCGTGTACAGTCTCGGGTGGTGAGGGAACCAGACGGTTACCCGCCGGCCTCGAGACAGGGCCGTCATCGAGAAGGCCCCCCAGTGGCGGCATCCACCGGGGGGCCTTTTCTTCGTTCGTACGGTTAGGGCAAGTCGTAGCGGCCGTCTTTCACGTCCGCCAGGAACGCGGCGAAAGCATCCCGGCCGACGACGTGCGCGCCGCCCTCCGGCCGCTTGCTGTCCCGGACGGCGGTCACGCCATCCAGGTTGGCCGCGATCTCGACGCAGCCTCCGTTGTGGGCACTGCGGCGGGCCTTCCGCCAGATTGCCTGAGACAGGTCGGTCATGCCTACTCCATTCGCCTCGCGAGATGTTCGAGGTAACCCGTGGTGGGCGCAGGCTCAAGCGCGGCATCACAGGCACGCTCGAACGATTCGATGTACCCCTGCACTGACTCTGGCTTGCTCACCTCCTCTACCGAGTAGTCGGTCTCCACGAAGACCAGGCTCGGCTCGTCGTCGCGGAAGCTGAGGATGTTGACCATCGATACGACGCCGATCGGCGGCCCGTCCTCGAACCGCTGGATATGAAGCTGCACATTGCGGCGCTTGCTGAGACCGACCAGGTGCTCGATCTGCTCCCGGCGGTCTTCTCGCATGCCCCACCGGTAAAGCAAGGACGCCTCGGTGATAACGGCGCTGAACATGGGGGCGGAGCCGTCGGTACGATCGAGGACCTCCTGCCTGCGCTGCCGGGATTCCAGCGCCCGGCGCCGGTACGCGGGCGGCCGCGGTCCGGCCCGCATCAGCGCCTCGGTATAGGCGGGAATCTGCAAGAGACCGGGCAGCACCAGCGGCATGAAAACGCGGATGGTGGTGGCGTCGTTCTCGTAGCCGGGGAATTCGCTGTCGAATATCTCCGGGTACTCACGCCACCAGGGCCGGGCCCGGGCGCGGATGGCCAGATCCTCGATCTCGCTCTTCTCGTCGCCCTCGATGCCGTAGATGCGGACAAGGTCCCTGATGTCGCTCATCTCGGGGCGTTTCCACTGGTTGGCCTCGAACCGCCCGACCTTGCCGCGGCCCCAGTTCAGGATGTCGCAGGCGTGGTTGGCGGTATACCCCGACCTGAGCCGCGCCGCGGTGAGGTGACGGGCGAGCCGGCGCTTGGCGATGGTGGCCCCGTAGGCGTCATCGCTCATAGCGGCTTCCCCTCCTTGACAGGAGCCCTGTCATGCCTTACACGTTACCCAACTTGCGATTCGCAAATCAAGGTGCTGGTATACACCAATTAAGGGCTGGGGGCAGCGCCGTCACCACGGCTGGCAGCGGCGCCGTCACCCCGGCTGGCAGCGTCGTCGAACTCGCCGTTGCGCGCGCCGTCCAGGAAGCACTCCCACTCGTGCCGGTCGAACACGAGCACCCGCTGAGCGGGATCCCCCGCCACCCGCATCAGGACCCACTCCGCGCCTTTCCCGGTGCCGTCCTCGGTGCGGGCGAAGGCGACTTCGAGGGCGCCGTCGCCGCGGCCGGAGCGCTGCCAGGCCTGCGCGGCGAGGTCGATGCCGAGGTCGGAGACCGTGGGCTTGGCGGTCACGGCTTCCTGGCGACGCCGCAGTAGAGCCAGCGCGAGCCGTCGCTGTCCGCGAGTTCGACGTCCTCGGCGCCCCACAGGCCGGTGAAGGTGACGCCGGCCTCCGCTCCCTCGTACGGCGCGACCAGTTCCAGGCCGTCGAAGAACCGCTCGACCTTCGCCTTGGAGCGGAAGTACATGTGCTCGGTGGCGGTGTCGAAGACGGCGCGGAAGCCTTCGGCCGCGGCCGGCGGCTTGTAGTCATCGGTGAGGTGCGACAGCGACAGGTAGCTGCCCGAGGTGAGCGCGCCTACGTAGCGCGACACCAGCGCCCACGGGTCGGAGGGGTCGGAGACGAACATCATCACGCCGGTCATCAGCAGGCCCACCGGCTCGCTGAAGTCGACCAGCTTGCGCAGCTGCGGGTGCTCCAGGATCGTGTCCGGTTCGCGCAGGTCAGCGCAGATCACGCTGATCGTGCCGCCGCTGTCGAGGAGCGCGCGGCTGTGCAGTTCCACCATGGGGTCGTTGTCGACGTACACCACGTGCGCGGCGGGCACCACCTTCTGGACCACCTCGTGCGTGTTGCCGACCGTCGGCAGCCCGGACCCGATGTCGACGAACTGCCGCACGCCGTGCTGGCCGATCCACTTCGCCGCGCGCTGGTGGAAGCCGCGGTTGGACCAGGCCGCGTCCCTGATCTCCGGCGCGGCTTTCAGGATCTGCTCGGCGGCGAAACGGTCGACCTGGAAATAGTTGCTGCCCTGGAGCATGTACTCATAGATCCGGGCGGGGGTGGGCCTGCCCGTGTCGACGCCAGCCGGTATGTGCGGAGCCTCGTTCATAGTCGCCTTCCGCCGGAGCAGTTACTGCCAGTCTGGCACGACTCGTGCGAATCACGAACAACGACATCCAGATATCCGTATTCACGCCGGTTGCTGCCTTAACGGGAGTGGCGGCCGCGTCTTATGGGGTCAGCCGCGGGATTCGAGGTCACCTTCCATGTCGAGGTAGACCTGGCGGAGCTGGTCCAGGGTCTTGGCGTCGGGAGCCTCCCAGAGGCCGCGGGAGGCGGCTTCCAGCAGGCGTTCGGTAATGCCGCGCAGGGCCCAGGGGTTGGCGCGCTGCATGAACGCGCGGGTCTGTTCGTCGAAGACGTAGGAGACGGCCAGCTGCTCGTACATCCAGTCCGGGACCACGCCGGCGGTGGCGTCGTAGCCGAACAGGTAGTCCACGGTCGCGGCGAGCTCGAACGCGCCCTTATAGCCATGCCGGCGCATGGCCGCGATCCAGCGCGGGTTCACCACCCGGGACCGGAACACGCGCCGGGTCTCCTCGGCCAGCGTGCGCGTCTTCGGCGCGTCAGGCACGGCCGAGTCGCCGATGTAGGCGGCGGGGTTGCGGCCGGTCAGGGAGCGGACCATGGCGACCATGCCGCCGTGGTACTGGAAGTAGTCGTCGGAGTCGGCGATGTCGTGCTCGCGGGTGTCGACGTTCTTGGCCGCCACCGCGATCCGGCGGAACGCGCCCTCCATGTCCGGCCGGGCGTTCACCCCGTCGAGCCCGCGGCCGTAGGCGTAGCCGCCCCACACCGCGTACACCTCGGCCAGGTCGGCGTCGTCGTGCCAGTTCCGCGCGTCGATCAGCGGGAGCAGGCCGGCGCCGTAGGCGCCGGGCTTGGACCCGAAGATGCGGGTGGTCGCGCGCCGCCAGTCGCCATGCTGGGCCTGGTCGGCCAGGGCATGGGCGCGCAGGTAGTTGGACCCGGGCGGCTCGTCAAGCCTGGCCACCACGCCGATCGCGTCGTCCAGCAGGGCGATCACGTGCGGGAACGCGTCCCGGAAGAACCCGGAGATGCGCAGCGTGACGTCGATCCTGGGCCGGCCGAGTTCGGCCAGCGGGACGACCTCGAAGCCGGTGACCCGGCGTGACGCGTCATCCCAGCGAGGGCGGCAGCCGAGGAGCGCGAGCACCTCGGCGATGTCGTCGCCCTGGGTGCGCATGGCGGAGGTGCCCCACACGGTCAGGCCCACGCAGCGCGGGTACTCCCCCTCATCCGCCAGGTGCCGGGCCAGCAGCGAATCCGCGAGGGCCAGCCCCGTCCGGAAGGAGGTGCGGGACGGGATGGCCTTCGGGTCCACCGAGTAGAAGTTGCGCCCGGTTGGCAGCACGTTGACCAGGCCCCTGGTCGGCGACCCGGAGGGGCCCGCGGGGACGTAACCGCCGTCCAGCGCGTGCAGCACCGCGGTGATCTCGCCGTCGGTGGCACGCAGCCGCGGCACGACTTCCGCGCAGGCGAACTCGAGCACCCGGGCGGCCTGCCGGACGGCAGCTGGCGATTTGTCTGCAGTTTCGGGGGTTATAGCACCCGAAACTGCAGACAAATCGAGGGCAGCGGTGACGGGAGCGTTACTGAGGATGCGAGAGGCAATTTCTGATGCGTGAGCGGCGTCCCAGTTGACGGCGGCCAGCGCTTCGACGAGCTCGCGCGCGATGCGCTCGTAATGGTCGGTCTCCGCGCGTACGGACGGGGCAGATGGTGCGGAGGGGGCGAGCGGGGCGGAGGAGGCGAACGGGGCGAAAGGGGATGAGGAGGTGGAGGGGGCGAGCGGGG
>WNGG01010313.1_pt1 | contig 16738 bp, 19 predicted proteins | sample 5400661 | NCBI WGS metagenome assembly WNGG01 (sample SAMN13153372, study PRJNA577476) | soil metagenome | isolation source: 100 cm soil or saprolite under Garry oak tree replicate 1 | place: USA:California | collected 2016-06-15 | reverse complement strand
GCTCGCGCGGCCCCGCGGCTCCTCAGGCGACACCTTCCCTCGTCGCTTCGCTCCTCAGTCCAGGCGCCGCCCGCCCCGAGGCCAGGGCTCTTGGCGCTCGCCTGCGCTCGCGCGGCCCCGCGGCTCCTCAGGCGACACCTTCCCTCGTCGCTTCGCTCCTCAGTCCAGGCGCCGCCCGCCCCGGGGCTAGGCTGTGTGCGTGACCAGTCCCGAGCCCCGCCGCAGCCTGCCTGGTGGACCAGGGCGGCGGCGCTGGCGTGACCGGCACGGCCGGGGCCTGCGCGGCCGGCTGGTACCGGCGAACGTGCCGGCCTCGCGGACCAAGGCCGAACTCTTCGACGACCTGGTCCTCGACGCGGTCGAGGCGCTGGAGCGGCGGTACGCGAAGGAACTGGCCGGCGTGGAGTTCGCGGTCGAGGAGGTACCGCCCGACCTCAACGTGTACGACTCCGACGTGCTCGAAGACGGTGAGGTGCCGCTGGCCCGGCTGCTGCCCGGCGGCCCGGGGCGGCACAACGTACCGCCCCGGATCGTCCTGTACCGCCGTCCCCTGGAGTTCCGCGCCTTCGACCGGGAGGATCTCGCGGACCTCATCCACGACGTGATCATCGAGCAGGTCGCCAACCTGCTGGGCGTGGACCCGGAAGAGCTGGATACCAACTAGACGGCGCTCGCTCCGCTAGGCGGCGCTGCGCTTCAACTTCCGGCGTTCGCGTTCGGACAGTCCGCCCCAGATCCCGAAGCGCTCGTCGTGCCCCAGCGCGTACTCCAGACATTCCGCCCGTACCTCACAGCGCGAGCAGATCCGCTTGGCCTCCCGTGTCGAGCCGCCCTTCTCCGGGAAGAACGCCTCCGGGTCGGTCTGCGAGCACAGTGCCCGCTCCTGCCACTCGGGAGCGTTGCCCAGCAGATCGGCCCCGGCAACTCGGCCGTCCATCAGCGTGCCTCCTTCCACCGGCCGCGGGCGCCGGCGTTAACCCCCCACGCGAAGGCTGAACCTCCGCCGTATAAGTCCAATCAGTGGCGATTCGCCTGCCCCTGCTGAACAACCCCACTGAAATTACACGCGTGTAATGCGTGACGCGTCAAGCGGAACCTGGTAAATGGGCCTGTTCGTCGGGGGCGTTCGCGGCCGTACCGCCGCTTCCCTATCGATCCAGGGGTCACGGAGGTAACGCGACTCCGGCGAGTCGCCAGCGAATCACGGGACGGCGTAGGTGGTGGTGCGCTGGCGGGCCGGCCGTCCGGCCGCGGCGGCGATCGCTTGCAGTTGCGCGACGGTACGGGCGGAGCCGTGCTCGGAGCCCGCCATCCGCGAGATCGTCTCTTCCATCAGCGTGCCGCCGAGGTCGTTCGCGCCGCCGTTCAGCATCGCGACGGTACCCCCGTCGCCCAGCTTGACCCAGGAGCACTGGATGTTGGTGATCCGGCCGTGCAGCAGGATCCGGGCCATCGCGTGCACCGCCCGGTTCTCCCGCCAGGTGGCCCCGGCGCGGGCGATGCCGGCCAGGTAGATGGGCGCGTTCTGGTGCACGAACGGCAGCGCGACGAACTCGGTGAAGCCGCCGGTACGGTCCTGCACGCCGGCCAATACCCGGAAGTGCCCGAGCCAGTGGCGCGGGTGGTCGACGTGCCCGTACATCATCGTGGCGCTGGACCGCAGGCCCAGCTCGTGTGCGGTGCTCACCACCTCGACCCAGGTCGACGCCGGCAGCTTGCCCTTGGTCAGTACCCAGCGCACGTCGTCGTCGAGGATCTCCGCGGCGGTACCCGGGATGGTGTCCAGGCCGGCCGCGCGCAGCTCGGTCAGCCAGTCCCGGATCGAGACGCCGGCCTTGGCGGAAGCCGTCACGATCTCCATGGGCGAGAAGGCGTGGACGTGCATCTCCGGTACCCGCCGCTTGACCGCGCGTACCAGGTCGGCGTACGCGGTACCGGGCAGCTTCGGGTCGATCCCGCCCTGCATGCAGACCTCGGTCGCGCCGGCCCGCCAGGCCTCCTCGGCCCGGTCGGCCACCTGCTCCACAGACAGCCGGTACGCGTCGGCGTCGCGCTCGCGCTGCGCGAAGGCGCAGAACCGGCAGCCGACGTAGCAGACGTTGGTGAAATTGATGTTCCGGTTGACCACGTAGGTGACGTCCTCGCCGACCGTGTCCCGGCGCAGCTCGTCGGCGATGCGGGCCAGCTCGTCCAGCGCGGTGCCGTCGGCTTCCAGCAGGGCCAGCGCGGCGCCCTCGTGCTGCTCCTGAAGGAGCGCGGCGGGATCGCTCTCGGCCAGCCGCAGCCCGGTGAGTACCGCCGAATCCAGCCGCGGCGACTGCGCCGCGGGGCGGGCGGCGACCGCGTGCGCGGCCACCTCGGACCAGTCGCCGTACACCGAGTCGAAGTCCGAGCGCCGGTCCGCGCTTCTCCCGAGCGTGTCGACCTCGGCGTGGAGGTTGATCCGGCCGCCCGGCGCCGTCTCGTCCGGCTCCTGCCAGGGCCGGCCTTCCGGCATCGCGCTCTGCACTGCCAGCCCGGTCTCCGGATCGGACAGGGCGGCGACGTGGGCGGCCAGCCGGGGATCGAGCCACGGCACCCCGCGCCGCACGTACTCCGGGTAGATGGTCAACCGCTCGCGCAGCGTGAACCCGGCCGCGGCCGACCGGCGGGCCAGCTCCTCGATCTGCGGCCACGGCCGCTCCGGGTTGACGTGGTCCGGGGTCACCGGCGAGACGCCACCCCAGTCGTCGATGCCGGCCCGCAGCAGCAGGTCGTACTCGCCCGCGATGAGGTTCGGTGGCGCCTGGATGCGCGCCTTCGGGCCGAGTACCAGCCGGGCGACTGCGACAGTGGCGGCCAGGTCGTGCAGTTCCGCGTCGGGCATCGCGCGCATGGCGGTGTCCGGCTTGGCGCGGAAGTTCTGGACGATGACCTCCTGAAGGTGGCCGTACTCGCGGGCGATCCGGCGGATCGCGAACAGCGAGTCGGCCCGCTCGTCGAGGGTTTCGCCGATGCCGATGAGGATGCCGGTGGTGAACGGCACGCCGACCCGCCCGGCGTCCTCCAGTACCCGCAGCCGGACGGCGGGCTCCTTGTCCGGCGACCCGAAATGAGCTTGACCCGGCTCTGTCCAGAGCCGCGTAGCAGTCGTCTCCAACATCATGCCCATGCTCGGCGCGACCGGCTTGAGCCGCTGCAGCTCCGCCCAGGACAGGACGCCGGGATTGAGGTGCGGCAGGAGCCCGGTCTCTTCCAGTACCGCGATCGCGCACGCGCGCAGATAGTCCACTGTGGACGCGTACCCGCGCTCCTCCAGCCACGCGCGGGCCTGCGGCCACCGGTCCTCGGGCCGGTCGCCGAGCGTGAACAGCGCCTCCTTGCACCCCTGCGCCGCGCCGGCCGCGGCGATCGCGAGCACCTCGTCGCGCTCCAGGTAGGCGGCCGGCAGCCGGTGCGGCACGGTCACGAACGTGCAGTAGTGGCAGCGGTCCCGGCACAGCCGGGTCAGCGGGACGAAGACCTTCTTGGAGTACGTGACGACGCCCGGGCGCCCGGCGTCGGCGAGACCCGCATCGCGGATCGCGCCGGCGATGGCGAGCAACTCGTCGAGGGCGGTACCCCGTGCGTCGAGCAGGACCGCCGCCTCGGTGGCGTCGAGGACGCGACCGTCGGCGGCCCGGCGCAGCGCTCGGCGGAGGCTGGTGTCGGTCGGTTCACGCACCCGTGCAGCCTATGTCGTCGCCGCACCGAGCGCCGATGTGAGTTTCACCCCCAGCGCTGGGTGGGTTCGTCGCCGGGCTGGCCGCTGGGCTGGCCGCCCGCTGGCCGGGGCGGCAGGGCCTGGGTGCGGTCGCCGCCCTCCCCGAGCCCGTTGTCGGCGGGCCCACCGGCGGCGTGCTGCCCGGCCGGGGCTGCGCCGAACGGGCCGCCGCTGGACGGGCCGCCGCTCGATGGGGCGGCGCTCGACGGGGCGGCGCTGGACGGGGCGGCGCTGGACGGGGCAGCGCTCGACGGCGGGCTGGCCGGTTCGCCACCGGGCGCGCCCCAGGCCGGCTGTCCCGAGGCCGGGTACGCCGACGGCGGGTACCCCGGTGGCGCGGAGGAGACTCCTTCGGCCGGCGGAGCCGAGCTCGGCGGAGTCACCGAGTACGACGGGTACGGGGCGCTGACCGGCGGTCCCGAGCTGGGCTGCGCGAACGGGGCCGGAGCCGGGGCGGCCGGTGGCTGGTAGGCCTGCGTCGGGTACCCGGCGTGCTGGTAGCCCTGGGTCGGGTAGCCGGGCTGCGGCTGCGGATAGCCGGGCTGCGGGTACCCCTGCTGCGGGTACCCCTGACCGGGCTGCTGCTGCGGGTAGCCCTGCGCACCCGGGTAGCCGGGGTAGCCCGGGTACCCGCCCGGGTAGCCGGTCGGCGCCGGCGCCGGCTTAGGTACCACGAAGGCACCCAGGAGCACGCGTAGTACCACGAAGCCGGCGAACGCCAGCAGGGCGAGCCAGACCAGCCGGGTCAGCAGCGTCACGAACGAGTTGACGGCCGCCCCCGAGATGCTCTGCACGAAGCCGGCCAGGAGGCAGACCAGGCCCATGAGCGCGGCGAAGCCGTAGTCGATCAAGGCTAGCAGGGTGACCACCTTGGCCCTGCCCGCCACCGGCTTGATGTGGGTGGCCAGCAGCACGCCCGCCAGCGGGAGCAGGATGGTGGCCAGGCTGACGAACGACTCGTAGTACAGGTTGGCCCGGTCGCCGAATCCGCCCAACCCGTTGTTGGTCAGGAGCAGGCCGATCAGGGCGAGGAACAGAAGCGCCGCGGTCGCGACGACCAGGAGCAAGGCAGCCCACTCGCGCAACGGCGCGGTGATGCTGACCGGATCCTTCGGCTCGGTGGCCGGGCTGGCCGTGGGCGCCGAAGGGATAGGCGGCTGGGTAGTCACAACTCCCCCTTGGTACGGGTCGGCCCGGATTCTCCGCCGGGTGCTCCGGGCAGCCTAGCGCCGTTGCACCACCTGTGGGCGGTCGGCGTGGCTGATCGGGCCGCTGACCGGTAGCCGCTCCGACGAACTGCGCGGCTGCTGGGAGGATGGCGGCATGCGAATCGTCGTGCTGGCCGGCGGGATCGGCGGGGCGCGCTTCCTGGCCGGGGTACGGGCGACCGGCGCCGAGGTCACCGCCGTCGTCAACGTCGGCGACGACGTGACCCTGCACGGGCTGCGGATCTGCCCCGACCTGGACAGCGTCATGTACACCCTGGGCGGCGGCGCCGACCGGGATCGCGGGTGGGGCCGGGCCGGCGAGAGCTGGGTGGTCAAGGAGGAGTTGGCCGCGTACGGCGCCGAGCCGGCCTGGTTCGGGCTGGGCGACAAGGACCTGGCGACCCACCTGGTGCGCACCCGGATGCTCGACGCCGGGTACCCGCTGTCCGCCGTGACCGAGGCGCTGTGCGCCCGCTGGCAACCCGGCGTCCGGCTGCTGCCCGCCACGGACGACCGGATGGAGACCCACGTGGTCACCGGCGGCCGCGCGCTGCACTTCCAGGAATGGTGGATCCGGTACCGCGCCGAGCTGCCCGCCGAGCGCTTCGTGTTCGTCGGCGCCGAAGCCGCCAAGCCGGCCGCCGGGGTGCTCGACGCCCTCGCCGACGCCGACCTGGTACTGGTCGCCCCGAGCAACCCGGTGGTCTCCGTCGCCCCGATCCTGGCGGTCGCCGAGTTGCGCGACGCCCTGGTGCGCGGCAGCGCGCCCGTGGTCGGGGTTTCGCCGGTCATCGGCGGGGCACCGGTACGCGGGATGGCCGACAAGTGCCTCGCCGCCCTCGACGTGCCGTGTACGGCGGCCGGGGTCGGCGGGCTCTACGGCGCCCGGTCGGCCGGGGGCATCCTCGACGCCTGGCTGGTCGATACCGTGGACGCCGAGGTTCGGCTGGACGGGGTACGGGTACGGGCATGCCCGCTATGGATGACCGACGAGGCGGCGACGCTCGCCATCGTGCAAGCGGCGCTGGAGGCAGCGTGATTCAGATCCTCCCGGTGACCGGGATCGGGGACGTGCGGCCCGGCGACGACCTGGCCGCACTGATCGCCGCCGCCGCGCCCTGGCTGGCCGACGGGGACGTGCTCGTGGTCACCAGCAAGATCATCTCGAAGGCGGAGGGCCGGCTGGTACCGGTACCGGTCGACGGGCCCGAGCGCGAGGCGGCCCGGGCGGCGGCGGTGGCCCGGGAGACCGCCCGTACCGTGGCCCGCCGCGGGTCGGTCCGGATCGTGCAGACGCACCACGGGTTCGTCCTGGCCGGCGCCGGCATCGACGCCTCCAATGTGGACAGAGCGCATCTGGTGCTGCTGCCGGAGAATCCCGACGCCTCGGCCCGCGCGTTGCGGGTGGCGTTGCGCGAGCGGTTCGGGCGCGACGTCGCCGTCCTGGTCTCCGACACCATGGGCCGGCCATGGCGTACCGGGCTGACCGACGTGGCGCTCGGTGCGGCCGGCCTCGACCCGGTGCGCGACTACCGGGGCGAGCACGACGCGTACGGCAACGAGCTGAGCATCACCCAGATGGCCGTGATCGACGAGCTGTGCGCGGCGGCGGAGTTGGTGAAGAACAAGTCCGACCAGGTACCCGTGGCGGTCGTGCGGGGCCTCGCGGTCACCGGTACCCCGGACGGGCCGGGCGCGGCCGCGCTGGTGCGCGATGCGGCGCACGACCTCTTCGCGACCGGTACCGCCGAAGCACGCGCGGAAGGGCAGCGCGCGGCGGCGGTACTGTCCGATGTGGACATCGCCGGCGCGCCGGTGGGCGGCGCGGCAGTCAGCCGGGCCCTCGATGTGGTCGCGTCGCCCTTCCTGACCCTGCTTCCCGCAGGGGTACGGGACAAGCTGCGCGACGAGTTTCCCGACCTGCCCGGTGGCGAGCTGGTCCTGGCGGCCGCCGGACCGGCGCCGCGGGCCGCCTTCCGGGCCGGTGCCGACCTGCACCGGCTGCGCGCCGCCCTCGCCGCCGAAGGCCTCGTCACCGCCTGGCGGGAAGCCGATGCCGGCCGGCTGCGGCCGCACGTCCCGCTGGCCGCCGACGCCCTGCCGCTCGGTCTGCTATCCATCGGTCTGCCAGGCTGAATCCGGGATCGCCAAGGCGGCAGATCGACTAACCTGCCCGCCCATGAGCGAGCGTAGCGAGCGAATCGGCTGGCTCAGTGCTTTCGAGGAGCCTCATGGCGGATCCGAGCGCGGACCCGCCAAGAGCACCGAGGAGTCGACATGAGCAGTTTTGGCCTCTCAACGGCTGAGGCGCTGCTGGAGATCGGCCGGCCGGCCCAGGCGCGCGAGCACGCCGCCGGGTACCTGGCCGGGCACCCGGAGGACGCCCGCGGCTGATCGGGCCACTGTCCCTGGCCACCGGCATCCTGCTGATCTTCCTGCCGATGGGCGCCTTCTGGCCCGGCGACGTACCCGACCTCGCCGAGGGCGCGGTACTGGTGATCCTCGGCGGGCTGCTGCTCGGCTACGCCTGGCGGGTACCGGTGACCGGCACGCGCTGGCTCTGGCGCCGGCTGCGCCCCGCGGCGGGCCGGCTGCGGCTCAGACCAGCCGCAGGTCGCCCCGCCCCTTGAGCTGCTCGACGAGTTTCTTGACGTCCTGCGCCCGCTCCCGGGGACAGACCAGCACCACGTCGGGGGTGTCGACCACGATGATGTCGCGCATGCCCAGCACGCTGACCAGCCGGCCGGAGTGCGGTACGACGACCACGCCGGCCGAGTCGACGAGCAGGACGTCCGGCTTGTCCTGGTCGGCGGCCGGCTCGACCACGACATTGTTGGCGTCGTCGCCGGGCAGTACCTCGCCGAGGGTGTGGAAGTCGCCGACGTCGTTCCAGCCGAACGCGCCCGGTACCGTCGCGACCAGCCCCGCCGCGGCCGCGCCCTCCATCACCGCGTAGTCGACCGAGATCTTCGGCAGGGCGGGCCAGAGCTGGCCGAGGACGTCCTCGCGGGCCGGCGTCTGCCAGGCCTCCGCGATCGTGCTCAGGCCGGCGTGCAACGCCGGCTGCTGCCGGGCCAGCTCGCGCAGGAACACGTCGACCTGCCAGACGAACATGCCGGCGTTCCACAGGTAGTGCCCGGACTGCACGTACGAGCTGGCGACCTCGAACGTCGGCTTCTCCTTGAACTCCTGAACCCGCCGGATCGGGCCGCCGTCGACCGGCTCGCCACACTCCAGGTACCCGTACCCGGTCTCCGCGTGCGTCGGCGTGATGCCCACGGTCATCAGGTACCCCTGCCGCGCCCCGTCGGCCGCCTGCCGTACCACCTCGGCGAACCGTTCCGGGTGGCCGACCAGGTGGTCGGCCGGGAACGCGCCCATGACCGCCTGCGGGTCGCGCCGCGCGATGACCGCCGCCGCGAGCCCGATCGCCGCGCAGGAGTCCCGCGGCGACGGCTCGACCAGGATGTTCTCGGCGGGCAGCTCAGGAAGCTGGCGGGCCACGTCGGCAGCGTGGCCGACCCCGGTGACCACGTAGGTCTGCTCGGGTGGCGCCAGCGGGGCCAGCCGCTCGACCGTCGCCTGGAGCAGCGTCAGCGGGCTTCCGGTCAGCGGGTGCAGGAACTTCGGTCTGCCGGCCCGGGACAACGGCCAGAGCCGGGTGCCGCTCCCACCGGCGGGGATGACTGCGTAGAGCATCCGCCCATCATGCCGACCGGTCACCCCCGCCGCCCACCCGGGGATGCCGGCGACCTCACCCGATCGCCCGGGTCCACGCCGCCAGGTGTACCTCGGCGCTGGACTCCCAGTTGAACTCCTTCGCCCGTTCCACCCCGGCCTTGGCCAGGGTCATCCGGCGCGCCTCGTCGATGAGCAGCGCGCGCAGGTCGCGGGCGATCTCCTCCGGGTACTCGCCGGTGTACGCAACCGCGTCGCCGCCGACCTCGGGCAGCGAGAGCCGCGGCGTGGTGAGGACCGGCGCGCCGCACGCCATCGCCTCCAGTACCGGCAGGCCGAACCCTTCCCCGTGCGACGGGTACGCGGCCACCAGCGCGCCGCCGAGGTATCCGGGCAGGTCGGTGTAGCGCAGGTACCCAGGGCGCAGGATACGCAGGTTTGCGGGGACCTCGGCGACCGCCTGGTCGATCTCGTCGTCGTGCCCGGAGCCGCCCGCGATCACCAGCGCCGGCAACGGCTCCAGGTCGGCGGACGCGAGCACCCAGCCGCGGATCAGGTTGGGCACGTTCTTGCGCGGCTCCTTGGCGCCCAGGAACGCCACGTAGGCCGTGTCGCCCAGGCCCAGCCGCGCGCGTACCCGCGCCTTCTCGTCCTCGCTCGGCACGTGGAACGCGTCGTGGTCCACGCCGTGGTAGGCCACGTCGATGCGGGTCGGGTCGGCGTCGAGCAGCCGGATCAGCTCGTCGCGGGTCGCCTTGCTGGGCACGATCACGCGGGCCGCGCGGCGCAGCGAGGTCCTGATCGCGCTGCGGAAGAACGTGCGCTTGGACTTGTCGTAGTGCTCCGGCTCGGTGAAGAAGGTGGCGTCGTGCACCGTCACCGTCACCGGACAGGCGGCCCGCAGTGGACAGGTGTAGAAGGGCGAGTGCAGGACCTCGGCGCTCACCTGCTGGGCAAGGAGCGGCAGCCCGGTCTGCTCCCATGCCAGGCGGGCCGGCCGATGGGTCACGGCGGCCGGCGCCGGGATCACGGTCGCGTTGTGGAGTAACCGTGAGTAACGCTCCGCGTCGGCGCGCTGACATACCACGGCCAGATCGACGTCGGTTCTGTTCAACGCCCCGAGCAGGCCGTCGACGTACCGTCCGACGCCTCCCCGGTCAGCGGGAACACTGGTTGCGTCGAGTAGCACACGTGGTGCTCGACCGCCGGTCACGGGGACCGTCCTTCCGTCATGACTGCCGTTTCCTCCGCAAGCCTACGCCGGGCCGGCGGCGATGCAGTGACCGCAACGCGACGGGTCCGACAACGAACCGGGCATCCGTAACGGTTGATCAGTTAAGAGTGCTACCGAAAGGTACGGACCACCGAGCTGTCCGGTGCGACGCTGGCCAACTGGGTCGCCAAGACCGCCAACCTGCTCGTGGACGGCGCCGGGCTGGATCCCGGCGATCGCGCCCTCGTGCTCCTGCCGCCGCACTGGCAGAGCGCCGCGATACTGCTCGCCAGCTGGTCGCTGGGTCTGGCGGTGGCCGGTACGCCCGGGCCGGCCGAGGTCGGGTTCGCCCCGCCCGAGCGGGCCGGCGAGCTGACCCAGCCGCAGCGGTACCTGGTCGGCCTGCACGGGCTCGGGCTGCCGCTGCGCAACGTGCCGGAGGGGTACCTCGACTACGCGGTCGAGGTGCGCGGGTACGGCGACCGGTTCATCCCGCCCGGACCGGTACCGGACCAGGAGGAGCTGCTCGCCGCGGCCGCCGCGCGGGCGGCCGAGCTGGAGATCGAGCCGGGCGACCGGGTGATGATCGACGCGGACCGCTATCCGGACCCGCTCACCTGGCTGCTCGCCCCGCTCACCGTCGGCGCCTCGATCGTCCTTTGTGGACACCTGAACCCGGAGGAGGTCTGGGAGCGGGTCGGCGCCGAGCGGGTCACCCGGAATCTCGCCGGCTAGCTCGAACTTCCCCCGGGCCGCGACGAGGACGAGATCGTCGAACGCGCCCGGCAGCGGGGGCTCGCCCTCGAAGGGCTCGGTTCATTCGGTACCCGCGACAGCCGGCGCCCTCCGGCGCTGGTGATCGGGTACGGCACGCCGCCAGCCCACGCGTTCAGCACAGCGCTCGCCCGACTCGCCGCTTGCGTCAAGGACTAGCACGGCGTGCATGCCGGCCGCGACACCGGTGACCCGCATGTGGGGAGCCCGCTCGCGCAGGAGCGCGACCAGCCGGTCACGGCGTCGCCGGTACATCAGGCGGCAGCGGCGGATGTGCCGGTCGTAGCCGCCCGACCCGATCAGCTCGGCGAGCGTGAGCTGGTCGAGCGCGCTGGTCTGCCGGTCGGCGGCGGCTTTCGCGGCGGCGACGTCATCAACGAGGTCCGCGGGCAGGACGAGCCAACCCAGGCGCACGCCGGGCGCGAGCGTCTTGCTGGCCGTCCCGGCGTAGGCGACCTGGTGCGGCGCCAGGGCCTGCAGCGCGCCGACGGCCTGCCGGTCGTAGCGGAACTCGCCGTCGTAGTCGTCTTCGAGGAGGTACGCGCCGGCCGCGCCGGCCCACCTCACCGCCCGGGTACGGCGTTGCGCGGCCATCGCCACGCCGAGCGGGAACTGGTGGGCCGGCGTGAGCAGTGCGATGTCCGCGTCGCCGAACTCATCGACCACGGCGCCGTGCACGTCGATCGCGGTCTCCCGCACGCGCAGCCCCCGCGCCGACGCGAGGCGGCGGTGGCTGCGGTGGCCGTACGCCTCGACCGCCATCGTCGTCGCGCCGCGTCCGGCCAGCACCTCGCACATCAGTGACAGCGCCTGGGTGAAGCCGGTGCACACGACGATGCCTCCGGCGTCGGTACGCACCCCCCGGGCACGGGACAGGTAGCCGGCGAGCGCCTGGCGTAGTTCCGGCCGGCCGCGCGGGTCGCCGTAGCCGAGCGCGTCGGTCGGCGCGGCCTGCAACGCCCTCCGGGCCGCGGTCAGCCACGCGGTGCGGGGGAACGTCGAGAGATCCGGGTACCCCGGCCGCAGGTCGTAGCGGATCCTCCGGTACTCGGGCGCGGGCCCGACGGGCGGCACCGCCTCGACGCTGCGGTCGGCGACCTGGGTACCCGATCCGGTGACCGCGGTGAGCCAGCCTTCGGCGACGAGTTGCCCGTACGCCTCGACGATCGTGTTCCGGGCGATCCCGAGATCCTGCGCCAGCGCGCGGGAGGACGGCAGGCGGGTACCCGGGTGCAGCCGGCCGGTCTGGACGGCCTCGCGCAGCGCGCGTTCCAGGGCGACCCGTCCGCGACTGCCGGCGAGTTCCAGGTGAAGGTCTTGGCCGGAAGTGGCCCATTCTTTTGCCATAGTAATGGACCTTATCGGTGGGCCGATTCATGGCCTAGCGTGGTCTGCATGACGACCACCGACACCATCGTCCCGATCCCCGTCCGGCTCGACTTCGACGCCCACGCGGCGGCGTTCTCGAAGGCGATGAGCCACCTCGACAACGCCGCCACCAAGGAACTCGACCAGGTCGACTTCGACCACCGCCTGCGCGAACTTGTCCGCATCCGGGCCTCCCAGATCAACGGCTGCGCGTACTGCATCGACATGCACACCAAGGACGCCCGCGCGATCGACGAGACCGAGCAGCGGATCTACGCGCTGCCGGCGTGGCGGGAGACGCCCTACTTCACCGTGCGGGAACGCGCCGCTCTCGCGTTCACCGAGGCCGTCACGCGACTCGCGGACGAGCACGTGCCGACGGCTGCCTACGACGACGTCGCCGCGCACTTCAGCCCCGACGAGGTCGCCGCGCTCCTGAGCCTCATCGTGACGATCAACGCCTGGAACGCCCTCGCCGTGACGACCCGTGCCTGGGTACCGGGCTCCTACGAGAGCGCGGCATGAGCGGCAACACCGGCGCGGCACGAGCTGGTCGCGGCGTTCCGCGACCTGCACGCCCTGCCAGGCGGCCCGAGCGTCGCGGAACTCGCCGACCTCGGGGTCAGCCGCGTGGCGGTGGGCTGGTCGTTCGCGTTCGCCGCGCTCGACGCGCTGGTGACGGCGGCCCGCGAACTGCTCGACGAGGGCACGTACGGGTACGGGCGACGGGCCGCCCGCGGGCGCGACTTCGCGCAGAGCGCGTTCGACGCCGGTTAGCGCCCGGCTCCCGAAGCCGTTACGCCGCCTGGGTTCGGAACCGGTCGACCGCGTGGGCGACGACGACGGCGTCCTCGCCCACACCGAACAACAGTGACGACTTGCGTTTGCGCAGGAAATGGACGCCGCAGAAGAACAGGCCGGGGACGACTGTGCTGGTGCCGTCCTCGGTCAGCGGGAAGCCGGACGGATCGAACGCGGGCAGGCGTATCCAGCTCCCGTAGTCGGGGCGGAAGCCGGCGGTGAAGATCACCGTGCCGAACCCGTCGAGATCCAGCTCGCGTACCGGATCGGCGTGGAACGGTGGCGGGTCGGGTAGCTCCGGGGCCTGCGTGCCGAGCTGGTCGTGGAACAGTTGCCGGGCGTCGCGGTACCGGGCGTCGCCGAAGGCCACGGACTCGACGAGATCCTCGGCGAAGTACGCCCGGCGCCCATCCACGCCGGCGAGCCGGCCGAGCAGCCGCACGCCCATCTCCTGCAGCGTGCGGTAGTTCAGGTCGTGTCCGCCCTGCCCGCCGGTGGCCTGGACATTGGCGCCGAGCCGGGCCGCCGGTGATGGCAGGGCAGCGGGTGGCGTCTCGAAGAACGTCGTGTCCGTGAGCCAGGCGACGATGTCCCGGCCACCGGGCCGCCGCGGCAACCAGGGCGCCCGCCCGCAGGCGAGGAACACCTCCCGGCCCGACTCGTGCAACTCTTCGGAGATCTGGCAGCCGGTCTGGCCACTGCCGACGACGAGTACCCGGCCGGACGGCAGAGCCCGAGGGTTGGTGTACCGCTCGGCGTCGATGACCAGTACCCCCGGCGGAAACGCGGCGGCGACGGCCGGCCGGTGCGGACGCTGGTACGCACCCGTGCATACGACGACGCTGTGCGCGCGGATGTCCCCGTTCGACGTGCGTAGCAGGAACCCGCCGTCCGACCCGGCCGCCAGGCTGTCGACGGACACCCCTTCGCGCACCGGCAGGCCGCTGCTCGACGCGTACCCCTCCAGGTAGTCGACGATCTCGTCGCGCGGCGCGAAGCCGTCCGGATCCTCACCCGGGTACGGGCGTCCCGGCAGGCTCATCGTCCAGTTCGGGGTCACCAGGCAGAAGCTGTCCCACCGGCCCCGCCAGGCCTGGCCGACCCGGGCCCGCTCCAGCAGGACGTGCTCAACGTCGATGGCCTTCAGCTCGTGGCTGACCGCGAGGCCGGCCTGCCCGCCGCCGATCACGACGACGGTCGGGGCGTCCAGCATGACCGCATCCTACGGCGGCCCTCAGGCCGGCTGGCTGTAAGTAAAGGGTATTTGACACGGCGTCTGTTCTGCTTTACATTCGTCGTGTCAAACGTTCTTTACACTGTCGGCGCGGGAGCAGCGATGTCGTACGAAGAGAAGCGCACGTGGGTCTACCTCGTGGCCAGCGCGGCAGCCTACGGGGTCTACCTCGTGATCGTCCTCGAGCGCGCGCTGCATACCCCCGTCGCACAGGTGCCGTACGTCCCGGCGCTGCTGTGGACGACGGTCGCCTCGATCGTCACCTCGATGGTGGGCCGGGTCGCGATCGAGACCGCGAGACCCAGCGACAGCCACCGGAGCGACGTGCGGGACCGGGAGATCTCCCGGTTCGGCGAGTACGTCAGCCGCTGGTTCGTCATCGCCGGCGCCACGGTGGCACTGCTCATGGCGATGGCCAGGTGGGACTACTTCTGGATCGCCAATGTCATCTACCTCGGTTTCGTGCTGTGGGCGATCGTCGGATCCGTGGTGAAGCTCGTCGCCTACCGGCGGGGTCTGTAGCCCGATGGCCATGAGCAAGCCGACCAGGGTCACCAACTCGATACGTGCACTGCGCTTCGCCCATGGCGAGATGACGCAGGCACAGTTGGCCGAGCGCATCGGAGTGACCCGCCAGACCGTCATCGCGATCGAGCAGGGTCGCTACTCGCCGTCGCTGGAGATGGCCTTCCAGATCGCCCGGGTGTTCCGGGTACCGCTCGACGAGGTGTTCCAGTATCCCGACAGCGAAGGAGAGCCGCGATGAAGGCAGCCGTCTATGGCAGGTACGGTTCCCCGGACGTCGTGACGGTTGACGACGTCCCGATGCCGGTACCGCGGGACGACGAGGTACTGGTACGGCTCCACGCTGCGACGGTCGGGATCGTGGACGGCCTCGCCCGCCGGGGTGTCCCGGCCTATGCCCGGTTCGCCTTCGGTCTTCGGCGACCGAGGTTCGCCGTTCTCGGATCTGATTTCGCCGGGCAGATCGAAGCTGTCGGGCCGGCGGTCAGCCGATTCGCCGTTGGCGACCAGGTCTTCGGTACCACGGCGCCACGGTTCGGCGCGCACGCGCAGTACGTGTGCCTGTCCGAACAAGCCGCGATGGCACCGAAACGGCCAACTTCAGCTACGCCGAAGCGGCCGCGCTGGTCGACGGGACGGCACTGTGCTTCCTGCGGGACAAGGCGAACCTTCAACGCGGGCAGACCATCCTGATCAACGGCGCGTCCGGAGCGGTCGGCACCACCGCCGTACAGCTCGCCAAGCATTTCGGAGCGACGGTGACCGGGGTGTGCAGCGGCGCGAACACCGAGCTGGTCCGCAAGCTCGGCGCCGACACGGTCATCGACTACCACCAAACGGACTTCACCCGGACCGGACAGACCTATGATGTGATCTTCGACGTGGCCGGCAAGAGCTCGTTCTCCCGCTGCCGTGGCGCGCTCAACCGTCCAGGGGTCTACCTGACCACTGCCCCCTCCCCGGCGATCCTGCTCCAGATGCCGTGGACATCGAGGTTCGGGGCCAGGAAGGCCGTGGTCGCGTTCACCGGCTTGCGAACCCGGGCGAGAAGCGCAAGGACCTGTTGTCCATCAGGGATCTCCAACGTCGTCGTCACGCTGACCGATCCCCCGTGAACAGCGAGCCGCACTCACCCCGGCGGTTGTCGCTGGATAGGGACTCCGCTCACCCGCGATGCTGCCGTTCGCGCGGCGAGTTGGAGGCTTGCCAGGGGGTCGAGGTCTGCCAGCAGCCCGTAGAGCAGCCCGGCCGTGGCGGCATCGCCCGCACCGACGGTGGTCCGCACCGGGACCGGCGGTGCCGGCACGAACAGGTCGTGATCGCTCCACTGCGTCTGCCGTACCGGATCGTTGGCGAACACCGCGCCGGCGCGGGCCAGTCGCGACGGGTCCGCGGTGCTGAGCTGGAGGCCGAAGGCACCGGCGGTCAGCATCACGACCGCGGGACCCAGGTCCAGGATCTGTCCTGCGGTGCGGCGCAGGTCCGCCTGCGTGCGGGAGATGTCCAGATGCAGGGCCGAACGAACATCGTCCAGGCTCGGTGTGAAGATGTCCACGAGCGGAAGCACCCGCGCGAGCAGCGCCGGCCAGTCCTCCCGGCCGGCCGGCGACGCGGGGTCGAGCACCGCCAGGTCGAGGGAGGTGCTCAGCCCGGCCGCCCGCGCACGAGCGAGGAGCGCTTCGAGCGCGGCTCCACCGGACGCGACGAGTACCGGCAGCAGCGACGGATAGCCGACGTGGAGCAGGTCGACGCCGGTCAGGCTGAACCCGCAGCCGTCGAAGGCGGCGTTGGCCCCGACGTGGTGCCAGAACGACCTGTCCTCGCCGGGAGGCTGCAGCACCAGCGAGTAGGACGTCGACTGCCCGGGGATGAGCCGAACCTGGTCGGTGCGGGCACCGCGAGCGGCCAGCATCCGGACCAGCAGCGCTCCGAGCTCATCGTCGCCGGCATCGCCGACGACCTGCACCCGCGCACCCAGGGCAGCGAGGTCACCGCCGGTGTTGGCCACGCATCCACCGGCGTACACACCGAGCGGACCCACCTCGACCAGCTCACCGGGACCGATGGTGGGCATGGCCGACAGGCCGGGCACAAGATCGACACAGACGTGCCCCGCAACCAGCGCCGAGCGCATCCGCGACTCCCATCCGCCCGCGATGGTGCGCGCCAGCGCTGGCCGTCAGCTGCGGAATCCG
>WNGG01003914.1_pt1 | contig 16740 bp, 16 predicted proteins | sample 5400661 | NCBI WGS metagenome assembly WNGG01 (sample SAMN13153372, study PRJNA577476) | soil metagenome | isolation source: 100 cm soil or saprolite under Garry oak tree replicate 1 | place: USA:California | collected 2016-06-15 | reverse complement strand
GGCGGCCGCTACGGTCGCGGCGACGGTCCAGTCATCGCGGGAAAGTCCGCGCAGGACAAGGTGCCGGGTACCGGTTCGAGGTGCACCCGCCGGTACACGCCGCCGTAGGCGCCTGCGAGGTCGGCGGTGAGCGACGCGGTCAGCGCGGCGAGGAAAGCACCGGAGAAACCGGCGTAGGTGACGTTGATAGAGCCGGTCTGCGGGTCGGTTCCGGCGTTTTCGACGTAGAGGTGCTCGCCCTCCTTGCGTACGGTGAGCTGGTAGCCGTAGACGCCGGTATCACCGGTGCGAGCGGCCTCGGCGTACATCCGGTGGCTCCACCGGCCGTCTGGGATCTTCGACAGCCGCTGCGCCACCGTCCGTTCGCCGGCGTCGAGCACCCGGTTCATCACCGCTTTCACCGCGTCCGCGCCGTTCCGGTCGATCAGCGCCACGATCCTGCCTGCCGCCACCCGGTTCGCTGAGATCGCGGCGCGCAGGTCCATGTGCACGTTGGCGGGCACGCGCGACTGGCGCAGGAACATCTCCTCCAGGTCCCGGCGCACCTCCCCGCGGCTGACCAGCTTGAACGGCGGGAATGGCGGCGGGTCGGTGAAGATGTCGGTCGCGTCGACGCAGAAGCTGCCCATCACCGAGCCGCCGACGTCGGCGTGGTGCAGGACGTTGGCCACCCAGCAGAACAGCTCGTCGCCCACGAACACCGGCGCGGCCACGACCGTGTCCGGCTGGTGCGGGCTGCCGACGTACGGGTCGTTGGACACGAACATGTCGCCGGGCTCGATGCCGGGGTTCTCGGCCCGGTTTACCAGGATCCACTTGACGGTCAGCGCCTGGGCGTTGGACAGGTATTGCAGGTACGGGCCGAGGAACACCAGGTCGCCGGACGCGCTTAGGATCGAGGGCTGGAAGTCCCTGGTGACCATCGTGACCGGCGAGACGGCCAGCCGCTGGATCGTCTGCCCGTGCTCGAGGTTGGTGTTCATCAGTGAGTAGCGGATGACCTCGAAGGTCACCGGGTCCACGTCAGCGCTGCCGACGTGCAGCTTCAGCGTGCCGGGGATGCGCAGCGTCTCGCCGGGGATGTAGCCGCGTTGCACGCCGTCCCAGATCGTCATCAGAACTCCTTCAGTCGTAGCTCGCCAAGCGGGCCGGCGGACAGTGACGCGCCGTGCGGGACGGCGACGGTGGTGTGCGCCAACTCGATGAGGGCGGGGCCGGCAACGGTCCCGGCGGGCGCGCCGCGGTACACGTCGGTTCCGGTCCAGCCGTGCCCGGGCCAGTAGACGCCGGCCTGCTCGGGCTCGGCCGGTGCCGCCAGCTCCGGCCGGGCGATGGGGATGCCGGCCGGGACGGACACCCGGGCCCGCAGCGCGAAGACCTCGACGGCCTGGAATAGTGCCGTGCCGCCTTCGCCGTAGCGCCGCATGTACTCCTTGTCGAAGCCGGCCAGCAGGGTGTCGGCGTCCGCGGACGGCGACACCGGGATCTCCAGGCTGTGCATGAGCTGCTCGCGGTAGCGCATCAGGGCGTCGATCTCCACCACTGGCTCCCCGGTGACACCGGTGGCCGCCAGCTCGGCCAGTGCCGCGCCGCGCACCCCGGCCACGGCGGTCGCGAGCACCGGGCCGTCGAACGGGGCCAGCATCGAGCGCTCCAGCTCGTGGTACAGCACCACATCACCGGACGCGATGCCGTACGCCGAGAGCGTGGATGCGCCGTTGCCGAGCGGGATCACGACCTCGCGGACCCCGGACTCGGCGGCGTACCCGAAGGCGTGCACCGGGCCCGCGCCGCCGAACGCGTACAGGACGAAGCCGCGGGGATCGAGGCCGCGTTCGAGTGTCTGCTGGCGGATCACCGTCGCCGCCTGCATGTTGTTGATCCGCAAGATGCCCGCCGCGGTCTCCTCGACGGTCAGGCCGAGCCGCCCGGCGAGCCTGCCGACGGCGGCGATGGCGGCGTCGCGGTCCAGCGGCATCCGGCCGTCGAGGAACGTGTCCGCACGGACCAGGCCGAGCACCACGTCGGCGTCGGTCACGGTCGGCTCGGCGCCGCCGCGGCCGTAGCAGGCCGGGCCCGGCTCGGAACCGGCGCTCGCCGGGCCGACCCGGAGCCCGCCGGTCGCCTCGTCGAACCAGGCGATCGAGCCGCCGCCGCAGGCGATCGAGCGCACGTCCAGGTTGGGCAGCCGGTAGGTGTACTGGTCGATGACGTTCTGCTCGGCCACGACCGGCTTGCCGTCGATCACCAGGCCGAGATCGAATGACGTGCCGCCCATGTCGGTGCCGACTACATGGTCGTGGCCATACGCGTCGGCCAGGCCTGTGACGCCGATCAGGCCGCCGGCCGGGCCGGAGTTGATCGTGCCCAGCGGGGTCGCGGCGGACGCGGGCAGCACCCCGCCGCTGGACTGCATGACCAGCAACGGGGTCGCCAGCCGGCTCTCCAGCTCACTCAGGTACCGCGAAGAGGCCGGACCGACGTAACCGTTCAGCACCGTGGCCACCGTGCGCTCGTACTCGCCGAGCCGGGGAGACACCTCCGACGACCGCGACACGAACACCCCGGGGATCGCCTGGGCCAGGGCCTTCTCGTGCGCCGGGTTCGCGAACGACCACAACAGCGCGATGGCGACGGAGTCGAGCTATGGTTTCCTTGCAGGTCCACCAGAACGCAGTCGGTGAACGTGCCACCGATGTCCACGCCGACGTAGTACATGGGTCACTCCTTTTAGCTTCAGCGGTAAAGGCCGCCCTGGCCCAGGCCGGCGCCGCCGTCAAGGCGCAGCGCCTGCGTGCCATGTTGCCGAAGGTAGCGGCCAGAGCGGTTCGCGTCTTCACGGCCAGCATCCGACCGCACTGCCCGCCAGCCGGACTCGCGAATGCCCGCTGGCCGTAAAGAAGCCAAAGCGCTAAGCGGCGCTCCTGCATCCCGGCGGCGACTGAAGCCGATTCGGAAACGTGCACCACGGTCCGTTCGGTATTAAAACCTCTGATCCGGAACGGGCTAGGCTCTTGCGGCTGCTTCCGGCTGGCTGCCCTGAACGGCTGACGCCTCAAGGTGCACTGGCCGCCGTAGGAGACCCGTTCGCGCTTCCCCGCCACGATCGCATCGAAAATGCGGTGTGGATCGGCCATCACCACCACCCACGACGACGCGTTGCAGCTGGAGGGCACTGCGTGATCCCCGCTAGCAGGTAGCGAGGATGGGCGCCTGCCCTGACGACATGCGACCCCTCGGCCGCCATCGTTAGCCGGTATGAAGGCCCTCTTGGACGTACGAGGCAGGAGTCTCGGCGGCACGGGGCGCCGGCGGTGCGCCGCCGGCGACGGGCATCCGACCGTCCCGGGACGTCTGGCCGACGGCCCGGCGACTGCGCCGGCCGGGCGACTAGTGGCGCAGCGTTTCCGCCTGCAGGCGCTGTTGGGCCGCGGCGGCATGGGCCTGGTCTGGCTCGCCGATGACGAGGTGCTTGACCGGCCGGTCGCGGTGAAGCAGGTCCTCCTGCACGGCCTGGAGTCGGCGGAGATGCGCACGGCAGCTTGGGCGTGTGCCCTCAGAGAGGCCCGGGCCGCCGCGCGGGTCGACCACGACGGAGCCGTCAGGATCTACGACATCGTCGAGCACAACCGCTGCCCGTGGATCGTCATGGAGCCGCTACCGGGACGAACGCTCCAGCAAGCGCTGCACGCTGCGGGGCCCCTGCCGGTCCGCCAGGTGACAACAGCCGGCCTGCGCCTTCTGGACGCGCTGCAGGCGACGCACCGGGCGGGCATCGTGCACGGCGACGTCAAGCCGGCCAACGTGCACCTCTGCGGAAGCGGGCGCGTCGTCCTGACCGACTTCGGCATCGCGTGCGCCATCGGCGATGTCTCCCCGGCGGCCGGCGCGTTTCCCGGCACCCCGGCATACGTCGCGCCGGAACGGCTGGACGGCGGTGCATCCGGGCCGGCGTCCGACCTGTTCTCGCTCGGCGCGACACTGTTCACGGCGGTCGAAGGCTGGCCGCCCTTCGACCGGGGCTCGCTGGTCGCCACGCTCACCGCCATTCTCGTAGACGCGCCGGCACCGTCCCTGCGCGCCGGCCCGCTGCGCCCGGTCATTGAAGGACTGCTCGCCAAGGACCCCGCCCGGCGGCTGAGCATAGGCCAGGCCCGGGCCGCGTTCCGGGCTATCCAGCGCGAGCACGGCACGGCACACGTCCGGACGTCCTGGACCGATTCGTCCCCCGCTACCAGCACGCCAACTCCGTGGACATCACCGAGAACGCGGACCGGCGGGAGTCGGCGCCTGCTCCCGTGTTGACAACGGTAGGACGGGTTGACACGGAAGCGGCAAATGTCCTCAGAGGAGGCGGCCAGTAGGCAGGGCGTGCAGCTGCTATGCAGCCTTCCGGCTTCTGGCCTGCCGGGCCCTGATCCACATCGTCCAGCACCCCACTGACCTCGGCCGAGTAACGGAGGCTATCGACCTGCTTACCGATACGCTCCTGTCCCACTTCGCCTACGAGGAGCGCGAACTCGTCGGCCCGCGGCCCGGCACGACTTCTTCCCCGGCCAGGTATGACCCAGCCGGAGCCAAAGCGGCGGCGCTGAGCACCACGGTCACCAGGCCCAGCGCCAGCCCTCCCTGCTTGCTTAGCCGGGATCTCGTGGTCAATTCAGCTCCGTGCCAGGTTCGGGGTGCCCGCCATAGTCGCGGCTTGGCGTAGGGTCGATCCGGTCTCTTCCGGCTCGCGCCTGGCCGGAAAGGCAGGATGTGGCTCGGCGGGCGCGGGTGCGGCGGGCACCGAGATGGCCATGGTCAGGCCGCCGCCGGGAGTTTCCTCCGGCTCCAGCGTGCCACCCATCGCTTCGGTCAGGCCACGGGACACCGTGAGCCCGAGCCCGACGCCGATGGTGCTTCCGGTGTCGCCCAGCCGCTGGAAGGCCGCGAAGATCCGGTCCCTGTCAGCCTCGGGGACGCCCGGCCCGTGGTCGACGACGCGCAGGACGACCCTGCCGCCGCGAGCGCTGGCGGTCAGCAGCGGCGGCGATGCGCCGGGGGAGTACCGCAGCGCGTTGGCAGTCACGTTCGCGATGACCCGTTCCATGATCGGCGGATCGGCCATGACCAGGGGCAGGCCGGGCGGGATGCGCACCATGACCATGCGTGCCTGCGGCCCGATGCCGCTGAGGGAGCGCGCGATAATCTCCCTCAGATCGGCCGGCCGGGGAAACACCGGCAGCGCCCCGGCCTGCAGCCGGCTTACGTCCAGCAGGCTGGCGAGCAGATGGGTGAGCTGGTCCAGGGACTCATCGGCGGTGGCCAGCAGTTCGTCGTGGTCCTCGGCGGTCAGCTGGATGTCCGCCGAGCGCAGGCAGCTGACCGCCGCCTTCGCCGCGGCCAGCGGTGTGCGAAGGTGGTGGCTGACCGCTGCGAGCAGCGCCGTCCGCATCCGGTCGGCCTCCGCGATGGGCTGTGCCGCATCGGATTCCGCGATCGCCGCAGCTGCCTGCCCGGCGTGGCGCACGACGTTATCTGCCAGGAGGCCTACCACCACCGCCACGGCGACGAAGATGGCCCCGGCCGCTGCGTTGGCGGCCTCGGCGATGCTAGATATATGCATCGGCGGGGTGAAGTGGAAGTTGAGCAGCGACCCGGCGATGGCTTCGAGCACGGCGGCTACGAGGCTGCCGAGCAGGGCGACCGCGGTCACCGCCACCAGGACGGCGAGCACCTCGGTGGTCAGGTTCAGTTGGCCGCGCAGGATGGCGAGCACGACCGCGAGCGCCGGTGCCAGCGCCGCGGCCAGGGCATATGCGGCTAGCCTGCGCCTCAGCGGCAGGCTGGACTTGGCTGGGGCGATCAGGAACTCCTCGAAGGCGCGCAGCAGGAAGGCGTCCGAGACGCGCGTTTCGCTGCCTGCCATCTCATCTCCTTCGCCGATCCCTGTGATTCCCAAGGATTTCGCGGACGCCAGCCGGGATCATCGATGCCAGCGCATACTTGCGTCCCCGGCTAGCCCCACCGGCCGGATCCTGGCTAGCTGCAACGCGCTTCTCGGTGCCGCCGGAGGGCCGCGCGGCTAGCCGAGCAGGCTGGAGCCGCCGACCATGGTCAGCATGTCTGCGTGGGGAACCGGTATCGCCGCTGACCAGGATCCGCCCGTGGGAATTGACCGTGTATCCCCGCGCGGAGACGAAGCCACTGGGGTCGGCGGCCGCAGGCGTTCGATGACTCCCGCCGGGCCGCTGGACGTGGTTTTCTTGTCCGATGACGATGATCGCCGCTGCCGGGAACAATGCACAGGCTGGTGAATTTGTCATTCGTGTCGTCGCTGCCATTAACCGGGCTGCTCTGGCAGTACTGCTCTGCACGGAAGCGCAACCCCGCCACCACATCGAAATCGCCAGTCAGCCTCTGGCCCGCCAGGTAAACCGGAATCAGGCAGGTGCCGCCAGCCGGAAGAGCGTATTGGTGGTGGCCACAATGACGGCAGCCCCGGGTGCGCGGAATCCTTGGGCGTGAGCGTGAACGCCAGTGTGCCTGGCTTGTATGCAATCACCTGGTCGCGGCTAATCCGAGGAGTGCCCGTCGTGTCTCAATACGTAGGGTGACACCGCAGGCAGCCGAAAGGACCAGGAGACCGAGGCAGGAGCCGATGCCGTATGACCGATCCCACCCGCCGGCCCGAGCACGCCGCGTACCGCGAGCAGGAGCCCGCACCCGACCCCGAGGTGCTCCAGCTCGCGGCGAAGATCTTCAACCTCGCCCGCCAGGGCGGCACCGACATCCTAGCCACCTATGTGGACGCCGGCGTTCCGGCCAACCTCTGCAACGACAGGGGCGACACCCTCGTCATGCTCGCCGCGTACCACGGCCACCCGCAGACGGTCGCGGCGCTGCTGGAGCGCGGCGCCGACCCCGACCGCCCCAACGACCGCGGCCAGACCCCACTCGCGGGCGCCGTCTTTAAGGGGGAACGGGCGGTGATCGAGGCGCTCATCGACGGCGGCGCCGACCCCACTGCGGGGACCCCGTCGGCCGTCGAGACCGCCCTGATGTTCGGCCAGGACGATCTGGTCGCGCTCTTCGAGGGCCGCTGACGGACGCGACGCTAGCCGATCACCGGCATGACCCGCCAGGAACTCGGCGAGCTGCTGGCCGCCTGGCAGGCCGCCGCCGACGGCCCGTCAGATGACGACGAGCACGACGCGGCCGCCGCGCTGGCCGACGCAGTCGTAGCGCTCCTGGACGTGCGCAGCGGCGCGCGCAGGTCCGGCGGCCGCCCGGCGGGCCGGCCGGCCGATGCCGCCAGCGGCATGCCCGCCGAGGTCGACGGCATGCCGGTCCGGGCCGCGTTCCGGCAGCCGCCGGCCGTCTACGGCCGCCTGGAATACACCTGGGACGTCATCCTGCGCGAGGCGCTGGACCCGGCCAACGGCAACAGGTACCGCCTGTGCCGTGTCCGCCACGCCGGCAGCGCCGGCGCGGCCCGCTGGGAGGTCATTGACGCCGACCCCGGCGCCCGAGGGCTGACATGGACGACCGCCGCGATGCGGTTCGCCCGCACCGCGCTGACCGCAGCGGCCCCCCGCGGCGACTTCGACCCGCTCCAGGAGGACAGGCACCTGCCCCGCTGACCGGCCCAGCCCCTACGGGGCAGCCGCGTGAGCCCTCCGGCTCTCCCCCGGGCCGGAGGGCTCACGCATGCCCGGAGCCCCACCGCGCACCGCGCCACGGCGGCGTGCCCCGCCGCGCGCCGAGGTGGCCCCGGTCCGCCCGCCGCGCCCTGGCCCTCGTCCGCGTAATGCCATCCTGGCCGGGCGGGCGCCCGCGAGCAGGCCCGGGCTGCCGCTCGCGGCTTGTCGGTGCTTCACGTCGTGCTCGGCCGCCTCGGCGAGCGGTCCGGCGGCCGGAACCCGCCGTGGGCGCCCTGAAATGCCAGCGCGGCCGTCCTGTTGAGCGTCACGACAATGTCAGTGGAAACGACACGAAATGTCAGTGGAGCTCGGGGATGTGCAGCTTGAGGCCGCATCCTGCGGGGGGCGACGGCGGGGTGCGACGAGGAACCGCGCGGAAGGTCAGGTGACAGCGCAGAGCGACGTCCTTGCCTGAACCCGGCTTCGAGGATTTAGAGATCCCGCTTGTAGTCTCTGTACACCCGGCGTGCGATCAGCTCCTTGGCGCCTGCGAGAGCCTTGTTCATCAGGTCGGGGGGAGTATCCGGCTCTGGCCAGGTGCCGTAGCACGCAGAGCACCCGACCTGGATGGACTCGGCGCTGAGATCGAATGTGACGGTCAGGCGCTCGTGACGGCAGATGTGACGTTCCTGGCCCGCTAGCCGGCTTGACGATTCCCGCGTCCTGCGGGCCTCCACCCCCACTCCCCGGTCACCAACAGCCGCCGGCCCTACAACCACTGAACCCGCCCGACGGCGGGGCTACTTCAAGTCGTCACAACATCACCGATCCGGCACCAGGTGGCGCCAGATCAAGCCGTCACAGTGGGGTCGGTGCTCGGGCCGCCGCGGTCGGCGAAGACGACGCTCGAGACGTTGACGATCGCGCCGCCGTCGGCGGCGAGGATCGGAGGGACCTCGTACTTCATCGAGTAGAACAGCCCGGAGAGGTTCACGTTGATCACCTCATTGAGTGATTTGGGAATTGCGGATAGGGGGCCCGGCGCCTGCTGGCGCCGGGCCCTTGGCTCCGGCTGGGTGCGTCCGATGCTGGGCGCCTACTCCGGCCAGTCCGAGTTCAGGATGGTGTCGACGAAGTTGCCGCGCTTGAAGCCGGGGACGTACCGCTCCAGGACGTCAGCCTTGACGTTGCCGAACGTGGTCTCCGGCCTGGGCGCGATGCCGTCGGTGAACGCCTGCAGGATCTGGCGCTTGAAGTCCGGCCGCGGGTGCAGCGCGGTGATGGCGGCCCGGTCGGCGTCGCTGATGTCGTGGTAGCCGATGCCGAGCACGTCGTATTCGACCCCGGCGGTGACCAGGGCGACCTCGGGTTCCATGAACTCCGGGATGCCGGGCGTGGTGTGCAGGGCGATGGCGGTCCACACCCGGCGGATGCTGTCCTCGGGCACGCCGTGGCCGTGCAGGAAGCGGCGGGCCTCGTCGGCGCTGTCCACCTCGAAGCGCCGGCCGCTGTGGCGGTTTTCCTCGTTCAGGCCGAGGTCGTGGAAGATAGCCCCGATGTACAGCAGTTCGGGGTCGTAGCTGAGGCCGCGGTTGCGGCCCTGCAGGCTGCCCCACCAGTAGACGCGGCGGGAGTGGTGGTACACGAGGTCGCTGGTGCGGTCCCGGACCAGCTCGGTGGCCTCGCGGGCCAGCTTGGTGTCGGGGACCGTCACCCCGGCCGCGGACTGTCCGTTGACAGGCATTGATGTCTCCTTACGTTGAGCGGATGGCAGGGCCCGGCGCCTGCCGGCGCCGGGCCCTCCTCTATCACGGTGCGATCTGGCGATCAGGACTGTCCGGCACGGACGCCCTTCTCGACCCGCTCGCCCAGGTCCTTGTCCACGTTCCCGAGGTACCAGAAGGCGCGCTGCAGCACCGGCTCGGTCACGCCGTTGAGTAGCTGCCCCACGATGTTGCTGACCAGCCGGTCACGGGCGGCGTCGTCGAGGACCTCGCGGACCAGCGTGCCGGGCTGGCTCCAGTCGTCGTCCTCGGCGTGCTGGACGTAGGCGGCGTGCACGAGCTCGCCGTCGGCGTACCAGCTCGCCGGCTGGTACTGCTCGGGGTAGGCCTGCGGGCCGCCCTTGGAGTTCGGGAAGTACACCGGGTCGGTCCGGTTCACGATCCGCATCACCCCGTCCTTGCTGTAGGTGTTCACGGGCGCGACGGGGGCGTTGACCGGGATCTGCTTGTAGTTCACGCCGAGCCGGGCCCGGTGAGCGTCGGCGTAGGAGAACAGCCGGCCGAGCAGCATCCGGTCCGGGCTCGGCCCGATCCCCGGCACGAGGTTGTTGACATCGAAGGCGGCCTGCTCGATCTCGGTGTGGTAGTCCACCGGGTTGCGGTCCAGGGTCATCGTGCCGACCTCGATCAGCGGGTAGTCCGCGTGCGGCCACACCTTGGTCAGGTCGAACGGGTTGAACCGGTAGGTCTTGGCGTCCTCGAACGGCATGATCTGCATCTTCAGCGTCCAGCTCGGGTGCTCGCCCCGCTCGATCGCCTCGTACAGGTCCTTGGTGTGCAGGTCGGGGTCGGTCCCGGCCAGCCGGTCGCCCTCGGCCTGGGTCCAGAACTCGATGCCCTGGTGGCTGATGAAGTGGTACTTGACCCAGAACCGCTGGCCGTCCGCGTTGATCCACATGTAGGTGTGCGAGCTGTACCCGTTCATGTGCCGCCAGGTCTTCGGGAGGCCGCGGTCACCCATCAGCCAGATCACCTGGTGCGCCGTCTCCGGCAGCAGGGTCCAGAAGTCCCACTGCATGTCGTTGGAGCGCAGGTTGACCTTGGCCAGCCGCTTCTGGGAGCGGATGAAGTTCTGGAAGTGAATCGGGTCCTTGACGAAAAAGACCGGCGTGTCGTTGCCGACCAGGTCGTAGTTGCCCTCGGTGGTGTAGAACTTCAGCGCGAACCCGCGCAGGTCCCGCCACATGTCGGGGCTGCCGCGCTCCCCGGCCACGGTGGAGAACCTGGCCACCATCCGGGTCGTGGTCCCCGGCTGGAACAGCGCCGCCTTGGTGTAGGCGCTGACGTCGTGGGTGACCTCGAACCGGCCGAACGCGCCGCTGCCCTTGGCGTGCGGCTGCCGCTCGGTGATCCGTTCCCGGTTGAAGTTGGCCATCTGCTCGATCAGGTAGCTGTCCTGCAGCAGGATCGGGCCGCCGGCACCGACGGTCAGCGAGTACTCATCGCTCTCGACCGGAATGCCGGCATCAGTCGTCTGGATCGGGTTGGGCTGCGTGCTGGTCATACTTGTGTCTCCTTTGTGGATGGGACCCAGGGCTGTGCGGGATGGCTTACTGGGCTGTGGTGGCGCCGGACTCGATCTGACGCCGCTGCGCTGATCATTTGTCGGCGGGGTTGAGCGCGCGGAACGCCAGCGCCGCCGCCACGCCGGCGCCGAGCTGGACGACCAGGTAGACCCAGACCGTGGACCAGGCGAACAGGCCTGCGGTGGCCGCGCCGAGCGTGACCGCCGGGTTGAACGCGCCGCCGGAGATGCCGCCGACGGCGAACGCGCCAGCCGCGACAGTGAACCCGATCGCCAGCCCGAAGAACTGGTTGCCCGGCTGGTCCTTGCTGGTGGCGACGTTGAGCACCACGTAGCACAGGGCGAAGGTGATCAGCACCTCCACCACGGCGGCGGCCGCCTCGGCGTGACCGGACAGGGTCAGGGTCTTGACCGTCGCCGGGTTGACCACCGCGCGGGCGAGCATCCCGGCGATGAGGCCGCCGGCGACCTGGGCGATCCAGTAGGCGACCGCGTCGCGTATCCCGATCCGGCCGCGGACCAGCACCGCCAGCGTCACCGCCGGGTTGTAGTGGCCGCCGGAGATGTGGCCGCCGGCGTAGATCATGACCATCAGCGTCGCGCCGGCCGCCAGCGGGGTAAACACGCTGCCGCTGAGCACGCTCACTGCGACGACGAAGGTGAGGAAGAACGCCCCGATCGCCTCGACCGCGTACTTCCGAGTTGCTACTCCCCATTGGGAAGGGGCAGCAACTGCCACCGATTTCGGTTGGCCTGTGATGACGTCCGCCATCTGCTTCCTCCTTGAGTTTCAAGTGGTTCACTCAACGATTCCGCGCATGCGGTCCCGCCGTCATCGTGGCCAGCGGCCATTTATCCCCCCGGCTAACCGAACTCACCGAATTCCTGCTAACTGCAACTATGCTGGTGACCCGGCTTTCGCGCAGGCGGAGGCGGGTCTGCAGCCAGTACTGGCCAGGCGCAGAAAAATAGTGAAAATAGTGAAATACGTGCGCAGGCTGCTTTAGGAGAAACGGCCTTAATTTGCCGCGCTGCCTGAATCCCTTGATGCGCGCCGCTGCCTGTGTTTGCGCCGCTCCTCCTCGGTGGTGCCGCCCCAGACACCAGCAGCGCCGATGTCCAACGCCCACCGCAGGCACGGTCCGCACACCGGGCACGTTCGGCAGATCTGCTTGGCTTCATCGATCTGAAGCAAAGAGGCACCTGAGGTGCCGAGAGGAAAGAACAGGTCGGGATCCACGTCGCGACAGGCGGCATGGTTACGCCAGTCCGTACCCGCGGCGTTCCGTGGCAGCTGGAGAAGGCCTTGGCTCGTGTTACTCATCAGACACGCCACCCTTCCTCCTTGTGGGCTCGCACGCTGCGACTCTGCCGTTATCGCGCCCTGGCTACCAAGGATTTCGCGCGGCTGGGCGCCTGGCATCGCTGCGAGCGCCCATCTTTGCCTCCTGCCACCCGTACTAGCTGAGTACCTGCTAGCTGCAACGGGATCGTTTGCGTCCGTGATGGCGGGCTGCTGGTCTCCGACGGGCCGTTCGCCGAGACCAAGGAGCAGATCGAATGCCTCTGTAACGAAACTGGGGACCCCAGCCAGGCGCGCGGCAGCGCCGGCTATGAGGGCTGCCGGTGAGGTGGGCTCGCGGTCAGGCTGCCTGGCCCGGGGGCGGGCTGCCGTCCCCGGGCGGGACCAGGGTGACCTGTGATCCGAGCCGAGCCAGGGCCTGCTGGTGGTGACGGATCAGGTGCTCGCGGTTGCGCTGGTCACGCTGGTCGTAGTAGTCCTCGCCGGCGTCGGCGTAGTCCTGACCGCGGGCCATGACCGCCCAGGCTATGCAGACCAGGGTACGGGCGACCGCGGTCGCGGCCTTCTTCTCCTGGCCTTTGCCGAACCGGCGCGCCAGGCGGCGGAACCGGGCGCCGGGCCGGGTGCGGGTGCGGGCGGTAGCCCAGGCTGCCTCGGTCATGGCCGCGCGCAGGTGCCGGTTGCCCTCCCGGGCCCCCGGCACGCGCGGCAGCTCTGCGGGCATCAGCCTGCAGGCGGGCGTAGATAGCGTTGCTGACCTGCCGCTTCAGCGACCGCATGGCCTCTTTCGGGGTCTTGCCCTCAGCCAGTTTCTTGTCGTAATAGGCACGGCCCTCGCTGTGGCGGTGGCGGACCTGGGTGACCGCGGCCATGTGGATGGCGCGGTTCCCGCGCCGGGACAGCCGGTGAATCTTACGTCGGCCAGAGGACACCTCAATGGGCGCGGTGCCGTTGTAGGCGGCGAAGCGGTCCCGGCTAGGGAACCGGGACACGTCCTTGACGTCGCCGATCCCCGCCGCGGCGATGACCGGGCCCACCCCGAACAGCGTGGTCAGGCTGGTGCCGACCGCCTGCACCGCGGTGGTGAGCGTCTTCCTGGTCGCGCGCAGCTGCGCGTCAATGCGGCGCAGGTCCTCGATGAACGCGGCGGCGAGCTCGCAGCGGGCCGCATCCACCGCCCCCGCGGGCACGATCGAGTCCAGCAGCCGGCCGGCGGCCGCCGCGGTGATGGCCTTGGCGACCCCGCCGGGGACCAGCTCGCACAGCACTGCGTGCAGCCGGCACACCACCTGGGTACGGGTCCGGCCCAGGTCACGGTACCGCTTGGACCATACCTTCAGCACTGCCACCTGGCAGCCGAGCCGGGCACCGCCTCTCGCACACCAGGCGAGCGCAGCGCCGCGACCGCGACCGACCGGGCGTCGTTCGGGTCGTTCTTGTTCGTGTCCCCGGCGGCCAGCAGCCGCACCCGCGCACCCAGCTTGGGCTGCATATCCAGCACCCGCTCACCCGCCGACAGCAGCTGCTGGGCCAGCAGGTGCCCCAGGCCGGCGGCGCCCTCCACCGCCCAGGTCCGCTCCGGCCACGCCGCCGCCCACGCCAGCAGCTGCTCCGCCTGCCCGGCGCAGGCGCGGACCCGCAGCTCACCCAGCGGCTCCTCGGCCGCGCTGATCACCACCGCGGTATGCGAGGCCTTATGCGGATCGATCCCGATCATTACAGCCGCCATGGGATGTACCTCCTGACCCTGGACGCGGCAAGGGAACCCGTGGCTGGCACGCCTGATTTCAGAAGGAGCTCGCTGGCGCTCGCGCCTCTTTTGAGCCACGCCACGGCAAGGCCCCGGCAAGCAGGCACGTCGTTCGTAAGCCAGACCCCCAGACGGGGGCCGGCAGGCGGATAGAGAGCCAGCCAGCCGGGACCTCTCAACGCTACGTCCTGACTCACTTCCATCCCGGCCAGGCCCACACCGTCTTACCGCAAGTCTCAATCAGGCGGATACGGCGTGCTGGAGTGCGGGGATCTAGACACGGCGATTGAGGTAGCCGCCGGACACCCACTGGCCATCACGGCCACAGTCGAGGTAAGGCCTTTCTGGAACGCTCCCTGGGACCGCTGGCGGCGGCTTGTGAAGCTGAACCGAGTGCCTGGATCCGGGGTTCATGCATGGCTTTACGGCGTGTGGCCGAGGATCCGGCTGATGCGCCGCGCCGACAGCTCCGACTTCGCCAGGAATCCGGCTGCCGGGCTTTCGGCGATCAGCTCCGAGTAGTCTGCTTCGGCGTGCGTTGAGATCAAGATAACTTCGGCGCCGCCGCCCTGACCGTCTTGGGCCAGGAGCCGGGCCAGGTCAAAGCCGCTCTCGTCCCCGAGCTCGATATCCACGAGAATGACGTCCGGCCGCAGCGCACGGGCCTGCCGGAGCGCCTCAGCGATCGAAGAGGCCATGCCCACGACCGTCAAACCCTCTCGCTCCAGGAAAACGCTCGCCGTCTCGAGGAAGGTAGCGTTGTCATCAACCAGTAGGTACCGCGGCGGCATGCGATTAGATTGCCAGGCCCACGGCGCCGCCGCATTGCGGCTAGCAGGAAACTCGGCCGCAGCTCGGGTTAGCGGGCGCCGAGGAACCTGAGCACGGCCAGCACTCGCCGGTGTTCGGTGTCGCTCTCCGGCAGGTCGAGCTTGGTCAGGATGCTGCGGACGTGCTTCTCGACCGTGCCCTCGGTGACGAAGATCCGGCCGGCGATGCCCGCGTTGGACGCGCCCTCGGCCATCAGGGCGAGCACTTCGCGCTCCCGCGGCGACAGGACGTCGAGCGGGTCACGCCGCCGACGGGCCCTGACGAGTTCCTGCACCAGGGACGGGTCCACCACCGAGGCGCCCGCGGTGATCCGCTCGACCGTCTCGATGAACTCCGCCATATCAGTAATCCGGCTCTTCAGCAGATAGCCGAGGCGTTCCCCGCCAGCCAGCAGTTCCATCGCCTCGTCCACCTCCACGTGGGCGGACAACACGATGATCGCCGTGCCCGGCAGTTCCTCGCGGATCACCCGCGCCGCTTGCAGGCCCTCGGTGGCGTGCGTCGGCGGCATCCGGATGTCGATGATCGCCAGCTCCGGATGGACCGAACGGACGAGGGCGAGCAGTTCTGTCCCGTTCCCTGCCTGGCCGACGACGTCGAACCCGGAATGGTCAAGCAAGCTGGCTAGGCCCTCACGCAGCAGGACGTCGTCGTCGGCGAGCACGACCCGGGGAACGCGCCGGCTCTCCGGTGCGGTCTCAGGTGCCCCAGAAAATGTCGGCACCCCACGATTATCGACCACGCGAGCACTCGATCTGCGGCAGGCGCCACCACTTAGCCGCGGTCATCAGGAAAATTCCTGTTTCCCCAGCCGCGATCACTCGGCGGGGCGGCGGTTCCAGGCGGGGACTGCATGTGGAACCAAGCACCTGGGCTGCGGAAATGTCGATCCCCGTGAGCTCAGCACGGAGCCTTCTGATCTCGTGCTCTCCCCAGTCCGGGGAACTGAACCAGTGATGCGTGCTCGCTGTCATCATAAGGAATCGAGCCTGAGCGGAGTCGAAGCCTCCCTGCAGCCAGTCCGCGTGCCCCATATCGGCCTCCTGCCTGCAGTCGGTGCGGCCTCGTCCACTCGGCGAGCTAGTCCGTCACGCTGCCGGTCAATGGGCCGGTTCGGCTTTCGGCTAGCATCGCCCGCCGTCGGCGATCCGGCATCACCGCCAGCGCCCGTCGGCTCTGGACGCTGGCTGCAGTCCCCGCAGTACCGCTAGCAGGGATGGGCGCCTGCCGTGACGACGAAACCACGGCCCTGACCCGCGATCGTGTCCCAGCACCTGAGGCACACCAACTCCCGTTCAAGCCGTTGAAGCAGGGCGGCGAATCCAGGCTGATTTCTTTTCAGCAGCGTGCGCACGTAATTCCTGTTTTCCTGCGCCCGGTCATTGATGGCCACGAGCCCGCACCCTTCCATTTTCCCGGTCGTACCCCGACCTGCCGTGCTACTTGTCGCTCACGATCGCGCATCGGCGTGGCACTGTCGTCACGGCAGGCACCTGGGCTCGCTACCTGTTAGCGGTAGTGCGTAGACGGCGGCCAGCGTCCGGGGCCGACGGGCGCTGACCGTGATACCGCGCCGCGGGCGGCGGGCGACTCTTGAAATATGAGTCACGCAGGTAGTGAGATGACAGGAACAGGCCAGCTAGTGTACCGATCTGGTCGGGCGGATGGCCGCTTGGTAAGCGTTGACGGGCCGACCCGCGCCGTCGTACCAGCTGACCATTTGCCCCGCCGCCACGGCCTCTTCCGCGACCTGGAACGACCTGCCGATGTCTTCTCCTACCTGGGTGTCCCGTCGCTGAGAAGTCGGCCCTGTCTCACTGAATCCGGCCCATTGTGGCTTCGGTCTCAATTAAGACGGCCCGCTGCTGTGCCGGGGTGTCTTCGGGCGTGGAGTGACTCCCTGGGAGCAGCCCGGCCTGTCT
>WNGG01018163.1_pt1 | contig 16743 bp, 15 predicted proteins | sample 5400661 | NCBI WGS metagenome assembly WNGG01 (sample SAMN13153372, study PRJNA577476) | soil metagenome | isolation source: 100 cm soil or saprolite under Garry oak tree replicate 1 | place: USA:California | collected 2016-06-15 | reverse complement strand
CTAGCACCTCGGAGATGATCTTGGCCATGTCCTTAAAAGCCAGATCCTTGGGACCGAGCAGCGGAACATCGCTGACGCCGCACCAGCCTTCGTCGAGCAGCAGGCGCGACGCCGCGGCAGCAATGTCGCGGGTGGCGACGGCCGGGAGCTTGCGGCCACCGTCGAGGGTGAGCATTCTGCCAGCCAATTCCAATTGGTGAAAATTATTGTGGATTCTCGTTGAAGGCGCCGAGCTATTAGAGGTAGCTCTAGCGAATATAGCGTCTGAAAAGCGCATCAGATTAGCCATGCACCGTAATCTGCAAACCCTCGGTGTGTCGTCTGCCGGCAGCCGCCGAGATTCTGGCACGAGATATAGAGTGCCGGTCGGCTAGGGGTTCCCGCTCGACAGCCGGACGTCGCCGCGCCCGTGCTGCGAACCCGGGACCGATATGCGGGTGTCGATCGGGGTGACGCGCTCGCCTGGGGAAAGACGAGCGTGTCACCCGCGGGGGAGATGGTGGCATGGATGCCGAGCCGCGACGGGAGGATCCGCGGCCGCGCAGGCCGCTCGCCAGAGCAGCGGCATGGTGCCTGGCAGCCGGCCTCGTCCTGGCTGCCGCCGCCGTGGCGTGCCTGGCCCTGGGCGCGATCAACCCGAGGCAGGCCATAGCACTGGCGATCCCGAGCATCTTGCTCACGGCCGGCGGGGTGATCGTCGTGGCGCTGCCCGATCCCATGACCGCCCGGCGACAGGGATTCCGGGCCGGACTGCGAGTCGGCTCGCTGGCGCGACGATGGCGATCCATTTTCCGCCGCTGAGCGGCGAACACCGCTTCGCCGAGCTACTCGCGGCCATCCAGCGGCCCCTGACATCCATCGCGCCCACCCCAGAAGTTCGTCGTCCCGGCCTGGAAGACAATCCCGTCCTGGGCAGTGATCGGCATCGCCGACCACGCCCATCCCGCCCGCCGAACTGCTCGCGATGGCCCGGCAAGCATTGACCCTCAGCTGAAGGTCAATGCTCAAGGCCACGAGGCCGGAGTCTTTCCCCGGCTAGCAGGAGTAGCCAGGCTCCAGCGGGACCGGCGGTCAGGCCAGTGACTTTAGCGTCGCACGGGCGCCGCGCTTTCGCAGCGATGCCAAAGCCGACTGATATTCGGCCACGAACCGCTCATTCCTGGCTAGGTCGCCGAATAGCAGTTCCTGCGAGATGAACGCATTCGGCTCGTAGCGCGCGCGCCTGGCATACTCGGCGAGCGCCGGCGCCATCCGGTCGACCACATTGATCGGCTCGCCCTGCTCATCCACGCCCACGGCGTACCTGGTCCAGCTGGCCACGACGGCGGCCGACCGCCGGATCTCGCCGCCCGCGGCGAGCTGGTCACGGACCACCGGCAGCAGCCACTTGGGGATGCGGTCCGAGCTCTGCGCGCACAGCCGGGCGATGGTGTCACGGATTTGCGGGTTGGAAAATCGCTCGATGAGGGTGCTCTTATAGTCATCCAGATCGACGCCGGGCACCGGCGGCAAGGTCGGGGTCGCCTCTGCGTCCATGTAGCCCCGCAGGAAGCGGCCAGCCTGCCCGTAGGCCGGGCGCCCGGCAGTGAACGCGTCTTGCAGCACCCATTGCGTGAACGGCTCGCAGACTACCGGCCAGCGATCCTCGATGCCGAAGCGTTCGCGCAGTCCGGTCCGGTCCGCGTCCGTGGTCTCCGGCGTGATCCGGTCCACCATCGCGTTCGGGAAGGCCGCCTCCGCGTCGATCCAGCTAGCAAGGTCAGGGTCCCGCAACCTGGCGAACGCCGTCAGCGCGCTCCTCGTCAGGTCACCGTTACCGGGCAGGTTGTCGCAGGACATCACCGTGAAAGGCACCAGCCCCCGTTCCCGGCGCCGCCGCAAGGCCTCAGTGATCAGCCCGAACGCGGTTCTGGGAATGGCGCCCGGCGTGGTGTCGTGCTGCACGTCCGGGTTGTCCGCGTCGAACTCCGCAGTGGCATCACTTATGTTGTAACCGCCCTCAGTGACGGTCAGCGACACGATCCTGGTCGCGTCAGCGGCCATCTTCTCGATCACGGCTTCTGGGTCGTCCGGCGCGAACAGGTACTCGACGATCGAGCCGATCACTCTGGGTTCCCAGGTGCCGTCGCCGTGCTTCTGCACCAGCGTGTACAGGCCGTCCTGGGCGGCCAGCGCGTCCCTCATCGCGCGATCAGCGGGCATCACCCCCACGCCGCAGATGCCCCAGTCCAGCGACTCACCCAGGTTCATCAGCGCGTCGGCGTACATCGCCTGGTGGGCGCGGTGGAAACCGCCGACGCCGACATGCACGATCCCGGTGCTGACACCGGACCGGTCGTAGCAGGGAACTGGCACTCGTTCGGCCCAGGAAGCCAGCGTGCCTGCGCTGAGCGGGCCTGCGGTGACCGAATCGTGCATGCCTGCCTCCCGGACGCCGGCGTCGGCTCAGCCGGCCAGGCGGGCCCCAGTCGACGGATCGAACGCGAAGACGTCCTCGGTTTGCACGTGCAGCGTGACGGCCTGGCCCTGGGCAGGCGGCCTGCGGCCTTCGGCCCTGGCCACGACCGGGGTTTCGTCCTCGGGCAGCCGGACGTGCAGCAGCGCGTCGGCGCCCAGCTCTTCCACCAGCATGACCTCCCCCCGAAGCTCAGTGGTGACGCCCCCGCCTGTCGCGACGAGATGCATGTGCTCGGGCCTGATGCCGACCGTCAGCTTCTTAAGGTCGGCCTTGGCGGCCGCTGCGCGAACCGCCGGCGGAAGCGGCAGCACGGTACCGCCGAGGCGGACTCCCCCATCGGCCACCGGGACCGTCTGAAGGTTCATAGCGGGCGACCCGATGAATCCGGCCACGAACTGGTTTATCGGGTTCTCGTACAGATCGCGGGGTGAGGCGCACTGCTGAAGCTGGCCGTCCCGCAGCACCGCAACGCGGTGACCCATCGTCATCGCCTCGACCTGGTCGTGGGTGACGTACACGGTGGTGATACCCAGGCGGCGCTGCAGCTCGGCGATCTGGCTGCGGGTCTGCACGCGCAGTTTCGCATCCAGGTTCGACAGCGGCTCGTCCATCAGGAAGACCTTAGGCTCGCGGACGATCGCGCGGCCCATCGCCACCCGCTGCCGCTGGCCGCCGGACAGCTGCCTCGGCTTGCGGCTGAGCAGCTGGTCGTCCAGATCGAGCAGGCGCGCCGCAGCGGCGACCCGGCGATCCCGGTCGGCGCGGGGCACGCCCTGCATCTTCAGCGCGAAACCCATGTTCTCGGCGACCGTCTTCTGCGGGTACAGCGCGTAGTTCTGGAACACCATCGCGATGTCACGGTCCTTCGGCGGCACATTGGTCACGTCCCGGTCGGCGATCTCGACGTGACCGCGGTCAATCGGTTCCAGGCCGGCCAGCATCCGCAGCGCGGTGGTCTTCCCCGAGCCAGAAGGGCCGACCAGGACCATGAACTCGCCGTCGCCGATATCGAGGTCGAGCGCGTCGACGGCGGGCGGCGTGCCCTTGGCGTACACCCTGGTCGCCGACATGTACTTCACGTTGGCCATCGGTCCTCCGTCACTTGATCGCACCCATCGACAGTCCGCGCACGAGCGAGCGCTGCGCGATCCAGCCGACAATGATCACCGGCACCGAAGCGACGAGGGCCGCCGCGGACAGATGGGCGATGTACAGGCCTTCCTGCGGGACCGAGCTGATCAGGTACATCGGCAGCGTCGCCGCGTTGGTGACGGTGAGGTTCAGAGCGAGGAACAGCTCGTTCCACGCGAAGATCACGCAGATCAGCGCCGTCGACACGAGGCCAGGCGAGATGACCGGCAAGATCACGCTCGTCATCTCGCGGAGCCGGCCGGCGCCGTCCAGCCTCGCCGCTTCCAGCAGCTCGCCTGGCACCTCGAGCATGAAGGAGCGGATCATCCAGATCGCCAGCGGCAGATTCATCGCCGTATACAAGATGATCAGCAAGCCGGTGCTGTCCAGCAGGTGAGTACGGAGGGCGAGCACGTAGAGCGGGCCGATGGCGGCCACGATCGGCAGCATCTTCGTGGAGATGAAGAAGAACAGCCCGTCCCTCCAGCGCCCGACCGGATGGACCGAGAGCGCGTAGGCCGCTGGGACGCCGAGCAGCAGCACCAGGATCGTCGATCCGACGGTCGCGACCAGCGAGTGCGTCAGAAACGGTCCCGCACCCGACAGCACCAGCCGGAACTCGGCCAGGGTAGGAGTGAATACGAATTTGGGCGGCCAGGTCTCCGCCGCCGACTCGGGCTTGAACGCCGTGATCGCCATCCACAGCACGGGCAGGAAGAACCCAATTGCCAGCACCCATGCCAGGACACCCCAACCCACGGTGCCCAACCAAGCGCGCCCGGATCGGCCGTCCGCAGACCTGGCCTGCATGGCCGTCATCCCTTAGCCTCCTCGAACTGGAAGACCCTGGCGAACATCCGCAGCGCGAACGTGGCGACGATGATCGTGAGGATCACGGTGACCACCCCTGCCGCTGCCGCGCCGCCTATGTCGAAGGCGTTGTTCACCTGCTGATACAGGTAGAAGGGCAGGTTGGTGGTGCTCGTCCCGGGACCGCCCTTGGTCATGAGCTCGACCTGGTCGAACGCGTTGACCAGGTAGATGGAGCCGAGCAGGATCCCCAGCTCGATATAGGGGCGCAGGTGCGGCAGCGTCAGCTCGCGGAACGTGGCCAGCGCCCCGGCGCCGTCGACCTTGGCCGCTTCGAGCACGTCGTTCGGCTGGCTCTGCAGGCCGGCCAGCACGATCAGTGTCATGAACGGCGTCCACTGCCAGACCATCACCACGATGACCGAGCCGAGCGGGTGCGTGCTGAGCCAGGCCACGTGGTGCACGCCGAACGGCTCGAGCAGGTAGTTCAGCAACCCGAAGTTCGGGTCGAGCATCGGGCCCGACCACACCAGCGAGGCCGCCGCGGGCATGACAAGGAACGGCGTGATGATCAGGGTGCGGACCACGCCCCGGCCCAGGAACTTGCGGTCAAGCAGCAAAGCGAACACCACGCCGAGGATCATCGCGGCGATCACCGCGCACACCGTCATGATGACCGACTTGACCAGCGCCCCGCGGAATGCCGGGTTCGTGAACACGGTCGAGTAGTTGCTGAACCCGGTGAAGTGGGCCGGGGCCGGTATGTCCCAGAAGTAGCTCTGGAAGCTGTAGTACACCGTCACCACAAACGGGATCTGGGTGACGACGATGACGTAGATGAGCGCGGGAAGCAGCGGCAGCCGGCGGACCCACCGCTCGCGGGCACTGAGCCTGCGCGGCAGGATCTCCTCGCTGCTAGCAACCGCGACTTTGTCGAGAACTGCCATGTCGGCTGCTCCTCAAGCCGGTTCGGCCACTGACTCCGGAGGGCCGGCTGGCGGACCGGGCAGCTGCCTGGCCCGCCAGCCGGATCGGACTACCCGCCCGACAGCTGCGCGGGGGTGTACTGCGACGCGTCCTGCTGTGACGTCTTCAGCGCCGTGGCCACCGACTCGCTGCCGGCGATGGCCCCGGCGATCTGCTGGCCGACCTGGACGCCGAGGGTCTCGAACTGCGGAATGTCGACGTACTGCACGCCCACGTAAGGCACCGGGTTGACGGTCGGGTGCAGCGGGTCGGTCCCGTCGATCGACGCCAGCGTGATCGCGGCGAAGGCCTTGGCAGCGCTCAGGTAGTGCGGGTTGTGGTACAGCGAGGTCCGCGTTCCCGGCGGCACCGCGCCCCAGCCGTACTTCTTCGCGACGAGAGAGGCGTACTGCTTGGAGGTGGCCCAGGACACGAACTTCCAGGCGTCAGAGCCGTTGGCCACTCCCTTGGGGATGCCCAGCGCCCAGGTCCACAGCCAGCCAGACGACTTGGTCTTGACCACCGGCGCGAAGGCGTAACCGGTGTTCTTGTAGACCGACGGGAAGCTGCCCTTGATCGAGGTCGCCGCGACGGTCGCGTCGTACCACATCGCGCACTTGCCCTGCCCGTAGAGGGTGAGCAACTGGTTGAAGCTGTCGTTCGATGCGCCTGGCTCTCCGTACTTGCGGATCAGGTTCACGTAGAAGTTCGTGGCCTGCTCGAATGCGGGCGAGGTGAGCTGCGGCTGCCATTTCATGTTGAACCATTCGCCGCCGAAGGTGTTGACCACGGTGTCCAGGGCGGCCATGTTGTCACCCCAGCCGGCCAGTCCACGTAGGCAGATCCCGGCCTGGCCAGACTTGTTCAGCTTGGCCGCGAGGCCCTGCACCTGCTGCCAGGTCGGATGTAGCGGCATGGTCAGGTGCGCCTTGGCAAAGAGGTCCTTGCGGTAGTAGAGCATCGATGACTCGCCGTAGAACGGCACCGCGTACATATTGTTCTTGTACGAGAGCGCCTTGGCGATCGGCGGCAGCAGGTCGCCCGCGTCGTACGCGGCGTCCTTGGCTATGTACCCGGACGAAAGGTTGGTCAGCCAGCCGTTCTTGGCGAACAGCGGCGTCTCGTAAGGGCCGATCATGACCACGTTGAACGAGTTCGAGTGCGTGCTGACGTCCTTCTCGATCGACGCCCGCAGATCACCCTCGGTGTAGGTCGCGAAGTGGACGTGGATGTTCGGGTTCTGTTTCTCGAAGATCGACTTGGTCAGCGGGATCATCTGGCCGGTGATCAGCGGGTTCGACACGACCGCGACGGTGACCTCGCCGGGCGCGTTGCTCGCGCCGCTACCGCCGCCTGAGCACGCGGCGCCGGCCAGCACGATCACGACGGACCCGCCGACCAGGCCAAGCGTGCGGAGCTTGAACAGGGACGACCTCATCATCTAGGTGAACCTCCCATGAAATGCGGGCGGCCGCGTTCACCGAACGCGCTCAAATGAGCATTCGCTTGCTCATGTGACTAAGATCACAGTGATGCGCGCACTGGCTAAAGTCAAGACACGGTGAGAATATGAGTGTCAAATGCTCAAATGAGCGCCTGACCGGATTCGATGACTGACCGGAAGGGGAAGCTGGGCGTGACCGGCTTGTCGGCGGAACGGCCCTCGGAACTCGTGCTCGCGGCCCAGGTGGCGCGGCAGTTCTACCTTGGCGGGGTGTCAAAGGTGGACATCGCCGAGCAGCTGGGCATTAGCCGGTTCCGTGTCGCGAGACTGCTCGACGCGGCACGGCGGTCAGGCCTGGTCAGGATCGAAATCGGGATGCCAGGACAGAGCCTGGACGCCGCCTTGTCTGCTGAGCTGTGCGCCGCCCTGGGGCTCAGGCACGCGTTCGTGTTTGATTTTGGCGACCACGACGAAGTGGCTCTGCGGCGCCAGCTCGGCGAGGCCGCCGGGCACGCCCTGATGGACTTGATCACGCCCGGCGACGTGCTCGGCATGTCCTGGTCACGCGCGCTTGGCGCCCTCGCCGCCGCGCTCACCAGGTTCCCGCCTTGCCCGATTGTGCAGCTGACCGGCGCGGTGCCGCCGCCAGACGGCCGGGACCTGCTTGACCTGGTCCGCAGCGTGGCCAGGATCGGCGGCGGTCCTGCCCACGTGTTCTACGCGCCGATGCTGCTCGACGACCCCCAGACCGCCGCCGCCGTCCGGCGTCAAGGAGACATCGCCGGCGCATTCGCGTTGGTGCCGTCGGTAACAACCGCTGTGGTCGCGATCGGCGCCTGGGCACCCGGCCTGTCCACCATCTACGATGCGGTGACCCCCGCCGAGCGCAGCGCCCTGGCCACGCTCGGAGTGCGCGGCGAAGTCGCCGGAGCGTGCCCCTGGACGAGCGAATGATCGTCACCCCGGGCAGCGCGCTGCGGCAGATTCCCTTCGTCCTGTCCGTTGCCTACGCCGTCGCCAAGACTCACGCCGTGCATGCCGCTATCCGGGGGAGGTTCGTCCATGGCCTGGTCACCCACGCCAGTCTCGCCCGCAGCCTCCTCGACCTGGCCGGACGCGACGGTGGCCCGTAGTCCGGCCGTCACGCCGGTGCACAACCTGGCCGGCGGCACCGCCAACCGGGGCCATGTCATCCGCGTCGGCGACACGGTCATCAGGCCCACCGCGCCATGCTGGCCCGCCACGCACGCGCTGCTCGCGCACCTGGCCGCCGTGGACTACTGACGAGGCGCTCGTGAGCATCGCCGACCTGCTGCGCCGTTACCACGACGCTGTAGCGTCCTTTGATCCTGCGCCTTACCGATGGCCACGGCCGGTCCCCGCCCGGTTTCGCACCCGCTTGACCAGCCACAACGACGTACATCCGGCCAACCTGGTGTTTCGTCACGGCAAGGCAGTCGCCTTGATCGACTTCGACCTGGCCGGCCCGGGCTGCGTCGCATGGGACCTCGCATCGGCCGCGCGGACCTGGGCGCCCCTGCAAGACGACGACGACATCTCCGATGCCAGGCAAGGGCGCTCGCTCGCCAGATTCCGGATCTTCCTGCAGGCCAGCGGGCTGTCCAAGGCCAACCGCCAGCAAGTCGCCGAGGCAGTCGTGGCCAACCACGACTGGACTTACGCGATCGTCGCCGAGGCGGCTGCGATCGGCCATGAGGGCTTCGCTGACCAATGGCGCGCCATGGCTCAGCAAGCCGCCAGGTCCAGACGCTGGTGCCAACGGCACCGGCGAGAGCTGGTGGCCGCGGCGCGGTGACCCATCCCGCCCGGCACCGCGTACCGTTCCGCGCAGATCCGCCAGCTCGGCGCCCGCCGACGCTCTGCCACCACCGGCCAATCGCTCTGGCTGCCAGCGCTCAGACATCCCAGGACGCAGATCACCATACCGGGGTGACGGCGGCTCGCCCTGGTCGTCACTAGCGACGCAGGCGACAGGTTCGCGAAGGCAATTGAGTCATCGTGCTCCGGGCGCAGTCATGACGTCTTACTACGCGCTTGGGCAAAATACGGGTGCGGCGCGACCTGCTGCCAAGCTGATCGCCCGCGAGGCGCTACCTCGATCGGCGGGAAGGAGGTGTGATCGGTGAACGGCCGACCGTTGCAGCGCAGGTCGCGGCACGGGCGCAACCGCGCATAGAAGGTGTCCAGGACCGGGCCGCGGACCTTCCGCAGTTCCGCCGAGCCCAGCGCGGGCAGGATCGTCCGCCGGAGATATCCCGCGTACGTTTGCCGCGTCGACCGTCCAGCTCGGCCACGCTCATGTACCTGCCGAGCAGCTCGCCGACCGACGTCCGGCGTACGATCCGCCGCGAACTGGCCGCTCACGCACCGTGAGCTGGCATAACCTGGCAAGCGCAAGCGGTTGCCGAGTATGTGCTGCGTGTCGATGGTGAGGCCGGGCGGGGTCCGGCGGGCACGGAACGGCCAGTTCTGTATCTGCTAGGCCGCCGGCTGGAGTTGGAGCTTCTCGAGGAGGCGCGAGACGTGCGCCTTTACCGTTGCGACGCTCATGTAGAGTTCCCGACCGATTTCGGCGTTCGACTTGCCGCGTCCGATCGCGACGGCGACCTGGCGTTCGCGTGCGGTGAGTCGGTCGAGTTGTACGCGGGCGTGGCGGTGGCGCTCGCCGCCGTCGTTTCCCGTCACGTGCCCGATCAGCCGGCGGGTGATCGTGGGGGAGAGGATCGGCTCGCCGGCGGCGACGGATCGGATTGCGCGGACGATGCCGGCGGGCGGTGTGTCTTTGAGCAGGAAGCCGCTGGCGCCGGCGCGCAGGGCGCGGAGGACGTGGTCGTCGGCGTCGAAGGTCGTGAGGACGATGACCTCAGGCGCCCCGTCGCGCACACGGACGATTTCGGTCGCGGCAAGGCCGTCCATCCCTGGCATGCGGATGTCCATCAGCACGACGTCGGGCCGGTGTTCGGCGACGGCGTGCTCGACCTCGGCGCCGTCAGCGGCCTCGCCGACGATCTCGATGTCGCTGGCGCCCGCGAGAAGCATGGCGAGCCCAGCGCGGACCAGTGCGTCGTCGTCGACGACCAGTACCCGGATCTGCCCGCTCACTGCGGCCATGGCAGCCACGCGCGGAGCCGGAACTGGCCGTGCTCGTCGAGCCCGTGCTCGAGGCGCCCGCCTGAGAGCGTCGCCCGTTCGGTGAGGCCGAGCAGGCCCGCGCCGGTGCCGGGGATCTTCGTTTCACCGGTGGCGAGCGCGGGCGACGGGTTGCATACGTCGATCGACAGGCCGTCCCCGGGGGCGCCTTCGAGGCGCAAGTCGACCGGCGCCGCGGTGGCGGTTTGCGGTCCGGTTCCGCTGGGCCGTCGTCCCCGCCGTGCTCGTCACCCAGCTCGCCGGGCCGGTGATCGGCGAGGCGAGCAAGGTCGGCCTCCAGGTCTCATCACTCACCCAGATCATGCTGCTCATCCTGACCCTCGGCGCCGGCACCGACTACGGGCTGTTCCTGGTGTTCCGGGTCAGGGAGGAACTACGGGCCGGCCGCTCCCCGCACGACGCGGTCGTCTCGGCGCTCGCCCGGGTAGGCGAGTCCATCATTTTCTCCGCCGCAACCGTCATCGCCGCCCTGCTGACACTGCTGCTGGCCGCTTTCGGGCTGTACTCCAGCCTGGGCGCCCCGCTGGCCATCGCGATAGCGCTCATGCTGCTGGCCGCCCTCACACTGCTGCCGGCGCTGCTGGCCATCTTCGGCCGCGCCGCCTTCTGGCCGTCGCGCACCGCCCGCGGAGCCGGGAGCCTGGGCTGGTGGGGCCGCGCCGCCGGCCGCATCGTCACCCACCCCGCCGCAACGCTCGCCCTCGGCCTGGTCTTCTTCGGCGCGCTGGCCATCGCCGCGCTCGGGTACCTGCCTGCCGGTCTCGGCAGCACCCCGGCCGCCCCCCGAGGCTCGGACTCCGCCGCGGGCCAGGCGCTGCTCGCCGCGCATTTCCCCGCCGCCAGCAACAACCCCACCAGGTGATACTCCGGTTCCGCGAGCCGGTCTGGAGCGACCCGGCACCGGTCGCCACCGCCCAGCGACGGCTCGCCCGGGTACCCCAGCTCGGCAGCCTCGCCGGCCCGCTTGACGTCAACGGCATCCCGCTGGGCCCGGGTCAGCTGACGGCTCTGCATGCCAGGCTCGGCAACCCCGGCGCGGCGCCCCCCGCGCCTCCACCCCGAAGCCGCATCCCGGCAGCAACCTGGGCCGCCTACCGAGCCGAAAGCCAGGTCATCAGCCCCGACGGCAAGACCGTCCTGTTCGACGCCGAGCTCACCGCCGGCGACCCCGGCTCGAACGCCGCGCTGCACCAGGTGCCGGCCATCAGGGCTGCCGTCGCCGCCATCGCCCGCGCCACCGGCGCCAGCGGCTACGGCGTCGCCGGGCAGGCGCCCGCCGGGTACGACGTCGGCCAAGCCTCTGACGCCGACCTGCTGCACATCTTCCCCGTCGCGATCATTGTCATCGCGCTCCTGCTTGCGCTCGTCATGCGCAGCCTCATCGCGCCGCTGTACCTCATCGCCTCCGTCGCGATCAGCTACCTGGCCGCGTTCGGCCTGTCCGTGCTGCTCTTCCAGGACGCGAACGGGGCGGGCGGGCTCTACTACTTCATCCCGTTCCTGATGTTCGTGTTCCTGCTAGCGCTCGGCGAGGACTACAACATCCTGGTCATCACCCGGATCCGGGAAGAGGCTGCCCGGATCCCGCTGCGGCAGGCAGTGACCCAGGCACTCGAGCGCACCGGCTCGACGGTCACCTCGGCCGGGCTGGTCCTCGCCGGCACCTTTGGAGTCTTCGCCCTGGTAGTAGCGAGGCTGCCCGGAGGCGGCGTCTACACCAGCGTCCTCGCCTCACTCGCGATCGGCATCCTCATGGACGCCTTCCTCGTCCGCACCCTGCTCGTACCCTCCGCGGTCGCGCTACTCGGCCGCTGGAACTGGTGGCCATCAACCCACGGCACACCCGCCGCAGCCCCCCGAGATCCCGAACCGGCACCAGCCACCTGCCGCTGACAACGGCGCGAAGGCGGGATGGAGCCATGCCCCCATCCCGCCCAGCCATATCGACGCGTGGCGCGCCCGGCGCGCCCGGCGGACACGGCAGTCCACGATGTCGCCGCCGATCGTGCCGGTGAAGGCCCCTGAGATCCAGGCGTGGATGAGCAGCCGTTGGCCAGCCACGCCGCGGCAGTTGCCGCCACCCGGTACCTGCGACCTTGCTCATCTCGCGCCGCTGACCCCTGGTCGGTGCCGTCAACGAGCGGGAACACCGCACCGCGCCAGATCGACACCCGGTCCCGGCCATCCCCGTTGCCTGATCTAGCTTGAAAGCGGCGGTTAGCCCTCGCCGTGCCGGTCTCGCAGCCAGCGCTCGAAGTTGGCCGCATTGATGCGCTCGTCGTGCACGCCGGCCGCCTCGTCCGAGGCCAGCCACACGATGGGCGGACCCATCACCGCAGGCCCCAGAAGGTCCCGGCCCGCGGGGCACGTCGTCGGCCAGCATCCCCGTGGCCGTCGCGCCGCCCGGCAGCAGCAGGTTGACCGTGACGGCGGTGTCTCGCAGGTCCGCCGCCATGCACCTATCACTCGCTCAGCAGCTGTCCTTCATCGCGTGCGGCGGACTGTTCATCGCGCCTTACGTGATCCTGCTTGCCAGCCGCCCGGTCGTATTCCGCGCCGACCAAGCCGGCATCACGCTCGGCCCCGAACTGCCCACACTGCAGTTCTCGTCGCCAGGAGTCATCGGCTGGGCAAACATCGAGACGGTAATCCTCTACAAGAGGGTAGGCCTGAGCAATCAGCGGGGGAAATCGCCGGGGACCTATATCGAAATCGTCCTCGATAAGAGGGAACCGGCCCCGCCTTGGGCCACGCGGCGGATCAACACCTGGCGGCTGGACCGCCAGCGCCTCGCCGCCATTGCCGCGGCAGCCGCGCCCGATGTCCCCGTCGTCGACACCACTGCGGACCGCAAACTCTGGCGCCGACCGTGACGCCGTAGGGTCGGTCACGGAACTCCGCGCCGACCAGCGCGCTCGTGAAGACCAGGCGCGGCTCGGCGGCAAGGCGTGCCACAGACCGCGAATCCCGGCACCTCGGCCTGCGTGGCCGGCGAAGATGCGCGGGCCGCGCAGGCGGCCGCGGGGGCCGCCCGGCCGGACACGCCCTGATGCCGATGCATAACGAGCCTGCGCCGGGTAGCTGAGGCAGGCCAGATCTGCCGTCACGTCGGGAGTAACGCCATGATCAATCAACCGCCTGCCGGTCGCGGGCGCGCGAACGGCGCCCTGCTCGTCCTGCTCGGCGCGTGGGGAGCGCTGATACCTTTCATCGGCCCGCACTTCGGCTTCGCATATACGCCAGATAAGGCATGGGCCTATACCTCGGGCCGCCTGGTGCTGTCGGTTCTTCCGGGCGCGGCGGTGTTCCTCGGCGGGCTGCTGGTCCTGTCCTCGGACGGGGCAGCGGTCATCGGGGGGTTCTTTGCCGCGGTCGGCGGCGCCTGGTTCGTCGTCGGGGCCGAGGTCATGGCCGTCGCCGCGCCCGGCGGGCCTTATGGCCCCGGGTCGCCCGTGGTCACCCCGGGGGCGGCGTTCGCGCCGGCGACCATGCGCCTGCTTGAGCACGTTGGCTTCCACTCGGGCCTCGGCGTGGCGATCGTGTTCCTCGGCGCTCTTGCCCTCGGCAAGGCAGCGATCGCCCGCCTGGCGGGCGGCCGCCACGGCGCGCCGGCGACCACGGTGACGCAAGAGCGCCAGTACGGCCAGACCTACTGAGCCGCAGGTCAGCGCAGGCCGGGCCCGAAGACCAGATCACCGGCCGTGGCCGTCAGGACGCCTGACCGCGTGCTGCTTCCTCTCCGCCGACCGCGAGCCCTACCGCCGGCTGAACGACGCGGTCTGCGTCAGCATCGGCGAGGTCCGCACACCCAGCGACCCAGCTCACGCCGAACTAGAAACCTGGACATCAGCCGAGCGCCGGCTTACACTCCGGTCCGGGCTACCCGCACGTCGGATGACGACCAGGAAGGAGCCGACAGCCAACCCTAGGCAGGACAGACCGGGGGGGCCGATCCGAATACAGGAGAGCCCATGCGATCCAGGCTCCTGGTCGCCGCGATGGCGGCTGCCACTTTGCTGATATCCGCCGGTGCGTACTCAGCCGCGGCGACCACGTCCGCCACGTCCAGCACTCCGCCCGCGATCCCTGGCACCTCAAGCAACTTCACGCTGGTAGGCCACAACCCGCTCTATCACCGCGGCATGAATGCCGCCGCCGCGATCTACGGCAACTACATCTACATCGGCAACCGCAGCGACGGCTCCAATATCTGCCCCGACGGCAGCGCCGGATGCACCCACCCGCATCCGGGCATCTTGATACTCAATATCGCCAACCCTGCCGAGCCCGACATCGTCGGGGAGATCGGCCCGCCCTTCGCGGGCAATGTCGGCATCACCACCCGCGAGCTGCGGGTCTGGCCGCAGCAGAAATTGCTGATGGTGATGACGTTCCGGTGCAGCCACGTGATCCACGACTGCGCCGCGGGCAACGACAAGCAGTTCCCCTTCAACATCGAGTTCTTCGACCTCAGCGACCCGGTGCACCCCAGGTTCATCAAAAGCTACGTGCCCACCTCCGCCGCCGGCCAGCAGGTCAAGCCGCACGAGATGTACCTATGGGCCGACCCCAGCAACCCGAAGCGGGCTCTGCTGTGGATCTCCACGCCCACCATCTCCACCAATGAGGCGATCCCGAACCTCATGATCGTGGACATTAGTCAGGTTCCCGGCGGCGGGCCGGTCACCGAGGTCGCGGAGGGAAACTGGAACGACCTCTTCCCGGGAACTAACCTGAGCACCTATCCGTTCGACCCGGCCAGCAAGACCGGCTGCGGGCCGTACAACTGTAACCTGTTCGTTCACTCCATGGCGCCGACCGCGGACGGAAAGACGACCTACCTGGCGATGGAGGCCGGGCAGTTCCTAGCCCTGGACACCAGCTCCGTGGTGGCCGCGCCGAGCCCGCCCGCGCAGGTGATCAACCTGCACGGTGGTCTGCTGACCAACCCGGCGGACCGCCCAGTGTGGGAACAGACACCCCTCGACCCGGCGGCCGTACCCGACGAATGCTTCAGGACGTGCCCGAACGGCCACTCGGCCGTGCCGATCCCCGGCACCCACTACGCCCTCACCACCGACGAGGTGTACGGGACGTTCACCGACCCGAGCTTCGGATGCCCGTGGGGCTGGGCCCGGATCATCGACGTCGCCGACCCCGCACATCCGGTCATCGTGAGCGAGTACAAGATCGCCGAGGATCAGCCGTCCTTCTGCGGCAGCTCACGCGATGACCCCGCCACCGAACAGTTCACCAGCTACTCCTCACACAACCCGACGGTGCTACCCGATCTCGCCTTCGTTGACTGGCATTCGGGCGGCCTCCAGGCCATCGACCTGTCGGATCCGACGAACCCGACGCAGGCCGGCTTCTTTCTGCCCAAGCCGCTCAACAAGGTCGCCCTTGAGGATCCGGCGCTTAGCCGAGGGCCCAACAAGGTCGTGTTCTGGAGCTACCCGATCATCCGCAACGGCCTGATCTACGCCATCGACATCCGCAACGGCCTGTACATACTCAAGTACACCGGCCCGCATGCAGCCGAGGCTGCGGGAATCTCCTTCCTGGAAGGAAACTCCAACCTCGGAGACGCCGTGCCGCTCGGCTCATAGGACCCGGCCAACGACGGACAAACGGGGCGGCGAACCTGACAGCCGGGCTCGCCGCCCCGGCCGGTCAGGCCAGCCGCCGCGGGAGCGGACTCACGATCGCCGCGGGCATCGCCCGGCCGGGATCCCATCCTTGCCGCCGCAGTCGCTCCGCCGGCGTGCGTTGCGGCTGAAGGCTTAGGTCCCTGGCGACGGCCGCCCGGCAGATCCCCCGTCAAGCACGCATCGCAGTGTGCAGCCGAAGACACCGACGTCGACCAGGCAACCGACGTTCTGCTTGGCGCCAATCCCGCCCGGTGGGATTAACTGCAAAAGCCGCGCCGATCAGTTTGTCTGTCGCGGGCCGATACTCGCGAGCGTCGACGGCCGCCGTCCGCGCTGCCGTGTCCGTTCGCTCAATACCACTCGATCATGCCAGTGTGTTTGCTGCGCAGCTGGAACGTGCGTTGAGCCTCCGTCCGGTCAGGACGGATGAGCCAGGTCGGCGTTGCCCAGGCCGGCGTGGCGGGCTTTGAGCGCGGCTGCGGTGCGGTCGTTGACTTGCAGCTTGAGGAAGACTGATGACATGTGGTTCCGGACGGTTTTCTCGCTGATGCCGAGGCGGCTGGCGATGTCGCGGTTGGCCGATCCTTGGGCGAGGAGGTCCAGGATGCCGCGTTCGCGGTCGGTGAGTTCGGGGAAGGCGCGGGCGATGTAGTTCTCGCGGCTGCCGGAGAAGAAGTCGATGATTCGCTGCGCGACGCCGGGGCCGTACACGGCCTCGCCGCGGGCGACTGCCTCGATGGCCGCGGTGAGCTCGGCGCGGTCGGCGCCTTTGAGCAGGTAGCCCCGCGCTCCGGCGCGCATGGCGGCGAACAGGGACTCGTCGTCGTGGTGCATGGTCAGGATCAGGACGGCGAGGTCCGGCTGGGCGGCCAGCAGGCGGGCGGTGGCCTGGGCTCCGCCCAGGTGCGGCATGGCGAGGTCGGTGACGACCACGTCGGGCCTCGTGTCGCGGGCGATGCGCAGGAGCTGCTGCCCGTCGGCGGCCTCGCCGACGAGGTCGATTCCTGGCTGGCTGCTGAGGACCGCGGTCAGGCCGTAGCGGTACGTGGGGTGGTCGTCGGCGATCACGACCCGGATGGCGGTCATCGTGCGGGCTCGGGCGGGAGGCGGAC